>Ga0208594_1000118_pt1 | contig 26117 bp, 34 predicted proteins | sample LakMenEpi14Sep10_FD_150699 | JGI IMG/M metagenome (GOLD analysis project Ga0208594, IMG submission 150699) | Freshwater microbial communities from Lake Mendota, WI - 14SEP2010 deep hole epilimnion (SPAdes) | ecosystem: Environmental > Aquatic > Freshwater > Lake > Epilimnion/Euphotic zone ...
ATTTCAATAGTAGCACTATCTACGTTTACATCAAGTGTTACTTCATCACCATCAGCTGTATACGTAGCAGTAAGACCGCTACCACCAATTACTGAACGCAGGTCACCGGATACGTCAACCCACGCTGTTCCGTCCCAAAAATAAATGCGGACGTCCGTTGTGTTAAAATAGATCTGACCGGCTACTGGACTAGCAGGAGCGGAACCCAGATTCTGCAACGCAACGTTAAGGATCTGGTTTTTGGCGAGATCTAAGTTTGTTAAAAACTTTTTTGCCATAGGATTTAGATTTTAAATATTAATTAGTTTAAATAAGCTTTTCCACTAAATGCTGCAGAGAACTTTACTTTTAGCTGGGTGTCTGTTAAGTACTCAACTTCACCAATTACTTCAGCACCTGACGAGTCAACCACACTGACTGATGGATACTTTCCAAGGTTGTGTGTAATGACCCACTCTGTAGAAGCAGCTGACTGATTATGAATATGAGCATACTTATAAACATCTGCAATAAATGTATTATCTCTATAGTTAAGAGTTATAGTTCTATTTGTGTTATCACTAGTAACATCTACACTCATTACAGAGCGATTATATGCCTCTTGTAATTGACTTAGCTGTAACTGTGTTACACCTACCTGTAGCCATTGGTTACCATTCCATGCAAAAAAAGTGTCTAGAGTTATATCATAGACCAGCACACCTTCATCGTCAGAATTATAAAGAGAACCTAAGGATACTCTTTCAGCTGTTGTTATAGGATGTATACGAGCATTTAAAAGCTGGTTAGTATCCAGATTTATATCATATAGATATACAACAGATGTAGGTTGACCTTCAGGTACCATTATGACAAGTAAGCTTTGCCCGCTTTAGCGGTGTTAAAGTAAATTTTGATTCTATTATTATCCACTATATCAATAATACCTTGGATATCTTGTCCGGTAGTATCTTCAGCATGTACGTTTGGTACCATGTTCATACTGTGAGTAATATCCCAAACAGTCGATGGTGTAGCCTGTGTATATACAAATGAAGTATTGTAATGGATAGAGATAGCAGGATTAAGATTAATTCTGGTAATACATCCACCAGAGTTGATCTCTACAATGTTAGGTCCAACTTGTTGTTGACCCATATATGCAAGACCCATAGAGGGGGATTTACCTTCATCAGAAACAATATATCCTGTTCCACCTTTAGAGTAAAGAACATCATCATACTTAAGACCAAGCCAAGTTTTAAATTGAACCTTGGTTTCAGATAATGCTCCATCATCTTCGTTTGCCTCCCAGTCACAAAGTTCTTTACGCATAGTAATTAGCTGACGATCCAGATCAGGTTTACAAGACCCAATCCCATAACGCATCTGCTTATATACACGATGCATTACGTCAGCAAACTGCTTATGGTATTTAACTTTGTTGGGTAGGTAAGTTCGCATTCTGGTTCTGATTTAGTAACTGCTGCTCATAAAGAGCTACACAGTTTGAGCATACTTTCTTTCCATCTGAAGCTACTCTTTCTTGACAACCGCAAGTAATTTGAGCTCCACAGTTTGGACAATTTTTCATAGGTTTTTTGGTTTTTATGTTGATCTAGCAATTTGAGCAGCTATCTGCACAGAGATTGTTGGTAATCTTATCCAACCTCTTTTTTGCGTAGAGCAAAAGCTCCATGCCGGCCTCCGGATCATGGCAGTATTCCACCTTGGCTTTGGCGGCATCAATAAAACTTTTGATTAGTCTGAGTTCATTAAGCCTTTCTTTAACATCAGCATCTGGCTCACATGCAGCCATTTCCAGCTCACAAAGAAGATTATAAAACCTGTTTACGGTTTGAGTTACACGAAGGTGATTATACTCTACAAATACAGAAGTATTAGGAGATACTGAATAACGTATTACGTAAATACCATCGGGTAAAGGTTGTACACTATCAGAGCATCCAGTTCTTTGGATACCTAATGTACAAGCAGTAAGAGTTGTATTAAAGCCTGGCAAGATCTCTATATTAACAGGAAGATTAAATCCTGGAGAGGTTATACTCAAAGTTCCACAGTCCTTACCAATGCCATCAGCATAGATACTTGTGTCAAATATGCGTAAAACCTTGATATTGTTAGTATCAGGCAGCTCTAAACTTAGCTGATGTTTGCTTATCATGAGGATAAACTTTAATTATTTATTACAAAACTGAGTAGAGGTTCTCAATAATAATATACTGATTTTTTAGGAGTTCTCCAAAAAACAAAAAGGGAGGGGCTATTAAGCCCGCTCCCTTTAAGTATATAGGGCAGGGTAACCTTAGAAGGACTCCAAGGCAACTGCGTTTCCAGCAGCTGAGCAGCTGTTTACAATGAAGTTTGTAATGCTGGTTGTAGCAGTTCCGGCAGGAACATGGATAACCAACAAATACTGATCATTGTCAAAAGTGCTAGTTGGGTTGTTCCAACGAGGTACGTTGTGAAGGATCAAGACTTGATCATACAGACCACTGCGAGTTACTGCAGCAAGAGCTGGATCAGCCTCAATTTCACGCATACGCAAGCTGTCAACACGGCTGCTATCAGGGTAAGCATTTTGGAGGTAACGACCATCCAGAATTAGTTCACGAAGAACTGACTCACCAACACCAGAAGCCTGTACAGGAGCTTGAGACTCAGATACACTAATACACTCTACTTTACAAGGATCTCCAGACTCGTCAACTACAGAAGCGTAGATGAACAAAGGCTCAAGATCGTACTTGTCTGTAGGAGTAAAAGTACAGTTACCGAAAGTTGTGTCAACGTAAGCAGCAATGATGTCCATGTGGCTGTTTACAGCTCCCAAGCTAGAAGTAGCTGGAGTGTAAGTAGCAGATGCAACAGCATCAAAAATAGCTGCGTTAACATTTGTAGAAGCTGTAGCAGCTTTACTAAGAACTACGTTACCGTTTCCAGTGCTAGCAGAGTCAGCAGCACCTACAGATACAACAACTGTATTAGCAGGGATACCAGCAGCTACCACTTTGTCACCAACTGTGAACTTAGCCAAGTCAGCGTTAGCTACAACAATAGTTGCAGAAGCTGCAGTAGGATCAATAGCTACGCTAGCGTGAGCTTCTTTCCAAACTTTAGCTTGTACAAATTCTTTAACCAAAGGCTCTTCGTTAATCTGATCAGCCCATTTCAAAAGAGCTACAGTGTGATCAATTGCACTATTAGATGCATCACAGCAACCTGTGTAAGCATCCAAAGTTTGATACAACTGGTGGTTCAAGAAACGGAGAGCAGGAGAACCTTTAACATCAAGACGAAGACGTACTGTGCTATCACAGGCAAGACCTGCACAAGCATTAGCTTCTACTTTGATGATTTGGTTTACAGCAGCCTTACCAGAAACTTTGATAAGACGGCTTACATACTTAGGGTTGATAGCCTTAGACTTCTTAGACTCTTTGTAACCACCGTGAACGGGGCCAATCTTGTCAGAAGCAAAACGACTACCTTCTGCTAGAATAAATGGTGAAGCTTGAGCTGAAACAACCTGGAAACTCTTGGCATCAAAGAAGCCAATCTGACCAGCTGTCAACGCATCTGTACCACCGCTAGCAGCAAGAGTTGTGCTCGCAGGCAAAAAACTCTTACGGAATGCATTAGGAAAATACATGGGTTTTCAATTTTAGGGTTAATAAATAAAAAAAAATTAGCTTAAGAACATTAGTTTATACTTGGTTGAAGCAATCAGACTCTTCATCTCATCTAACTGATTAACTACTTCTGAGAACGGCATTATTTTCTGCAGTTCTGCTATTTCGTTATACAGCTCTTTTACATGACTGAGAGCTTCTTGTACAGAACCACACTTATACGGAGGTACTGTAGGATATTCCAGAAGTTTTTCACGAGCTCCCTGGTATTGCTCTGCTACTTTGTCAATTAGACCTGGCATATCTTCATAAAACTCACCAAGAGCTTTATGAGCTGCTAATGATCCTGGTCCTGTTATCTTTAAATGCAGCTGGTGAAATGAAACCACCATAGATTGAGCGTGGGCAATCATGGCTGCAGTTTCCATACAAGGACCCATTGGACTTGGTCTAGGTATAGTTTTTATCATTAGCTATTCTTTTGAACTTCTTGAGATTCTCTTTGATACTGGTTCATGCTTTCTATGTCACCGGCAAGAATAGCTGCAGCTTGGTCTACTAAGATTTCAGCAATGTCATCTTTAAACTCACACTCTTGGTTTGCTGTAAAAGTTTGACCAGTGCTTGCATTTACACATCCTTGAAACTGTACAGGTCTGGGTAGTCTGTAATAAACAACTCCCATATCTGTAATATTGAACTCTCCGTTTGTGTAAACTCTTAGTTTGTCCCCTACCAGCGTACTTAAAGTTTCAGCCCATTCAAAGCTTGGTCCTTTTGTATCACTTGTAAGAAGAACTCCCATATTGGCTTCCTCTACTTCATAAACTGTCATCCTTCTTTTTTCAGGACAACACTCAGAATTAGCATAAACATCTGTACGTACATAGTACAGATAGTCTGCAGGAAGTGTAGCTTCAAAGAACGTTTTCTTGTCTGCCGGAGTTAGATCCTGACTCTTTAATAAGACTCTAAGATCATCTACCAGTCCGGTTGATTGTTCAGATCCCTCTTTACGAGTATTGATACCGTAGACCATTCTACGTACCCACTCAAGCTGACCTTTATTAAATGCTTCCTGGATCTGCCAACATTCTATATTGTCATAATCCAAAGAAGCAAGCTTGTTCAGCCTTTGTTTGATCTTTATCTGTAAGAGGTTGTTGTTCATATTCTATTAAGCGTTCCAGTACTTTTCTACTTTCTTGGTGAGGTCTATCAAAAGTTCCTCGTTCAGAGGATTTTTCAGATACTCAACTACATCTGATGGTGTTCTACCCAGCATAGTGACTGTCTGCATGTGATAGATAAACCCGTCCGCTTTTGTAGCTATGAACTTGTAATAAGAACTGTCTTTTACAATAGCCCTGATCTTTAGCGTTTCCATATCTAGGTTAGCAGCATCAAGGAATCTTTGAGCAGTCTTACGTTTATCCTTTTCTATCAGATCTCCGTTAATGTACTTATCCATGTTGTCATAGATAATATCATTTGGAGTAGACTTCTTATACTGAGCACTGTTTGGATCAAGAACCTTAGCTACATACATCAGCTTATTCTGATTCTTGTCAAACAATTTTTGAAGTTCAGAAAGAGCTTTATTACGCAGCTTCTTTACTTCAGTCTGAATAGATGCTGTTTCTTCCAGCTTATCCAGATAAAACTTAGGAGGAACCGGCATACGCCTTGCTTCTTCTAAGCTTTTAGCTACTATAGAAAATCCACCAGTTTCTATCGCATACATTCTAATAAGATCATAAGGATCTTTATCAGGCTCTAGATATACTGGTTCATTACCGCAGCGGACTTTAATCTTATCCCAGAAATCACTGTTATCTGGACGTAAGAGTTTTACTTTATTCCAAAAGTTTTCATCATTTGGATCTATCACATTTGCAGCAAGTTCTCTTTCTAACTGAGCTACAATTTGACGGATCTGCTTGACTTTAGCTTCTTGCTCTTCAGCATCAAGCTCTTTTACTTCTGGAGCAAACTCGTTTAGACCTGTCAGGTAGCGTTTGATACCGTTAATTTCTAAACAAGCCAGCTGCTCTTCATGAAAGGCCCCGTCAAAAAGACTAAGACCATACTTTTGAAGACCCATGTTATCAACCATCGGATCAAAATAAGGTCGGATGGCAATAGAGGATCTTTTGTTTTGTGGGTACTTTTCTACGATAGTTACCGTACTCATTGTTGGGTTTTTTGGTTTAAGAATAGCCGGATTTACCGGTGATCTTATTTGAACCTGCCAGGAGCTGCAAGCCCCCCGTGTGATCAAGCACGGTTTGCGTACGACAGGTGGTCTTAGGATACTATCCTAAGGGTGGTAGATTAGAATGATCCGCCAGTTACAGGGTTTCTCATAACAATCTTCAATACCTTGGTTGGGTCTTTAACCCAGATAGCAGGCATTGTTTGAGTCATGAACACACGGTAACCGTTGAAGTTGCCGGAGCTTTGGAAACCTTGAGTACGTCCCATGTAATCCATGGTACCGTTCTGATAGAACCACTTCAATTGATTATCCCAAGATAACTTCAACAAGAAGATGTTGTCGTTAGTATTCTCAGTGATATCAAAGATGATGAAGTTATAAGAAGACAGAGGGAAACCATCAATGATTGGGTTCTCAATGTCATTAGTGTGAATGTTATCAAACGCTGGGTTGAGAACAAACTTAACGTTAGCCAAGAAAGGAATAACGTATTGAGTGTAAGCAAAACCAAAGTTCAGATCCATTCCTTTACCGGTAATAGCACCGATTTCAGAAGCATTGATAACAAGTCCGCTGTTGATAGCTTCCTTCTTAATTGCCTCGTTAACCAGCTTCATACCGCCCAAGCCAGTTTGTACAACCAACTGACGCTTAGGATCAGGTCCCTGAAACTCAACCTTACCATTGAAGAAGTTGAAGATTTCAGACTTGAACAAGTCAAGATTGAAAGAACCTTTGTTGTAGATACGCTTGTAAGAGTTATCCAACTGCTTCCAAAGACCTACAGAGAGACGGATATCATCTGGACCATCTTGCTTAACCTTACCACCTTGACCCCACATAAGGTAAGTCTCGATGTCGTTAGCAACTTTAGTCAAATGAGCAGCCTCAAGAGTAGTCAAGAATGTACGAGTAAGCTGACCAGACTGGTAAGCCTTCTTTACATAATCTTTACCCATCTTAGAAGCCATGCTCTCAAGAGAGGTGATTGAAGGATCAGTTGTTTTGTCAAAGTTTCTCCACAGCTCGATTACAGGAACTGTACCGTCAGCTTTCATACCACCTTTCATCATAAGGTCAGCACGAGAACTGATGCTGTAGTGTACGTGAGCTTCTGCACCACCAACGTAGTTGTAGAATTCACGGAAACCTGCAGAAACATTACCCAAGTCAGAGAAACGCTCTCCGTATTCACCACGGGCAGAACCCTTGCGGAATACTTTAGTTCCTACTTTCAGGTACTTGTTGTCCAAAAACTTAGCGTTGTCGTTGTTAACAAGCTGAACAGTGTAGATGAAACCGTCACCAGCTGGGATAATATCATCAGCAGTGATGTACATTTCAACACCGTTGTACTTGTCATAGGTGATGATATCACCATGTCCAAAAGAACGCTTGTTTACTTTAATTTTAAAGCTCTGTCCGTCAATACCTTTAGTGGCATTGCCAGATTCTATATCTTCTGTGATATAGGGTAGATCCTGAGCTACAGGGATCTGCCATTTGTACTCACCACGTGCGTTATCTACAGAGATAACGTTCTTTCCTCCAAAGCTGGACATCTGGTACAAAGGCATTTCTACCTTTTGAGCCATTGCCCATAGATCTACGGGACCAAGGTCAGTTGGCTCCGCACTCTTCAAGAGGTTTGAAAGGTGGTAAGAGTCTACGTGTGAGCTAGTTTGATAGCTGGTATCTCGTAGAAATATACCATTGTTCAAAACAGGAGTTGCCATAGGGCATCGGATTTAGGGGTTAATAATAATTAGCGTTTAAAAATATTTTGAGGTCTTGCGATCTTTCTTGGTCTTTGTTCTTCTTCTTCCTGATAGGTTGAGACGTTTTTACGACTCTGCTCAGTCTTAAGCTGGCGTACTGTTTGTTCCACCGCTTGGTTCTTTCCTTGCTTTACCAAGTTTTGACGGTACTCATCAGGGTTAGAAAGTAACCAAAGAGCTTCTGCAATCAAGGGATAGTTAGGCTCTACAAACTGATACTTTTCTAAAAGGTGACCCAACAGATTGGTTGGTCTACCACTGACAGATGGATATTGAGGCTGGACAAGACCACTATAAAGTTGTGCTTGAGTTTTCTTATCTAACTTCAGACCATTAATTTCAGCTGGTCTAAGTGCTTCAAACACATTCTGCATATAAGCCTGAGCAGCTTGTTCTTGTTGTTGTTTCCTAGCTTCTTGCTCTACAAGCTGGCTCTGCACGATTTCTTCCTGCATCTGATCCAGCTTAGGTTTGAACTGTTTGGCTTTCTTTTCCAGTACTCCAAGATCTTTCCAGGTAGTAAGCTCTTCTTCAATTTCTTCTTCACTACCAAATCCGGTAGCTTGGAGATAAGATCTTACAATACCTTCCTGGTCACTTTCGTCAGACGGGTTCAAAGAACGAACCTGTTCAACCTGAGCCAGGGCTTGGAAAAGACCTTTAAGATCCTGCCCACCGTCCATTACATACTTAGCTGCATACTGCAACTCTTCAGGTAAAGACTCAAAGAACTCTTTGGGAGTCTTGGCTGCTACTTCTTGCTTGAGATTATCAACGTTAGCCTGCCAAAGCTCCTCTATGTCTTTCTCTCCGAGTCCACCTAAGTACTCATCAAGAGATTGTTTACTTTCATCATAGTCATCAAAGGCAAACATTTCCTTTGACTCAATGCGTTTTTTAAGAAACTCAACCAGTCCGGACTTTTCTGTTCGAGGACGACCACCTTTAGGTTTAGCCTCTTCTTGTTCCTCTTGGTCTAGTTCATCAAATACGTTTGTAGATGTTTCACGAGAAACAGGGGGTTCTGTGTCTTTGTTATCTTCTCCCTTGTCTTCAGGCTCCTGTTCTTTTTCTTCAGACTGATCTATAAAACTTAGATCTACATCCTTATTAGAAAAGATACTGGGCTTTGCCTCAGGCTTTTTAGCCTCAGCTGCTGTAGGAGTTACGATGCTTTCTGCACCAGGGGCTCCGAGCCAGCTATCAATGTCTACATCTACTTGTTGTACATTAGTCTGTACAGTGGTTTGGTTTTCCATAAGTTACTTGGTTTTTTATGGTGTACTTCTACAATAAAAATATACAACTTTAAACTCTAAAAATTTAAAGTTGCTCTACAAAAAGGACCTGAAGTGCGGATAATAGAGCTATAATTTCCGTTAGTCCTTAAGTTTATTTTGCTTTTTTACCCGGTTTGTCGTACTTGTTCTTGTTTTCACGGGCTATCTGTAATTGTTTCTCTGCTATTTCCTTTTGAGTCTGAAGCTTTTCACGCTCTATTTGTAGCTTAGAACTTCCTTGTTCTTTTTGAGTCAACAACTGTTCTCTTTTAACATTCATCTGATCTTGATAGCGTTGCTCATTACGTATACCTTCTAAAGCATCTTGAAAATCAGATTGTTGGTTCTTGTTTAAATCAACCATAGAACCATATCCTGCTGCTCTAATCTCAGCAACAGTAATATCTTTCTGACGGTTAAGTTCATTTTCTTGTGATCTAAACTCAAGATCCATCTGTTTTTGACGTTCCTGGCTTTCAAGCATTTCTTGCTGCATTTGTTGTTGCTGCTGAAGTTCAGCTTGTTTCTGAGCCATAGATTTTTCTTCTGCTGCTTTTAACACACCAGTAAGTTCAGCAATAGACTCAGATTTAATTACATTTCCTAAGTCATAAATAGATGCTCCAGTAGTATTGTTATTAAGAGCTACCTGTTTAAGCTGCTCCATAATTGCACGTGAGTTAGTCTTTGTAGTACAAAATATATTTAGATCTCTTAATAAAAGTTCTGTACCGTTAACTTCAAAATTTACTTTCTCATCTTTTCCTGTTATGTAAGTTAATCTTACACTAGGCTTCTTTGAATGATAATACTGGGCCAAATCAGTTCTCATTTGGTGAACTCTTGGCATTAAATTATCTGAGTGTTGTATAAAGTATTGTTCTGTTTGAGCATATGAAGCATTCATGGCTTGCTCTATACCAGTAGCCGTTTGCTGTTGGGCAATCTGTTGACCCATACGCTGTGGAGTAAGACCAATAACCTCAAAGGCTTGGTTCTTAAAATAGTTAGCAAGTTGAATACGAGAAAGCAAACGATTGGTTTGCTCCAAGTTTAAAACTTGGTAGTGTTGAAAATTAAGAGCATTTTCTGTATTGGTAATAGATGTATCCAGAGGTAACATCTGAAAGTTCTTCATTGCCACATAGGCTTTAGCCAGATTATTTTTACCCCAGTCTTCTCCCAAAGAGTGACGTGGTAAAGCATTCTGGTCTAACATAATAACCGTACCAAGCTCATCTACCAGGATGTCTGCAATCTGGTTATTGACAATGTTGTAGCCTATCTGATATGGCTTCATAAGATCTACCAGTGAAATACTGCGGGTGTTACGATCACTAAATACAGCACCTTCCACCGGTAGCTTACAGCCATAAAGAGTGTGGTCTCCTTTAAACTGGAATGGAACTTTACCTGGTTTACCACCATTAAGACCTAAATAAATAGGATTTATACCACCTGGATTATTCATACCCCAGAAAGCAGGACGGTTAGGTCCGATCTTAATACCACCCCAGGTTTCATTGATCCAAATCCAATCAATATGCTCTCCAAAAACCAAGTTATCCTTAGACTTTTGTTTATATAAAATAGTATTATACTGTGGCTTATCAGTTATTTTATAAGTTTCAGTAACAATATCTTGTATGATTTCTCCTTCTGTTGTGATTTTTGTCAGATGTCCAACTTTACGTTGTGATTTCCAATAGATAGTAGAAACTCTAAGTAAATGACTTTTACCAAAGTCAACAGTGTCTTCAGAGTCAGCCATAATCCATTCTACTATATCACCGGTACCAAACTGTGCGTCATATACAGAAGTAAATTGACGATAAGCCAGTGATGGCATTTGTGTATTCCACTCATGAGAACGAGTAGGATCATAATAAGTTCCGTCGTTTTGATAACCTTGAATAGCATAGCCGGCTGAACGTACAGGATATATAGCTTCTAAAGATTCTAACTGATCTTGAGTCATCATCCAACCAAACTTGTCAATCACATCTGATACACTCATCATATCCATCTTACCTACCCAGTTACCTTGAGAAATGTAACGTACATCAGGAGACTTGTGATAGAAAGTAAGTAAAGGATTCCATAACTCTACTTCATAATCATCTTCCATCATACGGAAATGCCAGAACTCACGGTCCGTAATAAGCATATCACGAAAGCCTCTTTCCTCAAGTTCTTGCATTTTAAAACGTTCTTCATCTACACTCATCTGGTGGCTAGCCCACTCCTCAATCATTGATCTATAATCTTTTTTAAAGAAAGATTCTATTTCAGGAAGCTGCTTTAGGTTCTCAGGAGACATTGCCTTCTGCATTTCTTCACTTTCTAGATCTATACCCATGCCTAACATCTCAACAAGCATCCTTCTTTCAGCATCTTCTAAAAGAACTTTTTCTACCATGGATCTTTTTTCTTCCAACATTTCGTTGTAAGAAATATCATCCACAGCTTTAAACATAATACGAGAAGATCTTTTGGCAAACTCATTACATAGTACATTGATTACATTTGGAACAATAGGATAGAACTTCAGTTCCAGGGCAGAAACGTCCTCTTTAGTCAGGGTGTCTATAAGATCTGCCATTTCATTGTCTTCCTCTACAATATAATCCGTCTTATCAATAATACCTTTGGCCAGCTTATAATTCTTCATCAGACGTCTTGCATTACGTCTAAGCTGCTTCATGCCCTGAAACTCTAGCCAATCCAGGTTCCACGCTCTCCACTCTTCATCCTTTTCTTTCTCTGAAAGAAACTGAATAGGCTGGGTAAGAGTACCCATCTTGTTATAGTCGGCCTTTTTGCCAGCCTTCAGATCTAGAGCATTATATACTTGCATGATAATTAATTATTTAGGTCAGTTTCAGCCTCAGTCTTAGCCGTAAAAAAAGAGTTAGCTGGTATTGTCGTAGTTCCAGATCCACTGCCACTCCAAGTAATAGTTCCAGTACTAATACCTGAACCATAAGGGCTTACAGGAATTGTCCACGGTGTGGTAGTACCTGGCAGGTAACTAGGGGAAGTAATAACAGGCTCAGTTTCCTCCTCCTCTTCTTTTAAAAGCAGTAAAGCCTCTTCTAAAGTCAAGGAGCTTTCTTTAATCAAACGGGAAAGAATGGTTACTTTCTGGGCATGTAATGGGATATTTTCCATCATTTTATATTTTTAAAGGGCGATCTAGGTAGTCTCATACCGTTAGAACCTCCTTTAGAGGACCCTATATGTCTAAAAGGTCCCCAATTTAATTTACTAAATTTCTGGGAGTTATCCAACTTTTGTTCGCTAACCTCTACACGTTTAGCCAGTCCTCGGTTAGCTTGTTGAACCTTTGCAAAAGCTATAAGAGCACAAAAAGCTACCAGCCGGTCAACGTTGACTCCTTCCTGGTAAGCTTGCATCTCTTTTAAAAGCATGATGTCCGGAATCCTCTCTACACCATAGATTGTTTTTACAATCTCTCCATCTGGTTTGGTTTCATGGTCTAGCTCTTCTTTTAAATATTCAACCCCATAGGACAAGAGGTTTCCTTTAAAAATGGTTCCTACGTTCTTCCAGCCATATTCTTGGAATACATTTCGGTTAGCACCAAGATCTTTTAAGAATAGAATCATGTCTTTAGGTACTAGGTAACGCTGTTTCTTCTTTGATATCATGTACTGGATGAACAGAGCTACGTTATTCTCCACTATAGTCCAGGCGTTATACCACTCTATAAGCAACTCAAGTCTTTCATGAGTTTTGTTAAGATCATCAAACCTGCCACACCAGCTTGCCACTATCTTATCCCGCTCAATAATGTTGGTAACCTTTCCATTGCCCTCATCTTTGATTACTTCCACCGGGTTTTTATAAACGTAGATGGCACAAAGAGATTCTGATGTAGTGGTCTTTCCTTCTCCCACCGGGTCAACCGATGCATAATACATCCCAAACTGAGGATCTTTTACAGGTCTCTCATACACACAAATAACACCTTCTTTATCTTCTGTCTTTTTAGAAATAGGAAACTCCATAATAGGAATCTTCCTGGATGGTTTATCTATGATCTTTCCTTCTGCATTTCTTGATAAGTCTAAATACTCAACAGAATACTCTTTATCCTGTATACGCTGTATTTGTTTAGATACAAGATGCGGAGGAAACTTAGATTCTTTTCTTGTTGCAAAAGCTTCTTCTATGTTAGTTGGTTTCTGAGATATACGAAGCTGATACTGTTCAGGAGTAAGATCTCTTTTCCATTTTATTCTTTCTTCTATGATTGCTTCTAGAGCTTCTTCAACTTTTGAGTTACCATACTCATCTATAAAGGGAGGCATACTCCACTGCTCAGGAATAAACAGTCCTGTTTTTCCAAGTGTACCTTCCTTGTCTATAAGATTAGAATCTACTGCATAGATATCATTTGCTTCTGGTTGAAGTACCATTAGTTTTAATGGTTCACATGCATCAAGATCACCCACTGAGCCGGCAGCAATAAACATACCAGTGGTAATCATACCACTCTGCATAGCTGGTCTCATATACTCATAGGTAAGATCCATCTTTGGAGCAATGCCGGCCTCCTCATGAAAGAAGTAAGTACACGGACCACCCACACCATTTGTTGGATCTTTTTCAAAAGAGGTTCCAGTAATAATAGATTTATTACCCTTATGTGTATCTCTTCCTCCAATCCTTACCTTAATACGTTGTTGCCAAGAAAATACTTTATCTGGATCACTTGGTCTATACCAAGCAGTGTGTTCATTCAAAAAAGTTCTATACTCAGTAAGCATACGCCAAGTACCTTTCTCTGAAATGTAATCTTTAAGACTAGCACCTATTTTTAGTACAGCACCATTTTCAAACCAGTACATATTTATAAGCTTTGCAGCATGAAAATATGAAGAAGCTATCTGACGTTTTTTTAGAATAGCTGAGTGCCTGTAGTGTAATTCAGCAAGCAGCTCATATAAAGCCATGTGATACTGAGCGTCTCTTACTTTAGCAAAGTCAAAACGTTTTTCTTCTTTGTCATAGATAGGAAGAAAGTTTAGCCACATGTAGTAGTCCCGACTGATATACCATACATTGTCGTTGTTTTTGACAATAATGCCTGATTTACACTTCAGTTTCTGATCATCCCAGTAGTTTATAAAATCTTTAGTCTTTACAGGAGCTGGACAGTAATATCCATTCTTCTGGTACTTTCTTGCTTCAGCATTAAAGATTAAACTACTTTCATCAAACTGATATTTACCAGGTTCTTTAAAACAAGACAATACGAAGTCCCTAAACTCTTCTCTTGTATAAAAAGTAGTAAGGTCCCATTGACCTTTATCATAAGTAGGAACTTCTATGTAGTAATTACTTTTCACGAATTAGCTTTGCAATCTTACTTACTTCACCGCCAGTTTTTATTAATAACTCTGTAAGAGTAGAAATAGACTTACTACGCAATACTCCAGGAACATCTGGTTCACTCCAGTATGCTGTATACTTATCACGTGGAATAGCTGCCCAAGTCTTGGTAAATGTGTTATAGTGAAACACGTAATCATAAAGTGTACTTTCTTCCATAAAATATAAGTTTATAGTTGCGGGGCTTAGAGTTGAACTAAGATCCCTGGGTTATGAGCCCAGTGTGCTACCATTACACTACCCCACAATAAAGAGTGCAGTGGGAGACGTCATCCCTGCGGCTACTGCACGTTTTATCCGCTTTAGCTGTAAGGGGTTGAGTCGAACAACCATGTGGTCTTTAGGATCAGGACAGCTACTAGTATTGTGGTCAACCCATTATCCTGTCTTTATCAGAGCGTCCACACCCTCGAGACAAGAGGGCACGTCTGCCAGTTTCGTCACCTTACATTATTGATCATAAGCTAAGTTCTGTCCTCCCCTTACTTGGCTTTGCTGCTCTTCTTCCAGATCTCGTAACGTACCTTTAAAACTCTGCCTGATGGACTCAAATTTTGCGGCTGCATTAACAAGAGCCGTAATGTTGCCATCTCTGCCGTGTTCAATCTCTGTGGTTTCCATATACTTCGCAAGCCTATCAAGCATTGCTTTAATACCCATGTATGCTCTATACGTTGGTGTCTGGTAGAGCTTTTCACACATCTTAATGCCGTTTGCAATAAGATCATCATCAAGGGAGAAATCAGCGTCAATCTCTCTAAGAATAATTTCTTCTTTCTCGGTTTCCGGTACATCAAAAAAGGGATTAAGGTCAGGGTTAGGACAAGTCATATAAAACAGATAAGCATATATCTGTAAATGTTCAGTTGGATATGCATCCATTATATCTTTTAAAAACTTTAAGGTATAGCAGTGTTCTGATGCTGTTACCTTTCCGTTTTGTATATCAAATAGTCTTATCATCTTCAAAAGGTTTAGGTTTTATTGTTTCTCCTGCTGTTGGATTTCCATACACACGTATATCATTTTGGTCTACTGTTCTTAATTCACCACTATGATAAAACCTAACAATAAACTGTGGATTAGAATGAATAGAGCCGGCAATCATAAACAGGGCAACACCATAACCAAGCTCTCTGACTTCTACATCAAAAGGATTAAGTATTTCATGTATAGTCTGTACAATCATTATTTAGCTTTTAATTTATTACGGTTATCTTCTAACCAGTGTAAAAGACTAATTACTTCCTGCTTAAAAAAAGGAAGATCATATTGTACAATATCTTTTACTATTGGATCACCATTTGTATCTAGTGCAGTGATTGGATTACCAAACTTATCTTTATCTACTTCTTCAAAAAGAATGTGATGAATAGTAAGACTACCAAACTTAAGCCTGGGGTTATGCTTAAGAATAATAAACATATAAAGAGATAACTGTAAAGCGTAATGATTAAAGTTACAATCATCAAGATGAGAAACAGGAGCAAGCATTTTTTGAGTAACGCCTTCCCAGTTTGTAAATCCTTCTACTTTAATCTCTTTGTTTGTCTTATAGTCTGTAATGTGTACAGCTCCGTCTACTACTTCTACCAAGTCTGACTGACCACATAGTCCTGCTGATTTTAAGTATACCATGTGTTCAGGGTATACACCATTTGCAAGCTTTTGATTTGGAGATAATTTAATACCATCTTTTTCTATTGGCTTTACAACAGGAACTACAAAGCCATGTCTTTCCATAGTTGACAGTTCACATATATCTCTTTCTCTGCAGTTATGATACCAGGTACCAAGAGTTGTTGCTCTATTTGCTTCTGACTTCCAAGCTTCTTTGATAGCTTCTGGAGTCATGCCGTACCATTTAGATTTTTTACTTTTACTTGTTTTAGCAGCTATAGTGTCAGCGTCAAATGGTTGTTTAAAGTTTGATATAAACGAGGTTACACTTAGCCAGTCAATTCCGTCTGGCTCTATACTGCTGTATTTGTGATGTTGAGGAGTGAACGTTATTATCATGGTTGAATCCAATTGGGTTATTCATAGGGGTGGAGGATATTTGACGTAAAACTTCTTGTGGACTATGAAAGGTTGCATAAAACCTTCCTGAGAATTTATCAAACACCACAGAGCGGTGCTTACTTATTTTATTTTTACTGTTTACGTATTCTTCTATTGAGCTGATGCAATCTTTTTTAAACCACTTTTTTACCTTGATCTGTTTGACCAGGACCTCTTTTTTTTCTGGATATAGCTCACCACCTTCTATCTTTTGATAGATGGTCTTTGTCTTGTAGATTGAGTGAACTACATCTAGTGCTATCGTTTCTTCCGGTCTCAAAGGCCAAGCTTCTGATTTAGATAATCTTCTTCTTGCTGACTCATCTCTGCTTTCCATTTTCCAAGCGGACAGTCAGAGCTTAATGATCTGGTTTTAAATCCAAGAGAACAACCACATCCACCTTTTGTCTGATTACAACACGGAGTTGTACCTGCAACTACACACCCAGAGTCTGCCTCTGTGTAGAGGTCACACTTTCTGCAGATACTCATTCTTTCTTTAGCTATTTCTTCAACATCTTCTCTTTTAAAGATGGAGTTCGTAACACCTTCAAGTATCTGATTCTTTGCTTTCCAGATCCGTATTATGTTCTCTTTTAGACTCATTTTTATGCATCTTTATAAACTCAGCTCTCTGGCTTTCCTCTGCCATAAGCTTTTTTAAATTTTTTAGATCAAACAAAGTTTCTGCAGTTTTATACCTTGCTGTTATTTTCTGCAATCCTTTTTGTTTGTTATTCTCTTCAAACTTCTCAAGCATATCAATCTTGTCATCTAGCTTCCAGTGTTTTGTCACAAAATCTCCAAGATTTGAGACATGTATTCTGGGGTGTTTCAAACTACTCAAGCTTTTTCTTACTTCTTGCCAGTAATAAGAAACAATAGCTGAAACTGCTTCTTCACTAAGAGCAGTATCTTTTGCTACTTCGGGTATAAACTCTTTTGCTTTACGAGGACGCAACGCATAAGAATTTAAAGTCCAGTAATATGTTTCCTGCAGAGCTTACCTTCATGTCCGGATGGATATAGATCTTCTTCTTGTTTTTGCCTTCTTTCTTTATCAAATTCTTTTTCTCGGCTTTGGTCAGACAGTTACGTACAGACTGAGTAGAAGAAAAAATCTTTTTCTCATATGCTTTGTTACAGAAACTTGTTAATTCCTGGTCTCCTTCTATAGCAAGTAGAGTCAGACAGTTTAGATCTGCTTCACTTACCGGTATATCATACAGGTAGCAGTGCGTAAGAATTTGATACTTGACAGCTTGCCAAGTATTCATCCTCACTCTTTTTTCCACCTGATTAACTATTGCCATTATACTTCCATTTTAAAACTCATATAATCTTCTCCGGTCTTACCCCAGTTTTTATGAAGCACTACCGGTTCTGCTCCAAGATTTTCAAAGATGTGCCAGCTGGCTCCTTTCCTTGCTTCTCCTATTAGGTACTCATATCTCATGTCTTTTGCCCAGTCCAGAACGGTCGTGATTAGCTGATAACCCAAACCTTGACCGCGGTGAAATGGCAGGACCGTAAAACTATCTATGTGTACTACGTTATCACTTTGCCAGGTCATGATAGCTTCTGCTGCCAGACCTTTTTTGTCCTTAAACCAAATACCCTGGCACTCTTTGTTTTCGTTGAGCATGTATACTTTATACTTCTCGTCCCAACGTAGTTCTTTGGGATGCTCACGCTCAAAGATGTATGTCTCTCTGTAGTCTCTAAGCTTATAGAGCGTGTTCATTACTTATCTTTTTTCAGGGACCGGGGTGCTTTTGGTTCATCATCTTCTTCGTTCTGGCTCGCAGGATTAGTAAGCTGAGCTATAAAAGCCAGTGCTTTGAGCTCTTCAGCTCTACCTACTGCCATTGCAGTATTTAGTTCTTGAAGCTCAAGCTGTACTTTCTTTACCTCAATTTGTTCTTGGAAGAATGCTATTACCTCTTCTTTGGTTGGAGGAGTCTTTTGCTCTTCTTGTTCTAGTTGTTCAGTGCTCATATAGGTTGGTTTTAAAAATTAAGATCCTCGGCTGGCTTAGAGCCTTCCTGAGTATGATATAATTGAAAAATAGTCTGGAACTCTGTGTACGGGGTATCTATAATATAAGAGTCCCCCTGGTCAGTAAAGACAGTGGTACAGTTATACACTGTCTCTTCTTCATCGTCAGTAGTTAACTTACAGGCAACAACAATATCTAGGTGGAAAGCAAAAGGTAGCCACTTACCTTTATCAGTTAGGCCCATTAGATCGGCTCTATCTAAATCCATCGTATGGCAATGGATGTTACAGGTGTGTATCATAAGGTCGGTTTATTAAGGTCTACACTTATAATATACTTAATAAGTTTAAACTCTCCAAATTTACCTTCTTAATTATAGAGGTTAGCTTTTAACTTTTCAACACATGTGTAAAAAACAATAAAAACGCAGAAAAAGATGCTTGCAGTATGTAGAGGTCAGTTACTGTTTAGTGAGTTATAACTATAGAATGGTGAGTAACTAAACTTCTTCAGCCTTATAGAGCTTATAAGCCATAGTAAAATATTCTAAGGAGCTTTCTAGATAACTAAGTAAAGATAGGCCGGTATTTGATAACTCGTAGGTAACCTTTGGGGGGACCTCGTTATAAGAGGTGCGGGTAACTAACTTTTGGGTCTCCATCCTCTTTAAAGTCTGGGTAAGTACCTTGGCTGAGCAGCCGGGCAGGTTATCATGGATCTCATTAAACCTAAGAGGATCCCCATCTCCTAGTACAAGAATACACTCTATGCTCCACTTGTTATGTAGTATAGATCGTTTAAAAGTTATTATATCCTGTAGTTCCTTGGTAATCATTAACCTCGTAAGGTAACCTTATACAGACAGAGTACCCATGATTACCAGCAGGTAAGCTAATAACCAATGGGTTCCTATTTCCAATCCCCGTCATGTTTTATACCATAAACTACCCCCCGGGTACTATATCCTTCTATGACCCCCGGTACTGTATAACTAGTATGTAGGAGGGTGGGATGACCACCCCGCAGAAGGTCCCCCACCACCTTCTGAAACTCCGTATACCCGCTTAGGTTCAGCGTGTTCGTAAACTCTATTTCTTAATCTTAAAATGCTTCAAAATGACAAAGCAAAAGATTTCCTTCCTTTCGGTTGCAGGATTCAAAAAAGCAATCGGTGCCTCTCGTCTTGACATCGTTCATAACGAAAAGTCAAACAAACTTTCGGTCCTTGCTGATGAAGACAGCTTCTATCGTTGCCAACAGGATATAGACCCTCAAGGTCATATGGCTTTCCTGGTTCCTGACGGTGACCTGTCTTCCGCTTGCCTGGTTAATACCAGTACCGAAGGCAGTCCGCTTACTATTAAGGCTACGATCTAATAGTAGGGACAGGCATAACAGGCTGATAGTTGTCAGCCTGTTAGGTTAACATGACTCAGCTCGGGGCCCTTTACCGGATAGGCCTGGCAACAGAACCGGTTTTTCAACTTCTTTTTTTACACTATGCTGGTAATCACCACCAGCGGAACTGTCATAGCCGTAGCAGGTATAACTGCTATGATAGCATTGGCAGAAGAGTTACGCAGTGCGTAAGCTCTCAAGCTGGTTTATAAGCGTCATCCAGTAATCCGCAAAGGAATAAAACGCTGATCACCAAGGAATTAGAACGGGTTTGTGTGTGTTACTCTGAGTGAGTGGCAACCACTACCCGTTCTTATTTACTTCTGTATAATCAGCTTCCGCAACCAACCTCGGCCGCGGATAAGATAGCTATAACATTTGTTTAATGCGTCACAACCTAGTTCCCAAGGCTAGGCAGTTCCTGACAATCTATGTAAGAGTATCCTTGGCTAACACCAAGGCATTAGCAAGGGAGCTGAACGCAGAGGGGACATATACAAGTCACCAAACAACTCAATATATGAAAGGTACTCTTATGATGCTTACCTTCTTAGGTACGCTAGCAGCCACCTGGCTCACCTTGTCTTTGTTTGCTTATCTGCTATCTGATAACGCAAGTTTCCGTGAAATCTCCAGTTCTGGAGGTATAGCAGTCTTTATGCTGGTATTTGGCTGGATTCCATCCATCATTGTCTGTATAGACGTGGAAGAAAAGCTCAACTAAGACATGTCACCCGTGATACTTCTTATAACATACCATTACTATATTATAGTTTTCCTATGTTATAGGTGTCATGGGTGACACTTCTAAAATTGTCACCAAAACCTCTTTATATGATTAGTTTTTCTATTCCTGAACTCACACTAGATATGTGTAAACAAGGAAAAGTATCTCGACACCACTACTATCCGCGCCATGTAATGGAACTTTTAGTAGATCAACACGGATATACAAACCTTGGCTGGGTTAATGGTGGTGTTATTCCACCGGCTCTTGATGACTGGATGGAACAATACCAAAATGATACTGGTTCTTATACTATCTATGTGTCTCACTCTACCAAGCAGATACACTGCGTGGATATGGGTGATTAAACTTTTATGATCTAACAAACCTTCAAGCTATCCGGTTCGTGACCGGTATCGTACAGAAGCTGGCTAACTTTCAGCCTGTGGCTTATCCTAGTTAAACGGCCCTGATCCTTAGTACTAGGTTTATCTTTTTCACCAAATCCTCAATATAGTGAAGCACTTTATCTACTTGATCATAGTAATGGTCACTTTATTTTCCTGTAAAGTAGAAAGCGTTAGTAACCGTCCTGACGCTATTATAATCAGCGAACACTCTGATAACGACGGTCGTCCTATGTTTACTGTCAAGCTTCCTAATGGTACTACTCTTCAACACGTATATGCAGAAGAGATAGCCCAAGGTTTATTAGATGGTAAATGGAAGTATGATGAAGATATGACACTAGTACCTATGTCTTGTTACCAGGTTACCTTAGAACCTGATAGTCTGCACATTAACGACCGCAATCGTAAAGTAGCAATTGTCAGCTACAAAGATATCGGTGTACTTGACAGCATCTTTATCAAAGACAATGAATAGGTTAACACGCCAGCTCTAGTCCGTCCGGTTTATACTGGACGGACATTTTAAACTTGTCACCAATACCTAAACATATGAAGTACCTTCTGAAGATAGTAGCCCTATCTATTATCGTTATTCCAATGCTTGCAATAGACTTCTTTAAAGGTCTATGGGATTTTGATTTTGAAGATCTGTATAAGCTAGTATTTAACTACAAGCGTACAATCAGACAAAACTGGATTAAAGCATTTGGTATATCAAGACCAACAAGATTCTAAAACTATTATGGTGAACTGGGTATCCCTTTATTGGGACCTGGTTCACCTTAAAGCTTGCCCTGGGTGCTACCGGGGAGTTGGTTGACGAACCAGCTAATGAATACGTAGCACTATCCGGTAAGTTACCGGCCACCACTAGGCGTGAGTTATGTCTAGTGTAAGCTGATAGACCTGAACGTCTATCCACCATAGTTGTAAGTACAACATGGTGAAAAGCATACTTGTCCAAACCTACAGGATTTAAAACTATCCACGGTGTATGCGTTAAAGAGTCCTTGTGGCTCTGAACTAATTGGCACGGGCGGTTTCGGCTCGTTAGAATAACTGGTGAATTCATAAGCCAGGAAAATGGGGAAGGCATTCCAAGCCTACCTGTACAGGAGTATAGCTCCTGGTCATCAGAAAACCGTATGGTTAACTGCGGTGTGGAGTAAGGTCGGGCAGACCTGAAAGCACTGTAGGCTGGCGTTAGTCACGTCAGCTTGGGGAGTGATCCCGACAGATACTATATGAACTTATGTAAAAAGCCGGCCAAGCTTATTGCGTAAGTAAGTACTAGTTTTCGTCCTAAAAGGTATACCAATACCTCAGTCTACGGGTGGTGCCGGACTCAGAAATGATAGGATAACGAACAACTTACAACAAGTACCCTTGGCGGGGGAAAGTAACAGGGCGTCGTAGCTAAACCACTCAAAAGGTGGCAAGTTACAAACGTGGACCACGTCCTGTCTACAGACTATTGGAGCTTTTATGGTTTGAATGCCATACCAATTAAATTAATAATAAAGCAAAAGTGTTCACGGTGTTACAGGCACAATAGCCTTATCCAGCTGTAATATGTTGGCCCAGAAGTTCGCAAGACTGATGGTGAGACGAACATGATCTACTAACTAAGAGCCGGCAGGCTTTGAACCCGCAAGGAGTTGTAGAAAGTAAGTAATCTATATGCTGTAATACAGTATTAGCGGTTAATAACCGTGGCTATGTTATCTAGGTTGTAGTAATACAATCTGTGGAGCAAGTGGGAAACCACCCAAAATGATAACAATACAGGTCATACCCTCATCCTGTTATTTCTTTTCACCATTAAACTATTTTAAATAAACCAGCCTATGAAACTTTTTCTTGATGATATGCGTGTACCTGATGATTGTCTGTTATATATGTATGACAGACCAGGAGTTGATCCAAAGATTTATACAGAAAAGTGGAATGTAGTTACTAACTACGATGAGTTTGTTGAAGCCATAGAAAAAAACAAAGGTAGTATCACACATATATCTTTTGACCACGACTTATCTGATGAACATTATCATCCAGATATGTATAGAGGTACAGAGATATATAACATACTGTATAATACTTTCAAAGAGAAAACAGGATATGATTGTGCTAAATGGTTTAAGCAGTACTATGCTGTAAATAATCTTCAACTACCAGAGATAATAGTTCACACCCAAAATCCTGCTGGGTATCAAAATATAACAAACCTTTTTTCTTAATCGACCTGGGTATATTATTTACCCAGGTTTTTTATTTCACCGTAAAAAACTCTTATGCAAACGATTCAACTTGCTGACGTACGTCAAGAAGTTAAAGATTTCTTGGCAATGCCTGATGGTATTAAGAAAAATATAGTTTATAACCGTAGTTTTTCTGGTAACCACGCTTCAAAAGCTAACATCTTGATAAAAGATGATGGGACTATTCATTATTCCCATAACACCTACAAAATTAGTAAAGGTGTAAAGTATTTCTTAAAGCCTAATAGTAAATCAGGTTTCACTGTAGAACCAAATGGACGTATGAGATTATGGTTTAATGCTAAACTTCAAACGATTCCATTTATAGATGAGGTTCTTAAACATCTTAAAAGAGAGTGGGTTCAGAGTTGTTATCTACAGTACATTACTCCTTCCTTGCTTGGTAAAATTATTGTTGGTAAAATAACCAATCCACATGATCTGTGTAAAGCAATACTTAAGATGTACAGAGTTCAAGGTTCACCTGCTTTATTAAGTAAATGTATTACAGCAAATACATTTTTTAATAAATCAACACTATTACTTGGTATTAAAACTGCAAAGAATCTAGATCATTTCTTTGAGTACTTACAAGATAATAGTTTAGATCATACTTATAGTGATCTATGTCAGCAGGCTATTATTCTTGAGCGTAAAGTAGACTTTAAATGGTCTCAAAAACGTATGACTGAAGAGCATAAAATGTGGACCCGTGAGATTATGGATATTGAAGCAGATAGTTTGTCAACTGATAAACTTCAATGGTTAGATAAACTTCGTACACATACACCTGAAGGGTTTACACTTATAGATAGTGAGAGAGAAATGTATGCTGAAGGTAAAACAATGTCTCACTGTGTATTTACTAACTATTGGTCCAGTGTAAGACATGAAATGTATGTTGTTTACAATATAACATACAGTGGAGGTACATACACATTAGGTTTAAACTATGACCAAAAAGAATTAAAGTTTAACCAACTATACGGACCACATAATACACAAGCACCAGCAGAATTACACGAATATGTAAAACGCTGGCTTTACAATACAAACAAACAACTTTTAAAAACAAAATTCCAAGAACATGAAGAACTTCTTCATTTCTCTTGATGGTTCAGATCCTACTAAGGTTACCGTCCGCAAGAGAAATTATTCTAATGGTCGTCCAGCTATACAGCTGTTTGACGCCAGTGACGGTGAACCTTATGCAACAGCTACTGTAAATCTTCCAGATGTTTTACTTCAGGAAGGTGAAGTACTGATCAAAGACTATTCAGAAAATGAAGGTATGCTAGATTTCTTAACACATAACTGTATTGTATATCCTACATCTCGTGGTGTACAATCAGAAAATATGTGGTTTCCACTCTGTATACTTCGTCCAGAATCTGATTGGGGAAGTGGTGAGTTAGAACCACCACCTAATCAAATCAATTTAGAGACAGGTAAAAAGATGTGGGTGATTCATGGTTACAAAATATGGGCTCGTTCTTATAGTCAAGCTATGGAACTAGTTCCTCTTATTGAATCCTGTTAAATCCAATATATGAAACAGATCCTTCTTTGGTTCGGCTTTATAAAGCCAACCTCCTGTGAAAACCAGAAGCTGCTTGTTAGCTTCAAATCCACCTATCCTGAAAACCAACCAGCTTATCAAGACTGGGTAAATGAATTCAGGGTTTCTATGCTGCATGGTAAACATGCGGTTCACTTCTAAGCCAGGGCTTTGACCAGTTGAACTTTATCCAACCGGCAGTTTACGGTAAGCTTTAAACCGTCTTTTTATCTCTAACCCAAATTCTAAATCTTATGGGAAGATTTACAGTACATGACTCCCAAGAAAAACACAAAACCAGGCAGTATATCCTGGATCAGATTCCTAGGTTAAAGAAAAGAAAACCCCGGTTGTTAACACTGCCGGCAGATAACTTCATCTTTGAACAGATGGTACTCAAACGCTATCCTAATGCAACAATTGATTGTATGGAGATAGACCGTGTGTTATACCGTCAGGTAAAAGATAAATTACCTTGTAAGGTAAACTATGAGTGTGGTGATATCTTTGATAAGTTACAGGCAAACCCAAACACGTACGATGTTATATGGTTAGACCTATGCGGCAACCTAAGTACAAGCAACCTGTATAATCTTATCTCAGCTGTCCAAACATCACTCAAGAAAAACTGCGTCTTTGCATTTACTCTATCATCACATCGTGAACAAAGAGGTAAAATATTTACCGAAATGTACAACTGTACAGACATTAATCACTTTAGATATGATGTATTTCCAAAGATGTTAGTTAAAATGGGTCGTATTATACACCCGAACTTTTCCTTGAGTAAGATACTTAAGTATCAAAATCAAGGAAGCTTAGCTCCTATGTCTCTCTATGTTTTTAGTAATTAATAAATCCAAATCTAAATCCAAATGAAATTCCTTATTCAATCCGTAAAAGAAAACTTTATCTCAGACTACAAGTCTAAGAAGTTTACAGCTAAAAAATTAGCTCAGAAGTATAAGTTTAAGAATCCACATGATGTATACATGACCGTTTCTACCCTTAGAAAAGAAGGTCTGTTACCTGAAACTGCATTATCAAAATCTATCAAGCAGTACTACAAAAGCAAAAAGGTTGTAGATGTAAATATTACTGATCTTATTCCAAATACTGTAAAGGATAAGAATACACCAGTAATTGAATATCGTACAGTATATTTTAAAGACTTTACTGTTCAGATCCATAAGAAAACTATGGCTCGTCTTGTTGTTGATCAAAACAATAACCTGCATATTCTGAACGGTTAAACTTGGTGAGTCTAGTGCAAACTAGAATGGCTACGCTCTTAGCCAAACCTTAGTATCAAGCCTGATCAACTATGAGCTACAACAGATGAAGAGGATGAAACCACAAACTGATCTGTGGTGTATACTC
>Ga0208594_1000119_pt1 | contig 25970 bp, 22 predicted proteins | sample LakMenEpi14Sep10_FD_150699 | JGI IMG/M metagenome (GOLD analysis project Ga0208594, IMG submission 150699) | Freshwater microbial communities from Lake Mendota, WI - 14SEP2010 deep hole epilimnion (SPAdes) | ecosystem: Environmental > Aquatic > Freshwater > Lake > Epilimnion/Euphotic zone ...
CAGCCGAGGCAATGTCTGCCTCGATCAATTCAAAACCGGGTCGACCCAGTAATTGTCTGACACGTTTCCGCTTCAATTCAGGATTGTAATAGTCGTTGAAATTATCAATACCAACAACTTCTTGACCTGCATCGATTAGCGAATTTGCCACTGCCGCCCCGACGAATCCAGCACAACCAGTAACCAAAGTCTTCATGAATTAATCCGCATTACGCACGTCACCATTCAAAGTTTACTTGCAGTTTGCGAGTTGAAATTGGGGTTAGTCGAGGGTGACTGCGGTGTGGGCAAGGGTAAGTGGGCCGTGATTGATTTTCGGTAGAACATATTTGGCAAAAAGGTCGCATTCTTTGAGGTGTGGGTAGCCCGACAAAATAAAGGCTGAAACGCCAGCATCAACCAATTCGTTTATTTTCGCCAGAACTTGATCTGGGTCTCCGACAATTGCGATGCCCGCCCCACTTCGCGCTCGCCCAACACCAGTCCATAGGTTTTGCTCGATGTAGCCCTCATCATCAGACGAGCTTCGCAGTTCGCTTTGACGATTGACGCCTGTTGAAGTTGAGTCGAGTGATTTTGCTCGAATCGCATCACCAGTCACTGGGTCGAGCCGCGACAACAAGCGGCGCGCCGCTTCTCGAGCTTCACGTTCGGTTTCGCGCACAATGACATGACTACGCCAACCAAAACTCATCGGTCGGCCGTGTCGCTGAGCGCGCTGCGTCAGATCTAGAACAACTGACGCGATTTTTGCTGTTGTATCTGGCCACATCAAATAAACATCGGCGCTGGCTGCGGCGCAATCGCGCGCCGCTTCTGATAGTCCCCCAAAATAAATTGGCGGGCAACCCATGCCATGGCTCGCAATTCGCGGTGGATCAATCTTCAACTGCAAAAATTCGCCCTCTAAATTTACGGCGCGTCCTTCGAGTAGTTCACCGAGCGCAAACAAATATTCTGTGGTGCGTCGGTAACGAGATTCGCTTGAAAGTTGCTCGCCTGGCATTTCAGAAGAAATTGCATTAATCACCAACCGTGAATTTGCAATTTGTTGCAGTGTTGCGATTTGTCGAGCCAATTGCGGCACGACCAGTTCACCAAGGCGCACGGCGAGCAACAACTTAATCTCATTGGTAAGTGTTGCGATCGCCGCCGAGAATGCAGTCGCGTCGATACCGAGGCTGTAGCCAGATGGCAACAACACATTGTCGAAGCTGTTTAGCTCAGCCCTGCGCACTATGTCGCTGCAATGCAGCCACGACGATTGCAGATCCTCTTCAGCAACTCCTAAAAATTCATAGTCGTCGTCGCACAGCGCAGCGAACCAAGCAACCTCAACACTCGGACGCATCGTGCTCACGCGCTAAATCTAGCCAGAACCCGATAACTCGCCCCGAAAATGAGGGCGAACGCCAAGTTAATTACGAGCAATTGCTCGAATGTTTATGAGCAGCCGCTTGAAGAACCGCAGTCACCACAGACATAACAAGCGCCTGCGCGTTGCATGTTTGCTGAACCACACGACGAGCAGATCATGCCTGTGCCTGCTGCTTTTGTAGCACCGTGACTTGGTGGCGCCGAAAATGTACCGGCGTCAATTTGTGCCACGAGTTCGCTTGCCGACGGAATCGTCTTCGGGTCTGCGAAAACATCGGTGCCCTGTGTCGTCTGAGTGATCGACTCTTCAACACCAGGCAACGTTGGTTGCAAGCGCTCTTCGCGGGTGTAGATGCCCAACTCTGCACGTTCGTCAGCGGTTAGATATTCAACAGCCAAGCGACGGAACAAATAGTCGACGATGGAAGATGCCATGCGAATATCTGGGTCGTCGGTCATGCCGGCTGGTTCGAACCTCGTGTTGACGAAAGCCTCGATGAATGCACGCATTGGCACGCCGTATTGCAGACCATACGAGATGCTCTTGGCAAAAGCATCCATGATGCCAGCAAGAGTTGAGCCTTGCTTCGAAACAGTCAAGAACACTTCACCAGGGCGACCATCGGAGTATTCGCCGATGGTTGCAAAGCCTTTGCAATCGGCCACTCTGAATTCGAATGTTCGACCACGACGTGAACGCGGAAGTTTCTCGCGAACAGGTTGGTGAACAACTCGCTCGACGATGCGCTCAATGATTTGTGTCGCTGCACCTGATGCATCGCCACCCGTCGATGAACCTTGTTCGCCATCTTTCTTCATTGTCGACAGTGGCTGACCGACCTTGCAATTGTCGCGATAGACGGCAACTGCTTTGACGCCCAACTCCCATGACAACATGTGCAACTCTTCGATGTCTTCGATCGTTGCTTCTTCTGGCATGTTTACTGTCTTTGAGATCGCACCAGACAAGAAAGGCTGTGTTGCACCCATCATGCGCACGTGGCCTTCGTAGTGAATGGTGTTGTCACCCATCGAGCAAGCAAAAACCGGCAGATGCTCAGCCTTGAGATCTGGCGAACCGACGATGGTTTTGTTTTCGTCAATGTAAGCAACGATGCGATCGACGATTGGCGCTTCGTAACCAAGTTGATTCAACGCGCGTGGCACTGTTTGGTTAACAATCGTCATGTTGCCACCACCAACAAGTTTTTTGAACTTGACCAAACCAAGGTCTGGTTCAATACCTGTCGTGTCACAATCCATCATCAGACCGATGGTGCCGGTTGGCGCCAACACTGATGCTTGACTGTTGCGAACACCGTATTCTTCGCCGTCACGCACTGCTGCGTCCCATGCTGCTGCGGCAGCATCAACCAAACTCGGTTGAACAACATCAATGTTGTCAATTTCGAGGTTGGCATCGCGATGCATGCGCAACACGTTGAGCATGTATCGCTCGTTAGCTGAGAAACCAGCGAACGGCCCCATACGGCTTGCGGTACGAGCACTTGTGGCATATGCATGACCAGTCATCAACGAAGTCAATGCTGCAGCCCATGCACGACCACCAGTTGAGTCGTAAGGCATGCCGAGTGCCATCAACAAAGCACCCAAGTTTGCATAACCAAGACCAAGCTGACGGAACAAGCGGCTGTTCTCGGCAATTTTTTCTGTTGGATAGTCGGCATTACCAACAAGAATTTCTTGCGCGGTGAACATCACTTCAATCGTGTGCATGTATGACTCGACGTCGAATGTGTCGTCGTCGTTCAAGTACTTCAACAAATTGATCGATGCCAAGTTGCACGCCGAGTTGTCGATGTGCATGTATTCGCTGCACGGGTTTGACCCGTTGATGCGACCGGCCGCATGAGCCGTGTGCCACTTGTTGATCGTCGTGTCAAATTGCAAGCCTGGGTCTGCGCACTCCCATGAAGCGGTGGCGATTTGACGCCACAGGTCTCGGGCGCGAATCGTGCGCACAACGCGGCCGTCTTTGACTGCGGTCAAATTCCAGTCGGCATCGTCTTTGACGGCCTGCATGAACTCGTCAGTTACACGCACCGAGTTGTTGGCGTTCTGATATTGCACCGAGAATGAATCTGCACCGTCGAGGTCCATATCGAAGCCTGCGTCGCGCAATGCACGCGCTTTTTTCTCTTCGCGCGATTTGCACCAGATGAATTCTTCAATGTCTGGGTGGCTTGCGTTGAGGATGACCATCTTTGCAGCACGGCGAGTTTTTCCGCCCGACTTGATTGTTCCCGCTGATGCATCTGCACCACGCATGAAACTGACAGGACCAGAAGCGGTGCCGCCGCCCTTGAGATGCTCGGCGCTGCTACGAATGTTCGACAAGTTAATGCCTGCACCCGAACCACCCTTGAAGATGGTGCCTTCTTCTTTGTACCAATTCAAGATCGCATCCATCGTGTCGTCAACAGCCAAGATGAAACATGCACTGGCTTGTTGCGGTACACCGTTGACGCCGATGTTGAACCACACAGGTGAGTTGAACGCGGCGCGTTGGGTGATCAAAATAAATTTAAGTTCGTTGCAGAATGACTCGGCCTCGTCTTGGTCGATGAAGTAGCCGCATTCGGTGCCCCATTTTGTGATCGTGTCAGCGACGCGATCGACGACTTGTCGCATTGAATTTTCGCGTTCAGGTGTGCCAGGCGTGCCGCGGAAATACTTTTGCGCGACAATGTTTGTCGCATTCAATGACCACGACACCGGAAACTCAACACCGAGTTGTTCGAATGCAACGCTTCCGTCTTTCCAGTTTTTAATCTGTGCATCACGACGCTCCCAGACCACTTGGTCGTATGGATGAACGCCAGGCGCTGTGAAGTGACGACGGATTCCGATTGACAAACGCTCTGGTGCGAGTGACATATTCTTTTACCTTTTCTTTCTATTCGTTATGAGACAACAATTGCTTGTGGCTACTGCTGGCTAGTTCGTTAAAATTTTCGTTGTTGACGTCGTGCTTTGAGGTGCGGTTGTCGCACCATCTAGGCCTCAAATGAGACCACAAGATGTTGTGCCTAACTGCCCCCCATTGCAGTTATGCCTACAACTGGTAGGTTCAGATTACAGCACTGTTATTTGGCTTTGTCAATCATTTAGAAGCCTTATTTTCTGCCCTTTCATAAGCACTCGAAACACCAGTCCGAAGCATACGGATAGCACCCTGTGGATTGGAAGTGGACAGCCATGTGAATTACGGGATTCTTCTGTGGATTGCCTGTGCGCAACCCCGGGTTTATGAAATTCGTGTAACCGAAACGGGTATTCCGTTTAAAACGCTGTTTCCAGAGAGTGGATCAATTTCTTTTTCGTCGGTCAAGATGTTCGAGTTCACGCCAGCACGCGAGGCGGCAACACGGGTGTTGGTACCGGGCATTGAGTGCCCCCAACCGTGAGGCAAACTGACCACACCGACTCGAACTGAATCTGTAATTTCTAGTGGCGCGTCAACGCTACCCACTCGACTAGTTACACGAACTTTTGATTCGCCAACAATGCCAAGTCGCGACGCATCACTCGGGTGAATCTGCAACGTGCAACGATCTTTGCCCTTGACAAGAACTTCAATATTGTGCATCCAAGAATTATTCGAGCGCAAGTGTCGTCGACCAACGAGTGTCAGTTGCGAATCATCAACTTGCTCTGCAAGCAAGTGAGAAAGTCGCGACAGATCTTCGATCAATTGCGGTGGTGCAAGTTCGACTTTGCCTGAAGGTGTTCGCAAAACTTCGGGCAATCGCGGCTCGAGTGCACCAAAGTCGATGCCGTGTGGTGCTGCGATCAATTTGTCAAGCGTCAAACCATCAGGCGCGGCACCAAAGCCATCACCGAACGGACCAGAACGCAAAAGAAAATCAAGTATTCGATCTGGCCCGCGTCGTCCAGATTGCGAAAGTTCGTCAACAAGTTGCTGTACGTCTCTGCCGTAGACATTTGACGATGAATCTTGAACGGCGCTTTGCACGACACCCGCGATTGCCAGATCATCGATCAAGCTGACATCAGTTTCAGCACCAAGGCCTGAGACGATTGCCGAAAGTTTGGCCAAAATTTGCCACTCGTCGAAATCGTTTGGCCCAAGTGGCAAAACTCGCTCACTGTAATTTGCGACATTACGAACTGCGAAAGTCAAAAGCGCCAAGTCATAGTGACTGCGTTGCAATTGTGACGGCGGTGGCAAAATTACATCTGCAAATTTCGAAGTTTCATTTAGATACATGTCGACGCTGACCATAAAGTCAAGTTCGGCGAACGACTTCGCAAGTCTCTCGCTGTTAGGCGTCGACAAAATTGGGTTACCGCCAACAACAACCATTGCTCGAATCTGGCCTGCGCCTGGTGTCTCAATTTCTTCAGCCATCGCCGCAGCCGGATATTCACCGAGCGCCTCGGGGTGCTTGCTAACTCTTGAATAACCACGGCCGATACGAAAACCCTTGCCTTTGCCCGGTTCTCCGTGTGTATTGCCGCTGCCTGCCACCGGTAATGGAAACATCGCCCCGCCTACTCGGTCGAGGTTGCCAGTAAACACATTGATGACATCGACGAGCCATGAAGCCGTCGTACCGAAGGCTGTCGTGCAAGTGCCGATTCGGCCATAGACAGCAGCGCAACTCGCGTCGCGTAATTCTCGAGCAATACGTAAAATCGTTTGCTCGTCAATACCAGTTGGTGTCGCAACAGCAGTAGCACTAAATGGCGCGAGTGCCTCAACTAGTTGATCAAGACCATTTAGATAATTCCCGAGTCGCTGTTTTGCTAAATGCAAACCGTCATTTGCGAGCGTGTTGGCGATTGCTGCCAGCAACAGCGCATCGGTACCCGGTCGAATCGCCAACCACTCGTTGGCTTGCTCGGCTGTGCGACTTTTACGCGGGTCAACGACTACGAGCTTGCCGCCGCGTGCTTGCATCGCTTCGATGCGACCAGGAAAATCTGGAGCAGTACAAAGGCTGCCGTTCGATTCGTATGGATTTGCACCGAGGATCAATAGATACTGCGTGCGATCTAAGTCTGGTACCGGCACCGAACTCGGTGAACCGAACATCAAACCAGACGAAACCTGTTTAGGAATTTGATCGACCGTCGAAGCACTGAATCTTTGTCGCGAGCCAATTGACTGCAACAAGACACGATTAAAAGTCAACGACGACAAATTGTGTGCCCCGGGGTTTCCTAAATATGTGCCGATTGATTCGCGACCAAAATTTTTGATCACGCGATTCAAACCCGCGTCGATGATTTGCCACGCTTCATCCCAAGTCGCTTGCACATGCACGCCGTCACGCTTGATCATCGGCGTTAACAATCGATCTGGGTCATAGTGAAGTTGTTTTAACGTGCTGCCCTTTGGGCAGATGAAACCTTTTGAGAAAACATCTTGCATGTCGCCACGAATGTGCGTGACCTGATCGTCTTTTACAGTGATTGCCAAACCACAACCCGCCTCACAAAGAGGACAGGTACGAAACGCAATTTTCTCAGAAGTCACATCAATATCTTGCCCCAAACAAACGCACAATCAATTATCGTCGGCACTCGCCTCATAGGCTGGCCATCGTGCGCCAGTTACTGCCCACTGCAAGTGACACAGTCAATGTGCGCGAGATCTGCGGGGCGCCGCGGTCGCGACACCCGAGCGGCCGACCATCTATCGGACTGTGCATGGTCATGAGTATCGATGGCTCAACAGTCGTTGAAGGCAAGTCGACACTGCTTTCGAACCCATCAGATCGAGATGTGCTTATTGCATTGAGATCTGCGGCCGAAACAATCGTCGTTGGCGCCGGCACGATCCGTGAAGAAATGTATGAAGTGCCGTCTAAAAAAGGCCTGCGCGTAGGCGTTGTCACCCGTACCGGAAAAATAGACCTAAATACGAACCTTTTTAAAAGCGGCGCCGGCTTTTTGATCATGCCAGAAGACTCGAAAACACCTGAGACAGAATTCGATCTTGACATTGTTCGCGCGGGTAAAGGCAGTGTTGATCTACAACTGGCAATGCAGCAGCTACCTGGATCGTTTGTTCAACTTGAAGGCGGCGCGCTGCTTAACGCTTCGATGTTTGCGGCCAACTTAGTCGACGAGATCAATTTAACGATTAGCCCGATGGTCACTGGTGCTGACAGCCCCCGACTGGCAAACGGAGCACCACCATTGCATAGCGACTACGAAGTTGCGCACATTCTCGAAGACAACGGATACATGTTCATTCGCTATTTGCGAAAAAATTAGTCTTACAAAAAATCGTTATTTACGTAGTTCTTTTTCGAGCAACGCAAGTTCGCGCTTAAAGTCTGCAACGGCATCAAAGTTTTTGTAAACGCTCGCAAACCGCATATAAGTAACCTCATCGATGCTGCGCAACAAACTGAGCACAGCATGGCCTACTTGATTGCTAGTCACATCATCGCCCGTAAGTCGCATGTCGTCTTCAACACGCTCGGCGATCTCGATTAAAACCGAGTCTTCAACTGGTCGACCCTTTGCTGCAGATTGCAAGCCCCGAATTATTTTTGCTCGGTCGAATAATTCTTTGTCACCCGTTCGCTTGATTACATAGAGCGGCACTTCTTCAAGTCGCTCGTAGGTCGTAAACCGATGACCACATTTCAAGCAAGAACGCCTCCGGCGAATTGAACTGCCCTCTTCTGATACGCGTGAGTCAATAACCTTGGTGTCTTCGCATTGACAACTAACGCATCGCATCAACACAAGATTACTCGCAATTTTTGAATCGAATTCGAAACCGTTTCGGGTTCGAATAACAGCTAAAAATTATGGGATGCGAACAAGTTGCCCAGTGGTTATTTGATCGCCATTCATTAGAACTAGCTGGTCAACCACTTCGGTGATGTTGCTATTTGGGGCAATGCGTTGTGCGATTGCCCAAAGTGTGTCACCCGACTCGGCGATAACGAATTTAGGCGTCGATAGGTTTTCGGCTGTTGGACGATCGGCCGCAGCACTTGTGTCGAGCATTGCGAAGCTCACCGTGACAGCCAAAGCTGCCAAAGCCAGCGAGACCACTGCTCGGCGACGGCGGTAAACCGGTGCCATATTTCGACGACCAACTGCTGCAACAGGGAAGTTATTGATTGCTATTGCCATTTCGATGCCTCTTTCGGGTGCTACTTCAGGGGTATTTCCGCTTACTTCCACCATAGCGAACGGGTGTTCGCAGTACAACCTTATTTACGAACATTTGTTCTCCGAACAGGTGTTTGACTTTAGGGGCGAACGGGCGTACGCTTTAGATATGAGCCCAAACACCGACCCAACCCCTATAAACGCCGCCCAGGCCAAAAACAACACCCTTACCGAGCGCCAGCGAGGCATCCTCGATTTCATCGTCTCGAACATGCGCGAACGGGGCTACCCGCCATCAGTGCGCGAGATCGGTGAAGCTGTGGGTCTTAGTTCTTCGGCCACAGTTCATAACCACCTAGCCGCACTTCAAAAACTCGGATATCTGCGCCGTGACCCGACAAAACCTCGCGCGATCGAAGTGCGTTATGAGGCGTCAAGTGGCGTCGCTATGGAGCATCGCCCGACAAAGCATGTACCACTTGTTGGTGATGTTGCCGCAGGTGTCAATGTTTTGGCCCAAGAAAATGTCGAAGAACTTGTGCCATTGCCAATGGACTTCACCGGTGACGGCGAACTATTTATGTTGCGAGTGCGCGGTGACTCAATGATTGATGCTGGCATCTTGAACGGCGACTTTGTTGTTTGCAATTCACAATCGACAGCCAACAATGGCGACATCGTGATTGCAGGCATTCCGGGCGACGAGGCAACCATCAAGACGTTTTCACGCAACGGCAGCCGCATCACGTTGACACCATCGAACACTTCGATGCAACCAATGGTGTTCAACAGCGACGAAGTTGTTGTTTACGGCAAACTCGTAACTGTTTTGCGTCGCCTTTAGAAACCGATTTTACGGTTCGACGATCGCAAAGCCGGTCGAAAAATTGTCTAAGTTGCCGAAAATTGCAAGCAAGGCGCCAGCATCACCATCAATCGTGATCGTGCCATTCTTTAGTTCGTCGACGAAAGTTGTCGTCTGGGCGATCACCTCTAAAAATAAATCGCGCGAAAGTTTGACAGTTGCCGACGCAGTCTCGCTGTGTCGACCATGGGTTGCATAAAGGGTGCGGTTTGAGACACCGAGAATCCATTTTTCATCGGGTGAACCAGTCATATCGGTGAACAACCAATTAATTGCCAAAGATACGCCGCCGAGATTTTCAGAAATTGCACGCACTCCGAGAACGTCAAAGACCTGATCGATTGTCATCGCTTTGATCAGACTGCGTGCGCGCACTCGCGCCGTGGTTCGCGGTGGTGGACCTTTACGAAGTTCTTGAGCGCCCATTAAATATGCATTACGAAATGTTGCTGACTCAGATTGATAGCCGAGTTGCTCGAGCGCATCGGCTTGAAGATCTCGTGCACGCTGATTAGTGGGCTCAGCGAAAACTGCGTGATTGACGAGTTCAACTACCCAGCGATATTCGCCGTCGTCAAACGACTTCTGCGCGCTGTCAAGCAAAGCGTCGATGCCTCCGGCGAGTTCGAGGTATTTCGCACCCGCCCGAGTCGGAGAAAGTTTGTTCAAGTTGGCGGGATTGCCGTCATACCAACTCAAATAGCGCTGATAAACCGCCTTGATGTTGTGCACGAGATCGCCGTAAAACCCTCGGGTGTGCTCATGGGCTAGAAACTCGTCTGGCAGCACCAACATTTCGGCTATTTCTAGGGCAGTCATTCCATGATTGGCATGTCGCATCGTTTGATCGTGAATCCAGCGATAAAGATCGCGCTGCAGAGTTAGAAAGTCGCGCACATCTTGACGACCCCAGCGAGGCCAATTATGCGAGGTGAACATCACGTCAGTTTTGTCGGCGAAAAGTTCAATGCTCTCGTTTATGTACTTAGACCAGTTCAACGCATTGCGCACGAGTGCACCACGTATCGGCACCAGATTGTGCATGGTGTGTGAGCAATTCTCTGCCATGCATAGCCATCCAAAATCTGGGAAGAAAAAGTTCATCTCGGCTGGAGCCTCAGTTTCAGGCGTGAGCTGAAACACAATTCGCACCCCGTCAACAACAAGTTCTTCACCTGTGTATGTGATGTCGCGAGTCGGAGCCAACAATGAAGGTGGTGCCGTTGGGGTTGAAGTGCCAAGCCCGCTATCAACATGACCTTGTGGCCCCGGTGGCAACAGCGGACCAAATTGATATGTCGCGCGGCGACTCATCGCCACACCAGCAATCACGTTTTCAGCGATTGCCTCGTGCAAGAAACCGACTGGCGCAATTATCTGACACTTGCCAGATTCAACATCGGCTTTTGTTGTAATGCCAAGAACGCCGCCAAAGTGATCGGCATGCGAATGTGTGTAAATCACAGCGCTGACCGGCAGTCGCTCAACATGTTGTGATAAAAGTTCAAGACTTGCACGCGCGGTGCTATCTGACGTCAACGGATCAATCACTACCCACCCAGTTGCGCCTTTGATAAAAGTTATGTTTGAAATGTCATAGCCACGCACTTGCCAAACATTCGATGCAACTTCAAATAGTCCGTGATGTGCATTGAGGGTCGCATGCCGCCACAGATGTGGATTAACAGTGTCTGGACACTCTCGCCCATCGCGCAAAAATTCGTACGAGGCGGTGTCAATAACTTTGCGCCCTTTATCATCAGTAATTGTTGGCTCGATACGTGCGGCGATGAAACCGCGGCGCACACGTTCTAGATCTTGAGGGTCAAATTGGCGACCATTTGTTGAAGAGTTCTTCGCACGCGTAATCGCAGACGCTTGTTTGGGTTTCACTTTTTAGAACTCATATCGCTATGCGCCATCTGGCGGAAAGTTCGCGCCTCTGGCAATAGGAAAATACTTGTGATGAAACTGACCCGTAATTTCGAAGATTGCGGTGCCCGTCGCACCGTCAGAAGTTTTTACATGCATCTCACTTAACCCACCACCCAGAACGTTGTCTGCACGATTTGCAATTTGGCTATAGCGCTGCGCCCACCGACCAGTGGCTTCAACTGAAATCTTGCGACCACCCTGCAATGTAAACACAACCGTGCCGGCCAACCCGACGACGTCATCGCCGAACTTCTCATACGAAACTGGCTGACCCGAACTATTCAGCCAATTAAGATCATGCTGAAAATCGATTACAGGTATCGGCTCGCTGCCATCGCTTGGTGCGAAACAACCATCGGTATAAACCCGCGCGCCATTCGGATATTCCCAATGCCAAACACTCAGCATTCCTTCTTCTAGTTGAATCGGCATCCACATCCACAACGGGCAGCGCGCATGGGCTCGAATACCCCACGAATGGTCACGCTGACCCCACCAATTGTTAATTTGAAATGTCTTTTCTTGAAACGTGTATGAACCGTTATAGATGCCGCTTTGAAACATGTGCGACTGGTCCCAAATGATTTCGTACTTTGCTTTCATGGTGCCACGCCGAAGTTGGTAAGGCGCGGTGCGTGCGGTGAACGTTAGATCGAAACTGACCGGAGTCTGCGCACTTGGTGCGGCAACCAAACGAATCTTTTTGAGCGGTTCAACAACATCGATCGTGATCGGTCCAACTTGAAAATTATCTTGATCGCCATCGACCTTGCGCATGTGTCGGGCCATAATCGGCGACTCACCCACCCGTCCGAGTTGCAGTGAATCCATTTCTTGACGGGACGGAAAGTGCGCAAGCGTCAAGATCAATACATCACCTGGCTTCTCACGCTCATGCATGATAAAGAACAGACTTTCACGCCAGTCTGGGTGAAAGTGCAAAACATTTGGGAAGGGCTCAGGTATTTGATGAGCGAATCGTTCATCTAGTGCGGTGAATTTAGCCATGGTCGGGTCTCATCTGTCTAGGCAAAAAGTTTTTCTGTTTCGAGGTCAAGCATTTGCTGTCCGTGGCGATTGGCCATAACCGCAAACATGGCGTCACCACGATCAGTTTGTTTAACAAGCATCGATGCGACGATAGCCATGATGTAGCCAGATGTGCCAAGCAGACGATATTGAGCCCAGATTTCATTATTCGAAACGTCAATTTTTTGGGCCGCCAACCGCTCGCAGTAACTCTGAACCAGCGTTTGTTCATAATCACGTCGGCCTTCAACGGTGAAACTTGCGCCAATGAAATAACCTAAATCGCTTGCGCCGGGCATCGCGCCCACAGTCTGCCAATCGACAACCTTGACGCCAATTTTGTTGCCTTGTGGTGTGAACAATAAATTGTCGAGTCGAAAATCACGGTGTGCGACTGTGAGCAAAGTTGGAAACGCCCCGTAATAGCGATCAATTTTTGAGACCAATCTTTCGCCAAGACTGATAATTTCACTGTTGACTTTGTCAGAAAAGCGTTCAGCAAAACCAGCAAACACCGAGCGCAATAACTGACTTGTACCTGTCGCAACATTGAGCGAGTGCTTTGGTAACCATTCAATTTGGTTCAGCTTTTCAGAACCCCACATGGGCGCATGCAGGTTTACAAGTTGATTAATCGCCGCATCAGCTTGTTCGACCGTGGCTCCAGTGATTTGGTCGCCCTGGTTTGCATCTTTAATGTCTTCGAGCACGAGCACAAAGTCATCAGACGGTGCGTCGTACCAAACGTGAAAACACTTTGGTGTGTCAACTTTTAAGCTATTTCGAAGAGACGAATAAAAACTGGTTTCAAGTTCGTAGCAGCGAGTTGTGCGAGAAGCGCTACGACTATTTTCGTTTTGTGACGGCACCTTGACGACGACACTTTCAATCTTTTCGCCAGATTCTTGCGAGAATTTGACCCGATAACTTTCGGCCATCTGCCCGGTGCCGATCGGCATGATTGAATCGACCCGAAGTTTAGAAACACCCGAGATCGGTGCGAGGGCTTTAGATAGATACTCGCCGCTTATCCCTTTGTGTGAAGAGATATCGCTCATCGGTAAAACATTAGGATAAAGCGATGATTTCTTTCAAAGTTGTCTCGCTGGCTGAGCACCCACACCACTGGCAGACTGCTGCCGAGTGGTCATATGAAGCATGGCAGCACGATTTTCCGAGTGACACGGTGCAGACGTATTTAGATCAATATGCGCTCGCCCAAAGCAAGCCAGAGCAACTTCTAGAAGTATTCGCCGCCGTAACTGACAAAGACCAATTGCTCGGCGTGTCGACACTTGTTCACGATGATGAACTGCCAGATGCGCCTGAACCAGGCCCGTGGTTGGCGGCAGTATTTGTCACGCCTGATGCACGCAAACTCGGCGTCGGATCTGCTCTAGTTCAACATGTAGTTAATCGAGCTCGCGAACTGGACTACCCGAAAATATATCTGTATACAGAACACCAAGAAAACTGGTACGCGTCAACAGGCTGGGTAAAAATTCGTGACATAATTTTTTTGGGCTTGCACCACACAGTGATGCACCTTGATCTAGTTATTTAGTTTTTTGCTTCGCGGTTTACTTAGTCGCCGTTGGCGAATGCCCACCGAGCTTCGACAGTTACAGAAACTTCTTGAGTGCCCAGATCTACGACAGTCTTAGAAGATTCACCAACCGCTAGATCGGCGCGCAACCACGGCTGGGGTGTCGCACCAGAAGTTGCAAACTCGCGCACTGAAATGACATTGCCGAGATCTACGCCAAGCAGATCGGCATAGTCTTCGGCTTTTTTCTTCGCAAGTTTGATTGCGCTTTCACGAGCCTGTTCGGCCGCATCTTTTGAGTCGATCAAAATTGGCGAGAGAGTGTCGATCGATAAGTCTGTGCCGACACTCGCAACAACTGCATCAACTACTTCGCCGGCGCTAGTCGTGTCGCGCAAAGTAACCGCAAACGATTGTGTTGCACGAAAGCCAATTAAATTTTGTTTGCCGTCTTGAGAATATGAATATTCGGGATAAATACTGACGCTCTGGGTGGCAATGTCGTTTTTATCGATCTTTGCCTTTTCGAGAGCTTCTCGGGCTTGACTAGCCAAACCAGTTGCGCGCTCGAGCGCACTGCTTGATGTTGTGTCGATAGCGAAGACTGAAAAATTGAACTGCACAGCATCTGGGACAACTTTGATTGAACCTGTGGCTTCTACGGTGACACCAGTTTCAATCGGCTGCGTTACATCCCAAGTGTTTTCTTCACCAACACTAAAACCGCAGCTTGCAATTAGCGAACACGCCCCAATAAAGCTAAGAGTTTTTTTGATGTTGTTCATTGCTTAATTTTACTTTTTCGCAAGACGCTTGGCGACCAGTTCGATCTTTGCATCTGGCGCAACTACAGCAATACGGACATTATTTGCGCCACCCGCTCCATAAAAATCGCCAGGGCTAACAAGTGCACCACCTTCTGTTGCGAGTTTTTCAGCAAATTCCCAGCCATCTTTGGCGTCGAACCAGAGATAAAAACCACCATTTGGTAAATCGATATTGAACCCCGACCACTTTGATAACACTGTTGCAAGCCGTTCGAGACGACGCAAATAAACGTCGCGCTGAACAGCGACATGCGCATCGTCGTTTAGCGCAACTACTGCGGCAGCCTGTGTCGGCCCAGGAACCAGCATGCCGACGTGTTTGCGAACCTCTTTCAGATAATTGACGATTTCTTTATCGCCCGCATAGAAACCAACTCGCACACCAGCCAAGTTTGAGCGCTTAGATAGCGAGTGCAAAGCAATGACGCCGTCGATGCCATGTTGCAAAATCGACTCGGGTTGGCGCGACCATGTGAACTCTACGTAACACTCGTCGCTAAAGACCGGAACATTATTTTTGCGACCCCACTCAGCTACAGATTTCAGGTCGTCGAGATCGCCAGTCGGATTGTTCGGTGAATTCGACCAAATCATTAGTGCTCGTTTGATGTCGCTTGCCGAGATCTTGGCGACATCAAGACCGCCCGACGGAGTCATTGGCACTGCAACTGGTCGACAACCCGCCAAAATTGCACCCATCTCATACGTCGGATAGGAAACAGCCGGAAACAAAACTGTGTCGCGATCAGGACTGCGTAGCTTCATGTACTGCGGCGTAGTAGCGACAAACTCTTTGCTGCCAATGCAAGCGGCGATCTGAGAAGTCGGAATAGAAATTGCAAACTTACGTTGCATCCACGACTGCGCAGCGCTGCGCAACGCTTCGGTGCCGATGCTCGGCGGGTAGCCACGCTCGCTATTAGAAGCCGACAACGCTGCGACAACTGCAGGCGACGGCGCATCACACGGCGTACCAATTGATAGATCGACTAGCCCACCGTCGAACTTGTCGGCAAGTGATTTGAACTTGTCAAGCCTGTCGTATGGATACGGCGGTGGGACGAAACCTTGTGTCATTTATTGACCACGAATTGGTTCAATCGCCCCGCACTTGCATCGGCGAGTCGCGCACGTACGCGCATGCCGCTTTCTTCGTTTGCTGTCGACACAACTTCACCCTCTCGATGCACGGTGGCGACGATATCGCCTCTGTCATACGGTATTAGCAATTCAATCACGGTGGTGAGAGCCCGCATTCGGTCGCCAATTGCAAGAAGTAAATCGTTTAATCCCTCACCAGTCATCGCCGAAAACGAAACGGCACCCTGATGCTCGTATACGAGTCGCTTTGCCTCATCTGGGTCGAGATCAGATTTGTTGATGACCAATAATTCGGGCACATTGGCGGCGCCAATTTCTGCGAGCACTTCACGCACTGCGGCGATTTGTCCGTTTGGGTCGACAGCAGACGCATCGACGACATGCAAAAGTAAGTCGCTGTTGACAGCAACTTCGAGAGTGCTCTTGAATGCCTCGATCAACCCGTGCGGTAATCGACGAACAAAACCAACCGTGTCAGAAAGCAAAACTGGCTCACCACCTGGCAATGCGAGTCGCCGAGTTGTCGGGTCGAGTGTGGCAAACAGCCGGTTTTCGACCAACACACCGGCACTTGTTAAGCGGTTAAGGAGCGAAGACTTGCCAGCATTTGTGTATCCAACGATCGCGACCGAACCAAGACCGCTGCGCTCGCGACCCTTTCTCTGTTCTTGACGAGTCTTTTGCAAATTTTCGAGCTCGCGGTCGAGACGACTTATTCGCTCACCAATGCGCCGACGATCAACTTCAAGTTTCGTTTCGCCGGGGCCACGTGTGCCAATGCCACCAGCCTGCTGTGATAAACCCGCCTTTGCGCCACGGCGAATGCGCGGCAAGCGATAACGCAACAACGCCAACTCGACTTGTGCTTTACCTTCGAGTGTGTGTGCGTTTTGCGCGAAGATGTCCAAAATCACGGCAGTGCGATCGAGCGCTGTGCGTCCTAAGAGTTTTTCAAGATTGAATTGCTGCCCTGGTGAAAGTTCGTTATCGAACACAACAGTGTCAGAGTCAAGAGCCAAACAAAGTTCTTTGAGTTCTTCGGCTTTGCCTTTGCCGATGTAGTACGCGCTATCAGGTGCGTCTCGACGCTGAGTGATGCGAGCAACCTCATCAGCGCCAGCGGTATCGATCAGTTGTGCAAGTTCATCTAGAGACTCTTGAGTTTCATCATCGGTGCGATCTGGCAGAGTGACTGCAACCAAGATGATTCGCTCGCGAATGCCACGCGAGATAAGTGTTGATCCGAGCGCCTCCTGGTAAGGCGTGTTCACAGTTGGGTCACAGTGCTAACTCGAGATTGTGGCGCGAAGCAAAATGAGCGGGTCCGATGAGAGTGACGCGACCTGGCTGAGGATGATTCAGACGAACGCTCGCATCTCCCCCAGGCTGATGTACTAATACGTCTCGAACTGACCCAGGCACGAGCCCCCATTTGCTTGCGGCCCACGCGCTCGCGCACGCACCTGTACCGCATGCTTGCGTTATGCCCGCACCACGCTCATGAACACGCATCGTTATCGCGTGACTCTCGGGGCCAGGCTCAATTATCTCGAGATTCACTTGCGGTATTTTTTGGCCGATCTCAAGCAAGTTAACGACACTCACATCTTCGACCCCAACAACAGTGTGCGGATTGCCCACGGATAAATGCATCACTGGTCGATTCGGGTCGCTGCCAATCTGCGACCAATTCTTCGGTGCTTCGATTGTTTCGATTGGGCCCATGTCAACGCTCGCGCGAACTTCATCATGCGAGATGGGCTCAACATCTACAACGCGGTCACCAGCATCGGTTGCAACTGTGTAACTGACAGCAGAGTTATGACCGTCTGTATCGAAAGCCGCCTGGGCTAAGCAACGAATGCCATTACCGCTCATTTCTGCGCGCGAACCATCTTGATTGAGGAGTTGCATTTGCAGTTTGAATTCGTCGACTCTCGTCAAAAGCAAAAGACCGTCGGCGCCAACGCCACCTTGACGGTCGCACCAAAGTTTTGCGACGCCAGACCAATTGATAGTTGCGGGGTCGATCTGTTGTGAGTGCAACTGACCTAAGTCGAGCACCAAGAAGTCGTTTCCGAGACCGTGATGCTTCGTGACAACAACTTGCATGATGATTTCTGTCTAGCGTAAATGCTTGGCGACTATCGGGACAATTTCAGAAACAGGGTCTTGACTAATTGAAACCCATTTGATGCGCGGGTCTCGCCTAAACCAACGCTCTTGTCGCACTGCGAATTGACGAGTGTGCGTGATCGTGTCGGCAATGGCCTGGTCGAGACTTATTTTGCCATCAAGATGCAGCAACAATTCTTTATAACCCAGTGCCTGAGCAGCCGTGCGCGACAAACCTTGTTTTGAATTGCGAAGCGCGGCAACTTCTTCGACCAAACCATCGTCAATCATCGTGTGCACCCGATCGGCGACGCGTTGCGCGAGTCGCTCGCGACTCCAACGCAATCCAATTTGAACAATTCCGTTTTCTGGATAAGCACTTGTGCCAGGGCCGAAACTGCTGAAGGCTCGACCACTGCCAATGCAAACTTCAAGTGCCCGAATAATGCGACGGCGATTCGAACGCTCGATTTTTTCGACGGCTATTGGGTCGAGCTCTGCAAGTCGTGCGAAAAGTTTTGTTGTATCTGCTTCTTCTTCGAGCGTTGCACGAATATCTAGAAACTCGCCTGGCAAAACTAGTTCGTCAATTACTGCCGTCAGATAAAGACCAGTTCCTGCGACCAACAATGCACGACCATTGAGGCTGTCGATTTTCTCAAGTGAGTCTGTCGCACTCTTTTTAAATTCGGCAACCGTAAAGCGCTCGTGGCTATCGACTAGATCAATGCAGTGATGCGGCACTAGAGCCTGATCTTGTCGGGTCGGCTTTGCCGTGCCGATATTCATGTCGCGATAAACCTGCATTGCATCAACTGCCACGATGTGCACGGGACTGCTAGCCGTTGTTTCAGCTTGAGCGACCGCCATCGCAACAGATGATTTGCCGCTTGCGGTTGGCCCGACTATGACGACTGGCTTGCGGACAGGCTTATTCATATTGGTGCGAGTTGATTCGAAACTTAACTTGAACTCGACACAGCGAGACGCAATTTGTGTTTTGGTGTGTCGCCGACTTCGACTAATCGGCCCGACAAATGAAAACGAGCCGCATCTGTGACTTCAACTTTTGCATAAGTGCCAACTCGCAGAGATTGGGGCGAACTGAAGTGCAGAATTTTGTTTTGTCGAGTACGACCAGTGGTCAACTCTGGGTTCTTCTTGCTCATACCTTCGACGACAACTTCTTCGATTCGACCGATGCGCTCGCGGTGCTTGATGACTGCCGAGTGATCGAGCACCACTTTTAACCGCTCATATCTTTCGACTGCAACAGCAGGGTCAATAAACATGTCAGTCATTTGCGCAGCTTGCGTGCCAGGTCGTGGTGAAAAGATGAACGAGAACGCAGAGTCAAAGCATGCTTCGGCGCAAACTTCAACAGTTCGCAAAAAGTCTTCTTCTGTCTCGCCCGGAAACCCAACTATGACATCAGTAGTGACTGCAAGATCATCGATCATCTCTCGAGCTTGCGCAAGTCGTGACAAGTAACGCTCGGCGGTGTACCCACGATGCATTAACCCCAACACAGTGTCAGACCCTGACTGCAATGGGTAGTGCAAATGCTCGACAACTGTTGGAGTCTCAGCCATTGCCAACAAGGTGTCTTCGCGCATGTCTTTCGGGTGCGGACTTACAAACCGCACGCGCGAGATGCCCGGCACGGCCCCGACTTTGCGCAACAACTCTGCGAATTGCGGCTTGGGCTTCACAGTCATATCACCAGCCGCCCGAGCACTCAACGAGAGATCACGACCGTAACTATTGACATTTTGGCCGATCAAAGAAATTTGCGTTACGCCACTGCGCGCCAGTGATTCAACCTCGGTCAAAATCTCGGCGCCAGGGCGAGAAATTTCTTTGCCGCGCACAGCAGGCACGATGCAATAGGCACATGTGTTGTCGCAACCAATTTGAATCGTGACCCAGGCGTTATAAGAAACTTCGCGACGCATCGGTAATGCGCTCGGAAACATGGTGTGGTCATCGAGCACAGCTTCTTCAAGAATTTCAGTAACTGGGCGTCCGTAGCGAGTCTCTTCGAGCAATTCGGCGGCACGGTGCACGTTGTGTGTGCCGATGACGACATCGACATATGGCGCTTTCTGCCGAATCAAGTCGCGATCTTTTTGCGCCAGACATCCGGCGACAAGAATTTGGCGATCTTCTTTTTCGGTCTTCCAGTTTTTTAACTGGCTGAGAGTGCCATAGAACTTGTCGTCAGCATTTTCACGAATGCAGCACGTGTTGATAACAACGACATCGGCTTCGCCAACATTGTCGACATTTGTCATGCCATCTGATTCGAGCAAACCAGACAAACGCTCAGAATCGTGTTCGTTCATTTGGCACCCAAAAGTGCGAACGAAATAGTTGCGGGTCACGACCGTTCTATTTTACAGGCGTGATTTGTGCCTGCTCTTGAAAACCACTGCTGGCAGGTCAATAATGACCTGCCAGCCGCAATGGCTTTAGCGATTTTTTAGAGTTCGATCGGCTCGTCGTCTTTGGCAGTGAAAGCTTTCTTTGATGCTTTCTCCGCTGCCGGCTTAGCAGCGGTTGCTTTTGCCGCTGCCGCAGCCACCGAGTCTGATGATGTTTCAGCTGGTGTGTCGACAACTGGCATCGACTGCTGACGAACACGATCGGCCATTTGAACCATGACTTCGGTATTTTCAGCCAAGAACTGCTTGGCATTTTCACGGCCTTGACCGAGTTGCTCGCCGTCATAAGTGAACCAAGCACCCGACTTTTTAGCGATGCCCATTTCGACGGCCATGTCAAGAACAGCGCCTTCACGGCTGATGCCCTTGCCATACATGATGTCGAATTCGGCCTGCTTAAACGGTGGCGACACTTTGTTTTTTACAACTTTTACGCGGGTGCGCGAACCAACAACCTCGACGCCATCTTTAATTGTTTCGATGCGACGAATGTCAAGACGAACAGACGAATAAAACTTGAGCGCACGACCACCAGGTGTTGTTTCTGGTGAACCGAACATGACGCCGATCTTTTCGCGCAACTGGTTAATGAAAATTGCCACAGTGTTTGACTTGTTCAAGTTTGCTGTGAGTTTGCGCATCGCTTGACTCATAAGTCGTGCTTGCAGACCCATGTGGCTGTCGCCCATTTCGCCTTCGATTTCAGCTCGTGGAGTAAGCGCGGCAACCGAGTCGATGACGACGACATCGAGCGCACCTGAGCGCACCAACATGTCGACGATTTCGAGTGCTTGCTCGCCTGTGTCTGGCTGCGAGATCAAAAGATTGTCGGTATCGACACCAATTGCTTTGGCATAGATTGGGTCCATTGCGTGTTCGGCATCAACATAGGCGCAGATGCCGCCGTTGCGTTGGGCTTCGGCCACAACATGCATCGCCAAAGTTGATTTACCTGACGACTCTGGGCCGAAGATTTCAACAATGCGACCTCGTGGAAGGCCGCCAATGCCAAGCGCAATGTCGAGTGGTAATGCACCAGTTGGGATGAAATCGATGCCCAGACTTTGCTTTTCGCCCATACGCATGATCGACCCTTTGCCGAACTGCTTATCAATGGCCCCCAGGGCTACTTCGAGTGCTTTATCTTTTTCTGTACTCATGGATTTTGCCTTTCATTTGCTTGGGTTGAGAACTTGGCACCCTAGGTAGGGGGTGTTGCAGGCAACCCTACACACGAACAGATGTTCGGTCAAGCACTCTAGAAGCCATATGGCATAAGCCTTTTAAAGGGCCGTTTGGGGCTTATTGCTGTTTGCTTGTGTTCGCCAGTTCATCGGCGTCAAGCGGACGCATGATCAGATCGATCGCCAACCATGTTGTGTAAGAAATCGGATATCCGGCAACGCCAACAATCAATGTCGCGCTGATTGTCGAAATCAACAGCGGAATAATTGCAATATCTGGATAAGAAATTAACGCGCCAACAGCAAGCGTCAAGATTAAAGCACCACCAGTGAGAATGAAACTAATTGCCGATGCACCGAGCATGAAGCCTTCTAAGTTGCGTTGCCAAAAAAGATTACAGCCGCGACAATTTTTTTGTGTGCGAAACCACGAAACAAAAAATGCACCACGGGTGCCGCAATGTGGGCAACGTCGAGATAATCCACGAAGAAGCATTCGCAACGGAGATGGCGAATTTTGCGCCATAAATTTTTTAGACGAGAAGTTCGTCGATAAATTCTTGAAAAATGTTTGCGTAGTTGAGTGTTTCGGCTTCGCCGTGCATGATCGAGATCAACCACTGTTCATCTAAACCAGGTGGCAAAAGAATGCCACGGTTGATGCCGTGAATCCATTGTGCGTATGCGAGATCGAAATCTGTGGCTTTGTAGTCACGATAATTTTGAATCGGCTCACGCGACCAAGTGATGCAACCTTTTGCGCCGAACTGAACAACATTCGCATCGACCCCGGCGCGATCAATTACTGCCGTGCACGCATCAACAAGTTTTGTGTTTAGATCTATCGCCGCCTGAGTTGCTTCGCGTGTGCAAACTTCGCGCAAAACAGCTTTTGCAGCAGCCATGCAAAGTGGATTGCCGTTATAGGTACCGAGGTGAACGACTTGGCCGTTGGTGATCGTGTCCATATATTCTCGCTTGCCGCCAAATGCACCGAGAGGTAAGCCGCCGCCGATTGATTTAGCAAGCGCGACAAGATCAGGCGTGACTCCGAGCGTGCCTGTTGCGCCGCCCCAACCTGCCGTGATGCCAGTTTTCACTTCGTCGAAAACTAAAAGCGTGCCGTAACGCTGAGTGATTTCGCGCACTGCTTGTAAATATCCGTCTAACGGTTTGCAAATGCCGATGTTTTGCATCACTGGCTCGACGATGAAGCACGCCACATCGCCCGCTCGCAAAACATCTTCAAGTGCTTCAGGGTCGTTGTATGGCACAACAAGAGTCGTCTTGACTGTGTCGGCGGTGATGCCAGCACTTGACGGCACAGAAAAAGGTTTGCGCGCCGGACCCGCGACAGCTATTGGCGGCTTCATTGAGATCATTACTTCGTCGTGATGGCCGTGGTAGCCACCTTCGACTTTGACGATTTTGTCGCGACCAGTTGCGGCACGAGCAACGCGAATCGCGTCCATCGTGGCTTCGGTGCCCGAGTTGGTGAATCGCCACATCGGCAAGCCGTAGCGTTCGGCAAGCATCTCGGCGACTTCGGCGTTGTCTTGGCACGGTGACACAAAAAGCGTGCCGATGTCGAGCTGTTTATCGATCGCTCGGCGGACTAGAGGGTGCACATGGCCAGCAAACAGCGCGCCAAAACCCATGTCAAAATCGGTGTAGCGATTGTCGTCGACGTCTTTCATCCACGAACTGCCGGCCGCTGCAATGACGATCGGATACGGGTCGTATGCCTGAAAATTCGACGGAACGCCAAGTGGCAAACTCTTGCGAGCCCGTTCGTTGGCGCGCTGAGAACCTTTTGTCCGCTCGGCATAAAGCGCGAGCTCTCGGGTTGTTATCTCCTTTGCACGTTGTGCAAGTGGCGAAAACAGCGTGGAATCCATCGCTGTCATGGTTATCAACTCCAGTATTTGGTTGCCTTCAGTGTAGCCGTTGATTAGGTCGCAGAAATTGTTGAAACCTCATTGATTCATAGGGTTTGGCGCAATTTTATTTTTGCTAATCGTAAATTTGCGTTGGGTCGCTAGTAAATGTGTGGCACACTGAATTGTTCGTGGTGGGCGTAGCTCAGTTGGCTAGAGCGCCAGGTTGTGGTCCTGGAGGTCGCGGGTTCAAGCCCCGTCGTCCACCCCAACAAAATTTCGCTTTTCCACAATTTGCTTTGATCTATTAGAGTAGCGAAGCGTTATCGCTCCTCTAGCTCAGTTGGTAGAGCAACGGACTCTTAATCCGCAGGTCCTGGGTTCAAATCCCAGGGGGAGCACAAAATGAACGTGGTTGTTGTGCTCGGGCATCCGAGTGCCGACAGTTATTGTGCGGCAATTTTCAAACGGATAATCTTTGCGCTTGAATCGCAGCCGTCGCACAGCGTCACGGCTATTCGCCTTGCCGACGAAAAGTTTGCAACTGCAATGTCGACTGCCGAGCGAGTGGCATATGAAACTGAGACGCCGTTAATCAGCGATGAAACAAAGCGCCACGCCGAAGTTTTGCTGCAAGCCGAGGCTTTAATTTTCGTCTACCCCACCTGGTGGTCTGGTTTGCCGGCACAACTCAAAGGCTGGCTCGAGCGCGTTTTCGTGTTGGGGGTTGCATTTCGATTCAATAAAAACAGCAAGATTCGACCTAATCTGCAAAATATTCGGCACATAATTGGCGTCAGCACATACGGCTCGCCTTGGCGATATGTGAAATTGATTAACGACAATGGTCGCCGCACACTCACACGCGCGATTCGCATGTCAACTGGTTTTCGCACTCGATCAATGTGGTGTGGCATCTATGCGCTCGACACATGCACGCAACAACAGCGCGAAGAATTCGTAAATGAGACGGTGCAAAAAATCGTCAAACGGCTTGAGAAATCGTCGCGCTAATGACGAAAACGCTCGTGATTTATGTTCACCCCGTGGAGGGTTCGTTTAATAGTTGCGTGCGAAATGTTGTTGTTGAACATTTGTCTAAACACGATCACGAAGTTCGCTTGCGCGACCTTTACGCCGAAAACTTTGACCCGTTTTTGAGCGCCACTGAGCGCGATCTACACCACACACCACCAACGACTCGCCCCGAACTCGTGCGAGATGTTGAAGATTTGCGCTGGTGCGAGGCGATCGTGTTTGTTTATCCCACTTGGTGGTCGGGCTTGCCCGCGATGCTCAAAGGCTGGATAGATCGCACATGGATGAACGAAGTTGCGTGGGTTTTGCCGAGCGGTGCGAACACAATTCGCCCTCAACTGACAAATATCAGGCGACTTGTTGCCGTCACGACACACGGCTCGTCGAAACTCGTGAATGCTTTGCAAGGCGAACCCGGCAAACGCATTATTTCGCGATCAATTCGTGTGATGTGCAATCGCTGGTGCCGAGCACGCTGGATTTCGCTTTACGGTCTCGACAAATCAACACCCGGAAAACGAAAACATCATCTCGACACCGTCGGCCGGCGCGTCGTTCACGCTCTGCGCTGAAGCGCGCTGACGGTTTCAATGTGCGGCGTGTGCGGAAACAAATCGAGCACAGTTGTTTGTTCGAGTTCGTAACCCGCGTCAATCAGCAAGCGCAAATCTCGCGCGCCAGCAACTGCATCGCAACTAACTAAAACGATTCGCTTGGCATTTGTCGCTGCGAGTCGAGACACCGCCTGAGGCCCAAGCCCGGTGCGTGCCGGGTCAGCAATGACCAAACCCGCTTCAACTGGTTTCCATTGTTCGACATTGCTATTGACAATTTCACTTGGCTCACTAGTGTCGCGTGTTTGCACGAGATGCTGAGTCAAGTTCACCACAGCATCACGACACGACGACTCGCTTGACTCAACAACAGTTACCGGCACGTCGGCACTGAGCAAAGTTGCCGCAAACAAACCAACGCCGCCGTATGCATCAATCACTCGGCCGTCGATTCCAGATAGCGATCGGTCGCCTGCCGCATCGCGCACCGCGTCGACTAGCAACTCGGCCGCCTCATGTGATGACTGAAAAAATGAAGTCATCATCACTCGCAGTCGCACACCGGCGACAACTTCGTGCACGAGCGCCTCAACTCCGACGCCGACATCACTTGGTAGGCCAGTTATCTGACCGCGACCATGCTCGTCGTGTAGCCATACTCCGCGCTCGCTAGTTGAAGCGCCGCAACGCAGTGTTACTTCTGCTGCGTTTTTTACTTTCGCACTCGCGATCAACTCATTTAATGCATCGTGGGCAACCAAACATGGGCTTGTCTCGACCAAATCGTTGCTCGCGGCGCGGCGAAAACCAAGTTTGCCGCTGGGTAAAACAGCCATCCGCAAAGTTGTCCGCGACGCTTGCGAACTTACTTGCCCACCAGTTTTTACTAGCTCATCAACTTGATCTGGGGATAATTTTGCCGTGCGACGCAAAGCCTCTTGCACGATTGCCACTTT
>Ga0208594_1000122_pt1 | contig 25530 bp, 21 predicted proteins | sample LakMenEpi14Sep10_FD_150699 | JGI IMG/M metagenome (GOLD analysis project Ga0208594, IMG submission 150699) | Freshwater microbial communities from Lake Mendota, WI - 14SEP2010 deep hole epilimnion (SPAdes) | ecosystem: Environmental > Aquatic > Freshwater > Lake > Epilimnion/Euphotic zone ...
CGCCTCGTCGCGTGGCGCCCCCGAGTGGACTCGAACTTGCGGTCCGCCGCGTCGGAGGCGGCTGCTCCTGCTTCCGGCTGCGAGCGCACACGGTGGGTGGCCGGGGCGCCTACGCCGGGACTACCGTGAGCGCGCTCAGACGACGCTGCGTTGCTGCCAGCCAGCCGAGGGTGAGGACTCCGAGGAGCACGTAGGGACTGGAGCCGAGTGCGGCGGCTGCGCCGCGGTCGAACTCGATGCCGTCGCCAGTGGGGAGCCACCACACGGCTCGCCCGATTGTGACGATGAGCCACGTCACGCCGAGAAGCGCCCCGGTGATGGCGATCGTGGGCTCGCCCCGACGGTTCGCCGATACGGTCAGTGCCACGAGTGGCGCCGCCAGCACCCAAACCCACACCCAGTGGTGACTCCAGCTGATGGGCGACACGAGGAGGCCCACCAGTGCCATCGTCGCCGTAGCCGACAGCGCCGAGCCAGATGCCCACCAGCGTCGAGTCACGAGGGCGCCGGCAACCACCGCGACCACGACGGCCGTCGCCCACAGCCAGTCGGCACCGCCCTCATTCGTGAGTCGCCAGACCAACCCGTTGAGCGACTGGTTGCCACCGAACTCGTTCGCGCCCACGCGGTCGGCGCTGAGCGACCTCCCGAACCAGAGGTCGGCAGCGGGGCCGGGCGCGACGATGAAGCCGATCGCCACGGTGGTCGCTGCGCATCCGATGGCCATGGCGACAGCACGCCAGCGTTGGCCGAGCGCGAACCCACCGATGAAGATTGCGGGCGTGAGCTTGATGCCGGTGGCGAGCCCGACGAGCGCCCCTTGCCATCGGCGAGACGGCGGGGCGAGCGCGTCCTCGATGACCAGCCAGCAGAGCAGGACATTGATCTGGCCGAACCGGAGGGTCTCCCACACGGGTTCGAGCAGGAAGGCGAGCGGCGTCAGGGCGACCGCTGCGCTGGCGGCCCGGCGGAGGGCGGCCCGGTCGTCGGGGTCGACGAGCCCGGCTTCGATGAGGGCACGCGGCCAGACGAGGAACGAGATTCTGAGCAGGGCTGCGAGCGTCGCCACGCTCATGACCACGGTTGTTGCGGCCTCGGACAGCCAGGACAGTGGGGCGAACAGCAGTGCGGCGAAGGGTGGATAGGTGAAGGGGAGCGCGTTCGGGGACGATGCCTCGTAGAGCGCCGTGGGGTCGCGAAGGAGCAACTCGCCCCCGAAGCGGTAGACGACGACGTCGGTGACCGGCCGGGCGTGGGTGAAGGACAAGATGATGGCGCCCACGGCCACGATGACTCCGCCGATGGCAAGGGGACCGACGGTGTGGCGGCCTGTCGATGTCGTTTCCGGGCTCGTCGTCACGAGGGATCCTTGGGTTCGCGGCCCTTTGAGCATGGTCGGTCTCGGTACGGATTGCACGACCGCCGAGCCGCAAACGCGTCTGATGGCTCACCACGCTCGGGAAGCGCGAGGTTCGGTGCCCTCGGACGCGTCGCCGGATCGTGTGGCGCCCCCGGCAGGACTCGAACCTGCGGCCTACCGCTTAGGAGGCGGTTGCTCTTCCTCTGAGCTACGAGGGCTGACGTGGCACTCCAATTGCGCCTGCAGGCCCCATTGGACCGATCGACGTCCGGTGGCGCCCACCATTCGCTGGGCTGCCAGCGGGTCAACGCTGGCAGCACAGTGCAAGCGTAGGCGCACGCCGTGGTCGTTGGTGTCGGGAGCGGGACGGGCCCGGCCTCCCCTCGCGCTAGCCCTTCGGGTAGAGCCGTACGGTGCCGTCGGCGAGGGAGAAGGCGACGATGAAGTCGTCGAAGAACTGGAGACCGGAGTTCACCGAGGACTGGCCCGGGATCACGGTGACCAGGTTCTCGCCCAGGTCGGTGCCCGTGGCGAACTCGAGGAAGGGGGCAGCATCGGACGAGACCGCTGCCGAGATCTGCTGACCCGGATCCAGCTCCTCCACGTTCGTCGTCGGTCCCCCGGGAAAGCCGATGGGGAACGACATGGCTGCTGCTCCGGTGTCGAGGATGGTCTCCACGCAGGATCGTGGTGCTTCGCCGATCTGCCAGCAGATCGGCACTGACCGGTTGTCCCAGGCGTTTGCGCCACTCGGTAGCTCCGACGGAGTGCCGGAGGGCATCTGGAGGGTTGCCACGGGGTCGACGTCGAACGCTGGATCGAGGATCACCGCCCCGTCGGTATCGCCCCAGGTCACCGCGATTGCCCCCGGTATACCGCTCGCCAGTTGGGTGAGCGGACTGTAGGCGGAGCCGCTCGACCACAGGCCGGCCCCGAAGATGCCATCGGCGCCGATCGATTCTGCAAGGCCTTCGATTCCTTCCCGGGCGGCACAGTCGGGGGCGCCTGAGTCACACGTCGCCGTCTGGACGAGCCGGATCGCGACCGGACCGCTGGTGGTGTTGCCGGCTACCTCCATCGGGACTGCGACCGTCACGCCGATCAGGAGCACGCCGCCCCCGAAGCGCTCCTGGAAGGGGTCACCCGTCATCGACGCAACGGAGTCGGGTACGGCGGTGGCAAACACGCTGACGCCTGCCGACCCCGTGTCGAACAGCAGCGTCTGATCCACACCGTCGATCGTGGTGGCGATTGTCGCCCGGCGGTCAGCGCTCGACTGTCCAACCTCAAGCGGGATGTCCAGACCACCGAGTGCGGTGAGGTTGACCGTATCGTCGCGTTGGCCCGAGCACGCTACGAGGAGAAGCAGGAGCGCCGTGCCCGCAGCCGCGGTCGGCCTGCGTGGCCACCAGCGGGGCATCGGCGGGTCAGCTCGGGGTGGCGCTGTCGGGCTGGAGGAAGCCGAAGCAGATCGGTTCGTTCAGGGTGAACTCCCAGGCGTTGGCGTTGTCGCTGGTGAATGGCGTGATGGCGGTGTTCGGTGTCCCGAGCGAGATGTTCCCTTCCGAGTCCGCCGCGCAGGCGAGCCCGTTGAACAGTCCGGTCTGGACGTTCTGCGAGGGATCGAGGCCCCCCGTGTTGCTGTAGTTCAACTGGAGGCTCTCGAAGCTGTTGGTCCCCAGTCCCTGCTTGAGGTAGTAGTCGTACCACTGCGCTCCTCCGGCCCCGATGGCGACGTTGCGGGATCCGGTGGTGTCACGGAACTGGCCGGAGCCGCCGGCGAGCCATCCGATGACTGTGAAACTCGCCCCGTCGGCCCCACCCGCAGGAACCGTGACGTCGAAGGTGCCTCCGTCGCCGCCGAGCTGACAACCCGTCGTAATCGGACCGTCTTGGGAAGGGAGGAAGTTGAGATTGTTGGCCAGCTCCGAGTTGATGGTGATCGACATGTTCTGGGGCGTCGTGTAGGTGTTCACGATGGCGATGGGGTTCAGGCTGAAAGTCCCTTCCCCGCAATCGTTGATGTCGTCATCGAAGGTCGGGCCGATGATCGGATAGACCGCCTGGCCGACCGCAATTGCAATGGTGACAGCGAAGACCTCAGCCTGCGACTCGGCGAAGTCCTGCTTCACCGCGTCAGTACTCGCCTCCGTGGTGCTCTCACTGCCCGAACAGCTTGCGAGGATCAGGGTTGCGGTGAGCAGCACGCTCACGGCGCTAAGGATTCGGGACCGGGTCGTCATCAGACACTCCTTGGGCGGTGGGGATGGGGGGACTGGCGTCGGTGGAGGCCTGCGTTCTCAGCGAGACCATCCGGATTGAGAGGATTCATGATATCTAGACAAACTGTAGCCCACCTCGCTAGTGCTTCACGCCAGGCATGGTGAGACCCCGGAGATCACTGGTGATGCCGAACGTTATGAGCGGCGAGCAACCGACGACGGATGCGGCACGGGAGGCGATGCGCAAGGCCGAACAGGAATACGCGCAGCGCCAGAAGTTGTCAACGACCACGATGCCCTCACTCCCGAGGCGCTGACTGATCTGAGGTTCGGAGACCTCAAACCAGACTTAGGCCATCGGTTCAGTTTGCAGTGGCTGATGCGTCGGACCATTGGGCCCGCACCGCGTTGATGCGTTGGTCGTCCAGGCGAAGTGCTCCTGCCTCAGACGCAAGGTCGAATCCTTGGTCGCTGAGGAGGTAGCCAACGAATCCGAGTGCGGCAGGGGGTATTGAGCCGTCGCGACTCCGGGCGACGTAGACCGACAACTCTCGAGTCAGCGGGTACGTCCCCGCTGACACGGATTCGAGGTTGGGGAAGATGCACCCCTGACCGTCATTGAGTGCCACAGGACGCACAACGGACTCCGTTCCCGCCAATGCCGCCAGTCCGAGAATTCCGAGTGCCCCGCCGGTGGAGGCGACCTCGTTGATGATGACGCTGGCCCCCGTGGGTGAGCGCGTGTCGGCCCGAAGTGCGGCGGCTTTGCCGCGTGACTCGGCAATCGGGGCGATGGCGAGATCGATGAACGCCGCTCGGGTGCCCGACTCGATACCCGGGCCAACGAAGGTCAGAGGTCGTTCTCCGAGGGCGGCGAGGGGTGCGCCATCTCCGGCGGAGACATCTTCCGCGAGTGATGCGGTGGAACCCCACGTTCGTCGTCCTTGGGATTCAGGTCCGCCGAGAGCGTAGAGCTGGGCTGTGGTGAGGCATTCAATGGGTGGATCCGTGGTCGGGGTGAACGCCACGATGGCGTCGTATCCGACGATGAGTTCGATCCAGTCGACGCCACTCGACCGGCACGCCTCTTGCTCACGCTCGTTCATCGGCCGTGACGCCCCGGTGATGTCGGCGAGTCCGTCACAAAAGAGTGTGAACCCGTCAGCGGTGCCTGGGGTGTCGAGGTCGATGTTCACGAATGGCTGCTCGGTGGCGTACCGACCGGCCACCACTGAGAGAATTGGGCGGAGTGTCGACGACCCGGTTACTCGCACCGTGCCTTCCACCTCGTCGGTGGTGGTGCACGCGCCGGCAATGAGCGCTGTTGCCGTAACCAGCGCCACCGCCCAGCGAACAGCTCGGGGGCGAGCACCCGTCGTGGCCGTTTGCTGGGCTGGGAGCACGGGTGTGGGCACCGCAGCAATGTAGTGGTCCTATGACAGCGAGTGCCCGGCCGCATCTAGGATGCGGGCGCTGTGGCCTGGCTCGCTTCCCTTCCGACATCCGTCATCTTGCTGATCTCTCTCGGTGGCGCGCTCGCACTGGCGTTGGGGACCACGGTGTTGTTGCACCGTGTGGTGCACACTTCGGGGCGCGAACACGCCGGGCTGACCGCTGCGGCGTACATGACGGCATTGGGGAGCCTGTTCGCCATCCTCACGGGTTTCCTTCTCAACGGGGAGTACACCGTGCTCCGCCAGACCCAGAATCTTGTGTACGAGGAGGTGGCGGCGGGGAGCCGTCTGGCGTTCAGCACTGAGGGGTTGCCGGCAGCAGATGTGGCGCTGATTCACGACGCCCTCGGGAACTACTTCGACACGTTCGGCACCAGCGAGTGGCGTGCCCTCGGTCGTGGCACACCGGCGCTGTCGGCTTCGGTGCCTGCGCTCGCCGGACTGCAGCAGGTGGTGTTCGACATCGGTTCGCGCCAGTACACCCCAGCGTCAACGGCCGACGGGATGCAGGCCGCAGTATCGGATCTCACCGGCATTCGTCGTGAGCGGGTGGCGGTCAGTTCCCAGTCGATGCCTGTGGCGTTGCTCGTATTGAGTCTGATGACTGGTGTGGCGTTGATCGTGAACGCCATTGTCGTGACGCTGCGTGCGGGGCGGGGCTACGCACTCGTGGCCTTGGGGATCATCGTCATCGTGGCGCTCGATCTCGCCGCCATCATCGGCATCTCCGCGCCCTTCAACGGCCCGTTCCAGGCGTCACCGCAACCGGCCGTCGAGTTGGCGAACGAGCTGCGCGACGGGCAGTACCTGCCGTGGCTGGCGGTGGGTCGATGAGACCCCGGGCGGTTCGTGCCGGCGTGGCGAGCCTGTTGGCGCTGATGTTGATCGCTGCGGGATGCGCCCAGGAGCGCATCGGGGACGAGGCGGCGCGTGCCGCCGAGGAAGTGTGTGCCGCTGATCCGTTTGGCTGTGTCGTGTTCAACGTCGGGGATCCCGTGGAAATCGGGGCGTTGTTGTGGTTTGGCCAGGGGTCGACGGGTTCGGGTGTCAATAGCCAGGTGGCGGTGAACCTCGCCGTGGATTACCTCGATGGGGTTTTTGACGGTGTACCAGGCCAGTTGCTCGGTCATCCCGTTGAAGTCCTCCTTGAGGACGATGGGTGCAGTCGTGAAAGCGGAATTGCCGGCGCCGAAACCCTCCGGGGGGAGCCAAGACTGCTCGGTGTGGTGGGCACCACCTGTTCGTCAGCGGCCCTCAACGGCGCTGCGTCGGTACTCAGCGAGGCTGGGATCCTGGTGGTTTCGCCGTCTGCCACCGCACCGACGCTCACCGACCCGGAGAACCGTCAGCGGTTCTTCTTTCGGACCGCCCCGAACGATTCGATTCAGGGCTCGGTGATCGCCGATTTCGTGATGCGGGACCTCGCCCCCGCAGACCTTGCGGGTGATGACGTGATGCAGGTCGCCACCGTCGACGACGGTGACCCGTACTCCGCCGAGTTGGCAAACGTGTTCGCCCAGCGCATCGAACTTCAGGGCGGTTCCGTGGTGGGTTCGTTCTCGTCGGGGGACCTCGCCACCGATGTTGCCGCCGTGCAGCGTGTGGTCGGCGAGTTGGTGGTGGCGGCGCCGGATGTGATCTTCCTCCCGTTGTTCGAACCGGATTGCTCGACAGCGGTGCGAGCGATTCGCGCCGAACCGTCGTTGGCTGAAGCCCAACTCGTGGTCGCTGAGGCGTGTGTCGACACCGAGTTCTTGCGCGCTGCTGGGGCGGCGGCGAACGGTGTGTTCGGGTCCTCGCCCGACTTCAGCGACTCTGCAGCTGATCCGTTCTACGTGCAGGAGTTCCTGCCGGCGTTCGAACGTCGTTTCGGTGGTCCACCCCCCGGGGTCTGGCACGCCCACGCCTTTGACGCCGCCAATCTCATGTTCGACGCCACCCGGCGGGTGGCGTTGCGCCTGCCCGGTGGAGCGTTCGCCGTTCCGCGGAGCGCGTTGCGTTCGGCGTTCCTTGACGTGTCGCGCTACCGGGGCGTCTCGGGCCTCATCACGTGCACCCCGTCAGGGGACTGTGCACAGTCGGCCCGCATCGCCGTATACCAGGCCCCGGCGTGGCCGGTGGAGGGCGGTTCGGGTGGTGCGCCGGTATTCAGCCAGTCAAAGAGCCTCGCTGACGTCCGCAACAATCAGTAGGTACGGGACGTACCGTCACCTCAGGGTTGCGCGTTGGGGCCGGATCGGAATCCTCCCGAGCCCACCGCAGCACCGAGCCACAGGCGGTCTGCCGGCAGGGCCGGCGACCCCGGGGAGGCGACAGGTGTCGTAGTTGCCGTCCACGCTGTGAGACCCCACAGGACGCCTTCGCTTGCGTCGGCGAAGCCTTGCGGTGTGGCGGGAAAACCGTGGCGGCGTTGGTGCTGACACCTCGGATCTATCTACGATCTCAACTTCGCACTTTGCCGGTAGACTCTGCACGGCAGGCAACCACCGCTGCAGGTCGGGCATCGGACCGCTGTAGCGCCAATTGGCAAACGAGGAGGCATGCAATGAAGTGTCCAGTTGATGGGAACACTCTGACCATGAGCGACCGTCAGGGCATCGAGATCGACTACTGCCCTGAGTGTCGAGGGGTGTGGCTTGACCGTGGTGAACTCGACAAGATCATTGAACGCTCCGAGCAAGAGCCCCAGTCGGCCCCACCTCCCCCACGAAGCGATCGCGGCGGGTACCAGGAGGTCAAGCCGCGAAAGAAGTCAAAGAGCGCCAGTCTCCTCTCTGATCTCTTCGAGTTCGGTTGAGTGACCTGACCGTCATTCCCCCCGTCGTCGCGCCGCCCGTCAGCGTCGACGAATCTGGTTCACAACGGCTCGGGGAATGCGGTGGCGGAAGGTCGTCGGGCCGGTGTCGATCCGAGAGGTGAGTTGTGCAGGGAGCGCATACCACACCGAGGCCATCACCTCGGTGGCGATGCGCACCCAACGAATGGCGGGATCGGCGGACTCAGGGGTGGTGGGTGGCGCACAGCCCACGCAGACGACTCCTGCCCGGCGGGCCTCCGCCATGACCCGGTGCAGGTGGTAGGGCGAGGTCACCGCCACCATGGAGGAGAACCCGGCGAAGCGCACCGAAGCGACTGCCGCGCGGGTCGTGGCACCGGGAGCGACCTCTACCGAGCCGGCATCGACCCCCGCCTCGATGAGGTACTTCCGCATCACCTCACCCTCGTCAACCTCGCCCGAGATGCCTCCACAGCACAACACGAGTGGCGCTCGTCGGTCGCCCAAGAGCGTGGCGGCGTGGTCGAGGCGGGCCCGGAGTTCCGAACTGGGACCCGATGGCAACGCCCGCGCACCGAACACCACGATCACCTCTGCGGGGCGTTCGCCCGTGCGGCGCGCATCGCGTAGCACCCGTGCGAAGGATCCGCTCAACGCACCCACGCCGGCACTACCGGCAATTGCCGCTGCTGCGACCGCCACGGACCGGGCGCGCCGCCCCGCTGTTCGTGCATGCGGCGTCACGACTGGTCGCACATGCCCACTCGGGGTCAACGCCAGAGGTTCTCGGGGATACGTCCGGTTAGCTGGTGGACGTCGAGGAGCTCGTCGACCATCGAGGAGATCCCGTCGGGTGTCATGGTCGCCGACGCGTTGGGGTCGAGGAGCGCAGCGTGGTGGACGTGATCGCGACGTCCCTCGACGACGGCCCGCACGGCGAGGTCGCAGACATCGAGATATCGACGGTTGATGGCCGCGCACTGTGGCGGGATGGCCTCGGCGACCCGTGGGTGCACACCGTCGCCGTCGGCGGTCGCCGGCACCTCCACCACCGCCCACTCCGGCAATTCCTCCACCCAACGACCGCCTTCGGGGGTGTGGTTGGGAACGTTGGCGTAGATGGGCCGGGTTTCGGCGTCGACGAGCGAGCGCACGATCTGGGGGGCGTACTCACCTGATGGGAGGACCCCGGCGGGGAACGGTTCGGTCCCGTCGGCGACCTTCTCGGCGTAACCGAACCAGTTCTCGTTGTCGGCCCGGCGCGACTCCCACGGGTTCACGGGGAGGTCGAAGCGTTCGACCTGGTCGTCCCACGGCAGGTACCACGGCACGTACTCGCTGTTGTGTTTCGACGACTCTGTCACGAAGTACCCGGTGCGCCGCAGCAGGTCGGCGCGCACGGTGGCGGCGAACTCGCCGTCGGTTTCAGCCAGTTGTCGTAGTTGCGGGTAGACGTCGACGCCGTTGTGTACGAGACGGCTCAGGAACACCTGGTGGTTCACTCCTGCTCCGGCATATTCGAGTTCACCGACCGGGATGCCGAGGTGTCCGGCGACGGTCTCAGCCGTCATCCACGTCGAATGGCACAGTCCGATGGTGGTGATGTCGGGCACCATCCGGTGAAGGGCCATGCAGCACATGGTCATGGGGTTGGTGACGTTGAGCAACAGCGCGTCCGGACACCGTTCCATCATGTCGGTGGCGATGTCGGCGAGCACCGGGGCGGTGCGCAGGATGCGGATGATGGCCCCGATTCCCATGGTGTCAGCCACGGTCTGGCGCAGGCCGTAGCGGGCGGGGATCTCGAAGTCGGGCTGGATGGAGTCCTGCATACCCACCCCGATGGACGTCACCACGGCGTCGGCGCCGTCGAGGGCTGCGGCACGATCATGATGGGTAGTCACCGTCACCGGTGTTCCCGTGGTGTCAGCCACCACGGAACCGAGCCGCCCCACCACGTCGAGACGTTGGGGGTCGGTGTCGACCATGGCCACCTCGTAGGGGCCGATGCCATCGAGCGCGCAGAAGTCGGCGAGCTCGATGAGGAACTGGGCGCTACCGGCGCCGACGACGGCGACTTTCACGGGGTGCCTCCATGGTGGGGTCGGGGGGGATCAGGGTTGTGGATCAACCCTTCATCAGTGAGCCGATACCCGGTGAGTCGGGCATCGGCGTGCTGCATGCGTGCATCAAGCATGCGTTGGGCGTAGTCGAGGACAACCGACGTGTACGCCGGATCCTCCGCACGGTTCACCAGTTCGCCGGGGTCGGTGTCGAGGTCGAAGTACAACGATGGGAAGTAGCCCCCGAAGTGCACGTACTTGCCGTGGTGGTCGCGCAACACGCAGATGCCGCACTGGTCGTGGCGCAGACCGTAGGCGTCGGTGATCCACGAGGAGGTTGGGTCCCGGAAGTCGTATTCGGTGACCACGAACTCCCGCCAGCGATCCGGTGCGTCGGAACCGGCGAGGCCCTCTTCGAGGAACGGTCGCAACGAGTAGCCGTCACAAAAGTCCGGAACCTCGCCGCCGAGCAGGTCGATCAGGGTGGGGAGGACGTCGACGCTCTCGGTGAACGCCTCGACGACCCGACCGGGGGTGGCGACGTGTTGGGGCCAGCGCACGATGAGGGGGATCCTGTACGACGGGTCGGCGTACCCCACCTTCTCGATCAACCAGTGGTCGCCGAGTTGTTCGCCGTGGTCGGAGGTCACGACCACCACCGTGTCGTCGAGCACGCCCCGTGCGACCAGCGCGTCGACGACCCGGCCGAACTGGGCGTCCACCTCGGTGACCATGCCGTAGTAGGTGGCCTGCAACTGGGCCTGGTCGACATCGTCGAGCGGCGAGGGGAGGATGGCCATGGCTCCGGCGAGGAACGGGTGCAGCGCCGCCTGGTCGTCGCGTTCTGTGCACCGGGTGGGGGCGGGAACCGACGCCGGGTCGTAAAGGTCGTTGTACGGCTCGGGCGCGATATAGGGGGGGTGTGGTCGAAAGTACGACAAGTGCGCGCACCACGGTTCGTCCGCGTCGGTGGTGTCGAGCCAGTCAAGAAAACGGTTGGTGATGAACGCCGACTCGGTGTGGTCGGCGTCGTAGCGCGCCGGCCGCCACGTGGCGCCCCGGCCGTTTGGAACCGGCACGTCTTGGGGGACGTACACGGTGTCGATGGGTCGCTCCCCGAGGTCGTGACCCTCGTCGGTCAGCCAGTCCGTCCACGCCGTGAACTCGCCGTCGAAGATGACTTCCACGTCGAAACCGGCCATCGCCCCCCACCACTGAGACAACGCCGGGTCGCCGGTGGGACGGTGCCGTGGGTCGGTGGCGGTGTCGGTATTGCCGAACAGGGCGGGGCGGTACCCCAACGTGCGCAGCAACTGGGGGAGCATGGGCAGGTCCGAAGCGAGTGGCGCACCGTTTTCGAGTACCCGGTGGTTCATCTGCCACAACCCCGTCAGCAGCGACGCCCGGCCCGGCGCGCACGGGGCACAGTTGGCGAAGTGGTTGGCGAACCGGACCCCTTCGGTGGCGAGACGATCCAAAGTGGGGGTGCGCACCACCTCGTGCCCGGCGCAGCTGAGAGCGTCGGCGCGCAACTGGTCCATGGTCACGAGCAGGACGTTGGGTCGACCCACCAGTCAGTCCCCGATGCGCAGGCCGGTGGCGACGTCGAAGGCGTGGAGGCGGTCGTTGCGCACCGCCAGCTCCACCCGGTCCCCGGCAGCCACCCGGTACCGGTCGGGCAGTTCCGCCGTCCACACGGTGCGACCGTCGAGCAGGTACGCCTCGGCCTCTTCGTCTTCCGACCCGACGTCGGTGACCACCCGGGGTGCGTCGATGCCGAATGCCACGTGCACGTGCGCCCCGAGATCCTCCACGGCGTCGATCCCGACGCTGATGGTGGGGAACTCGGGGGCGGTGACGGGGGCCACGAGGTCGCTGGGGCGGATCCCGAGGATGGCGCGGTCCAACGAACGCAGCGGCGAGTCGACGGGCAACGGGATGACCATGCCGGCGAAGCGGGCCTCACCGTCGGAGATGGTCGCCTCCACGAGATTCATCTGGGGTGACCCGATGAAGGCGGCGCAGAACAGGTTGACGGGGCGGTGGAACAGCTCGGTCGGTGAGGCCACCTGTTGGAGGGTGCCGTTGCGGAGGATCGCCACCCGCTGGCCGAGCGTCATGGCCTCGATCTGGTCGTGGGTGACGTAGATGGTGGTGGTCCCCACCTCGGCGTGCAGGCGGGACAGTTCGGCGCGCATCGTGACCCGCAGTTTGGCGTCGAGGTTCGACAACGGTTCGTCCATGAGGAATCCGACGGGCTGGCGCACCAGTGCCCGGCCCATGGCCACGCGTTGACGTTGCCCACCCGATAGTTGGCCGGGCTTGCGTTCCAACAGTTCGTCAAGGCCCAACATGGTGGCCACCTCGGTCACCTTGGCGTCGATGTCGGGCTTGGGCATGCGTCGCAACTTCAAGCCGAACCCGAGGTTCTTGCGCACCGTCATGTGCGGATAGAGGGCGTAGTTCTGAAACACCATGGCCAGGTCCCGGTCCTTGGACGGGGCGTAGGTGACGTCCCGGCCGTCGATGAGCACCCCACCGTGGGTGACCGACTCCAAACCGGCGATCATGCGCAGCAGCGTCGACTTCCCGCACCCCGACGGGCCGACGAGCACCATGAACTCGCCGTCGGCCACTTCGAGGGACACGTTGTCGACGGCGGTGGCGCCCTTGTCGAACACCTTGGATACCCCGTCAACGGTGATCACCGCCATGTCACAACCCTCCCAGCGTGCCGGCCATTGATGCCGCCACCACCTCAGCGCCACCTGGCCGGTGACGATCGTTCCACAACTGCAGGTACCGGACCACCAATTCGCCGTGACGGTCCCGCAACTCCTCAACATCTGCCACCGGGTCCCAGCCGAGCCGGACCCGGCCCGCAGCGACTCCCCAGGTCAGTGCGTCGCACACCCACCGCAGCTCGGCGCGCAACAGTTCGCCGTCGGGGGCGTCGGCGGTGGCCCCGTCAATGAGTGACGACGCCTCGGCCAGGGTGGCCTCCACCCCGGCGAGGTCGTCGGGGGTCATGCCCAACAGGGCGAGACCCACCGCCGCCATTCCCCCCGAGGTGAACACCGCAGAGAGGCTTCCCTGTTCGGGGATGGGAGGCACGAGGTCGTGAACGGTGCCGAGCAGCACCCACGCCTCGCCCAGTCCGACGCCGTGAGCGACGGCCGTGTCGAGGGCGGCGGCGAGATCGGCGGGTCGCCGCCGGTTCCACGACAGTGACGCCCCGAAGGCGAAACCCGGCCAGTCCGACACCGGGGGCAGCGATTCCCATCGTGTGATGAGTACCCCCTGGCCACCGTGGTCGGCCACAGCATTGACCGCGGCGGTGACGTTGGTGGTCATGTTCGTCACCCGACCCGAGATCGACGACCACCCTGAGGTGCCCGGTGCCGCCCAGAACGGTAAGCCGGCCGCTGCGATCCGCTTGCATCGGTCATCGAAGGCGTGGTTGGCCTCGTACCCCCACTCGACGAGCGTGACCCCGTCGGGCACCTCGGCGAGCAGTTCAGGATGGGGGGCGAACACGTCGGCCCACACCAGCATCTGTCGACCGTTGAGGGCGGGGAGGGCGCGCAGACGTTGCAGCCACGCCATGTACTGGGTGCGTCGGTGCGGTGGAAGGGGCACACAGAACGCGCCGTTGTCCACCTCCGCCCACGGTGGCGGACCGTCGCTGACGTCGAAAATGGCGTCCCACAGGGCCGTGTCGAGATCGAGTGGTTCGTCGAGGCCGACGTGGACCAGGGGCGAGTCGAACGCCTCGGCCACGTTGGTGACCAGTTCGCTGGCCAGGGCCCACGCCTCCTCGGAGGTGGGTTCCAAACAGGCGGGGGGTTCGTGCCCACCGTCGGGTGAGGTGTACCCGCCGGGCAGGGCAGCGAGATGGGCGTGCCGGGGGTTGGCCAGCCAGTGTTCGAGATGACCGAGAGAGGCCTGCACCGGAACCAGCTGCACATGGCGTTCGGCGGCAAAGGTGCGTAGCCGGCTCACGTCTCCTTCGGTGAAGGGGTAGCGGCCCGAGGTGGTGTCCTCGTGGCCGGGGTGGTCGAAGGTGGCCTCGAGGTACAACAGCACGTGGTTGATACCCATCGCCGCCAACCGGTCGATGAGCCACTCAACGGTCTCGAGGTGGGGAACGCAGTTGCGCGACACGTCAACCATCACCCCGCGCGCGTCGACGTCAGGCCAGTTGACGATCTCGAGATCAGGGACGCCTGCGGGGAAACTGCGCTGCAACTGCTCGACGGTGCACCGCCCCCGGAACGCCCCCACCGCCGTGGTGGCCTCAACGTTCACCGCACCGTCGAGCACCCGAACACGGTGCGCCTCGGGGTGGTCGGGGATGGCGGGTGGTGCGCCGTCGTCGAGCAGCGAACACCACTGCGGTTGGGGGCACAACCCCGCCAGTGCGGAAGCGACGTTCACGACGCCGCCCCGGTGGTCACCGCGTGGGTCACCGTGTCGTGCAAACCGCTGGCGTCGACGTCGGCTGCCTCTATGGCCAACAGCACCGCACCGGCCACCGGTGGGGCCGCCAGAGTGCGCAGGCGCGCTGCGGGGGCGAGGGTGTGGACCTCTTGGGCGAACGCCTCGGAGAACACCGGGTTGGCGGCGGTGTGCACACCGCCGGCGAGCACCACGTCGAACGTGTCGTCGGCCATCCCGAGTCGCCGCACCACCCCGGCCAGGTCCCGGCCGTGCTGGGCGCCGCATACCGCAGCGACGGTGCACGCCACCTCGTCCCCGTCGTCTGCCGCGGCGAACACCTCGGTGGCGAACCCGGCGTCGACGCGCACCTCACCGCGTGACAACCCTTCGAAGTACGCCTCGATGTCGCTGCTATCTGCACTCGCCACCAACCGCTCGGTCAGTGCCGTGGGTGGCCCTGATGCGTGGTGGGCGGCGGCGACGGCGTCGAGGGCGCCGCGTACCAGACCCCATGCCCCTGATGCCTCTCCGATGGCGATCGCCATGGTGCGGGCGCTCTCCCCCCGGCGGTTCTTGCCGGCGCACACCCCACCGGTGCCCGCCACCGACACACACCCGAACGGGTCGGGGGTGCCGGCGCGCAGGGCGGCGAACGAATCGTTGGTGAGGGTCACCGTGCCCCCGAGCCCCAGGTTGGCGAGCACGGGTTTGAGCCGACCGGCGTCCGACGGCCAGTCCATGCCGGCCAAACAGAACGCGCTGGCCGTGAGGTCGTGGGGTGCAACACCGGCGGAGGTGAGTGCGGCGTCGAGGGCAGTGGCAAGTTCGTCTGCCACACCGTCGAGTCCGGCGGTCTCCCAGTTGGCGCACCCCCCGGTGGTGAACCCGAGGACCTCCCCAGCGGTGGTGGCCACACACACGTGGGTCTTGGTGCCGCCCCCGTCGACGCCAACGACGATGCTGCGCTCAGTCATTGAGCCGCCCGAACCAGCCGGCGTTGAGTTCCTTCATGCGATTCCACACGGCGCGCACCTGGTGGGCACCGGGGCCGAGCGGGTGGGCGAGCAACGCCTGCAGTGCGGCATCCTCGTCCCCTTCAACGGAGGCCTGCACGCACAACAACTCGACGTCCTTGATGGTGCGCATCAACGCGTCCACGTCTGGCCGCAACGCCTCGGTCGGACGAGGAACGGCACCGCTGCGGTTGATGGTGGCCGCCACCTCCACCACGACGTCGTCAGGAAACCCGGGGATGGACCCGGCGTTGGGGACGTTCACGACGTGCACGGTGCCGGCGTCACTGGCGAGATCCGCCATGAGGGCGGCGGCCGCCTCGGAGTAGTAGGCGCCGCCGCGCTGTTCGAGTTCGGCAGGCTTGTGGTCAAGGTCGGGGTCCCGGTACTGCTCGAGCAGGGCTTCCTCGATCTCCATGACCTCCGCAGCTCGAGTGGGTCGTGACGCCTGGTGGGCCAGCCATGCCTCGGTCTCGTAGTAGTAGAGGAGGTAGTAGTTCGGGATGGCCCCGAGAACCTCGATGGCCTCGGGTGACCAGCCCGGTTCCCCGTCGTGGGTGACCTGCTTGCCCACGAGCGCCCGCAGCCCGGCGAGGACCTCAGCGGTGCGATCCTGGCCGTCAATGGTGACTCGCCGCATCCACGACAGGTGGTTCAACCCCACGTAGTCCAAGTCGACGGCCTCAGGGGTGACGCCGAACACCGAGGCCACCTCGGCCTTGGTCGACCACGGAACGTTGCACAGCCCGATGGTGGGCACGTCGGTGTGACGACACAACGCCTCGGTGACGAGACCCGACGGGTTGGTGAAGTTGAACAGGGTGGCGCCGGGGGCTTCGGCGGCGACGATGGCGGCGAGGTCGAGGGCGACGGGGATGGTGCGCAGGGCGTTGGCCATGCCGCCCACCCCGACGGTTTCCTGCCCGATGAGTCCGAACTCACGGCCGAGGCGTTCGTCGCGGTCGCGTGCCGCCATGCCTCCAACACGGATCTGGCTGACCACCCACGACGACCCTCGGATGCCTTCCACCGGGTCGGTCGTCCAGCGCACCTCGACGCCTCCGGCGCCGGTGGTGCGTTCGGCCATGCGGCGAGCGAGCGGGCCGAGCACCTCGAGTCGCGCTGCGTCGTTGTCGACGAGGACGACTTCGGAGAGATCGAGTTCGGCGCGTCGACGCAGCAGACCGTCGACGAGTTCGGGGGTGTAGGTGGACCCCCCGCCGATCACACAGACGCGGCTCATTGGGCATCTCCGTTCGCTGGTGCTCCCGAGGACACATCAACCTCGGCGGCCGAGGCGTACGCCGCCTCCACGATGCGCAACGCTTCAAGACCCACTGCAGCCGACGCCACTGGGGTGGCACCTGTGTCACAGCACGTCACGAAGTCGGCCATCTGGGCGGTGTACATCGGCAGGGCGCAGTGTTCGTAGTCGTCGGGCGGCGGGGTGGCGGACGTGAACTCGGGCCAGATGCGGGCGTGGCCGCCGGTGGCGTACACCTCGGTGTCGGCTTCCACCCCGTCGAGCACCGGTTGCCACCAGCCGCTCTCGACCACTGAACGCACCCCGTTGTCCCAGTCAATGAGCACCACCCCGTCGTCATCGATGTCGTCGTGGTAGTCGCCGTGGGCGTGACCGAGGGAGGCCACCACTCGGCGGGCGGGGGGATCACCGAGGAGGAACCGTGCGGTGTCGATGGCGTGGATGCCCATGTCAATGAGCGCACCACCACCTGAGAGGTCCGGGTCCACGAACCAACCCGACGGTCCCCACGAGGCGTGGATGCCGTACCCGCGGGTGCGCACCACCCGGCCGAGGTCGCCCGCCGCGATGCGGTCCCGTAGTTCGATGACCTCGTTGCGGTAACGCCACATGTGGCCCACGCACAGCACCACACCGGCCGTTGTGGCCGCTGCGGCCATCTCAGCGCCTTCGTCCACGTTGAGCGCCATGGGCTTGTCGACCAGCACGTGTTTGCCCGCCGCGATCGCCGCCATGGCCTGTGGGTGGTGCAGGGCGTTGGGCGTGCCGATGATGACGGCGTCGACGTCGTCGGCCACCACCGTTGATTCCCAGTCGGTGCTGACCCGTTCGATGCCGTGACGGGAAGCGAACGCCGATGCCCGCTCGAGGTCACGGCCACACACCTCGACGACGACGGCGCCGACCTCGTGGGCGGCACGGGTGTGCAGATCGCTGATGAAGCCGTGTCCCAACACGGCGAGTCGAAGGGTCATGAGAGTTCCTCGTCGAAGGTGGGGGCGGGGGTGATGGTGAACGCCCAGCGGTTGGTGCCGAGCACCTCACCGGTGGCGGTGGCGATACGGGACTCAATGGCGTACGAACCGGGCGGCAGCTCAAATGGCCCGGCCTGGAGGACCCGGCGGGCGGCGTCGGCGAGCACCTGCACGACCGCCGCTCCCGAATCGAGTTCGTTCTCCGAAGCGTCGACGAGGCGCCACGACAGTTCGGCGTCGCGGAAGCTGCGGTGCAGGTCGTTGATCCACCAGATGCCGAACACGGCAGGTTCGGGGGCGAGCGGGTTGGGTCCGGGGAACGTGTCGTCGGCGGCTTCGATGCTGGGCAGCACCGGCTGCATGGCCCGGGCGATGGCGTGGTAGCCGGCCTTGGGGGTGCGGAGGTGGTCGACCACCGACCAGCTGGTGCACGGCCACGGGTCGACGAGCATGAACGGCATGATGCCCTGCACCCGTTCGCGTTTGCGGCGCCGGTAGTGCTCGGTGGCGAACTGCAACAGGCGAGCCTGGTAGTGCTGGGTGGCGGCGATGATCTCCTCCACCGAATGGGTCAGCAGCGTCACCCCGACGTGGGTGCTGATCTCGTGGTGCTGGAACCCGTGGTACGACCAGTCCTCGGCGGTGGCACCCTCTGGGAGGTACGTCCGCACCGTCTCGATGTTGGGGACCGCCTCCGCGCCGTACTCGGTCACGAACGCCCCACCGGGAATTTCGGCCGCCACCTTCCAGTGGCCCCAGTACCAGCCCGGGTAGGTGTGCCCGTCGCCGGCACCGGAGTTGGCCAGCGCCGGCCGGGACGGATCCAGTTGACGGAACAGGGCGGCGAGCTCGTGGTCGAGCCGCTGGTTCTGGTCGGGGACGTAGCGTCCCGCCTCCTCGGCCATCCACGGTTCGTTCCATGGGGCTTCGTTGTGGGCGCACCAAAACGCCACCGACGGTCGCCACCCGTGCAGGTCGATGACCTCGCGCACCATCTGGCGGGTTACCCGATAGGTTTCGGCGGTGTCGGCGTACCCCCACTGCATCGGGAGGTCCTGCCAGACGAGCACCCCAGCGGCGTCACACGCGTCGTAGAACGCCGGGGAACTCACGTGGGCGTGCACCCGCAGGGCGTTGAGGTTGGCGCCGGTGGCGAGTCCGACGTCGGTGGAGGCGAGTTCGTCATCGAGCGCGCTCAACCACTGGTGGCCGATGTAGTTCATGCCGCGAATGAACACGGGTCGGCCGTTGAGGCGCCACACCCAGTCGTCGCCCACCTCGATGCTGCGCACCCCGACGGCACGTTCGTCGGTGGCGTGTGGGGTGCCGTCGATCTCGACGGTGGTGGTGAGCGTGTATCGGAACGGTTCACCTTGGTCCCAGGTCCACCACAACCGTGGCGCAGCGAGTGGCCCGTGCACCCGCACGCTGTTGACTCCCGGGGTCAGCCACGTCTCGGTCCACAGGTCGTAGTCCGCCTCGGTGCTGTTGGGGGCCGTGAGTGTCGCCCGCACGGTGGCCCACACCGCCTCGTCGCCTGCGACGTCGACCACCGCCACGATCTCGGCGTCGGCGTCGGCGCCGCGCACCGCCGCGGTGAACCGGACCGTGTCGAGCGCGCACGTGTCGTGCACCGTGAGCGTCACCGGACCCCAGATGCCTCCGGTGGAACGCTCCTGGCCGCGTGCCGTCCAGTTGCCGGGCCGGGCGTCGTGGTGGCCCTGGACGCCGCGGATGGTGGTCTTGGTGTGGGGCCACACCTCGCCGAACGGATCGGTGGGGCACGCCACCTCGATGACCAGTTCGTGACGGCCGGCGGTGGCGGGGACGGCCATGGTGAACGGTGCGAACCCTCCGGTGTGCTCCCCGATCCGGGCCCCGTCCCACCGCACGGTGGCGTGGTAGTCGGCCGCGCCGACCCCGAGGCGCACCTGCCGGCCAGCCCATCGTTCGGGGACGTCGACGCTTCGGCGATACCAGACCGTCTCGGGCCCATCGACGCCGTCGAGCCACCAGTTCCCCGGGACCGTGGCGGCGCGCCACGGTCCGTCAGCGTTGTCGGCAAGTTCCCAGCCGTCATTGATGTCGATGCGGTTGGTGGAACCGTCAGTCATCGTGTCAGGACTCCCCGAGGCGAATGTCGTTCATGCGGGCGGCAATTGTCGCGAGTGGCGCCAGGAGCTGTCGATCCTCGTCGGTGGCAGTGCCCGCCGCCAGACGGCTGCGGATGCGCCGGATGCGGTCGGTGACCTCGTGGACGCTCACCCCAAGGGTGTTGGCCTCCTGCTCGGCTCGGGTCAGCGTGGTCACGAGGTAGTCGTTGACGGCACCGGCCACGGCGTCGGCGGCTGCGTGGTCACCGATCACGTACCGGTCGGTTTCCCCGGCGTCGTCGCTGGCCACGAACCGGAACCGGCCGTCGGGGCCGACCGTGCCGGCGTCGAGAACCTTGCCCGACAAGGTCACCCGCCACAGCTGTTCACCTGCGGCGTCAGCGACGCCGACCCAGGCCCGTTCCTGACTCACGACGTGCCACGCCCTGGCGTCACCGCTGCCGAGAAGCGCCACGGCGCACTGACCCTGCGAGCAGGTGATCGGCCCGGCGCCGGCGTCGTCGCCGTGCACCATGGCGGCCACCACCGCACCGTCGGTGTCGACAGCCATCCACGTCACCGACGCCGCACCGGCGGTGACCGTGTGGTCGGCGACGGTGCCCACCCACGCCCTTTGGGTGCGGTTGGCGATCGTGATGTAGCGCCGACCGCTCGGGCCGACACGCACGGCCCGGTCGACGCCGGCGGTTTCGATGGTGTCGGCGGTGACGGGCGTACCGACGAGGGGGTCGGGCAGAACACCGTCCATGCTGAGCCTCAGTGGGTTGAGGTCCTCATCGAGGGTGGGGACGAGTCCCACCCAACGCACCTCCGCTGTGGTGGAGGTGAGCGCGGCCGCCCCGGCGCGACTCATGATCGGCATGGGGGGAACCAGCACCATCTCGTAGTCATCGAGTTCGCAGCGGGTGACGTCCACGACGTCGAACACCACGCCGGCGTCGACGAGTTGGCGGGCAACGATCTGTCCAGCCGCCGACGAGTTCGCCGCCGTGCACAGTTCCCCCACCGCCGAGCCGTCGGGGAAACCGGCACCTTTGATCGCACCCGCCCACCGGGCGGCGCGCTCCCCGGCGTGGTCGTAGGCGATGGCCACTCTCGCATCGAGGGGGGCGGCAACGAGATCCGCACCGCCCGCCTCAAGACAGACGAACAGCGTGCGGAGGTTCCACCACCATCCGAACACGTTCCCGTCGGGGAGGACCGGCGCTTCCTCCGCCCAACGTTGAAACGCCCCGATGCCGTCGGGTTCGGGTTCGGAACTGTGGAGCATGTAGATGCACGGGGCGTCCATGCCGCCAATCAGGGAGCACTGCAGGTAGAAGGCCTGTCGGGCGGAGACCTCCGGTACGAGGTTGGGCATCCCCGCCGGGGAGAGCGTGCTGCACAGGCGGGTGCGCCACCAGGCGTGGTGCACGTACTCGTCGTCGTTCATCCGGTACCAGTTGGTGCCGGCGATCATGTCGGTGGGGTCCACCCCTTCGGCGTAGACGTTCTGACCCACCCAGCCGCAGGTGTCGGCGAGGACTCCCGGTTCGACGAGCATCCCGGCCAACGGCCACGGCATGCACAACCAGTCGTGGAACAGGGGGACGCGGTCCCCCAGCACATTCGTGATGGCGGCGGCGTACGCCCCGAGACCCGACGCCATCTGGGCGTCGGCGAACCGGTCGAGGTCCAGCCACCTCCGCAACCCGGCCAGTGTGTCGGGCGGTTCCCACGTGGTGGGCAGCGCCACCTCGTCGAACGATGGGTGGTCGCTCTCCCACGCCTCGTTGAGGGCGGCGACGGTTCCGTAGCGCTCGGTGAGGAACGCCTGCCAGCGTTGTGGGGAGGCCACGTCGGCGCGGATGGGGGAGGGGGCGAGGCCGTCCTCGTGGATCCACATGCCGTCGCCGGGGGTTTCGTTGTCGACCTGTACCGCCCACAGGTTCTTCCCGGCGAAGGGTTCGAGAGCGGTGGCGACACTGCGGAGCCATCCGGCGGCGGCGGCCTGTGCCTCGGGGTGGTCGTAGCTGAGGCGGGGGTCGTTCGAGTCGCTATGGCGGTACGGTTCGCCGTCGTGTCGGCGCGCCCACCAGTCGGGGTGGACGTCGAGCAGCCAGGTGGGGACCCCGCCGCCGAGCATCTCCGAGTCGCAGAACGGTCCCGGCTTGGCGATGAAACCGAGACCCGCTGATGCACACAATTCCACGAACCCGACGAGGTCCCGTTCGGCGAGGGAGTCCCCGGTGAGGTCGATGTTGTCGGCAGACGGCGCGTGGTGGATCCACGGGATGTAACTCGACACGGCGTTGGCCCCCGACTGGCGGGCACGCAACACCATCAGTTCCCAGCGGTGGCGCGGAACCCTGAAGTAGTGGATCTCGACGACCCGCAAGGTGTCATTGGGCAGCGCGGTGTGGCCGGACATCGCAGGACGCCTCAGCCTTTCGAGCCGGTGAGGGTCACACCCTCGATGAAGATGCGCTGGGCGAAGAAGAAGATGATGATGAGCGGGATCACGAAGATGACCGCTGCGGCCATCGTCAGGTTCGACTCGCCGAGGCGGGCAGCCTCGGTGTTGAGTCGCACGAGACCCACCGCCAACGTCAGGTTGCGTTCGTCGGACAGGTAGATGTTGGCGCCGAAGAAGTCGGACCAGCTGAACAGGAATTGGAAGATGGCCACCGCCATGATCCCCGGTTTGGCCATGGGTGCCACGACCCGCCACAACACCTTCCACTCACCCGCGCCGTCCACCCGCGCGGCGTCGAGGGTCTCCTCGGGCAGCGTCAGGAAGAACTGGCGCAACAAGAAGATGGAGAAGGCGTCAGCGAAGAACGCCGGCACCGTGAGCGGGAGGATGGTGTTGAGCCAGCCGAGGCTCGAAAAGATCTGGTACTGGCTCACGAACAGCACCTGGAACGGCAGCATCATGGTGGACAGGATGAGGATGAACACCACGCCCCGGCCTTTCCAACGCATGTGGCTGAATGCGTAGGCCACCGGCACGCATGACACGACCGTGCCGATCACGGCGATGACGCAGACCAGCACCGTGTTGCGGACGTAGGTGGCCAACGGGACCCGTCGGAACACCTCGGCGTAGTTGTCCCACTCGAAGTAGCGGGGCCACAGGTCCGTCGTCTTGGCCTGGTCCAGTGGCATGACCGACTGCAACAGCATGAAAAAGAACGGCAGGGAGAACATCACTGCCAGTGCCACGAGCACGGCGTGCTGCCCGACGAAGGTACCGATGCGTCGCATCGTCATATCAGACCGTCGTTCGCCGTGTGGACCCAGCGTCGCCGGGTCGTGATCATCACGATGGTGATCACCAGGGTGATGAGGAACATGATCCACGCCATGGCCGAAGCGAACCCGATGCGGCCATCCTGGAACTGGCGCAACTGCAACATGGCGTAGGTGAGCAGCGACCCTTGGGGTTCCCCAGTGAGTCGTCCCGCACGTACGCCCTGGCTGAACACGAATGCTTGGTCAAAGGATTGCAGCACGCCGATCATGCCGGTGAGTAGGGCGAAGAAGGTGACCGGGGAGATCATGGGGAGGGTGACGTGACGGAACTTCGCCCACCGGCCCGCCCCGTCGAGTTCGGCCGCCTCGTACAGCGACCGCGGGATGTCGACGAGGCCGGCGAGGAAGATGAGCATCAGGTCGCCGATGGCCCAGGTGCCCACCATGATGAGCGCCGGTTTGGCCCACGCCGGGTCGCCGAACCACAACGGGGCCTCCGCCCCGAACAGTCCGAACAGGCTCGACACCGGCCCGCCTTCACGCAACAAGAAAAAGAACAGCGCTCCCGACGCCACCGCAGGAACCACGGCGGGGACGTAGAACATCAACCGGTAGATGCCGTTGCCGCGACGTGGACGGGCCAGCAGGGCGGCGCACAACATGGCGACCCCGATACGGATGGGGAGTCCAATGAGGGCGAGGTACGCCGTGTTCTGCAGGGCCTTGACCAGATCGTCGTTGCCGAACAGCAACTGGTAGTTCTCAAGGCCCACCCATCTCGCCGCCGATCCATACCGCTTCACGGTGAACGACCAGTAGAACGAATTGACGATGGGGTAGGCGGTGAACACCACGAACCCGACCAGCCACGGCGACAACATGGCGAGGACGGTCAGGCGCCGTTTGCGGTTGGCGCGACGTCGCGCCGCCTCCCGTTCGGGATGGGCAGACCCGGGAGGCGGCGCCGACCCGTTGGCACCATCGAGGGTGCCTGGGGTGCGGCGCCGCCCCGACACGGGACGGGTCGTGACGCCCGCGGTTGGCGTTGCGGACGTCACCTCCACTCAGCTGCCCAGCTCGAGAGCCAGCTCGTCCTCGAGCCGGGCCTGCAGATCAGCGAGCTGCTGAGACAACTCAGCCTCAGAGAAGTCGCCACGCCGGTAGGCGAGCGCAAGTGCGGTCATCTGGTCGGAGGCCGTCTCCACGATGACCGAACTGTTGGGCACCACCGGGTTCGGCGACCTGGCCAGGTCAATGAACGTCTGATACGCCGGGATGCGGGCAATCTCAATCGTTTCGAAGAGGTCGAGTGCCGCCTTGTTGGCCGGAATGTTGCCGACAGCGACCTCAAAGTCAGCGATCTGCTGGGTGGCGGTCGCCATGCACGAGGCTGCGATCCACGAGGCTTCGGGGTCGATGGCTTTGGCCGGCACGTAGAAGGCGTTGCCTGACGCGATGATGGCGAGTTCGTCGGCGCTTGCCACACCGTTGGGCCCGGGGAACGGCGCCACACCCCAGTTGGCGGGCTGGCCGTTGCCGAACCGTTCCGGCCACGTCACGAAGTACGAGGCTTCGAGATACAGCGGAACCTGACCGGTGATGAAGAAGTTCTGCGCCGAGTCGTACGATCCGAACCCGCCAACGAACCGGGCGAAGTTCTCGTAGTCTCCGAACGGTTCGTAGTACGAGCGCTGCCAGTTGAGGGCGTCGATCCACTCCTGGGTGTTGACCGTGACCTGCGTGCCGTCCTCATTGAACAACTTGGCACCGAACAGCAGCCCACTCGCAACGGCGAAACTGCCGTCCCCGACGTCGGGTACCCAGCCGATCCGTTCGATGGACCCGTCGGGGTTCTGCACCAGCAGCGCTTCGGCAGCGGCGGAGAGTTCCTCAAAACTGGTCGGCACCTCAAGGCCGGCCTCGTCGAGAGTGTCCTGGTTGAAAAACAGCCCGGCGGTGTCGACGGACAGCGGGATGCCCCACTTCTTGCCGTTGAACGTCACGAGCTTCACCGAACCGGGGACGAATTGGTCCCAGTCGAAGTTGTCCCGGCTGGCGAACTCATCAATGGGGTACACCGCCCCAGCGGCCTCCAGCTTGGCGAGACCGCCGCTGAAGTCAGCCTGGATGATGTCGGGCACGTCACCCGCCTCCGCAGCGGCGGCGAACGCTGTGGCCATGCCGTCCTTGGCGACGTAGTCAATGGTCAACCACGGGTTGTCCGCTTCGCACTTGTCGATGATGGGCTGAAACGCCTCCACCAGTTCGGTGTCGCCGAACGACGACCACAGCGTCAGCGTTGCCGGTTGGCGCTGCTCCGCCGGAATGGTGGTCTGGGCGATGGTGGTTGACGCGGATTCGCCTCCGCCGCCTCCACATGCCGCGCTCAGCACGGCGAGTGCGGCCACGATGGCCACGAGTCGGATGGTTCTGGTCTTCATGGTTCCCCCCATTTGTTTTGTGCGCTGTCTGGATGATGCCTCAGGTCACGAGCCGGTATGGGCCTCGACGATCTGGTGGGCGTGGAGTTGGATCTTGGCAGCGGCCCGCGCCACGTCGAGGACGTCGTCGCGTTCGGCCAACAGGATGCGGTGCTGTAGCCAGACTGTCGAGCGT
>Ga0208594_1000123_pt1 | contig 25466 bp, 20 predicted proteins | sample LakMenEpi14Sep10_FD_150699 | JGI IMG/M metagenome (GOLD analysis project Ga0208594, IMG submission 150699) | Freshwater microbial communities from Lake Mendota, WI - 14SEP2010 deep hole epilimnion (SPAdes) | ecosystem: Environmental > Aquatic > Freshwater > Lake > Epilimnion/Euphotic zone ...
TATAAATCTCCCGGCTGACAAGCTGTTCCTCGCGAGGATGCCCTTGGACCCATGGGTTTCCTATCTCAGTCATCGGTTTCTCTCGTCCGTAGAACGCTGTCCATCACCTGCCCGCAGAGAGCTGAATCGGAAGAGTCCCAGGGGGAGCAGTGAATCTGTGGTGGCGGGTCAGGTGCATGGCTGTGTTAGCCAAGTCTCTACACAGCGAACATCGCCTGAAGAATACACAGCAGCTCATTCAGCGTAGTCTCCGATAAAATCCCCAATCGCTTGACGAGACGGTCCCTATCAACAGCCCTCAGTTGATCAGCCACAACATGACCGTCTTTGCCATCAAACCTGCATCGCACACGAAAAGGGTAAGGATGTCCGCCAGTTGTGAGCGGCGCAACAATGAAGGTACGAAGGTGAGCATTCAGCTCGTCCGGCGACACTACGACACAAGGCCTTGTCTTCCGGATTTCAGATCCTTGCGTGGGATTCAACGCGACAAGGAAGATGTCGCCTCTTGAGACGTGATCTTCAGTCACCATGACCACTCCTCATCATCAAACCGAGTAGCACTCATTTCATCGAGCAGTCCCTCAGGCTCGAAAGTCGATGCCGCCTCTGCCCAGCCAGCCCTCGGATGTGCCGATGGCCTGATTGTTAGAACCCCTGGAGAGGCCTCGATCTCGACTTCGTCAGCCAGCCCCGCAACCTCAAGTAGCGGCTTTGCGAGACGAATCCCTCTCGAGTTGCCGATTTTGACCAGCCTCGCTCGAACCATGACCAGAACCTGCAGGCGTGCTCACATTGTAGCCACGTTGGCAGCCTCTGCACATTTCCCTGATCTGGCTAACGCTAGCCATCACCTGGCCGCAAGTTGTAAAAGCTGAAGTATTCTGCCTGGCGGAGGCGGCTCAGGTGAATGGCGGTGTTAGAGAGTGGCAGGAGTGTCAGGTTCAACAAGAGGTAACAACCGCGCAGTCACCATCGCCATGACATCTGAGGAAGCCCGTTCGATGAACTTTACTTTTCTCGAGCGCCAGTCAAGGCTCTTGAGTTGATCAGACAAAACAACTCCACTTACTTCAGATCCATCAGGGAGCTTCACCTCAAAAGGGTATCCCTTTATCTTGGATGTCACGGGACAGAATAAGGCTAGTCCGACTTTACCATTGTAGGTCTTTGGTGATAATACGAGTGCTGGTCTTCTCCCACGCTGTTCACTTCCGGCTTGCGGTGTGAACTCCAGCCACACCAGATCACCACGATCGGGCACGTAGGACGACATCAGAATGCTTCAGCCCCTACGGCATCCCCCGTATCAATAGAGGCGTGGATGTTCTCTGGCGTGACCCCAGCGAGGAGATCCGCAAGCCTGAGCCGGCTTGGCAAGGCGGGCCTTAAGACCAATTCACCATCCTTCGCGGTGAGGCTGACCTCAGTACCAGCACCCAATCCCACCTCTTCAGCCAAGCCGCGTGGAATTCTCACTCCAAGGCTGTTTCCCCACTTCTGAACCTTCGTCTGCATGCCCCAACCGCGGCTATACACTGACTATACCACCCTTGGTCACGGCGGCCTGCCCCCATCTCTCTAACGCCCCAGATCAGAAGCGGGCGGAGGCTGAGGGCTTGATGAGCCATCCCCGCTCCCGTCTTCTGTATCTGGATGTTAGACAGCCATCTTCGCCTCATCAACAGCAGTGACATGCAATTCCAAACCCAGTGCCGAAATCACCTTCAATACTGTTGCCAGCTCCGGATTGCCCGAAGAGGATAATGACTTGTATAGACTTTCCCGGCCAAGGCCAGCATCACGGGCGACTTGGCTCATGCCTTTAGCCCTAGCTATATCACCTAAGGCAGCTGCGACAAGCTGAGGATCACCATCCTGCAGTGCAGCCTCCAAATATGCCGCCTCATCATCAGCAGTAGCAAGGTGTGTGGCTGGGTCCCAGATTGTGGTGGTTATTTTGGTCATTTGATTCTCCTAGAGATTTCGAGCAAGGCCCTTGGCGAGACGAATATCCTTGTCTTGGGAGCTTTTGTCGCCGCCTGCAAGCAGAATGACGACGGCATCTCCTTGCTTTGTCAGATAGATCCGATAGCCGGGGCCGTAATGGATCCGGAGCTCTGATACGCCATCTCCTACAGGGCGGATATCACCTGAGTTACCAAGCGAGAGTCGCCTGATGCGGATGTCGATACGAGCCCTTGCAGTCCGGTCACGCAGGGCAGCAAACCACGCGGCATAGGCAGGCGTCTCTCTGATTTCAAGCATGCCTTACTGTATCCCATGAGATACGGCTTTGCAACCGGCTGCTCGGTCTGTATAACGCCAAGATCACCTGCACGCAAGAATCCCAGGTATAAACCAAAGCTCTGTAGGAGGCGTGTCAGGTGTATTTTGATGTTATACGGACTTGATTATATGGCTGAATCAACGCTGGCGTCCCAGCGAGTGGTGTAAATCCCCAGGGCCTCAGCCCGGCGTAGCCGGGCTGAGCGTCCGCACCTCAGGCGATCGGCACCACGGCTGACGTTGCAAGGGGTGGGCAGGCCCGTTTCCCTGGTTCGAGTACCACCTCAACCAGACGAACCATGCCCAAGCAACAGTTTGACGCGTCTTCCCTGGCGCCGCTACTTGATGGCAGCAGTGCAGGGGAGCTGATCCCTGAACTGGCACGCCACGGCCTGCAGCAGCTGATCGAGCTGGAGCTTGCTGCCTTCCTCGGTGCGGACTGGCACGAGCGCACCGAGGAGCGTCTCGGCCACCGCAACGGCTACCGGCCCCGCACCCTCACCACCCAGGTGGGGGATCTGGCCCTAGTGGTGGGGTTGATCTGAGGGGCATATGTTTCTTCCAGCACTTCCCATGGAATCAGGGAGGAGAAGACCACCTAACAGTTATTCGGGACCAACGTGCCGCCTAAAGGCACATGAAACTCTTCGATTGAGAGCTGCCCGTTATGGTGCTTCCGGCAAATCTGCAGCGTTCAAGAGTTGCAGCAATCGTTGATTGCCCAGTACGAGGCCAGTTGGCTGGTTCTCGAACGCTGGAACCAGCAGCGCCGCAGTCGGTCTGACTTTATCGGGAGTCCTTGATTGGGCCCCATTCAAACATGCGAGGATCGCTAAAACAACTGAGCTGGAACAGTTCTTGGTTACTCAGCAAGCCCTAATCTACTGCCGTGATCCGGATAGCCCTTTTAGACGATGGGCGGTGTACGATTTTTACAATCGAGGTTGGGCAAGGAGGCATCCGGTAAACTAATGAGTAAGGTCGCACATTCTTTTCGCCCCCATGGGTTTCGCTATTTGGCCTGGCTTAGCCCCCCCCAGTCACCCATGGGTGTGGGAAGAGCTGTCGCGCTGGATGCTCTCCTCCAAGACCCTACTATCCATTGTTGGGATGACGTGGATCGCCGGGATGACCGTTGTTCTTACCACGTATGTGCTGGCTCCCTTCCCCTACTGGCCCAGCTTTTTGCGTATCTTTGGGTTCGTACTCACCCAGCCCATGCCCCTGAGGGCCAAGGTCCAGCAACTTGGCTTTTTGCTGGTGGAATTCATCACCGTACCGCTGAGGTCCCTGTTGTGGTATCTCGATGAACTTCTCTTCCCAGGCTATCGACAGATCCCCATTGAACCTGTGTTCATCATCGGCGAACCGCGATGCGGCAGCACCTTGTTGCATCGCACCTTGGCCAAATCAGAACAGGATTTTTTTGCGGTTCGCCATCTTGAATGGCGCTTTCCATTTCTGACGCTTCAGCTGGCGATCGCCTGGCTTGGATTGAGACAATTCTTGGGTGGAATCAGCTACTGGCCAGACTCTGATGTTGGCAACCTGGCAGCTCGGATGCACCCAAACCGCCTGGATGACTGGGAGGAGGATGGTATTTTTTTTGAGGAATCATTCTGCCATCATTTCTTTATTTTTCTACGTTTTCCCTATCCGAAATTGCTGAAAATCGTTGATAACTTCGCCTCGCTGCCAGAACACGCCCAACAGATGATGCTGGAAAAACATCACAAGGCCGTTCAAAAGGTGGCCTATCTCAAAAAAGATAAGCCCCGTTATTATCTCTCTAAAGAAGTTACTAGCCACGACAAAATTCCCTTCCTTTTGCAGCTCTATCCCAACGCCCGCTTTATTGTGCTCATCCGCGAGTCAAAAGACTTCATGTCGTCCCTTGTGGCCCTGATGGAAGCCTCCACAAGTGCAAAGAATGCCGGATACGCTCCCACCACCAATCCGACTTGGCTTCCCACGGTCCAGGCTCGCATGCAGCAGGATTGCATAAAACTGGTGGATCTGTGCAGAGACACTCTACCGGCGGAGCAACAATTAGGCATCTACACCAATGATCTATTTAGGGATATTCCGTCAAGCGTGGAACGAATTTATGGCTGGCTGGGATTGGAATTCAAGGACACAATCAGGAACCAGCTGGTTCAACAATCCAAACAGCAGATGGAACGGGATAAAGGTTATATCAATAAAACAACCATTGTCTCTGGATTTGAAGACTACGATCAACTGGTGCAAAGCTATGCAGAGGCTTCCAAACGTAGATAAGATTTGTCCGATCAGCCTCGGGCGCCAATCGCCTGTGGTGTGAAGACCTGCAGACCAAGGATCTCATCATATCCATGAACTTCTTGATCCTTCACCAGGGCCAGATAGCGAAGAATGTCTGCGGAGATCACTTGTCCAGGCAACAGAACGGGATATCCCGGGGGATAGGGCGTAACAATACCGGCTGAGACCACCACCCGCCCTCCATCCACTTGTTTGGCGGCATCCTCCGTTGGCAAGAGATACTCAATGGCCCCGGCTTCCCTGGACAGGGTGTAAGCCTTGCGCAGGTTCCCCGCCGGCGTGGCTGAGGCAAGAGGACACCGAAAGAATGGATGAAAACTGGTAAACTCTGGCAAGGCGGGTGGATGGTTGATCCGTTGGTCAATCCGTTGACGCCGCTCAGCGGCATGGGCAGCAGAGGCCTCACGAATGGTGGCCTCCAGCTCGCTGGCGATGGAGGCAAGAGACTCGAGTAGGTAGGTGATCATGCCTCGGGTCGAGCCGATATGAATGATGATTAAAACCGTATTCAATGATGTCTTGTTGACCTGGATATCAAATCTCTCCATCAAGAGTTTCTGAAAAGCTCGTCCGTCCAAACCGGTTTCTGTGATCTCCAGCGTAATCCGTGATGGATCAAGGCTGAATTCATCGCTGCTCCAAGCCTCCTCCAGCCGCTGCCAAGCATCCGGTTGGTAGATGAAGGGGGCCGGGGCTGATGCACGAAATTCTGAGGGGATCAATTCAGCTGAACCCAACACGCGGAAGAAACGGGACAGCAGCTGACTCTCCTGCACACTGGTGCGAACAATCATGGACAGTTCATAGGCTTTCTGAATCAGTTCGTAGCCTTCAAAATGCATCTGTCGACGGGCAATATCCAGGGAAGCAAGGATCTGATAGTTGGGAGAAGTTGAGGTGTGGCAGAGATAGGCATCACGCATCGAGATGGCGACGTCTCGTGCAAATTCCTCGTCATGGATATGGATCATCGAGGCCTGGCGCAGGGCCGTCAGTGTCTTGTGGGTGGATTGGGTGGCGTAGACACGGACCTTGACTACATCCGGATCCGGGAGCATGGGGGCCTCCATGCCGGCCGCCGCCATCGCCGGATCCTGATCAGCGAATGACGCCCGCCAAGCCGCAAACTCACGTCGATACTCCTCACTGGCAAATCGTGCCTTGAGGACACCAGCGGCGTGCATGGCACACCGCCTCCGGGTGACGGGCGTAAACATGCCATAGGCAAACCAGGCCTCATCGATGATAAAGATCAGATCAGGCTTGATGGCCAGGCAATCCATCATCAACCGAATCAGGTCATAGGCAAGGCCATCAAATGTCAGGTTGGTCAGGATCAGGGCCCGAACCCGCTGCAGCTGCCCTGCGCGCTTGAGATCGAGCAATTGCTGCTTGATCGTGGCAATGGAAACAGCCCCACAGAGGGAGTATTGCCGCAGAGAATAAGAGCGCAGAATGATGGGGCAGACATCGGAGAGAATGGCCGCATAGTGATGGGATTTATGGCTATCATTAGGAATGAGAACAATATCTTCTGGCCTTGTAATCGCTTGCATAACAATCTTATTTGCCGTTGAGGTTCCATTGGAAACAAACAAACAACGTTCAGATCCAAAGGCGAGAGCGGCGAGTTCCTGGGCGCGACGGATGGAGCCCGAAGGTTGTAGCAGGGAATCCAGTCCACCGGTGGTGGCGGAGGTCTCGGAGAGGAAGATCCGATCACCATAGAATTCACCATAGTCACGTATCCAGTGGGATTTAGAGATTGATTTGCTGCGACTGATCGGCATCGCATGGAAGACACCGGTGGGTTGCTGGGTGTAGTTTTTCAGGGCATGAAAGAAAGGTGTTTCATAACGCTGTTGGATACCCTTCAGAATGGTTAGCCTCATCTCAGGATAATCTTCTGATCCAAAGAAACAGCGGCGGAAGTCACGATGGAGCTGCCTTGTCACCTGTTCAACGGTGGCCTCACTGAGGAGATACAGATCCAGTTCCGGTCGAATGCTGCGGAGAACACGGCCCAGGGCACCAGAGCGCTCGAGATCCGACATCACAGAGATTTGATCGTGATGATAGCCAGCAAGCTGAATGTAATCATCCACGATGGCCATGGAGTTTACCGATTTAAATGGAAAGGTATAGCGAACCACGCAGCTCTGGATGTTGTAGTTCAGCAGCAGTGCCATCACGGCATCCTCAAAAGTATTGACAACCGTGATGTTGTAAACAAAGGCATCCTCGGGTCGACGATGTTCAATGTGATGGCTGAGCAGTTGATGGCGTGTTTCTACCGCAAGCGAATCCACCACCAAAACCTCAAAGTAGGGCCGGGGTTCTTTCCGCAGCGGATGGTGATCCAGTTCGTCAATATCAGGCTCACTATCATCGGGCAAAAAGGTTTTATGCCAGGCCGTCATCCAATCATGACTACGATAGTGATCCGTTGAAATCAGTCTGGCTACAACAGTGACGAGCCGCACGAGAAAGGTCCAGTGCTGTTCCTGATGGGCATAGAGAAGTTTGCGCAGCACCTCCTGGCCAGGAAACGCCCAATAGACCTCAAGCCCCTGCAACCTCTCTAGACGGCTACCCACATCTGCCGAGACATGGGCATGCTCCAGACCGCGAGTGGCAAGGTCGTGCAAATGCAGGATCGCATTTTTCAGGCTGTTCCAGGTATCAATACGCAGACGCGATGTGCAGAAGTACGGGTTGAGATTGATCCCCTCCTGCGTACTGTGATCAACGGAGGTCTTCATCTGAGCATCCGCGGAGGGGCTACTGGAAAAATGGAACGTGCTGGACGTCAACGCTCAGCGTCAGCCAGGAACAATTCCCCAGAATCATAGGGGGAGTAACTCCATGCCCTGGGGGTCATGGACCGCCTCAGCGGTCAAGGTGTCGGTGAGGGTGCGCACTGTCTTCAAATAGGCGTCACAGAGCTGTGCAATCGTCTCATCGGCATAGTTGTCACGGCTGTATCCCCAGCGGATCGTCAAGGCGCCCATGGCAACGCCCGCCACAATCTCAAAGCGGTGCACACGGGAGCGTTTGTCACTTTGGGAAAGGGCGATCTGGCCCAAGGGGCCCCCAGGCTGCTCCGCTGGCGGAGGAGACGCATTTCGCCCCTCGCCGCGACCACCAAGACCTGTGTAATTGAACGCCACCTCCGCAGCCGGCAGGGCGGCCAGTGCATCCCGAAGTTGGGCGTCTGGGCTGAGGTAACGCAGGACTCCATAGCCGATTCCCTTGTTCGGGATGGCTGCGATTTGCCGCGCAACCGACTGAAGGGCATCGGCTGGATGGTCAAGCATCCCCTCCAGTTCAATGAGGGCTGGATAGCAACTGGTGAACCAGCCCACGGTGCGCGCGAGATTGGTGGAGGCTCCGGCGAGTTCCTCACGCCCGTGGCCTTCAAGATCAATCAGAATTCTGGGTAGCCCTGACCAACGGCTCAAGGTCAGGGCCAAGGCCGCGACCAGAACAGTCTGCACCGTAATCCCCTGGTCGACGGGCACGGTCTGAATCAACCTCAGGGTGTCTTCACGGCTGAGGCTGAGCTTGTGAATACGGGAACTCTGACGACTCTGGGACTGGTGTGCCAAATCGACAGGAAAGCGGCCGATGTGGCTGCGGACGGGATCCAACCAATAGGGCTGTTCAGCAGCCAGGGTCTCGGAGGTGGCATAGGCACCTAATTGCAGGGCCCACTCTTGAAAGGAAGTGGTTTTCGACGGGAACGTGGGCTGAGTTCCCTTACCCAGCTGCTGCAAAGCGCTCTGAAAATCCTGCACCAGGATCTGCCAGGAGATGATGTCGGTTACCAGGTGATGAAGAATCAACACCAGCCGGCCGGGCTCCCTGGGCCCACAATCAAACGCCAGGACCCGAAAGATCGGCCCCTCGCCCAGGTTGAGGCTGGTCTGGGCCTCCTCCGTGCAGCGTTCGATGATGCCTTGGCGAAGCGCCACCTCCGTGGTGGACAGGTCATGGCGGGTGACAGGAGGGGTGTCACCGGGATCAATCAACCATTGCCTCCATTCGCCGTCCTGCACCTGGAAACGGGCGCGCAGGAGGTCGTGATGATCACAGAGCGCGGTCAGGGCGTCTTCGAGCCTGCCGGGGGTGAAGACGCCTTGGAGAGCGGGGAGCACCATCCAATGGTTGAAATGGGCGGGCTCGGCTGGCTGCTGGTCGAAATACCACCGCTGAATCGGTGTCAGGGGCACGGGCCCGGTGACCGGGCCCTGCTCCGCCGAGACGACGGTGCCAAAGGTGGCGCAGGTGGCCAACTCCGCGACCGTCTGACGTTGGAAAATATCTTTGACAGTGATGGGAATGCCTGCTTCGGTGGCACGGGCGACCACCTGAACGCTGAGGATGGAATCACCACCCAGTTCAAAGAAGTTGGCGTGGATGCTGACCTTGTCTAGGCCCAGGGTCTGCTGCCAGATCGCAGCCAGTTTGAGCTCCAGATTATTACGGGGTGCAACATATTCCGCCTCGGACATCAATAGGTTCATGTCCGGTTTGGGGAGAGCTTTGTAATCAACCTTGCCGTTTGGTGTTGTTGGAATCGTTGGAAGGATCACAAATACAGAAGGCACCATATAATCTGGCAGCCGTTCTTTGGCAAATGCTCTCAAGGAGGTGTTCGTGACATCCGTGGCCTCAGGATTCGCAGTGGCATACCCCACCAAGCGCTTCACGCCCCGGTCTTGCCGCACATGGACAACGCATTGGCCAACTCCGGGATGCTGTTGCACCACAGTGGCCACCTCTCCAGGCTCGATTCGATAGCCGCGGATTTTGACCTGGGCATCCCGGCGTCCCAGATAATCGAGCTGACCATTGGCCAACCAGCGACAACGATCTCCAGTTCGATACATGCGAGCGCCGGCAGATGTGGCGAAGGGATCGTCATGAAAAACTTCCGCCGTCAACTCCGGTCGGTTGAGATAGCCGCGAGTCACCCCCACACCCCCGATGTAAAGCTCACCGGGCACGCCAACGGGCAGGGGTTGCAGGTTGTCATTAAGAACATAGACACAAACATTGGCCAGTGGACGGCCAAGGGGAGGCTTCTGGTCAAGGTCCCAACCCGTGCCCAAGGTGGCGCCGATGGTGGTTTCCGTTGGCCCATAGCCATTGAGCAGCAAGCGGGATTCCCCCCAGCGGCGGGCCACCTGGGGAGGGCAGGCTTCTCCGCCCATCACCATTGTTTTCAGGGTGGGGAGCTGGCTGGAGGCGTCCTCCGGAAGGGCCCCCAGGACTGCAGGTGGGAAGGCTGCCGCCGTGATGTCGCGGTTTCGCAGGATCTCAATGAGGCCGGGGCCGGGCATGAGATCTTGCCTGGGAGCCAAGACCAGTGTGGCGCCAGCGGCAATGGCACGAAAGATCTCCCCGAGGGCGGCATCAAAACTGAGGGAGAGCATCTGCATCACCCTGCTCGAAGCATTGAGCTTGAAGATTTGGAGCTGGGCTTCAATGATTGCCGTCACATTGCGGTGCTCCACCAACACCCCCTTGGGTCGCCCGGTGGAACCGGAAGTGAAAATCACGTAGGCAATGTTGGTTGGTGTCCCCACCGCCTCCAAGGGCACCGGTGTGGCAGAGATCCAGGAGTCACGATCATCCAACGACACCGTGGCGCGCTGCTCTCCAAGAAGGGGCGATAGGCGCTCGAGGAACTGATTCTGGGTGACAATCACGGGGGAATCAGCCTCCTCCAGCATGAGGATGATCCTTTCGTCCGGATAGTCAGGATCAATGGGCAGAAAGGCTCCACCGGCCTTGAGGATGCCAAACAACCCAACCAGCATCTCCGGTGTCTTGTCCACACAAAGGCCAACGATGATGTCGGGGCCTACGGACAAGGCACGCAGGCGCGCGGCAAAGGCATCACTCAAGCGATCCAAGTCCCCATAGGTGAGTTGGGAGTTGGCGGATTCGGCCGCCAGGTGATCTGGAGTCGTCCGGGCATGGGCCCTCAGCCAGTCTTGAACAAAGGAGGCTTGAATCGGCAGTTGGGGTCCCCGGCTCCAGTCGAGGATTTGCTCTTGCTCCTGATCGGTGCAGGGTGCAATCTGCGACAAGGGCAGATCGGGGTGTGCCGCAAAATGTTGATAAAGACGTTCAAGGCGGCTGGCCAGGCGTTGGGCGGTTGCCTTGGTATAGAGATCGGTGTTGTATTGCAATTTACATTCATAGCCATGCTCCCCTTCAGCTGTGACCAGCAAGAGATCAAAGTTCGAGGTTTCCATTTCAGAGGATTGCTGGCGAAAACTGACGCCGGGCAAGCTCACCCCCTGGCCACCTTCCTGGTGCACAAACATGATCTGGAACAGGGGATGGCGACTCAAATCACGAACCGGCTGCAAGGTATCGACGAGCATGTCGAAAGGAACGTCCTGGTGGTCGTAGGCCTCCAGGCAGACCTTGCGCGTGCGCTGCACCACATCTCGAAATGTCGGATCCCCATCAAGCTGGGTTCGCATGACCAGAGTATTGACAAAGAATCCCATCACAGTTTCCAGCTCGGGACGATTGCGATTCGCCGCCGGAGTGCCAACAAAAACGTCTTTCTGGTTTGTTGAAATGGAAAGGAACGTTTCAAATCCCGCCAGGAGCACCATAAAGGGGGTTGCACCAAGGGCTCGACCCAGGGCATCCAGGGCAACCGAGGTTTCGGAAGACAGGGTAAACAATTCCCGATCACCACGATGACGCTGGGTGCGGGGGCGTGGAAAATCAGTTGGAACCTCCAGCTCTGGCAGATCGTCTAGGTGTTGACGCCAATAGCCAAGCTGGGTTTCAAGGACTTTGCCCTTCAGCCAATCCTGTTGCCAACGGGCAAAATCAGCATATTGAATTGGAGGTAAGGGCAGGGGGGACGGTCGCCCGTTGGAGAAGGCCCGATAGAGAACGCCGACCTCCCTAGCAAACACGGCCATCGAATGACCGTCAGTAATAATATGATGAATCGTCAAAACGAGGAGATGATGCTCCTTAGCGAGACGAATGAGCTGGACACGAATGAGGGGACCATGTTGAAGATCCCAGGACTTTCGAGACTGCTCACGGGCCAACTCACGGGCTTTAGACTGGGAAACAGCCAAGGGTGATGCCGACAGATCAACAACGGGGATGGACACAGGTTCCGGCTCATGAATGATCTGGTATGGAACCCCTTCACTGCTGAGGAAGGTGGTGCGGAGGCTTTCATGACGGCTGACAATCTCACTCAACGCTGCCTCTAACTTGCCAGGATCTAGTTCACCACGGAACTCAATTGTATTGGGAACGGTATAGGATATGCTTCCCGGATCAAGTTGATCGAGGAACCAGAGTCGACGTTGGGAATAGGAGAGGGGGGCTTCCTTGCCACGCTCGGCGCGTTGGATCTCCGGCAGTTCCTCCTCCACCACGTCCGTTCCCTTGGAGGAGTCAATCCAGTGGGCGAGGGTCTTGACCGTCGGATTCTCAAACACAACCTTCAGGGGGATCTGCATGCCAAGGGCTTTGCCCAAGCGAACCGCAGCCCGGGTGGCCGCCAAGGAATGGCCGCCACGCTCAAACACATTGTCGAGCGGTCCCAACTGGGCCAGCCCCAACACGCCCCGCCAAACCTCCGCAACGGTGGTCTCGGTCGGGGAGAGGCTCTCCACGACGGGTTCCGTTGTCTGTTCGGGCGTCTCTTCGCAGGGGATGCTGGCAAGGGCGCGACGATCCACCTTGCCACTGGGGGTGAGGGGCAACTTCGCCAACACCACCCAGAGGGCGGGCCGCATGAACTCGGGCAGGTGGATCCGGGCAAAGTCCCGCAGCTCCTCCACAGAGGGTCCAGGGTCGGTGGCGGGGACCACATAGGCCGCCAGGGTGTCCTGGGACGTGACGGCAATCGCGGCGTTGGCCAAGCCTGGATGGCGGCGCAGACTCTCCTCGATTTCACCGGCCTCAATGCGGAAGCCACGCAATTTGAACTGCTGATCAAGACGTCCGAGGTGCTCAATCATTCCGTCGGGAAGCCAGCGGGTGCGGTCCCCGGTTCGATATAAACGATCCTGCTTCGAGCCAAAGGGATCGGGGATGAATTTCTCGTCGTTGAGGCTGGGCCGGTTCCAGTAACCGAGGGCCAAACCTGCTCCACCAACGAACAGTTCGCCGGCAACGCCAACCGGAACCGGGCGCAGTTGGGGATCGAGAATATAAACACGCACATTGCCCATGGGACGGCCGATCGGCAACGGCATCCCCGGTCGACGGTCCCGGGAATCACAGCGGGTTGCATCCCAGATCTCGGTGGTGCCGTAGAGATTGGTGAGCACTCGGTCAGGCAGTAGCTGGGAGAACTGGCGACAGAGATCGGGGGGGAGGGGTTCTCCGCTGCTGATCCAATGCTTGAGTCGGGGCAGGCGGCTGGCCAGGTCCAGTTCCGATTCGAGCAGGTTCCTCAGGAGGGAGGGCACAAGAACGATGCGGGTCGCCTCGGATTGGCCGAGGGCCTCGACAAAACGCTCGGGGTCTGGCAGCACCTCATCGGGAATCAAGGTGACGACAGAGCCATGGATCCAGGCAGAGAACATTTCCCAGATCGAATCCACGAAGCTCAGGGAGGTCTTGCTGCAGAACGCTTCGCCCGGCTGGAAAGGGTCGTGCTCGGTGTGCACGCGATTGATCGAGACCCGGTGGGGGACCGCCACTCCTTTCGGGGTTCCGGTTGAACCAGAGGTGTAGAGGATGTAGGCAAGATCCTCAGGATCCATGGGCACGGCCAGGTTGGCGGCCGCTTCCTCGAGCCAGGGCGTGGTGGTGTCATCCAGGCAGATCACAGCCGCAGGACCATTGAGAAACATCTCGCGCAGGTCGAGCGTCGTCAGCACAAGCTGGGCACCGGAGTCTTCGAGCATGAAGCTCAAGCGTTCCCGTGGATATTTCGGGTCGAGTGGCACATAGGCTCCACCGGCCTTCAGCACGGCCAGAAGGGCAATGGTCGTGTCGATCGATCGTGGGATGGCGATGCCGACCAGGGACTCCCGTTGCACGCCGAGGGCCCTGAGATGGCGGGCAAGTTGGTTGGCCGCCGTGTTCAGCTCGCCGTAGGTCAGGGAGGCTTCCCGGTGGCGAACAGCGATGGCATCGGGGGTTTGGCTGGCCTGCGCCTCAAAGAGTTGGTGGAGGCCAGACACGGGAGGGATAGATACTGCAGTGTGGTTCCACTCGACAAGAACCTGTTGACGTTCCCGGGGCGTCATCATCGGCAAATCACCGACTAGCCTGGCTGGATTGTCCGCAATGCCCTCAAGAAGGGCCGACAAATGTTCCATCAGCCGGGTGATGGAGGCCTGCTCAAAGCGACGGGCATCGAAGGTCATCTTGAACAGCAAGGTTTCCCCTACCGTTTCCAGATCCAGGTGGAGAGGCACGTTCTGTTGCACACTTGATGCCATGGCACGCCGGGCAGCGCCTGGCGTGGGCTGTTGTTGTGGCTGGGCAGAGGTTTTGGTGCCAAGGGTGTTGGTGTTGACCACGATGCACTCATAGATCGGCATCCCCCGTGGAATATCGCACCATTCTTGAATCGAGCGCAGGGCTGTATGTTCATATTGACGGAGGACACTCTGCTCCAGTTGAAGCTTCTCAATCCAGGTAGAAAACAGTTCATTTTCATCAATCCGCACACGCACTGGCATGGCATTCAGGAACATGCCCACCATGGTTTCCACACCTTCAAGATCTGGCGGCCTCCCAGAAACGAGCATGCCAAAAAGCACATCGGTCTCCCCGGCATAACGACTCATCAAAATGCCCCACGCCCCCAGCAACAGGGTGTTAAGCGTCACGCGACATTGACGTGCAACAAGCAGGAGCTGTTCCTTTTGTTCGGCCGAGATGGTTAGGCTCCACTCGCCAAACCGCAGCTTGCGCCCCAGACGATGGGTCGCGGAGAGCTCCGCCGGCAATGGGGTGACCGTACGGATGCCGGCCAGATAGTCACGCCAAAATTTCTCGTCTTCGGCAACGTCTCGGCTGGCCAGATAGTCGATGTAGGCCCGGAAAGGACGTGCAGGCTTCAGGCGAGGGGTGACCCCTGTGCGGGCGGCTTCATAGAACGCCCGCAACTCAGTGTTGAGTTGATTTTTGGACCAACCATCAAGGAGCAGGTGGTGGTGGCTAAAGATGAAATACCACTCGGTATTTGAGAGTTGAAACAGATAAACCCTGAGCAGGGGCGCTTGATGAAAGTCGAAACCCTTTTCTCGGTCTTCCTTGAGGATCGCGCGTAATTTGCCCTCATGCTCCGACGGAGTTAGACGCCGCCAATCCTCCACCAGCATCGGAACATTCACCTGGTAGTGAACACACTGCTCAGGTTGTTCAAGGTTTTCCCAGTGAAATGAGGTGCGCAGGATCGTGTAACGGCTGAGCATATTAATCCAGGCTTCGCGCATCGCCTGCACATCCACGTTTTGCATGGAATAGGCCACCTGGTTGACATACATGCCAACCCCCGTATCGCGAAGGGAATGGAACAGCATTCCCTCCTGCAACGGAGAGAGTCGGTAGCGATCTTCAATCGGGGATGAATTCACAGCTGGTTCCATGTGCAATTACCCGGACGTATCAGCCAATCCAAGTTCGCTGCGCACGAGCTCAAATGCCTTAGCGATATGAACGTATTCTTCCTCGCGGGGGGTCAGATCAATGATGAAAATATGGATGCCTGCACGAATCAATGCTGAAAAGACTTCGGCAGTCCTCGCATAGGAGCCCACCAGATAGGGACCATCTGCACGGAAATTGCGAAAGGGACCCATCCAGTATCCGGAAGCGGTGTCATCGGGTAGTTTCGCTGCCATGGCCATGCGCTTCTTCCACATGGAATCAGTGTTTTGCATGGAGAACTCCTGAATCATTTGTTCCTCTTCATCGTCGGGGAAGGTGTCATTAGCAACCTGCCAGGCCTCCTGCTCCGTGGGCCGGGTGAGGACCCCAAAGTTGATGGCACGGGCATCATTCAACCCGTGCTCGAAGGTGGGACTGAGCATTTGTGTGCCGATGGTCTTCGTGTCGCGGGTGACCTGGCGAGCAGCCTCAGATTGGCCAGAAAGGAGAAAGACGGGTTGGAGGTCGGAAGGAATACCCGGCAACAATTGCAAACCATCAACTTGGTAAAACGTGCCCTTGAATGTCACGGGGGCTACATCTTCCAGGAGCTTTCTCATGAGCAAGATGTATTCGCCCAGACGATCATAGCGATTATCATGGGAGGTTGTGTCACGCATGGCCTCCAAATAGTTGAGAGCCGTGCCTGTGATCATATTCAAGAAGATCGGTCGACCGTAAATCTGAGTCAATGACGAGACAAGTTTAGCGACCGAGAAAGGATGCATATAGATCGGATTGACGGCCACAAGCGGAGAAAGATGCTTGGTGCGAGCCAGTGCCGACTGGGCAGCGACCCATGGGCTGATGAAAGTATCGTTACCTTCGAAGAGCAGCACTCCGCTGCAGCCATATTTCTCACTCCAGTCAACAACATTTAAAATGTTGTACCAATAGGCTTGAGGATCCGTGGTTCTGTGGCTAAGGATGAACACACGCACAGTCTGCTGACCAAACTGCATTTCCATCAAGATGACCCCTGGGTCGAATTACCAATGATTTTCATCTTCTCACAACTAGGGTGTCTGGGCAAATCATCGAGGATGCCAATGTTTCCAAACCTCAACAGACAACCCTAGCCTGGGTCCACAGGTGCGAGGAAATTGTATGGTGGTGTAAGTTGGGGCTAAAGTCCACGTAAGCATCCTCGTGGTGGGAGGGGACTAGGCCTTGGAACAACACTATGGACTCCCAACCGGTACCACAAACTTACTCGACTATACCCCGCAGGACTGCTTCGCCAAAAATACATTTACATCCATTTGCTTGTGCCTGGGCCTGGCCACCGTCCAATGGGAAGGATTCTACCCAGAAACCAGATCAGGAGCTGATCAAAGCAATTCACCCAGGGATCCGGGCCCATATGGATGGAACCTGGCGGATGGGCTGCATATCTAGGTCGGGAGGAAATAGCCCTTCACCATGTGGAGCATCATTGGAGTTGAAGCCGTTAAGCCCTAGAGTTGGAACCAAACTGTAAGCTTTCGAAGATCCTTGAGCTTGCAGGTGCGAAGTTTGTAGGACTAGGATTGAATGATGCCTATAATGGACCACACTGCTTCCGCCAGCGGCAGAATTCATTGTCTTGATACGACGGTTAGCCATCACCTCTGTTCTTCCATGGCATCACCCGAAATCACGCCTGTGATCCTGAAGGTCTCGGCCTGTTTGACGGCACTTTGCCTCATTAGTTCCTGCGCCAAAAACAAGGTGTCTGCACAATCTGCAAACATGCCTACAAACCTGTCCACACCGCCAAGCGGGCTGGTTTCGAGGCCTGGTCTGCAGCCACCCAGACGCCCCCCGGGGGCCGTCCCGCCGCAAGGACGCCAACGGGGAGCCCCGCAGACCGCAAGCATTGATCAACTCACTAGCCAACTCACGCAGATTGCGCCGCGATTCATCGACGCGACCGGCAGCTCAATGGACAGCACCCCAGGCCTTGTGTTTGGTGTTGTGACCGAGGAAGGGAAAGTGGTCCGTGGCTTTGGCAGCGGCAACATCAATACGAGCCAACCTCTGGATGGGGAGACACTTTTTGGTATCGGATCAGTGACCAAAGTTTTTACGGGCGTGATTCTTGCGGAGGCAGTACAGCAAGGCAAGGTCAACCTAGATCAGAGTGCAAACACCTATCTTCCTGAAGATCTGCAACTGCCCAGCAACAAGATCACCCTGCGCCAGCTCGTCAGCCATACATCAGGTCTTCCCAACTATCCCGACAACCTGAGTGACGACCGTGACATGGATCGTGACGGCGTTAGTGATTCCAATCAATACAGTCCTGGGCGAAACTATTCACGGCAAAACCTTTCCGAATGGCTCGCCAGCAGACCCGCCTTGGAGTTTGAACCTGGCCAATATAGTCAGTACTCCAACTTAGGCTTTGGCATCTTAGCACTTGCACTTCAATCCCAATTAAAGTTTTCAGATTTCGATTCCATGAATCGTGCCATCATCACCCATCCACTCTCGATGAGGCATACACAAACAAACTCTGGCAGTTTCCAACAACAAATTCACCCCAACAAAGCCCAGGGATATGCGCCCAATTATGGTTCCTTGGTTCCCGTACCGTTTTCCGATATGGGTGTTCTTGAGGGTGCAGGCGAACTGGTGAGCACCGCCAATGATTTGCTCCTCTTTCTCGAAGGTTTAACAGGCCTTGGCCAAAGTCCTGTCACACCCGCCTTTAGGGAGGCTTCCCGATCCTTGGCTGATCTTGGGGATGATGCAATTGCCTATGGACTTAAGATCAGGCAATCCGCAAAACGTGGCATTTATTATATGAAGCCTGGCGGCACTGCCGGCTACTCTGCTATCATCCTCTGGAGAACAAATCCCAAGATTGGAATTGTTTTGCTTGCCAATCGTGGAAATTTCAAGAAGATCAATCAACTTGGCATACGACTGATTGAAGCCGCGGTTCGTTAGTTCGCCCATTCGATCAGGGAAGGTAAGACCACAAATCAAGATTTAAAAATCTCAGGATTGGTTCAAGCAGGTTTTTCAACAGAAATGTTTGACCATAAACTATTTTTGCATAGCCCATGGTTCCAATGTAGTTAGTTGGCAAGCCCTCATTAATCTTGATGTTGACTTCAAGGTATTTCAGGTCGTCCTGAGTGACAGTTGAGGAACTGATGCTGGCGATTTTTCCTGTAAATTCTCGATTGGGATCCGAATAGAGGCGCACCGCACATCGCATGCCAAGATTAATCTTATTCCGATCATAATCTGGCACCAATGCAACCAAGTTTGTCAAGGGAAGTGCCTTGACTGTCAGCAGGGTTTCACCAGAGGCAACCCTCCGGTTGAGGAGGCCAGTTGTGGTCGAACTGACCACCCCGTCAAAGGGCATAAGGATCTTGAATTTTGCAAGTCGCTCATTGAGGCTTCCCAAGGCGATGACAGATTGGGATCGTTTTCTGGTGGCACCTTCAAGGGTTTCTCTGGCTGCAGCGAGATCTTCTTGGAGCCGAACATCCTGATCAACATATTTATTTCTTTTTGCCTTATTGATCGTCGCTCGCGCTGAATTGAGGTTTCCTTGTGCACTTGCCAACTGGCCAATCAGCTGTTCCTTTGTGGTGAGCCAAGTGCGTAACTGCAACTCACTGACAGCACCAGATTTGACAAGCTCAGCATAAGACTTAATCGTCTGGTCAACGAGGTCGAGTTGCTCTTTGAACGATGCCACTTCAGCGGCGTAACGTTTCTCATCGGCGAGGGCAATCGCCAATTCATCATCACGACTCTTGGTTGTCAGGACCGCACTGCCTGATTCTAAGGAACGAAGTTGAATTTTTGCCGCACGAATTTGTGCATCTAAAGTGTAGATCTCCTCTTTGGTACTGTCATAACTGGCTTGCAACTCAGGCGAGGAAAGAGTCATGAGCCTAAATCCCTTGGGAACTTTTTTCTCCGAAGGGCCCTCAGCATTGAGCTGGGTGATGATCGCTTCCTCACTGGCACGAATATCCAATCCTTTGGACTCGGTTACAACCGTTGAGGCGGAGATTGTGGCTGGAAATGGCAAAAAGAGAATGATGAACAGCAGCAGGAGCAACAGCCGCTTGGATCGCAACAGACGGGCAACCCTGCCTGAGGGAGAGGGAGATGAAGCAGGGTCGACTGGCAAGCGGCTGGATTGCCGTTCATGCACCGGGAATGGCTGCCGAACTCCTGAGGATGGACTGGGCTGGGTGCCGGGGGCAAAACGGGCGGAGAGGCGAATAAAAAAATAACGTAATACCAAAAAGACAAGACCTACCCTGACAATAATCGGCGTCCAATATCCCAGTATCAATGGCATCTCCATCGACAATGAAGGCACAATAAGCAAAAACAGCATGGCAAGCTTTAACCCTATGGCTATGGCGAAGAGAATCAAGTAGACAAAGCTCCAGAAATATCTAAGCTGGCCAAACTGTCCACGGCGCAAGTGGTGAATATTGTCTTTCGTTCTCTGAATTGTCAACAAGAGTAAGCCCTTGGGAATCAGGCCTCGAATGGCCAGAAGCTTTGTAACTGGTGTATTTCCAATCGGCAAAAGATCAAACCCGATATCAATTAATGAAATCTGAACGGTGGCCAGCAAAATGGATGTCAACCAACCCTGCGATGCTGACGGAATCCGAAGATAGAGAATGATGAGGAAAATGCTGATGGTGGCGAGATACATCCTCGCCAGCAGGGATTGACCGATCAGAAAAGCTCGTTCCTCGGGAGTGGCTCGCTCTCGGTATTCGCGAAAGGTGGAGTCTTTGTAAAATCCAGGATGGAAGCCTAAACTCCACTGAAAATAAAGCTTGGTATCATTAATTCCCAGGGCAATGGAAGCGATGATCGGGATAATGGTGGCCACAAAATTGACACCAAAGAAGAGGGTCAATACCCTCGCGATGCCGAAGAGGGGGTTGGATCCATGGGTAATGCTTGGACCGATTGCAGTGGGTGAAAAATAAAATATATAAACGCTGAAAAAAAACAAGCCGACAAGAAAGGGCCAAAGAATTAATTGAACAGTGACAAACGAGCGGGGGATAGTCAGATGTAAGGTGTCAAGAATTCTCTTTACATCACACAGGTATATCTTGTCCGACATCCCAGCATGCTTGTTGGTTGGTCGGTCTATGGGTTCCCGAGGGGAGTGAGATGGTGGCACCTGCAGGCCCCCGGGGGGCGGGGAGGCCTGCAGGACGATGCCGCACTGTTCCAGCCAACGGAGATAGGCTTCCGGATCAGGAAACGCTTGCCTGTCAATAAAGGGTAAACAAGCAGCATAGATTTCTGCCGGACTGGAACCTTGCCTGAGCTGCTGCGTCAGTTGATTCCATTCGTCAACGTGAACACTGGCCGTTGTGTTGCGGTCTCCAAAATAAAGTGTAAAGCGATCAGCGACCGGTGGCGAACACTTAATTCTGGGATTCAACAGCAGGGATCGCTTGATCCCTGCTGGCCTACCATCCCTAACCATCAGAATTCATCATTTTCCTCTGAAGTGGAGTCGCCAGATTCATCATCGTTGAATTGAAGGTTTTTCAGGGCGCCCGCCAGGTCAGATTGTAACTGCTGAGCAGCCAGCTTGGGATCGTCTGGAAGCTGGGGCAGAGGAGGGACACTTTCGCCATCTTTTGTGCGCAGGGTATCGAACTTGCGCTTGGCAACGATCAAGCTTTGTAGGGCCAGATCATAGGAATTTTCAAGCAACTGGATTTGACCCCAAATATAGTTAAATCGAACAGAGCCAGTATTATTGACTTCTGCAAGCTTTTCCTTGGCCTTCTGCAGCTCAGATTGATCGACATAGGCCTGGGCCAATCCAAGCCTCATCCGATTGCTCAATCTAGAGGGGCAGTCTGCATTATCTGCCAGTTTCAATGCCGACACGGCAGGGGCAGCTTCGCCTTTGGAGAGATAGAGCTGACCAAGCAGAATCGCCGCCGCATGGTTCGACGGAGCCAACCGTAGGGAGTCTTTCAGGGATTGTTCTGCTTCCACCAGCTCACCGTGACGGAAGAAGTAACGACCCGCGATCTGACGCATTGCAGCATCGTTGGGCCGAAGGGCGATGGCATTTTTCAGGACTGTTAATGCATGATTCGGCTGGTTGATCAACAAAAAGAAGGAGATTAGTTGCACTAGCTCCTTCGCAGACTGCGCTCCCAATTGCAGCATCTTATCGGCCACTTCCTGCACCCCGGCAGCGTCATGATTAGCATGACGAATCCGGCCGATGCGCAGGAGAAGATTTAGATTCTCGGGAGCCAATGTGGACGCTTTTTCAATATGGGCAAGTGCAAGGGGTTTATTCTCCTCTAATAGTGCAATTCTCGCCATGGCCGTGTGATACTGGGGATAGTCTTCACCGTCTGGCACGGAGGCCAACACCCGTCGAGCCTCGCCACTGTCTTTGGTGGACAGCAATTCCTTCACCTGCTCCAGAACGGATTTGAGCTGGGCTGGAAACTGGGTTGGCATTTGTCTGATGATAAATCTCAATATTAGCACTGGCATCCCAGGATATGCAGCAAACGTGTTGAAACTTAATCACCAGCGGCGTTGTTGTTTTGCTTTCCACGAACTACCTTCCGTGGCGATGATCGACGCCGGAGATCCACTCTCTTCTCGGATGCCCAGGGCACCTTTCTTGGCTGGCCATCTACCACTCGGGCAGCCCAAAATACTTGTCCGGTGAGCTCCGGGCCAAGGCCACCCTTTTGCACACACCAACCAATGAGTGAAGGCTTTGCCGGCCTGCCCCGGTGCCTGCGTATACCGGTGCCTGCGTGTACCCGTTCAGGGGGTGGGCTGAAAATCAAGATCGATTGCGGAGCAGGGGCTTTGAACTGTTTCCAGGTGATTTCACTGCAACTTAGAAGCCGACTGGGCGCTTCCAGTGGCCGACTTTGACCATCGCCGGAGCAGTTGAGACACTACGGGTAGTGTCGTTGGTTTCGCTGGAAGCTATATCGAAACCCTTCAGAGGGCTCGACAGCTCGTAGCAAACATGGCCCCGGCTGAACCCTTCACGGCGGCGTGATTCCCGGTTGCATCTCAGGCAGAGACTGTGTGAGATGCAAGCCACTCTTGCCGGACTTTCAGAAGCGGACTGGTTGGCCACACCTTCCAGCGTCAGGGATCTGGTCACCGGCCAACAGGAGCAGATCCTGCTTTTGCAGCACCAGCAAACAACCCTGGCGACGGAACTGGCCAGCCTGCGCGAGCGCATCGGCCGCAGCTCCAGGAACTCCTCAAAGCCTGCATCCAGTGATGCCAGTGGTTTCAAGCCCACAGGCAAGGGGAAGAGCAAAGGCTCTGGCCGCAAGCGCGGTAGCCAGGAGGGCCATTCCGGTGCGGGCCCTGACCTTCTCCCCTCTGAGCAGTGCCAGGAGGTGATCCCCCATCACCCCAGCAACTGCCGGGGCTGCGGCGCCGCTCTTTCAGGTGACGATCCTGAGCCGCTACGCCACCAGGTGGTGGAGATCCCTGCGATTGTGCCGTTTGTGATCGAGCACCAGCTGCACCGGCTGAGCTGCAACGGCTGCCGCAGCGTCACCGCCGCCGCGCTGCCTGTGGGTGTGGAGCGCGGTGGCTACGGCCCACGGCTCAGTTCTCTGGTAGGGCTGCTGGATCAGGTGCTTTCCATCACGATCAGCACCGGTGCCATCAACAGCATCCGCTGCCGGCTCAGCGAGAGCCTGGCGGCACTGCGGCGGCGCGCCAGTATCGTCCGCTGCCATCGCGTGTTAGGGAATCTCTGGGCAATAGGAGATTAACGAGCGAATGAGGTCACAATCGCCGCGTTGGCTTGTGGTTTGACGCACCAGCCATTCCACCAGGCCTCTACCACTCGTTTCCCCAAGTTTCTAGTGGTCTTGGAGGTCCAACCAGGCCCTCCAAGGACACCACTCCCCCGTTCATGACGCCGCAGGCAACTGTCGCCTTGCCAGGAACAGATTGTTCAGCGCTGCGATCACGTTGACCTTGCAACGGTTCTTGGTCATCACGCGCAGCCGAGTCTTTTGAAAACCGAACTGCTGCTTGATCACCCGGAACAGATGCTCACCCTTGGCGCGGACGTGTGCTTTGGCGGTCTCGATCAGATCCTGCAGTCTTGCATCTGGGGTGTCTGGTAACGCCTGTCGTTTCCCCGGCCGCATCCCCCACTTTCAGGAAAGATGTCACCCCCTCAGATCCGTACAACCGGGGGCTTGATGGAGCAGATCAATGCGTCGTTACAGCGAGGCCGTCAAAGCTGATGTCAGGAGGCGGATGAGTCCGCCACAGCGCCAGAGCGTGGCCCGGATCTCCGAGGAGCTGGGCATTCATGTCGTCACCCTCTACAACTGGAGGAAGGCCTGGCGTCTGCAGGGAGAGGTGGTGCCCGCATCCGAGAAGGACCCTGAGGCCTGGAGCGCCACCGACAAGTTCACGGTGGTGCTGGAAACCGCTGGCCTGAACGCCACTGAGCTCGGCGCCTACTGCCGCGAACGGGGCCTCTTCCCTGAACAGGTGAGCCGTTGGCGGCAGGCGGCCACCGATGCCAACGCCAAGCCGTTGCTGACGATGGCGGAGCAGAAGGAGCTGGAGAAGCTCCGCGCCCAGGATAAGCGGGAGATCAAGCAGCTCAAAAAGGAGCTGCAGCGCAAGGAGAAGGCACTGGCGGAGGCGGTGGCACTGCTGATGCTGCGAAAAAAGTGGGAGGCCTTCTGCTCGGAGGACGCGGAAGCCTGACGAGTTCCGCGCACCGACGGATGGCGATCGAGCTGATCGGTGAGGCGAATGCGGCTGGCGCCACCCTCAGGGCTGCCTGCGGGGAGATCGGCATTTCCCTGCGCACCCTCAAGCGCTGGAGAGTGGCCTTCTTGGGTGATGGGGACGGTCAGGACCGCCGTAAAGGCAGCCCTCGCCTGGTATCTCATCGCCTGAGCGAAGAAGAGCGCCAGCGGATCCTGCTCACCTGCAACCAGAGCGCGTACGCCTCGCTACCGCCAGGCCAGATCGTGCCGGACTTGGCCGATCAGGGCCTCTACCTGGCATCAGAGAGCAGCTTCTACCGGGTGCTCAGGCAGGCCGGACAGTGCCACCGCCGCGGACGGGCACGGCCACCACAGGAACCTCGGCCGGTACCGCGCCTGCGGACCGATGGCCCGAACCAGGGCTGGAGCTGGGACATCACCTACCTGCCCACGACCGTGAAGGGGGTTTGGCTCTACCTCTATCTGGTCATCGACGTCTGGAGCCGCAAGGTGGTGGCCTGGGATGTCGCCGAGGTGGAGTCGGCCGACATCGCTGCTGACCTGGTGCAGCGAGCCTGCCTGAGGGAGCGGTACCGGCGTCCACGCGGATTCGGTAAGCATCAGCAGCGTGAGCAGCCGCTGATCCTCCATGCCGATAACGGCAATGCCATGCGCGCCGCCACGCTCGAAGCCCGGCTGAAGGAGCTGGGTGTGCTGCGCTCGTTCTCGCGGCCCCGGGTGAGCAATGACAATCCCTACTCGGAATCTCTGTTCCGCACGGTCAAGTACCGGCCTGACTACCCAAGCCGGCCGTTCAGCAGCAAGGCAGAGGCCTGCGAGTGGGTGGCAGCTTTTGTGGACTAGTACAACCACCGACACCGCCATAGCGGGATCAAGTTCGTGACGCCCCATGAGCGCCACAGCGGAGCTGCCACAACGATCTGCTGGCATCGTGCCCAGGTCTATGAGCAAGCCCGCCAGCGCCATCCACGACGCTGGAGCGCATCCACCCGCTGTTGGCGACAGCCAGAGACGGTGTGGATCAACAAGCCACCAGAAGAACCGATGACGACTCCGGCAGTACCATTGCTACAGGCCGCTTGAATTGCAGCCTAGGGGTGACACCTTTCCTGAAAGTCACCGCTGTGGCATGACTGAATAGGATTTGCTGTAAGCAGGCTGTACTTGTATTTGATGAAGGATGTAGGCATAACGAGTATGGATAGATCGTGCGCAGCCACGATCTTATCCGCAGTTGAACAAGCCTGCAACGCTGGAGCCCAGCGCCCACTGCAGAAGAATCAGGCCATTTTTCAGGTTTCCTTTGCCTTCTGCTCTAGTTGAAATGGCCTACAGATGGGGGCTAGGAGTTTGTCGCCCGTAGCGCCCAGGAGCAGTGCAAGCACACCACGGCTGCTGCTCCGCAGGATGGGTGGCTTGTTTGAAGAACGGCGCCGACGT
>Ga0208594_1000126_pt1 | contig 25372 bp, 32 predicted proteins | sample LakMenEpi14Sep10_FD_150699 | JGI IMG/M metagenome (GOLD analysis project Ga0208594, IMG submission 150699) | Freshwater microbial communities from Lake Mendota, WI - 14SEP2010 deep hole epilimnion (SPAdes) | ecosystem: Environmental > Aquatic > Freshwater > Lake > Epilimnion/Euphotic zone ...
TGGAACTGGATCGTGCTGCGGGCCATGGCTGAACTGGTATTTGTGTACCACTCTATGGCCCCAAGGTTGCTGCTGCGGAGCGAGCTGGGTAATCAAGAAGGGTAATGGCGCTGTGATCGCTTGGGGTGGTGAGGGTTCAGGAGGTGATCCTGACAAGTCAATCCAGAGCCAGATCGCAGGCGGTGTGAAGTCGGTGCACGCAACAGAATCAGCCTTTGCTGCTATCACCAAGACAGGCGGTGTGGTTGCCTGGGGTGATTCGTCAGCCGGTGGCAAAGTACCGGACCATTTAACCGGAAACCTAAGCAATGTTAGTACAATTTATGCCAGTAATGGGACATTTGCAGCTGTGACAAAAGACCGAATCATTAGCTGGGGATCTCGCTATGCGGAGGGTGTGGTGAAACTTCCTATTGGTGCAAGGGTTGTTGATGTGGTCGCCAGTTCAGAGGCCTTCGCGGCTTTGACCAACCAAGGTCAAGTTCTAACATGGGGAAAGGATGACATTGGTGGTGCCCCCGATCAGATTACCCGCAATCTCTTGCAGAGCGGAGTGGCAGAATTGCAGGCCAATTTTGGAGCCATTGCGGCGATCAAGAGCGATGGACGTTTGATCAGTTGGGGTGACAGCGACTTTGGCGGCAAGAAGGGTTTCGCCCCGATCATCAGCGGGGTTGTGTCTTTCGAGTGAGGCGGTGTGTGAGTTGATGGCACTTCGCAGACAATGTCACTATGCAGATAATGTCACTCCGAGTGTGTATTCACCTCTTACGCTGACTTGGTCATTTAAGTTAGCCCCCGTGGAGATTAATCGACCGCGCAGCCCCGAGCTCACCACCGAGCAGCAGCAGGCGCTGGAGCACTTCCGCCAGCGGGTGCACGAGCTCACCCTCAATGGCGGCCTCACCCCCGTCACGGTGCGCAAGGTGGTGCGTGCCATGCGTGAGCATCCCCAGTTCAGCCGTGAGATTCTGCAGGTGCTGGTGGATGAGTCGAGCGCCCTGCGCGAGACGGCACCGGGGGTGTCACTGCTGGATCAGGAGTGAGCCGAGTAGATCAGCACTTGGCAGGGATCCCGCCATCCGCTGGAGCGGACTGACCAAGGGCGAAGGGCATTCGCCTACTTCGCGGCCCAGCTGGCAGATGCGATGTAAAGAGTTGTGATTCCCGTGAACCCAAGCTTGAGGATTGCAAGGGGATGGAAGAGATCGGCACGTTGCTCCGCAGCACCACTGGGATGATTTTTACAGCGCTACGGGCAACTGAGTTTGAAGGGTTCGGCAATCAGCTTGGCCAAGTCGTCTGCGTTTTGAATATCTACACAGAGCAAAGTGGATCCGATGAATTCAAGAGTGTAACCATCTCCTTCGAGTGCCAAGTCGGGGCTACCGCGCAGGGAGGGATGACGAAAAAGTATGGCGCAGCTATCGGCGTCCACGAGTCGCTCCATGGCGGAGAGTTGAGTCGTGAATCCTTGAACCTGACCGATTGTCCTGCTCCAATGCGCTTCGTCAGAGTGCCATGGTCCGTTGGATAGGTGGTGATCACCCGATCTCCATCCTGACTTAAAACGGCGATCCATGGGCGCTGTTCCCACTCCGTGACCACAATGCTGGCCCCGGTGCTCAGATACACAAGGCGGGAGCCTTGCTCAACTGCGCCTTCCCAGCTGAGCAGTCGCTCACTGGTGATTCCGTAGGTTTCGAGTTTGTCGATGGCGTGGCGGCTGAGTTGCATCTCGACGCCCGCCATCAGCCCCCGCCAAGCGTGTCGCCGCCGAAGTAGGGGGCCAGGGCGGCGGGCAGGCGCACGGAGCCGTCGGCCTGCTGGCCGTTCTCCAGCAGGGCGGCCATGGTGCGGCCCACGGCCAGGCCGGAGCCGTTGAGGGTGTGCACCAGCTGGGTGCCCTTGCTGTCGGCCTGCTTGCAGCGGATGGCGGCGCGGCGGGCCTGGAAGTCGCCGCACACCGAGCAGCTGGAGATCTCCCGGTAGGCGCCGGCGCCCGGCAGCCACACCTCGAGATCGAAGGTGCGGGCGGCGGAAAAGCCGAGATCAGCGGTGCACAGCTCGATGCGCCGGTAGGGCAGCTCCAGGGTTTCCAGGATCCCCTCGGCGTGGCGGGTGATCTGCTCGTGGGCCTCGGCCGACTGTTCCGGCAGGCAGAACCAGTAGAGCTCCACCTTGTTGAACTGGTGCAGGCGAATCAGGCCGCGGGTGTCGCGGCCGTAGGAGCCGGCCTCGCGGCGGAAGCAGGGGGTGTAAGCGCAGTAGCGCAGGGGCAGCTGCTCGGCGGGCAGCACCTCGTCGCGGTGTAGGGAGGTGAGCGGCACCTCGGCGGTGGGGGTGAGCCAGAGGTCGTCCTCGGCGCAGCGGAAGCTCTCCTCGGCGAACTTGGGCAGTTGGCCCGAGCCGGTGAGGCTGGCGGAGTTCACCAGGATCGGCGGCAGCACCTCGGTGTAGCCGCGGGCGGTGTGGCGGTCGAGCATGAAGCTGATCAGGGCCCGCTCCAGGCGGGCGCCGGCGCCCATCAGGGTGATGAAGCGGCTCTGGGCGATGCGCACCGAGCGCTCGGCTTCCCACAGCCCCAGCCGCTCGCCGATCTGCCAGTGCTCCTCCAGGCCAGCCTCCTGGCGCGGCGTGCCCCAACGCTTCACCTCCACGTTGTCGGCCTCGCTGCGGCCCTCGGGCACCTCGGGGCCGGGCAGGTTGGGCAGGGCGATCAGGGCGTCGCGCAGCTGCTGCTCCAGCGCCTTCTCCTGCTCCTCGATGCCGGCCACCTCGATCTTGATGGCGTTGCCGCGCTCGCGCAGGGCCATCACCTCCGGCCCCTTGGGATCGGCGCCGCCCTTGATCAGCTGGCCCACCTGCTTGCCGATCTGGTTGCCCTCGGCCTGCAGCTGGCTGCGCTGGTCCTCGAGGTCGCGCTCCAGCCGCGCAATCGCCTGCAGGCCGGTGAGGTCGATCGTGAGGCCGCGGCGGGCCAGCTGGCTGGCGATGTGGTCGGGGTTGTCGCGCAGCAGGCGCTGGTCGAGCACGGGGCGGGGGCGGCTGGCACGAGCCTAAAAGCCGGTGCAGGGCCTGTCTGTTGCGCGCGGGCGCAGCCTGCATAACGTGAAGACAGCACTGGGGTGCCGATGGGCCGATCGGGGCAGAACAGGATTGCGGGCCGGCGGGCCCGGCAGGACGGCTTCTCCCTGCCGATCGCCGTGGTGGCCGGCCTGCTGCTGCTGATCGGCCTGGCCGCCCTGGGGGCGCGCAGCACCCAGGGGTATCTGGCGAGTGTGTTCCAGGGGGTGAACCGGGAGGCCCGCGATGTGGCCGAGAGCGCCACCACCGACTTCGCCGTGACGCTCAACCGGGAGGAAAACCGCTGGCTGCTGGTGGCCGGCAACGACCAGCTCGGCCAGTGAAGCTCGAACGCCGTGCATCGCAACCTGTGCACGGGCGAGTTCGTGAACGGCAAGTACGTGCCCAACACGGCGGTGGCCACCAGCGCCAACCGCTTCATGCGCAGCGACAGCTGGCAGAACCTGATCAGCGGCGACAGCAGCCGTCAGTTCCGGGTGGAGGACGTGCGCTACCGCTACGAGAACCGCACGGCCGGTTCGGAGCGGGCCGACTTCAACTTCGCCACGATGGACGCCAACATCCCCAGCCACACGGTGCGCAACGCGGCGCTGCAGGGGGGCACGCGCACCCTGCTGCGGGTGACGCTCCAGGGGCGGGTGTAGCGCAACGGCCAGCTCAGCCAGGCGCGGCTGACGCGCGAGTTCGAGGTGGTGCCCAAGTGCTGCAAGCGCTCCTTCGGCAAGCACTCCGGCCTGGGGGTGGGGGAATCGGATCCGGCCTGGGGCACCGACCCGGTGGAAGAGTGCCCGCTGTTCACCGACGACGGCGTGGGGCGGGGGGTGATCGTGAGCCTCTACGGCGGCGAGCCCGATGGCAGCAACAACACCCTGGACATCGTGGACGAGACCAACACCCTGGTGACCCGGGCGCTGTGCTGGAGCGGCAACGAAACGGCCGCCTCCGACCTGGGCGGCACCCCCAACCCCGACTGCCTGGCTGGCACCCAGGCCCTGGGCAAGGCCTCCAAGAGTCAGCCCGGGCTCACCTTCGTGCCGATGCCCTTCGATCTGGTGCTGCCGCGGCCGCGCTTCGGCGATGCCCCTGGATCCGGCAGCGGCCCGGATGGCGGCTGGATCGGCAGCCAGAGCGGGGTGCAGAACGCCACCCTGCTCTCGGCGGCCTATCCCGGGAGCTCCTTCGGCAACTGGGTGCGAACCGACAGCGGCAAGTACTGGATGCGCACCTTCGGCAGCTGGACCCTGTTCGATGACAAGACGGCGGCCAGCCCCGCACCCGCCACAAGACCCTCCTTCGCGGGCTGCAGCACCGCCCTGTTCGCCAGCTGCCGCAGTGAACCGGCCCTGGGCAGTGCCCCCTTCCCCCTGGCCGACACCCAGGCGTTCAGCCAGTGGCCGAGCGCCTTTCCCCGGCCCCAGTTCACCCTGGCGGGTAACAGCCACATCTATCTCGATCCGGCCACGCTCACGATGCGGATCAAGTCCGGAGCCAGCGACACCCCGCTCACCAACTGCATCGTGAGCAAGGACCCGGCCGCCCCCTACGCCGTGGCCGACTGCCGCTTCCGCAACATCGCCTCCGGCAACGACACGCTCACGGTGGACACCAGCTACGCGATGGTCAACCTCCGCTTCGATGATGCCGCCTACAGCGGCCAAGTGATGGGCGGCGGCGGCAACACCACGATCCGGCGGGTGCATTGCAGCCGCGCCAGCTGGAGCGCCGCAGGCTGCAACCAGGATGTGACCTGGGCCGAGTACCAGCGCAAGTGCAACCCGGCCGCTGCCCTGGCCGATCCCAACTGCACCAGCCGCAACGACACCTACCACCACTCCGAGCTGTTCAACGCCTACGGCCACGGTCCGGGTTCGTTCGACCTCAAGGGCACCAGCGCCACCGTGGGCTTGAACGTGTATGCCCCCCAGGCCTCGATCACCATGCGCGGCGGGGGGAATGCCAACCCCAACTTCATGGGCCGGATGTGGGCCAACAACCTCACGCTCGTCGGCAACACCAAGGTGCGCACCCCCCGCAGCCGGGCCTCCTTCTGCGCCAACCACCGCTGCCCGCCGCCGGCGAAGATCCCGCTCTACGACACGATTGCACGGAGCTTCAGCCATGCGTCCGGCTTCTAGGCGACCACAGCGCCCTGCCCTCACGCCGGCCACTGCCGGCTTCAGCCTCACGCCGGCCCATGCCGGCTTCAGCCTCACAGAAGCCCTGGTGGCGGCGGTGGTGCTCGGCATCGCCCTGGTGGGTTCCAGTGGCGCCCTGCGCGGCATCACCGATCTGCTGGGGCGAAGTGGCCAGGTGAACGCCATGAACCTGGCGATCGACAACGACATCTCCGAGATCAAGCGGTTGGCCAGCCTCTACACCGCCTGCCTGGTGCCCACCGGCAGCATTCCCGTGGGCGCGGATGCCGGCTGCGGCCAGGGCCTCAGCCCCGACCAGGCCGCCTATTTCTTCCCGGTGAATCCCGGCACCAATGAGGCCAACATCACCGCCTTCTTCGCCGCCTGCAGCGCCGCCAGCGCCGGCAGCCACATCACCCAGGGGTTCATCACGGCGATCGGCCAGCTGCCGGCGGTGGGGCCGGCGTGAGCCGCAGCAGCGTGGAGCGGGAAGCACCCACCGATGCCAGGAATCACAATGTGATCGTGCGCTACAGCGCCCCCAACGGCCCGATGCAGCGGATGATCAAGGTGGCTCCGGTGGTCGCGGCCTGGTGCAACTGATGGCTGGCGTGAAAGGGCCGGGGCAGGGCTTCACCCTGGTGGAGCAGCTGGTGATCGTGGCCGTGATCGGCATCCTTTCGGCGATTGCGGTGCCCTCGTTTCTGTTCGTGCTGCGGCGGGAGCGGGTGAACGCCCTGGCGTTCAACACCGCCGGCTGGCTGGAGGAGACCCGCTCGATCGCTGCCCGGGAGGTGAATCCCGATGCCGGGGCCGGGGGCTGCGCGATCGTGATCGCCGCCAGCCAGAGCAATGCCGTGGCGGGCGATGTGATCGCCGGCATCAGCGGCTGTGACGCACGGGAGGTGCAGCTGCGGGTGCCGGACACCTGGGGTGGGCGCTTCCAGATCGCCCACAGCATCCCCACGGGCACCATCAGCAACGCACCCACGTCCGCCGACTGCAGCGCCAGCGGTATCCCTGCCGGTCTGTGTGCCGGCAGCGTGCGCCTGTTCTTCACGCCGCGGGGGATGTGGTCGTCGGATTCGGTGGCCAACCTCAGCGACGACCTGGAGATCCGCATCGCCCCGGCCGATGGGGCCGGCCCCCGGCGCTGCGTGCGCCTCTCCAGCATCCTGGGGTCGATCGACATCGGCTCCGCCAGTGGCGGCGGCGTGGCCAGCGGCTGTGACAGCTATGCGCGGATCTAGGCAAGGCCAGCGGCCGGAGCGGGGGTTCACCCTGGTGGAGCTGCTGGTGGCGATGGTGGCGGGGGCGGCGGTGTTTGCGGCTGCCGGCTCAGTGCTGCTCTCCCACATCCGCAGCAGCTCTCAGCTGGAGCTGGCCCAGCGCCAGCGCGACAATGCCGCCCGGCTCGACTACCTGATCCAGGTGGAGGCCAGCGAGGCGGCGCTGGTGGAGCAGGGCCGGGTGCTGCCGGCTGGCTGTGAGGGGGCGGGCCAGGCTTCGATCGCTGCCTTCCGGGTGCCGCGCGGCAGCGGCAACTATCTCGACACTGTGGGCAATGTGTCGTTCATTTATTACTACAACCACGCAGGGGCCGTGCGCCGTTGCGGGCCGCCGGTGCAGCGCAACGGCGTGCTCAACCACGCTGCGGGGCTGGGGCTGCACGATGGCGTGGCGGTGCGGGACGCCCGGATCGAGCTGGTGGCCTGCCAGGGCCAGAGCACCACGAGCAACCAGCTGGCCTACAGGCTGGTCTTTCCCAGCGGCTACCAGCCGGCCTGCTCGATTGCCCGCGCCCGCACTGTATTTATTCGCTGAACAGTTTCATTCGCTGATCGGGTCTCAGAGCACCTGCACAACTTCGGCCACCTCGGGGATGGCTTCGCGCAGCTTGCGCTCGATGCCCATCTTCAGGGTCATGGTGCTGCTGGGGCAGGAGCCGCAGGCACCCTGCAGGCGCACCTTCACGATCGGCCCGTCGATCTCCACCACCTCCACGTTGCCGCCGTCAGCCATCAGGTAGGGGCGGAGCTCGTCGAGGGTGCGCTCCACGTTCTCCAGGGTGAGGGCGGCGGTGTCGGTGCTCATGGGGGGGATTTCGCTGGGATCGTGATCCTAGGAAGGCAGGCCTCAGGTGAGGTCGTAGTGGGCGAAGAAGCTGGGCGGTGGGTCGGGCTGGCCCACCAGGCGCCAGCGGTTCACCAGTTCGTTGAGGTTGGTCTGGTACGCGTCGCGATTGCGCAGCACCACCCGCACGTAGTACACGAGCCCCGGGATCAGGCAGCAGAGCAGCAGGGCCAGGGTGATCAGCCCTTCGCGGTTCTCCCTGGGCGGGAAGGGAAAGCGGCGCCCGGTGCCGATCGCCCAGCTCAGGGCGCGCACCTCGGCTTTCTGAAACCGCACCTTGCGCCGCTCCAGCGGCTGCCCCTTCTCGCTCCTGGGTTGCACCTTGGCATCCACCATCAGCTGGCGGGCCAGCTCGCGGCGGAAGCTGAGCATGGCGCGGGTCTCCCGCAGGGGCACCCGGGTGATCAGCGCGTCGTTCTCGTCGCGCAGGGTGTAGCTGTGGCGCCCCAGCACCGAGCACTCAAAGGAGGCTCGATCGCCCTCGGCCAGGCTGCCCTCCTGGCGGGCGAAGTCCTGGGCGGCACCGAACAGCAGCTGGAGCCCATCGGCCCGGTTGATCCGGCGGCGCTCCTCCTGCGGCTGATTTTGGCTGGGCTGATCTGGGTTGGGCTGGTCAGCCCGATCGGACCGGGGAGGTGGACTCATCGCCGAGGCTTGGCCGGGACAGCTAGCCAATGCACGCGGCGCATTATGACCCGGGCCTTCAGCGCAGGGGCAGCTCCTGGTCGCTGAATACCAGCAGGTCGCCATTCACGATCACGGCGCCGGGGACGCCGCTCACCGTGCAGAGCGAGCGGTCACAGGGTTCGGAGAGCGTGTAGCTGGCGCGGTCGTAGGGGAAGTGCACGATGTCGCGCTTGCTGGCGTCACCGGCGATCTCGCCGCCGCTGGGGCGCCAGTGGTTGGTGGTGTCGGTTTCCTCGCAGGGCCGCTGCAGCCCGGGAAGCGATCGGCGGCGGCGCTGGCGGCGCTGGCCAGGCGGGCATTGATCGTGCTGGCGGGCAGGGCTCCGCTGCTGCTGTGGGGCTGGAGGGTGAACGCCACGCCGCTGGCGCCGATCTCGAAGCGGAAGCCGCCCTCGGCGGCCAGCCGGTCGAGCAGCACCGAGCGCAGGGGAGGGGCGCCGCTGAGCGGGCCGGGCCGCGCCAGCCGGCCTCCGGCCCCTGGCTCTGGAGGGCGTAGGCGATGCGCCAGGCGCCGGCGGGCCCGTGCAGCACCAGGGGGTTCCCCAGGCCGGCGCAGGCCGGGGGCAGGTCGGCGGCAGTGGCGCTGAGGCGCTCGGCCAGGGCGATCTCCTGCTGCAGCAGCTGGCGGGCGTGGCGCTGTTCGGCCGTGTCGCGCAGCTGCTCGCTGCTGCTCTCGCGCTGCTGGCGCACCAGGGCCGCCCCACCACCGCCGAGCAGGGCCGCCAGCACGGCCCCGATCAGCAACAGCTCCACCAGGGTGAAGCCGGCCGCGGCGTTCGGGCTGCTCATCCGGCGTAGCGGCAGGGGCTGCCGGCGCTGGGGGCCTGGCCGATGCGCACCAGGGCGGAGGGCCGCTCCACGCTCAGGCAGGTCCGTGGCTCCAGGCCGGCAAGCGCCAGCACCAGCTCCTGCCGGGCGGGCGCACCGGTGAGCGGGCCACTGGCGGAGAAGCGGAACGGGCCGGCGGGGCTCTCCAGGCGGATGGCCGGCGCCAGGTTGGCGGCCGCCAGGGGCGGGTCGCCGCAGCCGCTGCTGGGGCGCAGCTGGTTGCCGCCGGCGCTCAGTTCACAGGGCTGGTTGCTGCGCAGGGCGGCGCCCCGGGCGGCCTCCAGCTGGCCGGCCAGGGCGGCGGCGGCCTGGCGCAGCTGCTGGCGGCGCTGCAGGGCCTGCAGCTGGGGTGTGCCCACGGCGATGGCGAGGGCCAGCAGCACCAGGCAGATCATCAGCTCCGGCAGGGAGAAACCGGCCCATCCCGGCGGCGGCGGCAGGCAGCGGGCACGGGGGCGCGGCATCGGCGCTAGTCCAGGTCGTAGAGCAGGAAGAAGCTGTGGGGCGGATCCGGTTTGCCCTTGATGTGCCAGCGCTCCACCAGCAGCTTGAGGTCGGCCTGGTACTGGCGTTTTGCGGGCCGCACCCGCTTGTAGTAATAGATCACCCCCGGCACCAGGCCGCAGAGCAGCAGGCCCCAGAGGAACCACTGGCGCCGCTTCACGTTTTCCTCGTAGGGAAAGCGCCTGCCGGTGCCGATCGCCCAGGCTAGTGCCCGCAGGCGCTCGGGCTGCACGCGGATCTGGCGCCGCTCCACATCGGCGGTGCTCTCCTTGAGCACGTCCTCCTTGAGGTCCTTGAGCAGCTCGCGGGCCAGGGCACGGCGGAAGCGCAGCATCTCCCGGGCCTGCACCAGGGGCACCCGCATGATCAGGGAGCCATCGGTGGTGCGCAGGGTGTAGCCGCCGCGGCCGATCACGGACTGCTCATAGCAGGCATTGCGACCCTCGCGGATCTTGCCGGCGCGGCGGGCGTAGTCCTGGGCGCCGGCGAACACCAGCTTCTGGCCCTCTTCCCGGTCGGCCAGGCGACGTCTGTCGGCACCTGTTCTGCCTGCTCGGCGGATGGGCACAGAGAACCAGGCAAAACTGCGCAAACTGCATTATGCCCACAGTTCGATGGACCAGAGGTGGCTGCCTAGGATTCAGGCCTCGGCTGCCAACGGCCCCTTTCCGCGGCAGCGGCTCCCCCAGCGCATGACCGACGCCCCCGTTTCCCGGATCCGCAATTTCTGCATCATCGCCCACATCGACCACGGCAAATCCACCCTGGCCGACCGGCTGCTGCAGGACACGGGCACGGTGGCCGCCCGCGACATGCAGGAACAGTTCCTCGACAACATGGAGCTGGAGCGCGAGCGCGGCATCACGATCAAGCTGCAGGCCGCCCGCATGGAATACAGGGCGGCCGACGGTGAGCTGTATGTGCTCAACCTGATCGACACCCCCGGCCACGTGGACTTCTCCTATGAGGTGAGCCGCTCGCTGCAGGCCTGCGAGGGGGCCCTGCTGGTGGTGGATGCCAGCCAGGGGGTGGAGGCCCAGACCCTGGCCAATGTGTATCTGGCCCTGGGCAATGATCTGGAGATCATTCCGGTGCTCAACAAGATCGACCTGCCCGGCGCCGATCCCGAGCGCATCAAGGAGGAGATCGAGGCGATCATCGGCCTGGATTGCTCCAGGGCGATCGCCTGCTCCGCCAAGACCGGCCTGGGCGTGCCGGAGATCCTGCAGGCGGTGGTGGAGCGGGTGCCGCCGCCGCCGGACCAGGTGGGCGAGCCGCTCAAGGCGCTGATCTTCGACTCGTACTACGACCCCTACCGGGGCGTGATCGTGTATTTCCGGGTGATCAGCGGCACGATCAGCCGCAAGGACAAGGTGCTGCTGATGGCCAGCGGCAAGACCTACGAACTCGACGAGGTGGGCGTGATGGCGCCCGACCAGCGCCAGGTGGACAGCCTGCACGCCGGCGAGGTGGGCTACCTGGCGGCCTCGATCAAGGCCGTGGCCGATGCCCGTGTGGGCGACACGATCACCCTGCTGAATGCCCCGGCCGCCGAGCCCCTGCCGGGCTACACCGAGGCCAAGCCGATGGTGTTCTGCGGCCTGTTCCCTACCGACGCCGACCAGTACCCCGACCTGCGCGAGGCGCTCGACAAGCTGCAGCTCAGTGATGCGGCGTTGAAGTACGAGCCGGAAACCAGCAGCGCCATGGGCTTCGGCTTCCGCTGCGGCTTTCTGGGCCTGTTGCACATGGAGATCGTGCAGGAGCGGCTGGAGCGGGAATACAACCTCGATCTGATCGTCACCGCACCGTCGGTGATCTATCAGGTGAACATGCTCGATGGCAGCACGGTGATGGTGGATAACCCTGCCACCCTGCCCGATCCGCAGAAGCGCGAATCGATCGAAGAGCCCTATGTGAAGCTGGAGATCTACACCCCCAACACCTACAACGGCACCCTGATGGAGCTGTGCCAGGAGCGGCGCGGCGAGTTCATCGACATGAAATACATCACCACCGACCGGGTAACGCTGCACTACGAGGTGCCCCTGGCCGAGGTGGTGACCGACTTCTTCGACCAGATGAAGAGCCGCACCAAGGGCTACGCCTCGATGGAATACAGCCTGATCGGCTATCGCAAGAATGATCTGGTGCGCCTCGATGTGCTGATCAATGCCGAGAAGGCCGACCCGCTCACCACGATCGTGCACCGCGACAAGGCCTACAACGTGGGCAAGGGGCTGGTGGAGAAGCTGAAAGAGCTGATTCCGCGCCAGCAGTTCAAGATTCCGATCCAGGCCTCGATCGGCAGCCGGGTGATCGCCTCCGAGAGCATCAGCGCCATGCGCAAGGACGTGCTCGCCAAGTGCTATGGCGGCGACATCAGCCGCAAGAAAAAGCTGCTGCAGAAGCAGGCCAAGGGCAAGAAGCGGATGAAGGCGATGGGTCGGGTGGAGGTGCCCCAGGAGGCCTTCATGGCCGTGCTCAAGCTCAATCAGTAGGCGCCGGCGATGCCCGCCAAGATCTATCTGCACTGGACCGCCACCCATTACAGCTGGGTGCGCAGCGGCCTTTACCACTCGATCATCAACGGCGACGGCCACGTGCACCGGCTGCACAGCTATGCCGCCGACCTGCCGGCCCACACCTGGCGGCGCAATGCCAACAGCATCGCCATCAGCTGCGCCTGCATGGGCGGCCGGCCCGACCCCTGGACGGTCCCGCCCACCGAACCCCAGCTGGAGGCGCTCTGCCAGGAGGCCGCCGCCGTGGCCCGCAGCTGGGGCTGGGACGCCGATGCCATCACCATTCAGCGGCTGATGACCCACGCCGAGGCGGCCGCCAACCGCGACGGGCGGGTGATGCACGACAACTACGGCCCGGTGGCCTGGGGCGGCACGGGCGAACGCTGGGACCTGATGCAGCTGGAGAAGGGCGGCCCGCCCAGCGGCGGCGAGCAGCTGCGCGAGCGGGTGCGCCAGATCATGCGACACGCCGACCAGCCCGCCTCCGAGCCGCTGCAGTTCCGCCGGGCCGGCAGCATTGAGGTCCGCGGCTTGCCGCTGCACACCCAGATCGACGAGCACGGCCGCAGCTGGGCTCTGGCTGCCGACCTGCTCGAGCGCTACGAGCTGCCCTTCCAGTGGGAGGCCAGCCGTCAGCGCATCCTGGTGGGCGCCCTGGATGTGGTGCCCCTCTACCAGGAAGACGGCGTGCAGGCCTCGGTGGGCTGGCCGCTGGTGGAGCTCACCCTGCAGCAGGCCGGCGCGCCGGTGATCCTGCGCGGCATCCTGCGCTCCACCACCACTGGCGAGCCGGCCCGGGCCTGGTGCCGGGTGCTGGAGTTCGCCGAGGAGTTCGGCATCACCACCAGCTTCGAGCCGTTTGCCCTGCACGAGCGCCGCGGCGGCTGAGGAGGCGCCCAGCTCACGCTGCCGCCGCGATCAGGGCCTCCGGCAGCAACGGCCGCTGGAAGTGATACCCCTGGAAGAGGGGAATGCCCAGCTGCTGCAGGGCGCCGAGGGTGGCGGCATCCTCCACACCTTCGGCAACCAGCTGGAGATCCATGTGGCGGGCCATGCTGGAGATCACGGCCACGATCTGTTCGGCCATGGCATCACTGCCGAGGGCCATCACAAACGACTTGTCGATCTTGATCTCCTCGGGCCGCAGGGTGCTGAGCCGGCTGAGGGAGGAGTAGCCGGTGCCGAAATCATCGAGGGCCAGGCGATAGCCCTGGCGGCGGAACTGCTCCAGGTTGGCCTCGGTGGCCGGGTTGCGCTCCAGGATCGACACCTCGGTGATCTCCAGGGTGATCAGCTGCGGCGGGACGCCGGCCTCGGCCAGCATGGCGGCGAGGCGCCGGTGCAGCTCGGGATCGCTGAGCTGGCTGGGGCTGATGTTGGCGGAGAGGCGCAGCCCGGGCAGCCGCAGGGCCTGGCGAATGGCCTGGAAGCCCTGCAGGGAGAGGGAGAAGATCTGATCGCCCAGCTCGCCCATCAGCCGGTAGCGCTCGGCCACGGCGATGAAGCGATCGGGCGGCACGAAGCCCCGCGTGGGGTGCTGCCAGCGGGCCAGGGCCCCCACAGGCTCCAACACTGGCCATCGCCGCGCACCAGCGGCTGGAAGGCCATGGTGAGGGCGCCCTGGCGCATCGCCTCCTTGAGGTCGCTGAACAGCTGGTAGTCGTCGAGGCTGGCGTCGCCGCTGGCGGTGAGATCGAACACGGCCACGCGCTCGTGGCGCTGGGCCGTCCCCCAGCCGCACGGTGTGCCGCAGGCGCTCGGCCACGGCGATCAGCACCCGGTCGCCGGTGGCGTGGCCGTAGGTGTCGTTGAGGCTGCGGAACTGGTCGATGTCCACGAACAGCACCGCAAAAGGCCGCCTGGAGCGGCGCGCCCGCTCGGCGGCCCGGTCGATCTCCTGGAGGAAGTGGGGGCGGTTGGGCAGGCCGGTGAGCGGATCGCGCTGGCTGAGGGCCTGTGCTGAGGCCCTGAGTTGCTGCTGCTGCCTGTCCTGGCGCAGCAGCACCAGCAGCAGGGCCAGGGCCAGCAGCTGCTGGCCCGGTGGCTGCAACTGGAGGATGGCGATGGCGGTGGCAGCGGCCACCAGCAGCAGCAGCAACGGCCGGCGGATGGGCAGGTTCGGCGGCACGCGGAACATCGCGGCGGGCAGCTGGGCACAAGTTACCGGTGCTGTCGCGGTGGCAACCCTGCTCCTGTTGCCGAGGGGAACCATGCTGGCGCTGGCCTGGAGTGTGTCGTTGCTGCTGCTGCTCAGCAGCCTGTCGTTGCAGGCTCTGGCGCTGCAGGAGGGCAGCCTGCAGGCGTTGCAGCAGCGCCGCCGTCAGCAGGAGGACCAGCTGATGACGGCGGCCCAGCGCCTGGCCGGCCGGCTGCAGCGCCAGCACCGTTGTTTGCTGCCGCTGGCCGCTGCGGCCTGGCCGGCGGCGGGCTGTGCCACGGCCGCCGAGCTGGCGGAGCTGCGCCAGGGATTGCGCGCCTACCAGCCCGCGCCGGCCAGCGGCGACTCCCAGGCCCCGGAGGGCCGGGTGGAGCTGCTGCTGCAACAGGGCGCTGGGGCCGCGGCGGCCTTCGCGCTGCACTGGCGGCGGCCGGATCCGGCGGGTCCGCCGGTGCTGGTGGCGCTGCGGGAGCTGGGCCTGCGCCAGGTGCAGCCATGACCCTCACGGAGATCCTGGTGGCCACTTCCCTGCTGGTGATCAGCGCCAGCGCCTCGCTGCAGGTGTGGGCCTCGGGTAGCCGCTGGAGCCTGCGCAGCGAGCAGCGGCTGGAGCAGCAGCAGGCCCTGGAGGCGGAGCTGCTGGCGGTGCAGGCGCAGCTGCAGCAGCTGGCCGGCACGCCGGTCGCCGGTGACTGCCAGCAGGCCGCCGACTGGCTGGTGAGCCAGCTGCCAGCCCTGCAGCGCCAGGGGGATGGGGTGCTGCTGCGGCTCCAGGCCGGCGACGGTGGCGAACGCCAGCGCTGGTACGACCCGGCCGCCTACGGGCTGTGCAACCCATCTGCAGCGAAAGTGCCCCCGCCATCGATCTGAACCGTCAACAGCCTGACTTTGTTCCTTGGGCTCATGTCGACTGTGTTCAACTTCTGGGTATTAAATCTCGGTTCAATCGGGTCGCTCGGTAATCAGGGCGACCTGGTTGATACTCTTCTGCTGCCGGAAGAACTAGAAACAGATCAGGATTTTGAGGTCGAGCCGGACTTCGTTGAAGAGCCGGATGCAAGTTTGGATGGGAGTGCCGATCCCAACCCAGAGACTCTGCAGGAAGACGCAGTTGCGGAGATTGGTTCGCTTCCCACCCAGGACGATCTGGTCGATTCCTTCCTGCCCCCGGAAGAACTGGAAACAGATCAGGATGTTGAATTCGAGCCGGACTTCGTTGAAGAGCCGGATGCAAGTTTGGATGGGAGTGCCGATCCCAACCCAGAGGCTCTGCAGGGAGACACACTTGCAGAAATCGTCTCGCTTCCCTCGATTGATTCGATTCCCAATCTCGACGATCTGCTCAATTCATCACTTCCCCCGCTAGAACCGGAGGAACCGGCAACGGATCCTGATCCTGAACCCGAGCCGGACGTTGTAGAGGAACCGGACGTTGTAGAGGAGCCGGAGGCTGTGGAGGAACCGGAGGCTGTGGAGGAGCAGGCGCCAGCACCGGCCGAGCCGGATGTGGCTGTGGAATCGGCGCCTGAATCCACCAACTCACCAAGCACCAGCACCACCAGCACGTCAACCTCCACCAGCACCAGCGGGGGCTCGTCGTCGATGGTGACCACGTCGTCGGTGAACAGTTCTGAGGTGACGCAGCAGGGGAGTGCGGTGGTGGCGATCGCGGCGGGCATCGAGCTGCGCGCTGGCGGCAAGCAGGGCCGCAACACCTTCAGCTTCACGCTGACGCGCAGCGGCGACAGCACAGTCGAGAGCAGTGTGGCCTGGGCCGTGAAGGGGCGGGGCGACAACCCGGCGGCGGCGCAGGACTTCCGCGGCCAGCAGCTGCCACGCGGCACGGTGACGTTCGCCGCCGGTGAAACCAGCCGCAGCGTGAGTGTCCGCGTGCGGCCCACCGATCGGCAGAAGGACTTTGCGCTCAGTCTCGAAAATGTCAGGGGTGCCGTGCTCGGCCGCAGCACCGCCCGAGCCACGATCGCCCCCCGCGACACCCTGATCGGCAGCAACAGCGACGACCGCATCCAGGGCTCCAATCGCCAGCAGTTCATCGAGGGCCGGGCCGGCCGCGACCTGCTCACCGGCGGTAGCAAGGCCGACCAGTTCGGCTTCCGCTTCGGCGATTCCCTGATCGCCAGCCCCGACCGGATCACCGATCACCGTTTCGGTGAGGACAGGATCGCCGTGCTCAACGGCAAGGGCCAGCCCCAGGGACTGCCGCGCCGCCTCAGCCGCGCCGCCGACAACAGCTCGGCCACTAGCCTTGAGGATCTGGCGGCGGCGGTGTTCGCCGATGCCAACGGCCGCCGCGCGGGCAACCAGGCCCTGGGGCGCCGCGAGGCGGCGGCGGTGGTGTCCACCAACGCCCAGATCGCCGGCACCTACCTGCTGATCAACAACGGCAAGGCGGGCATCAACCTCCGCAACGACCTGCTGATCGATGTCAGCGGCTTCAGCGGTGACCTGCCCGGGTTGGGGCGGATCGATCCGGCACTGGTGTTCGGCTGAAGGACTGGGGTCCCTGGTGTGGCCAGGGGGTGGCAACCCTGAGGTCGTTGCTGCCCTTCGGCCATGGCGGTTGCCAACCGAGCCCACAAACTCAACCGAATCCACCAAACCCACCCCTTCCAGCGAGCGCTCCCAAGCCCCAGCGCCGGCCTCACCCTGCCGGAGCTGCTGCTGGCGGTGGCGCTGCTGGCGATCCTGGCGGCGATCGCCCTGCCCAGCGGCCAGGGGGCCCTGGCGCGGATGCGGGTGGAGGCGGCCAGCCGGGAGGTGGTGCTGGCGATCGAGCGCCAGCGCGACCGGGCCCTGCGCCAGGGCCGATCGGCCACGTTGCCGGTGGAGGGCAGCGGCGGGCTGGTGGAGCAGCTGGCGGCCGAGCACAGCCAGGTGGAGCTGCGCCACAACCTGCCGGCCCAGCTGCGCTTCAGTGCCAACGGCCTGCTGATCGACGGCGGCACGGTGGTGCTGGCGGCGGCCGGCACGCCCTTGCGCCGCTGCGTGGTGTGGTCGCTGCCGCTGGGGGTGCTGCGGCTGGGGCAGTACGGCGCCGACCCCGCGGGCTCGCCCCAGGCGGGCCAGTGCCGGCCGGATCCCACGCTGTGAGAGCGATGGCCACCAGCCAGCACGTCCACCGTCACCAGCACCGCCACCAACCAAGCCGCCAGGCCGGCTTCAGCCTGGTGGAGCTGCTGGTGAGCCTGCTGCTGGCTGGCGTGGTGAGCGGGGCGCTGCTGCAGGCGCTGCTGCTTGACAGCCAGGCCTCGCAGCGGCTGGGCCGGCACCTGCGCGAACGCCAGCTGGGGCAGCGGGCGCTGGAGCTGCTGCGCCAGGAGCTGCAGCAGGCCCAGTGGGTGCGCCCGGGCGATCAGCCGCTGCTGTCGCCGGGTCCGGCGTGCTCGCTCACGGGCCGGCGGGTGGTGCTGCAGTTGGGCACCGCCAGCGGCCTGATCACCTACTCAGAGGGGCCGGCGCCAGACCCGATCTGGCGGGGGCGGGTGCTGCTGCGCTGCGGGCCGGCCTATGGGCTGGATGGGGGCCTGGCCGGGGGCCAGCCCCAGCAGCGGGTGCTGCTCGATGCCCTGGCGGCGGAGGGTTTCACTACACAATCAGGGCCCAAGCCGGGGTTGCTGGAGATCAGCCTGCGCCGGGATCTGGCGCCGGGGCAGCAGTTGGAGCAGCGCCTTCTTGCGGCCTTCGCTATAGAGTGACGATCGCTATGGGGAGAGCGGTTGACGGCCCTGCAGCTGGCGGCTGAGCTGGCCCATGCCGCGGCGTGCATGCGGGATGCTGCCACCGGCAGCCACCTGGAGCGGGTGAACCGGATCACGCGCCTGATCGCCACGGCAGTGGCGCCCCACTACGGCCTGAGCGAGGCGTTCGTGGAGCTGGTGAGCACCAATGCGCGGCTGCACGACATCGGCAAGATCGGCATTCCGGACGCGATCCTGCTCAAGCCCGGCCGCCTGGACGACGCGGAGATGGCGGTGATGCGCACCCATGTGGAGAAGGGGCTGGAGATTCTCGAGCGGGTGCTGGCGGCCCAGGGGGTGGCCGACCAGGAGGCCGTGCGGGTGATGACCAACCTGGTGGCCAGCCACCACGAGCGGCTGGATGGCACGGGCTACCCGAAGGGGTTGCGCGGCGAGCAGATCCCGGTGGAGGGGCGGATCGTGGCGGTTGCGGATGTGTTCGACGCCCTCACCCACACCCGCCCCTACCGCCAGAGCCTGAGCGTGGCCGAGGGCCTGGCGATCGTGCGCCAGCAGGCCGATGCCGGCCAGCTCGACCCGGTGTGCGTGGCCGCCCTGGAGGCGCAGCGGCCGGCGCTGGAGCGGATCGTGGCGGAGTTCAGGGATCAGCCTTGAGCCGGGCGCGACGGGCCAGGACAAGAGCTCGTTGATCCGCCAGCTCATCCAGGAGCGCTGGCAGCGGCGTGTGCCGCCCCCGTCGATCACCGAGCAGCTGGGCGGCCATCCAGCCAGCTTTCTCACCACCATTCCGCCCGGCAGTGCGGAGAGGGCCCAGCGCCGCCACCTGCTCGATCAGCAGCTCAAGGCACGCCGCAGGCAGCGGCCCTGATGCGGCGCATCCTGATCGATTCGGGCATCCTGCTCAGCTATTACCAGCAGCAGGAACCCCTGCATCAGGCGGTGGTGGCGTTCTTCGACACAACGACTGCCCAGTTGATCACCTCTCCCATCTGCATTCCCGAGGTGCTGTGGCTACTGGGTGATCCTGGGGATTCCCGGGTGCGTGCTGCCCAGAACCATCTGCTCAACGCGGTGGCTGCTGGTGGCATCCAGGTGATGGACCTGCTCCCTGAGGACTATGCCCGCATCGCGGATCTACCTGGCGACTTCGCCGATCTCACCCCCGTGGCTCTCTCAGAGCGGCTCAGCCTGGCTGAGATACTCACTCCGGACAGCGATTTCGATATCTATCGGCGCTTCCGACGGGAACCTTTCTGCCGCGTGCCGCTCAGCTGAGCTGCACCAGATCGAGGCTGGCGGGCAGGCCGGGATGGGGCTCCTGGAGCTTGCGCAGCAGCCGTTGGTCTGCCGTGATCAGCGTGGCGTTCTGCTGCTCGGCCAGGGCGATGTAGAGGCAGTCGTAGGCGGGGTGATCGAGCAGGCTGCACCAGTGGCGGGCCCGGGCGAGCAGGGCTTGTGCAGGAAACAGGGCACTGAAGGGTTGGCTGGCGCGGTGGGCCAGCCAGTCGAACTGCTCGGCGGTGATCGCCCCCAGCCGGAGGCTCTTCCAGGCGGCATTGAGCAGTTCCACCAGCACCAGATCCGGGGCCAGCAGTAGCGCTTCGGCAGGGTCAGCCAACAGCAGGGCTGCCTGCTCGGAACCGGGTACGGCCACAAACCAGGCAAAGGCCACGGAGGCATCCACCACCCAGGCGCGGGGTTCAGCGGCCATCGCGGTCGTCGCGGATCAGGGCGGCGACGTTGAGCTGGCGGCCGGAGCTGGGCGTGGTGGCGCGCAGCTGGGCGAGTTCGTCGCGTAGTGCATGGCCCTGGCGGGCGGTGGCCGTGAGCAGATCGCGCAGGCTTTGCTCCAGGGAGACCCCCTGGGCCTGGGCGCGGGCCCGGAGGGCGGCCACCACGTGGTCATCGAGTTGGCGGATGAGCACCTGGGCCATCATTTCACCCGCAGATAGCACCCATGCTAGCAAGCTCTTGGCAGCTTCTGGCGGGGGTGTTGTTTGTGGATGTTGACCGCTTCTAGGAGGTGAACGACAGCTGCTGCCATCGCCCAGCGGCTGCAGGCCTCCACGCGCGAGGGGGATCTGGTGGTGCGGCTGGGGGGCGATGAACTGCTGGTAGCACTGCCGGGGATGGAGGCGCTGGAGCAGGCGGTGGCGATCGCCGAAACGATCCGCCAGGCGGCCAGTGAGCCGGTGGTGAGCAACGGTCACGAGACGGTGCAGGCCACGCTGAGCATCGGCGTGACCCTGGCCCTGCCGGCGGAGAGCGTGGATGGCTTGATCGCCCGAGCCGACCAGGCGATGTATCAGGCCAAGGAGGGGGGCCGCAACCAGGTGATCCCGATTCAGGACCCGGTGGGGTGAGCTGGGTTCAGCCGGCATCCTCGTTCACTTCTCCGCCGGATGCTTTGCCGAGTGGAGTTCAGGGACTTAAGTTGACGCGGTTGGAGCGGATCCGCACTTTGGGGCTCAGCGATTGCGCTGTACCGGGAACGGCGAGGGTGTAGCGCACGGATTCGCCGCGCTCACCAATATCCTTGTCTTCGGCGATTGCTTCGAGCTGAAAGCCCAAGGGGAAGGCGGTGGGCGTGACATTTGCGCCCAAATCAAGGGTGCCGTTGTCGTTTACGGGTGGGCCGCAGCGCCAGAGCACCATGTCAGCGCCGCTACCTGTTGTGTAGTACTGAATCGGGCGGGCGGTGATGTCTGAGATGGGCACCGAAAGGGTGAACACTTCTGTGGCGCCAGCTGCGTTGCAGGGGTTGATGGCGCCGCGGCTGATGGCAATGGCTTCACTCACTTCCAGTTCGATGAAGGCGGCGATGCGGCCCAGCTCGTTAAGGGCCTGCTGGTTCTGCTCGATGGAGATCGAGGAGCGGATGTTCTGGAGCAGCACGGTTCCGGCCACGCCGAGCACGGTGCCCCCGAGGGCGAGCACGATCAGTAGCTCCACCAGGGTGAAGCCTGAGCTCAACCTGGGGGGAGGAACAGGCCGCATCAGAACACCCTCGCGTCGCAGGTGGAGTCGGCGGCCGGTACACCCACCCGCACGGCGCCAAGGCCGCGGGTGACCTGCACGCAACGCCTCAGATCGGAGCCCGCAAGTTCCACAACCCAGATGTGGTCTGCGGCTGTGATGTTCACGGTTCCCCTGGGGCTGAACGTCACTGGAGCGTTCTGTCCAGGTCCGCTCACGTTGTAGCGGGCTCCAGCCCCGAACGACTGGGGAATACGGAAGCTGGGTTCTGATGAGCAGGCCGTTGGAGTCACGCTGGCCAGGGCAGTGCCTTCGCTGAGATTGGAGTTCGGCGTAACGGAGACGATGCACCCTCCGCTTTGACGGCCAGCGGAGGCCTGGATGGCCTGCAACCAGGCGGTGAAACCGGTGGCCACGGCATTCACCCGATCGCGGTTCAGCTCGCGGTTGGTGTTCACGATCACAATCGAAGAAAGGATGCCGAGAATCACCACGATGATCAGCAGTTCGGATAGGGCAAATCCCCGCTGGGTGTGCATGACGGGTTTAGGTATCAGGGTCGGGGCAGAAGGCTGCGGCTGTGGGCACGAGGATGGCAACTCGCTCCACGTTGCCTGGAGCCGTATAGGTGACCCGGACACGATGGGCTGAGGCTGAGTCAATAACAACCGTTCGACTTGTGATTCCTGCTGAAGGAGATTGAGCATCCAGGCTAGATTTGAGGCTGGCGGCCAAGGTCCCACTGGTGCAGGCTGTTCTGAATGTTGATAAGGCCTGACTGTTTGTTGCTGGAACGTAATAATCTTGGTTGCCTGGGTCCACATTATTGCACTTAGCTGGAAATTCAGATGTGGTGCAACTCCCTGAGCAGCAGCTGAAGTTGTTTGCTAGGGCGCGCATGGTGGCAAGATCAGTATCAATAGCTGATTGACCTTCGTTCTGACGCTGAGCTTGCTGGCTGCCGCGACCGATGATCTGGGGAAATGTTAAGAGTCCGCCTAGAATGATCCCTATAATCATAGTGCTGACAAGCAACTCAACGAGAGTAAAGCCATCTCGATGTGGCGAGTTGCGCGGATCAAGGTGGTCGAATAGTTGCCTGGAATCCACGCAGGAGATTGTGTGTTTAGACATTAGAAGTAACTGCTAGATATGACACTACTGCCAGCTACGGTTCGTTTTTTCTCGCTCGTTTCTCCAAGGTTAAAGCCGAAAGACCCTGGTGCGCTGATTAGCCTAAGACGAGAACTTCCTTCCACTGATAAGGAGTTTACGAACAGTGCTGACGAAAGGTCGACATTGCCTTTCATGGTAAGGTCGGCACCTGGAGCCCAGTAGAGCATGTTGGCACTTGGGACTCCATTGAAGCTAAAAGTTTGAGTGGATTTAACTGAGGCTGGGTTTCCCCGGATTTGAAAACGAAACGAGTCCTCCTCGTATTCTTTGACATTTGTGTAGTTGCTAGCAATAACGTCTTTTTTTTCGAATCTATGAAATGCGTCTGAGGTGCCCCCAAGGTTTATATTGCCATCAACGTAGAGATAGATGGGGTTGGTTGAGGTGTCGATGACCAATTGTTGGTTGTCGCTCATGTTAATACTGGATACATGGCAGTGAGCTGCCCCCTCATGGATAAAGCAGAAGCTTGAATTATTTACTTTTCCCGCGCTCAGAGTTGTTCCTTTAATCGTGATTATCGTGTTACCGGTAATACCCCCTGGTGGTATTGGCTTGGCAGTGGTTGTAGCATTTGCAGCTTTTGCTACGTCAGCAATCTGAGGTGGATTGCGTTTTTCTTTTTCGCTTGCTGAAAGGGAGAGGGCCTTAATGGCCACTTTTGCGTCTCCGAGGGATTCCGGTGAGCACTGATTGGTGCTTGAACCAGGAGCAATAGGGGAGCAGAAGATTTGGTCGACATCTTTACTTCCGATATTAGTTCCATCTTGGAAATAATAAGTGGGGGTAGTATCAAAGGTTGGCGTGCTGCCTGGCGTTGATCCTCCAAAAGCAAATACACCCTTTGACTCGCTTGCGCTTTCACTGTTGTCACATTGAAGTGTCTCTGTCAGCCTGATGCGTTTGGTCGCGAAAGCTGTGGTTGTGGTATTGCCACGCTGGTAAGAGCCTTCCACCGTGATGTCAACTTGTTCAACATCTATGGGCTGGATGCCAACAGGGGAGCTGTTGATATTGGGCTGCGTGCCAAATGATTTGCTGTCGTCTGAATTTCTATAGGTAACTTCTGTAACTTTAAATTGACGACTGTTGTCTAGCGAGACGGCTTGGGTGAGTTGGCTGGTTCCCGATGGAGTTGGAATTAGATTGTCTTTGCAGGGATTCCTTAGGGCACTGTTGTTGATGTTCCATGCTGTCATTGGCTGCAATGCATTGAACATCCCCCTGTTCTCCGGGCGATTCCACTCGCTGATCACGTAGGTGACTCCGGCATCGGCCACTTCCCGGGCCTCGCGGTTGCTGCCGCTCACGCTGGCGGTCACCAGGCCGGTCTGGGTGCGGTTGGCCAGGGCCACGCTCGACACCAACACGGCCAGCATGGACACCAGTACAACGGCCAGGGAGAAGCCCTGCTCCCTAGCTTGCTTCGCATTTGGCCTTTTCTGAGGCTTGCGCGGTTGGCGGGCCTGCAGAAGGGTTAGCAAAAACCGACTGTTCATCTGCTCACTCTGGGTCTTCTCTCCTCTTACCAACCTAATCGATGCTGGCGATACAGGCAGCCGCTGAAATGCTGTGGAGTGACCGGGTCTCTACTCGGTACAACTGCTGAAAAGCCTGAGATGTCCTTAGGTGGCCTCCATCAAAGCGCGGTCTGCTCGTGATCGCTCCGCTGCACGGCAATCCCCTATGCCTCGCCAAAGGCTTCGGCACCTGTGGTGAATTGAACCAAACTGTGAGGCGAACCGGTTCAGCCTGGGCATGGCCATGGCAGCCGATCAGCAGGCCTGCGGAGCTGGACAGACCCGCTGGCAAGATTTCGGTTCAAACACTTGCCGAAATCCCCCCCCCAGGCTCACGCACTTCTACTGACTGTCGCTTAAGGTTCAACGAGATTTGGCCCGTTGAAGCGATCCGCTGTTCACTTATTCGCTCATGCTACAGATCATCACAGGCCACCCCTTTGCGGCACATCAAGCCTCTTCTGGCACTGATTGCTCGCTCCCTGTTGGCCTCCTGCAGCGCTGATGGGTCCGGCGGCAAGACCCTGCTGATGGTGGATTGCAAGTTTCAAGCCAACAAGCACGTGCACATGCATGTGGCAGAAGATCCTGGCACCGTGGGGTTGATCACCCGATACTCCCCGAGTGAGCCCAGTGCCCACCTGGAGGACCTGCGCAAGGGGATTGAGAGCAAAGGTCGGCTGATCAGTGCCGATGGGTACCGCCTGGTGGTGGACATGTACCTCCTCAACGATCGCCTCGGCGAAAATCCCGGTGAGAGCGTGCGCATCTGGATTGACGATGACGGCCGATCCCGCATCGAAGCCAGGGCCCCCCGTGGCGGCGTGCGCACGATCGATACGGGGGTCTGCATCCTCCCCGATGCGTAGGGGTGATCAGCCTGGTGCTGTCAGTGGCCAATCCCCGTTCGCGGCTGAGGCCGTAACCCAGGCTGTAGCGGGTCATCGTCAGGGTGTCCGGTCACCACCACATCGATCGGATCGCTGTCGATCACGCGCCGCACGAAACCCTTCCAGTCCGGGCGCCACTGCCGCGCCAGGCCATCGCGCAACCGTTGCCAGAGCAGGCAGGTTTGGCCGCTGCATGTTGTTCATCGATAGACATCTCTTCTGTGTCCAACTTTCACGACGTCGACGACTCTGTGTTGATGGTCTACGGTATAGATCACTCGATAGTCGCCTTGCCGCAGGCGATAGACGGCTGATCTACCGGCAAGCTTTTCAGATCCTTGAGGATGCTGATCAGAAGCCAGGCATTTAATCTTCTCGATCAGCTTATTTAATCTCTGGTTGCTCGAGAGTGCTTGCAGCTCTTTGGCGGCGGAATTCTTGATGGTGACTTTATAGCCGCCCACTGTCTCTCAGGGCTCCAATGAAATCCTCAAAATCCATGCTCTCCTCCGTTTGTCGGATCTCTGCATCCCGTAAGTCGTCAGCGTCCTCAGCCAAGGTGATCTGTACTGCTTCATTCACCATGTCCGAGATGGAACGGTTGCTGGCGGCCGCTCTGAGCCGCAAGGCCTGATGCACATGGGCATCAAAGTAGATGGTGGCACGCTTGGCTTTTTCCATTGCCTTACCTTAGCGCTGTGACGTCATGACGTCAAGACGTCTCGCCGGGTTGAGCTCTCAAGCGGTGCATTTGGCGTCGCCACTAGGGTGAGTCGGGATGAATTCCTGATTTCGGTATTCATTGAGTGAAACGCCCTGAATCACCTCCTCAATGGCCACGCATGCGTCAAGGATATCCCGCAAATAGGCGGCTACGTTATGCGCCATAGACCAGCTTTTTTGTTCGGTTGATTTCGTTGGCAATGATTGGGTTCTTAAGGAGACTCTGGGTAACGAGCCCCGAAAGCGTGACTAAAGTCGTAATTTGCTCAGAGTGAACAATTTTGGGCGGATCTGAGCCTGGATTAGCCTGAT
>Ga0208594_1000130_pt1 | contig 24883 bp, 23 predicted proteins | sample LakMenEpi14Sep10_FD_150699 | JGI IMG/M metagenome (GOLD analysis project Ga0208594, IMG submission 150699) | Freshwater microbial communities from Lake Mendota, WI - 14SEP2010 deep hole epilimnion (SPAdes) | ecosystem: Environmental > Aquatic > Freshwater > Lake > Epilimnion/Euphotic zone ...
AGCGCTCTAGTTCACTTGCGGGGTCATGCCTCAAGTCGCGAATCGACGCGTGTGGCGATGTACTCTCCAATTGCTAGCGACGCCGTTGCTGCGGGTGATGGTGCATTGCAGACGTGTGTGACTCGCGCTGACTCGCGAAGTGCAAAGTCATCGAGCAGATTGCCGCGATTGTCACAGGCCTGTGCACGGACGCCTGCAGGCGCAGCGATGAGATCATCCTCTACCACCTCAGGAATCAGAACTTGAAGTGCCCGCACGAATGCACGCTTTGAAAATGACCGTCGATACTCCTCGAGACCAGTTTTCCAGTATCTGGCAGCCACACGCCGAAATCCCGGCCATGCGATTGTCTCCAACACGTCACGCATTTTGAAGGTTGTCTTGCCGTAGCCCTCGCGCGCAAAAGCGAGAACCGCATTCGGACCGCACTCTACGGAACCGTCAATCATGCGAGTGAAGTGCACTCCAAGAAACGGGAACGCTGGATTCGGGACCGGATAGATGAGATTGCGCACCAAGTGTTTTGCAGAGTTGCGCAGTACGAAGTATTCACCTCTAAACGGAAGAATTCGCAAGTCAAGATCGTCGATGGTCTGTCGAGCTAGACGGTCTGAGTGCAAGCCCCCGCAGGTGATCACATGTCTGGCCATGAGCTCCCGTGAATTCGTCGTTACTCTGGCCGCTCGCGAAACCTCTCTGATGTCGGTGACGCGATGTCCGAATGAGACAAGTCCACCGAGCGACTCAATCTGACGTCGCATTGCTTGGCTCACCAATGTGTAGTCAACGATGCCGGTATAGGGAACGAATAATCCAGCAACGCCGGTGCAGTGAGGTTCTCGGTCTTTCATCTCCAGCGGGGTGAGACGGCGGATCTGTGTCAAGCCGTTCGCCTGCCCACGTCGCTCAAGTTCGTCGAGCTGCGATACCTGATGTTCGTTGACCGCAACGACGACTTTTCCACAAACCTCGTGTGGGATGTTCTGTTGTTCACAAAAGTCGAGCAAGCGGCGATACCCAGTTACGCACAGCGAAGCTTTCAATGAACCTGGTTTGTAATAGAGACCGGAGTGGATGACCCCGCTGTTGTGACCGGTTTGATGACGTGCGACGTCTGACTCTTTCTCCAATACCTCTACGGAGAGACCAGGATGTCGTTCGAGTAGTTTCAGTGCGGTTGCTAGACCAACAATGCCGCCGCCAACGATGACGACGTCGGTCTCGGACACGCACCAATGGTAGGTGAGGGTGTTGGCGCTCTAGTTCACACTGGGGCGTCGCACGGGCGACGCAGCAACACTGCTGCAGGCAATGACGACCACATGTCGTCAAGCAGTGCATCGCGTTGTGCAGCATGACGCGGATCGCTCCACAAATTGATGCGCTGTAGCGGATCGTGAGTGAGGTCGTACAACTCGCCCTCGGTGCCATCGTGCACGGTGCCAGGCAGCATGGCTGTACACACCCATCCATCGCGGCAGATGGTGCGCGCCCCAACGATTTTTCCAAAGAGCACACTGTCCCACTCGGTGAGCACACGCTCGTGCCCGAGCGCCGCGGACTCGTTGTCGGAGTATGGCAGCCGCTCGGCCTCTGCATATTCGGGTTTGGTCAAACCGGCGATTGATGCGAAGGTTGACGCAAGCGACACGAGACCGACTGGTGCCGAGACTCGCGAAGGCTGCACGCCTGCAGATGCGGCAGGTCTCCAGATCAGTGGAAGACGCATCAGTGAGTCAACGTGATACGGCCCCTTGAACATCAGGCCGTAGTCCCCTTGCAGTTCACCGTGATCAGTGGTGTAGACGACGTCGAGGTCTTCACCCCAACCACGTGCAGAGATTGAAGCGAGCACGCGGCCGATGGCCTCGTCAATCAACTCGTTCTCGATATGTGCCATCGCGTTGATTTCTCGTACGTTGTCGGCGGTGAGCGTCTTGGGCACCCACTTGGCGGGTGCTTCATAGTTGGAAACGAAGGTGCCTTCGTACCACATGCGCCAGTGTCGTGGTTTGTCGTCAAGCACTCGTTCTCGTTCAGATGCATCTTCGATGTAGCCAGGCGGAAGGTCGAGGTCGCGCCAATTGACCCGGCCGAGTTCGCTCTTGGGTGGATCCCATGGATGGTGTGGATCTGGGAAGCTCATCCAGCAGAACCAATCTGCGTCGGCGGGCAGTGCGTTGAGCCAAGCAATCGTCTGCTCGGCAACCCACTCGGTGTGGTACCACTCCCGCGGAATCTCGTTGTGCTTCACTTGCGGAGCATTCGTGTCACCGCCTCCGCCAGCGTTGACCTGCAGTTGCTGGTCGAGAACCTGAAAGAACATCCCAGCTGCTGCTGGATTTTTCTCGCGTAGCCATCGTGCGTAGTGGAAGGGTCCGACGCCACCATGTGTCGCGAGTGCAAAGTGTTCAAAGCCACGGTGCGGAGCGGGAAGACCATCTTCACCGATAACCATCTCCGTCTCGAGTCCGGCTGAACCGATGCGGTTCTCGGCGAAGCGCAAGAACGGGTCGATGAAGGGCTCAAAATGCGCCTTGCCAATCAATGCAGTTCGGTAGCCGACTTTGCGGAGGTCAGACGCAATGCTCGGTGCGTCGCTCGCGAGCGGAACTCCGTTCATCCACACGCCATGCGTGCTGACATGCTGTCCGGTCAACATCGTGCTGCGCGATGGCATGCACACCACGTTTTGTGGATGGGCGCGGTCGTAGACGATGCCCTGTTTCGCTAGCGCGTCAATCACTGGGGTACGGGCAATGTCACCACCGTTGCACCCGAGTGCGTCGTACCTCTGCTGGTCGGTGGTGATAAAGAGAATCTTTCGACCCATCAGGACGTCTCCATGATGTGCTTCAGTTTGGTAAGACCTTCTCCGGCAGCTCCACCAATCACGAGAGCGAGTGCCTCTGGTTCCATATCGGTGGAGTACACAACCGTCGATCCTCCACGTCCGTCATCAAGTACATCGCAGGTGCCGAGGTGTGATGTGATGCCTGGGTTGCCGACCATGCGGTACTGGAACCTACGAAGCGAATGGTCATGGGTGATGATGTCTTCTTCGAACGTGATCCCGCTCGGCAGCGTGATCCAACGCTTGTTGCCTTCGACCCGACAACTGGTGAGCGGGAACCACTCGTGTTGTCTGGCGAGATCTCCGACGAGCTTCCAGACGGTGTCAGGGTCGCGATCGATATGCACGTGTCTGCGCACAGAACCCATGCGAAAAATGTAGCGGTGCAGTACGAGATGCCCCTCAGTCAAGACTCCAGTCAATTTCTTCGAAACCCGCATTCCGCAACGCCGCGTTGACCTTGGAGAATGGTCGTGAGCCGAAGAACCCGTTGTGTGCTGAGAGCGGTGACGGGTGTGCCGACTCAATCACGATGTGCCGGGTCGTGTCAATGAGTGCCTTCTTCTTGCGGGCGTGAGCCCCCCACAACACAAAGACGACGAATGGTTTTTCGTTCACCACGCGTATGACTTGGTCGGTAAACGTCTCCCAGCCCTTTCCCTGGTGCGACGCGGCCTGTCCGGCGCGCACCGTGAGCGTGGTGTTCAAGAGCAAGACTCCGCGTCGCGCCCACGACTCCAGGTTGCCGTGGGTCGGAAGAGTAACGCCGAGATCATCGCGCAACTCCTTGAAGATGTTCATCAGTGACGGTGGCGGATCGACGTCACGCTGCACCGAGAAACAGAGGCCGTGGGCTTGGCGAGCGCCGTGGTACGGATCCTGCCCGAGAATGAGCACTTTCACATCGGCATACGGCGTGGTGTGCAGTGCCGCAAACACATGTTCCCGTGCCGGGTACACCGTGGTGTTTCGCCGCTCTTCTTCGACGAATGACTGCAGTTCCTTCCAGTAGGGCTTCTCGAACTCCTCACGCAGGAGGGGATTCCAGTCGGTGGTCATGGTTGAGCTGGTGTGCTTCCTAGAAGCGGTCGCGCACAAGCCACAAGTCTGGAAACACTGGACGGAACAACGTCGATGCAAGATATTCCGCACCTGATGAACCACCCGTGCCAGATTTATGACCGATAGTGCGCTCGACCATCTTGACATGGCGGTATCTCCACTCCTGCAGACCTTCGTCGATATCAACGAGTCGCTCCAACACGAGAGCTGCCTCACCGTCTGCGCGGTAGGCGTGAAGCACCGCATCTTGCACACGAGCATCGGGTTGATAAGTGCGACGAGGGTCAGCGTCAAGAACATCAGCAGGTATCAAGTGCGATCGCGATGCCAGGTAGCACACGGCGTTTTGCCAAATGCTCGGAATCCCGAGTGCGGTCTCAAGTGTGCTTCGTTCTGGTGAACCCTCTACGAAACTCGCGAGCACCGCAGGATCGCGCCTGCCCAGCACGATCTCGAGCTCACGGAATTGCGCCGACTGAAACCCACTTGCAGCATCAAGGCGGTCCCGGAAGGTGCCGAACTGCAGCGGTGTCATCGTCTCCAAGATGTCCACTTGGCTGACGAGAGTCTTCAGGATGGTGCGAATCCGCCCGAGCGTCGCGAGCGCATCGTGGGACGCACCTGACCGAAGCCGCTCACCGGCGCGCATGAACTCGTGTAGCAGTGTCTTGAACCACAACTCGTAGGTCTGGTGGATGACAATGAACAGCATCTCGTCGTGCTCTGGACCGGACTTGCGCGGAGTCTGCAGTGACAACAGTTCTTGAACTCGCAGATATGAGGAGTATGTGGTGGCGCGTTGCGCACCGCCTCCGCTCGCGGGTTGCGGTTGCTCCGCACTGTTGCGCATAAGGTGAGACACTATGCGAAGCGCTGCAGAGCTCGACACGGCAGACCCTCTGCGCAGATTTCGTGACGAGTTCGTGATAGCCGATCCAGAAGTGTGCTATCTGGACGGAAACTCGCTGGGGCGTCTGCCGAGGCGAACCGTCGACATTGTGCAGCGTTATCTCACCGAAGAATGGGGTCGCGAACTCGTCACGGGCTGGTCGCACTGGATTGACGAAGCACAACGAGTGGGCGATCTCATCGGCAGGGTGGCGCTTGGTGCTGCAGCAGGGCAGACGCTTGCTGTTGATACGACGAGCACAAACTTTTACCAGCTGTGTGATTCGGCACTGCGGGCGCGTCCGGACTGCGCAACGGTCATCAGCGACACGGCGAACTTTCCGACCGATCGATACATCCTTGAAGGACTCTGCGAGCGGTACGGCAAGCGTCTGGTGCTGATTGATGACGAGAGTGGTGAAGAGTACGTGACACCCGCGATGATGAAGCAGTATCTACGTCGAGACACCGCACTCGTGACCTTGTCGGTGGTGCAGTACCGATCTGGTGCATTGCACGACGTACGAGAACTGACACGTATGGCGCACGAGGTTGGAGCACTCGTCGTGTGGGATGCGAGCCACGCAGTGGGTGTAGTGGACATGCAGTTTGATCGTGACGATGTCGATCTTGCGGTTGGATGCACGTACAAGTACGGCAACTCAGGCCCCGGGTCACCGGCATGGCTGTATGTCAACGAGCGGTTGCAGAGCACATTGCGGGTGCCGATTCAGGGTTGGTTCGCGCAACGTGATCAGTTCGCAATGGGTCAAGGATTCACTCGTGCTGATGGGATGCGAGGCTTCCAGGTGGCGAGCCCCTCCATCGTTGGTATGCGATGTATCGAATCCGCATTCAGCATGATTGGCGAAGCAGGACTTCCAGCCATTTCAGCAAAGGCAGCGCTCGGCACGGAGATGATGGTGCAACTGCATGATGCGTGGCTCGCCCCGCTTGGTTTTGAACTCGTAACACCGCGGGAACCCGCACGACGTGGCGGGCACATCACGTTGCGACACCCTGATGCAAAGCAAATCGCGGTGGCGATGCGCGAACTCGAGAAAGTGATTCCCGATTACCGCGAGCCATCGAGTATCCGACTGGCGATGTCACCCCTTGCGACCAGTTTCAGCGAAGTCTGGGAGGGTTTTGCGCGTATCCGCCGCTTGGTGGAGAGTAAGCGGTATCGCGAGGTGCAGACGACCGACAGCCGCGTGACCTGAAGTTCAACGCCAAGCGATGGTGTCGACCAGCACGCGAGTAAGCGGCTGTTGAACATCAACCCACTCACCGGCTTGCGGGCATGGCGGGTCATTCACCAGCAGCATTGTGGTGTGCATGTGCGGTGCTTCAAGCACATTGATTCGCCGTTGAGCGAAATGGAACGGACTCCGACCATCTTCCAGCAAGCCGACTCCATGGCTTGACCCGCATCCGACCATAACGAGAGAGCCGTCACGAGAGACGGGGGTGTTTCGGTATCCAGCAACTGAGCCTGCGGTGATGGCTTTCACGGAGATCACGTCGGCATGTAGAGAAAGCATCGACTTATCTCCAAGCCACAGTTGTGTTCCAGTGCGGACCACCAGCCGTTGTTTCACGGCAGTGCGAACTCGCTGTACATCACCGAGCAAGTGGCTCACGTGCAGGGGCAAGTCAGGAGAGAGTTGCGTTGCAACGTGCACGACTTCTTGTTCGTGTGTATCGCCGGCAAGTGGCAGGTGCAGGGACCACGCCACCACTTCGTGACCAGATGCCTCCGCTGCGGCGCGAAGTGAGTTGGCCTCGGCGGGCACGACTCCGTAGCGGCGCATCGACGACTCCACCTTGATGACAACAGGATTCTTTGCAGAAATGTTGTGGAGTACGTCGAGATCGTGCCGCGAGCTGATGGCGAGCACCGCATCGGTGCGTATCGGGCGAGTGTTTGGCTTACCAAAAGCGTCGACGACGCCGTTACTAAACGAGTCGACCGTGCCGGCACCGACTGGCGTCAGCACGAAGGGTCGCATGGTCTGAGGAACATCAGCGAGTTCGTGCACGGATCCGACTGCGACATCGCTCGCGATGTCTGCCGCGTGCGACATGAGTGTGCGTCGTCCGAATCCGTAACCGTTGCCCTTGACCACAGGCAGCACATCCCCGAGCATCGCGACCGTTGCCCGAACATGTTGGTGCCAGGCGGCAGACGCCACGCTGAGCCGCAATGTCATGCAGTTTGACGGTATCTGGCGCGCTTCATTACCCAGCGAATCACTTCAATGAGCGCGGTGATGCTGAATGCGGTGACGAACGCGATGATGAAAGCGAGCGTGTGATTTTCTTCGAACGATCTTCCACCAATGAAACCGAGCAGAGCGGCGTAGTGCCCCCAGATGATGGCTGCAACTGCAGCCCAACCCATGAACCAACGTCGTGGTTGGCGAGTGACTCCGCAGGAAAGAGTCAGAGCGGTGCGACCACCGGGGATGAATCGTGCGGTGATGAGCAACAAGCCGCCACGTTCGTGAACTTGCTCGACAATCTTGGCCATTCGTCGTGCGCCCTTCTCGGTGCGTGTCTGACGTTTCATCACCCAGTCGCTGGCCTCTCGTCCGATCAGGTAGCTGAGGTTGTCACCAATAAATGCACCACAGATTGCGCACACAATGACGAGTGGCACCCAGAGATTGCCGAGGCCGGCACTCACACCGCCGATGATGACGAGCGTCTCGCTCGGCACGATTGGGAGCACCGAGTCAAGCACAGCGATGACAAAGATGATTGCGTAGAACCATGGCGAGGACGAGAAATCCTTCAGCCAATCAAACGCTTGAGTGACGAACTCGAGCATTACTGCACGCTACAGCGACGGCTCCGTCTTGTTTTTCAGACGACGGATGTTTGGAAGATGTTTCAGTATGACGAAGAGCACGACACCAAGAACGACGTATAACTCCCACGCTTCTGCGCCGTCAATGAGCATGCCGATTGGTGTTGCAATCGTGATCATGAGAGAAGCCACAGAGGCCTTACGCGTCAGTTTGCTGATGACGAACCACGAGACGAACAGCACCGCGCTGACAGCAGGGAAGAGCACGAACATGGCACCGCCACCCGAGGCAACGCCCTTGCCACCTTTGAACTTACGAAAAACTGGAGCTACGTGGCCGACAATCGCACCACACATCGCCGCATAACACAAAGCGTTGCGCTGCTCGCCGGTGACCGCCCACGCGATGCCGACGGCAATCGCCGCCTTTGCCATATCAAGAAGAAAGACTGACATGCCCGCCTTCCAGCCGAGTTCGCGAATGACGTTGGAGGCACCGGGGTTGCCAGACCCAACTTTCGTGATTTCTTTGCCGTACTTGGAGGCAATGATTTCAGCGCTGGGGAACGTGCCGAGGAGGTAGGCAACAACGACGACCACGATGTTGATGAGGGTGTCGGAAGTCAGCATGTTGTCCCGTGGCGAGTGTAGTTAGCGACAGCTCGGGTCATTGGGTGGGAAGACCCCGAGACGCTGCTGCTTTGGCGACACCGACGGCACCGTGGTGGTAGTTGTGTTGTCGTCTGCGGCCAGAACGGCAAGCAGAGTGGAGACAAGTTGTGTGGTGCCAAGGAACGCCGTGCCATCAATCGAAGAGAGAGATGTAGAGGATTCATCACCAGCGACGCGATTGACGACCGCCTCGCCACGGAAGACAGAGAGAATCTGCTTCATGGAGTCAGAGTTGATGATCGGAATCAACACTGACTCGCTGCCGATGCGCCGCATCGACCATTCAATCGTGTACGACTTCACGCCTGTGGTGTCAAGATTTCGCATTGCCTGAGCCAGTGTGAGCAAGTCGCGCGGCGTAATGCGGTCATCGGTAATCACACGTTGCAGCGCGACATTGAGCAGGGCGTTTGCCGTTGCGGGATTGGTGGATGCCTGGTCGAGTGCGCGCTGCATGGAGCGTCGCAAGAAGTCTTGTTGCCTGTTGATGCGCCCAATGTCGCCGGTCGGATCACCAACCCACTTCTGCTTGGATTCATCGAAAAACTTGTAGCCGCTGCGTGACCGCACGTAAGCGAGGGCCTGGCTGCCGCGTAGCTCAACACAACCGGGGCCGACCTCACGGAACCCCACACGATCATCTTTCGTGCGATAGTTGAACGGAATCTTTACGCCACCGACCGAGTCAACGATTTCTTTGAAGGCACAGAGATTGACGTTCACGTAGTGGTCGACCGGCACATCAAAGTTGTCGCCGATGGTGCGGATGAGTCGGCTTGGGTCTTTTGCGTCAAATGCGGAGTTGATTCGCGCTTGTCGAGTGGTGCCGGAGATGCTCACCCATAGGTCGCGGGGAAAAGAAAGCACCGCGACATCGTTCACCGCAGGGTCAACGCGAAGAATCATGATGGTGTCGGAGCGCTCCCCGAATGAGTCACGATCACCGATGCCACCGGCCGTGCCGTCGCCTGCGTCTGGACACGCACCGTTATCCGAGCCGGTGAGGAGAAAGTTCTTGGCGCGTAGTCCATTCGTGTCGTAGTTCCACTCGTCGCCCGCCGACCCGCCCGATGCTGAGGTGGAATCACCCGTGGTCACACCGTCGATACTCACGACCAAGCGGTCGCCGACTTTGTTGTTCGCCCACACCACCAGCACACCTGCGGTGATGAGCACGAACGACAGAAGCACATTGACGATGAGCACCACCTTGTGCGATCGAGGTCGTCGCGGTATTCCTGCCGAGGCTCCGCCTTTGTGCTCGTGGCTCTGTGTGGTCATGTCACCGGAGCGAGCGTCACTGCAACTGCGAGTGCTGTGCCAGAAACCGTTGACAGTTCCGCAACGCTGCCCGCCTTCACCAAGTCTGCGTGAGCCTTGGCGACGGCCTCTGCCTGTTGTGAATCGCATGTGACCACCACCGTCGACACCTTGGCGCGTTGTGACACTTTGGCCTCGGTTTTGGTGCGACGAATCTCGGAGAGCACAACACTTGCGGTGTTCAGCAGAACTTCTGCGCCGTCACTTGCCACACGATTACTTGTCGCGGTTGGCCAGGTCGCTCTATGCACACTGCCGTCTTGCCACCATGACCACACTTCATCCGTGCAGAACGGCATGTGCGGTGCGAACAGTCTTTGCAAGGTGCTTAGTGCTATGTAGAGGGCGTGACGTGCGGAGAGCTCCTCTGGAGTGCAGTCGGCAGCCCTTGCGGGCGCCCCGTCGGTGCCAACCCTGCCGTAAGCGCGAATCTTCACGAGTTCCACATAGTCATCGCAGAACCACCAGAAAAATGATTCAGTTCGCTCGAGTGCTCGCGCGTAGTCGAGTTCATCAAAGGCGTTCGTCGCATCAGCGACCACGGCATCAAGTCGGTCAAGCATTGCGAGATCGATTGGCTGAATAACACCACTCCTTAACGTGCGCATTGACGCATTCGCGCTGGATTCGCCCGCCTCGGTGCACTCGAAATTGAGCACGAACTTGGTGACGTTCAACAACTTGGTGGCGAGTTTGCCGCCGACCTTCATCTGGTCTTCACTGAAGGCTGTGTCAACACCAGGTCGTGCCGACGCCGCCCAGTAGCGCACGGCGTCGCTGCCATATTTGTCGAACAAGTCGATGGGTGTCACGACGTTGCCCTTTGACTTCGACATTTTCTTGCGGTCGGGGTCGAGAATCCAACCCGAAAGAGCGGCACGCTTCCAAGGGATGCCGCCGTGCGCGAAATGGGAGCGCACCATGGTGGAGAACAACCAGGTGCGGATGATGTCGTGACCTTGTGGGCGCATGTCCATGGGGAATACGCGCTTGAACAACTCGTCACCGTCGGCCCACTGCGAAGCAATCTGCGGCGTGAGCGATGAAGTGGCCCACGTGTCCATCACGTCTGGATCACCGACGAATCCTCCCGCAACACCGCGTTGCTGTGCGGTGAATCCGTCGGGTACGTCGGTGCTTGGATCGATTGGCAGTTTCGATGTGTCAGGAACGAGCGGCGAGGCGTAGTCCGGCTGACCGTCGGCACCAACGCGATACCACACCGGAATTGGCACACCGAAGTAGCGCTGTCGGGAAATCAACCAGTCGCCATTCAAACCTTGCACCCAGTTGGAGTACCGATGGCGCATATGTTCGGGATGCCAGGTCATCTCATCACCACGTGCGAGCAATGCGTCGCGGAGCTTCTCATCACGTCCGCCATTGCGGATGTACCACTGACGGCTAGTCACAATTTCAAGTGGACGGTCGCCCTTTTCGTAGAACTTCACCGGGTGCGTGATCGGGCGCGGTTCACCTTTCAGGTCGCCTGATGCGCGAAGCATCTCGACAATTGCGGTCTGAGCCTGCTTGACCGACTTGCCGGCCAATGTCGCGTAGTTTGCCCGAGCTGTCTCGCTGACGATTGCAGCGTGCGGCTCAGCGACGATGCGCCCGTCTCGCCCCACGATTGCTCGCGTCGGCAGGTCAAACTCACGCCACCAGATCACGTCGGTCAAGTCGCCGAACGTGCAGATCATCGCAATACCGGTGCCTTTATCGGGTTGGGCGAGTGCGTGCGGATACACGCTGACTTCCACGTCGAACAACGGCGAGCGGACGGTCTTACCAAACAGTGGCGCGTAGCGGGCATCTTCTGGATGCGCGACGAGCCCAACGCATGCCGGAATCAACTCGGGTCGCGTCGTCTCGATGATCACTTCGCTGTCTGGTCCGTGGAATGACACTGCGTGGTACGCACCAGGACGTTCGCGGTCTTCGAGCTCTGCCTGGGCCACGGCAGTGCCGAAGTCAACGTCCCATAAGGTTGGCGCCTCCTGCGTATAGGCCTCGTCGCGTGCGAGGTTGTCGAGGAACGCGCGCTGCGAGGTGCGCCGAGCATGCTCAGAAATCGTGGTGTACAGCAGTGACCAGTCGACAGAAAGCCCCAGGCGGCGGAAGAGATCTTCGAAGATCTGCTCATCTTGGGCGGTGAGTTCGTCGCACAACTCGATGAAGTTGGGTCTCGACACGGGAACGGCGCGATGATCCTTGGGCGGATTGCCGCGGAATGGCGGCTCGAAGTTCTTTATGTATGCCAACGACGGGTCACACGTGACCCCGAAATAGTTCTGCACGCGGCGCTCCGTGGGTAGACCGTTGTCGTCCCACCCCATCGGATAAAAGACCTGCTTGCCACGCATCCGCTGGTAGCGAGCGATGGTGTCGGTGTGGGTGTAGGAGAACACGTGACCCATGTGCAACGAACCGCTCACCGTCGGAGGTGGCGTGTCGATCGAGAACACCTGGTCGCGAGTGGCCGTTCTGTCGAACGCGTAGATGTTCTCCGTCTGCCAGCGCTCGGAGAACTTCGCTTCCACTCCAGCGAGTGACGGTTTTTCGGGCACTCGACGCGCCGCCGAACTCTTCGACATGCTTATTCAACGGTAGTGGGGCGAGTGCATTCGTAGGCTGGAGTCGTGCTCTCGCTCTACGACACGCTGACGCGCGAAGTGAGAACCCTTGAGACGCGCGAACCGGGGAAAATTGGCATCTATCTGTGCGGTCCGACGGTGTATGGCCCACCACACCTCGGTCACGGTCGCGCAACGCTCGTCTACGACATCCTGCGGCGGTATCTCGAGTGGTGCGGACTAGAGGTTCGTCTGGTGTCAAACATCACGGACATTGATGACAAGATCATTGATCGCGCAAATCGCGAGCAACGACCGTGGCAAGACATCACCCACAAGTGCGAGAGCGTGTGGTTCGACGCGATGTCACGCCTGGGTGTGCAGCGACCGACCGATGTTCCACATGCGACGGAGTATGTCGAACACATGGTGAAGATGATCGGCGACCTCGAGGCACGAGGTGCGGCGTATGCGACATCGGACGGTGTGTATCTCGACGTCTCGCAAGTGCCCGATTACGGTGCGCTCGCACACCAATCACTCGACGACATGCTGTCGGGCGGTGGTGAGCGAGAAGTGCTCGGCGCGAACGAGAAGCGCAACGCTGCAGACTTTGCTCTCTGGAAGTTTTCAAAACCTGGTGAACCGTCATGGCCGTCGCCGTGGGGCGCCGGACGCCCAGGATGGCACAGCGAGTGCGTCGTGATGTCACTCGAGTTGTTGGGCGAAGGTTTCGACCTCCACTGTGGTGGAGCCGACTTGCGGTTTCCTCATCATGAAAACGAACGTGCACAGGCGGTTGCACTTGGACGCCAATTCGCTCGCCACTGGATGCACAACGGCTTTGTAGTCGACGCTGAAGGTGAAAAAATGTCGAAGAGTATTGGCAATGTCGCGAACTTGCTGGATTTGCTCGACCAGTTTGATCCACGCGCTTATCGCATGTTGCTGCTGCAGACGCACTACCGATCACCAGTGAAGGTGGGTCGAGACAATATTGATGCATCGGTCAAGGCACTTGCCGGTCTTGATGCATTTGCAGCACGAAGTGAGTCGCTGGTCGCAGGCGGTGAAGTGACGCCTGACGCTGAAGTCGTTGCTCGCTTCCGCGCGACGATGGACAACGACCTCGATACCGCCAACGCAATCGCTCTGGTCTTTGACACGGTGCGACGCGCAAACGCTGCAATCGATTCGGGTTCACCAGAAGCTGCGCCACTCGCTGCCGCAGTGCGCGAAATGTGCGCCGTGTTTGGTTTAACTCTCGGCTCAACTGCGAACGTCGCCGACGACGAACGTGCCGCGGCACAGCAGAAGGCACAGGCGCTTGACGCTGCCCGCACGGCGAAGGACTTTGCCACGGCCGATGCGCTGCGCGCAGAGTTGCAGGGTGCCGGTTGGCTGGTGGAGACAACGAAGCAGGGCACCACAATCCGCCGCGCCTAACGCGCTGCGCTCGTCGTACAAGGTTTACCCGCTGGTAACTTGTCGGGATGCCTGAATTCTCCCTTTCGCTCAATGACGACCAGCAACAACTAAAGGACTGGATCCACGAATTCGCCGTCGACGTGATCCGCCCGGCCGCTCACGAGTGGGACGAGCGCGAAGAATTCCCGTGGCCCATCGTGCAGGAGGCGGCGAAGATCGGCTTGTACGGCCTCGACTTCATCATGAACGCGATGGGCGATGCAAGCGGCCTCACGTTGCCGGTGGCAATCGAAGAAATCTTCTGGGGTGACGCCGGTATCGGCATGGCAATCATGGGTTCGGGTCTCGCAGCTGCGGGTATCTCGGGCAACGGCACACCAGATCAAGTAATGGAGTGGGTGCCGCAGTGCTACGGCACGCCTGACGACGTGAAGATCGGCGCGTTTTGCGTGAGTGAACCCGATGCGGGCAGTGACGTCAGCTCGTTGCGTACACGCGCGGTATACGACGAAGCGAAAGACGAGTGGGTGCTGAATGGCACGAAGGCGTGGATCACCAACGGCGGCATCGCCAATGTGCACGTCGTGGTCGCAGCAGTCGACCCCGAGTTGAAGGGCCGCGGTCAGGCCTCGTTCGTCGTGCCGCCCGGAACTAAGGGTCTCTCGCAGGGTCAGAAGTACTTGAAGCACGGAATCAAAGCGTCGCACACCGCGGAAGTGGTGCTCGATGACGTGCGCGTGCCCGGGCGCTGCTTGCTCGGCGGCAAAGAAAAATTGGACGCGAAGTTGGCGCGTGCCCGCGAGCGCGGCAAGTCGGGCGAAGCTCAACCAGCGATGAAGACGTTCGAAGCCACGCGTCCGGCGGTGGGTGCGCAGGCACTCGGAATCGCACGAGCGGCATATGAGTACGCACTCGACTACGCCAAAGAGCGCAAGGCGTTCGGCAAGCCGATCATCATGCACCAGGCGATTGCGTTCAAACTTGCCAACATGATCACGCGCATCGACGCATCACGTCTCTTGATTTGGCGTGCGGCATGGCTCGCGCGCAACGGCGGCTTCAAGAACGGTGAAGGCTCGATGAGCAAGTACTACGCGTCAGAAACAGCAGTGCGAGTAACCGAGGAAGCAATTCAGATTCTTGGTGGCTATGGCTACACACGCGAGTACCCAGTTGAACGCTGGCACCGCGACGCGAAGATTCACACCATTTTCGAGGGAACGTCCGAGATCCAACAACTCGTGATTGCGCGCGCCATCTCTGGGATGCGAGTGGAATAGAAGTACCCACTTGCGTAAGGGGGGGGTCATCGTTAGCCTTCGGCATACGAAGGGGCGATTGTGCCCACATACTTCAGAGGCGAGGGAGATTCGATGTCACGCGTAGCAGCCAAGCGTTTGGGTGTTGTTGTTGCGTTGGTTTTGGCCGTGGCGGGCGGTGGCGTCGTGGCGTCTACGCAGTCGCAACCCGTAACGGTGTGCGTGAACAACAAAACCGGGGCGATGCGTGTGCCGACGCGGAAGGCACCTTGTAACTCTTCGGAGCGCGCGGTGGTGCTCAATCAGACTGGTGCGTCGGGTTCTGCCGGGGCGACTGGTGCCACTGGTACAGATGCTGGTCTTCGGTTCACGTTCAGCACCGATACCACCGACGCTGACCCCGGCACCGGAGTGATTCGCTACAACGCGAACTCGACTGCGGCAGTAACGATGCTGTATGTGGATTTGACGGATGTCAGTGGCACGTCGGTAATGAAGTTGCTCGACTCGTTCTCTGACGGTGTTGGCGGGGGCAGCATCTGGTTGACGGGCAAGACTTCGAACCAAGTGAACGCTTACACGGTGGCCGGTGCCGTGACCGACGGTACGGGGTATCGCAAGATTCCGGTTTCGCACGTCTCGGGTGACTTGCCAACCAACGGCGAGCCGCTCATCGTCACGTTTGCACGCACCGGCGCACGAGGGGCGACTGGTTCTGCGGGTGCGACGGGTGCGACGGGTGCGACGGGTGCTTCATCGGTCAAGATTACCGAGTTGTCGGTGTGTGACGGCACCGACGCCGGCACGGTGGCCGATGAGTTGTGCAAGATCGGTATGACTGGCCCGGGTGGTGGTCCGGTGTTCTTCGTCGACTACCAGGATCAGTACACCAGTTTCTGCGCGACGGGTGACTGCAACTACCTTGAAGCATCACCCGCCGACGTTGACGAGGCCGGCGGGGACTTCACGTCGGCCTGGTGCTCGGATACGACTTTGCGCAACCTGAATGCGTGGTCGAACAGTGCAGTGGGTGCAGGGCGCACCAACACGACAACAGCCGACACCACCTGCACGAGCGGCGCAATTCAAACCGCAGTCGACTACACCGCACCCGCATTTAACGGTGTCGCTCGAGAGGATTGGTGGTTGCCGTCCCTTGGCGAGTTGATGTTGATGTACACCAATTTGCGGCAGGCGGGTGTTGGTGATTTTGCGGCCGACGGCTACTGGAGTTCTTCGGAGGGCGATGCGACCAACGCGTGGTACCAGAACTTCAGCATCGGGGATCAGAACAACTTCATCAAGACGACCAACCACCGGGTTCGCCCGGTGCGCGGCTTCTGATTCACAGCATTTTCATGGGAACGTCCGAGATTCAGCAACTCGTGATCGCGCGTGCGATCTCCGGGATGCGGGTGGAGTAGCTCGCGCGGTCGGTCACGACGTCGCGTTAGCTGACCACCTCAGAAATCTGCATCACTGGCACGATGCTGGTGTACTTCGCGACATCGTTCATCACGTCGCCGGTGAGAGGCGAGCCCATCGCTGCATTGAAGGCATCCATTGATGCAAATGTCATGTGTACGGCGGCAACGTGTGGGCCGTTGACTCCCTTTTCAACAGTGGTGGAAATCGGGCTCCATGCTTTCTGTGCTAGCGGCACATGGGTAGTGCGGTAGTACTCGTGGTCAAAGGCTGCGCCTTCGGTTGATGGGTAGTACACGCTTACTCTGATCATGTCGCCGACCGTAGCACCGACTTCTGCCCGCTGGAAACGCTGCGTCGTACGCTCAGAAGCATGACACCACGAACTGCCGGAGAGTTGGCGAGGTTCATCGACCACACACTGCTTGCACCCGAGGCAACTCGCGACGAAGTGCTGACAGTGTGCCGCGATGCGGTGGCGTGGAAGGTGGCAGCGGTGTGCATCTCACCGTCGTGGCTGCCACTGCCCGTTGGGGTGATGGGCGAGGGTGTGCGCCTTTGCACCGTGGTCGGCTTTCCATCGGGTGCGCATACATCAGCGATGAAGGCCGCTGAAGCAGCCGAAGCGGTTCGCAACGGCGCCGATGAAATCGACATGGTGGTGAACCTCGGCTTGGTGCGCGCAGGTGATTGGCGAGGCGTTGAAGCAGACATTCGCGCCGTTTGTCGAGCAATTGATGCCGTAGCCGGCAGACGAGTGCTGAAAGTGATTTGTGAGTCGGCAGCGTTGAGTGACGACGAGTTGCGTGACACTTGTCGTGCTGCAGTTGCTGGTGGTGCCGACTTCGTGAAGACGAGTACTGGGTTTCACAAGGCGGGCGGGGCAACCGAGCGGTCGGTGGCAATCATGCGGGAAACAGTCGGCGACAACATCGGTGTGAAAGCAAGCGGAGGCATCCGCACGACTGCTGCTGCATTGGCGATGATTGCGGCTGGCGCGTCGCGAATCGGCGCGTCGGCGACCCGTGAGATCTTGGCGGGGATGCCGGCGTAGGGGTCGAGAGGCCTGTGCGTTGGCTAGCGGGCGTGGCTCGCTGCGTCAATCGCCAATAGCACTGCACGCAACACTTCGCCCGCGCGAGCAGCAGAACGTTTACCGACGGCGATGACTTCTTCGCCCGACAAAGGTGTCGGCGAGATACCGGCTGCCAGGTTGGTGGGCAGCGACAGAGCGAGCACCTCGAGACCGACGTGGCGAGCTGCGATTACTTCGAGCACTGTCGACATGCCAACCAAATCGGCACCCCAACTTCGCCCGGCGCGAATCTCGGCCGGCGTCTCATAATGCGGGCCATGCAAGCCGAGATAGACGCCTTCGTTCATCGTCGGTGCGCTGGCGTGATCAGCCACGGCTCGTCGCGCGACATCGCGGAGTCGCTTGCTGTATGCGTCGGTCAAGTCGACGAAACGTCCCGCGAACGGTGCAGGCGGGTTGTCTCCTGTCATGGGCGATTGCCCGGTCAAGTTGATGTGGTCGCTGATCATCACGGGCTCGCCGATTGTCCAGTCTTCGCGCAACACACCCGCGCCATTGGTGAGTACCGCGACACGACAACCGAGCGCTGCCGCCGTGCGCACACCGTGCACCACGGGTGCCGTGCCGTGACCTTCATACAGATGAGTGCGCCCCGTGAGTACCAACACGCGCGACGCCCCAATCGTCAACGAAATTGCTTCACCACCGTGGCCGAGTGCGGAAGGCTTCTTGAACCCCGGCACTTCGTTAATCGCACAACGGTCACCGGTGCCGAGCACACCGACCGCGTCGGCCCAGCCCGAGCCGAGCACAGCGACCATGTCATGATCCCCACCGAATCGCTTTCGCAAGAACGCTGCAGCCTCAGCAGCAAGTTCGAATGGTGTGGTCACGCGCTGATGCTAGGTGTCTTCGGGATCGTCGTTGCCAGTACTTGCATCAAAGCCGGCGGCAGCGAGTCGGGCCAACAACTCGTCGCGAGGGCTCTCACCTGGTGCGCGCGCCTTGTCGTTGGCGACGCGCCACCCGTGTCGAGACGAATACACGAGCGGTGCCTCGCGCAATCTGCCGTATCCGTACTCGACCACCTCGGCGAACAACAGCTCATGGTCGCGCATCGGCATCGACTGGAAGATCTTCGCATGCACCCACGCCAGACAGTCGGGAACCACGGGTCGGCCCTCCACAACCGCGAGGTATTCAGGAGCGATGTAATGGAACTTGCGACCGGGATAGGAGAAGTACTGCCCGATGTGCACCTGATCACCGGCAAGAAACGACACGGTGAATTCGCCGCTTGCCTTCATGAGCGGGTACGTGTCGTGCTTGGGTGAGACGCTCGCCATGATGACTGGCTCTTCAAACGACACCTGTGTCACCCAGTGTGAGGTGTAGGCGCGCGTCACGCCATCATGCACCGCTGCGACAACCTCGACGCCCTTTGCCGCTTGTCCAAGTGCACGCTTCAGTTTTGGGTCAATCATGGCTGGTCTCGCCGAGTCAGCGTATTGACGAAGCGACGCGGCGCTTGAGGCGCGACGTGGGCTTCGCGTGCGGCAAACGGCGGGATTAGGGTGAGCGCATGACTCGTCCCGGCATGTACTCGGGTGTCGCCACCGATGACGCGATGAACCTCGCGATGTCGGCAAAAGCGGTCCCGTTGTACGAAGCGGTAAAGAAGTTCATCGCTGAGGAAATCGAACCGTACACCCGTCGCTACTTCGAACTCGGAGAAGGTCGCAGTGATCGTTGGAGCTACGGCCCTGGTCAACTCGAATTACTCGAGCAACTGAAGAGCAAGGCGAAGAAGGCCGGCTTGTGGAACTTCTTCCTGCCGAACGCCGAGACAGGTGAAGGCCTCTCGAACCTTGACTATGCGTACATCGCCGTCGAGTTGGGTAAGAATCCGATCGCCTCTGAGGTGATGAACTGCAGCGCGCCCGACACCGGCAACATGGAGGTGCTCGAGCGAGTGGGCACACCAGAACAGAAAGAGAAGTGGCTCAAGCCACTGATGAACGGTGAGATTCGCTCCGCTTATGCGATGACCGAACCCGACGTCGCGTCGTCGGACGCCAAGAACCTCGCCTGCCGCGCTGAACGCGACGGCGATGAATGGTTGATCAACGGAGAGAAGTACTACATCTCGGGTGCCGGCGACCCGCGCTGCAAGATCATGATCTGCATGTTGCTCACGAGCCCTGAGGCGCCGCCGCACAAGCGACACTCACAGATTCTCGTACCGATGGACACCCCTGGTGTTGAGATCCTCGGGCCGATGGAAGTGTTCGGCGAAGACGATGCTCCGCATGGTCACATGCACCTGCGTTTCAACAACGTCCGTGTGCCGGCTTCAAACATGCTGCTCGGTGAAGGTCGCGGCTTTGAGATCTCACAGGTGCGCCTTGGACCTGGGCGAATCCATCACTGCATGCGCTCAATCGGTGCAGCCGAGCGCGCACTCGAATTGATGGTGCGGCGTGGTTTGTCACGCGAAGCATTCGGTAAACCAATCGCGCGCCTCGGCAAGAACACTGAGGTGATTGCGAAGGCGCGCATCGAGATTGAAGCGATGCGACTCATGGTGTTGCGCGCTGCAAAAGCGATGGACACGATGGGTAACGCCGAAGCGCGCATCTGGGTGAGTGCCGTGAAGGCGATGGTGCCCGAGCGCGTGTGCAAGATCATCGATGAAGCAATCCAAGTGTTCGGTGCGACGGGAATCTCGCAGTGGACACCGCTCGCCCGGATGTACGCCGGTCAGCGCACGTTGCGCCTTGCCGACGGCCCCGATGAAGTGCACTGGCACGTGGTCGGGCGCGCCGAGATTGCACGATTCGAGGGCGATGCTCAGCCAACCACCGACTACGAGCGCGGCAACTACCAGTTCTCTGGCCCCGCCTGACGCGCCGCTTCCGTCGCGCCCGCCCCGCCTGACGCGCCAACATCTCGCTTTGCTACCGTGACCACGGCGGGCGACACAGCCCGCCATCTCGAGAGGACCCACGCATCATGGCCGCCAAGAAGAAGTCGAAGAACAAGCCGGCGAAGAAGGCAAAGAAGCCAGCGAAGAAGCCAGCGAAGAAGCCAATGAAGAAGAAGCCAGCAGCAAAGAAGCCAGCGAAAAAGAATGTCGCCAAGAAGGCCAAGCAGCCAACGCTCGATCTTGGTCCCGCAGTCACGGCCCAGCGCATGTTTTCACTCACAGCGACAACCGAGACGGTGTCTGGTCCAGGCGTCGCTGCCTCGTTGCCGCAGCATGTGTTGAAGCGCGGCAAGAAGGCGTTCATCGTCACTGACCAGGGCGTACGTGGAGCTGGAATCGTCGCACCGATCGTGGATGTGTTGGAGAAAGCCAGCGTTCAAACGTTTGTGTTTGATCAGGTGTCGCCAAATCCGACTGATGTCAATGTCGCAGCCGGTGTTGCCGCACTCAATCGTTTTGGTATCGAAGGCACGGTCGTGGTGTTCATCGGCGGCGGTTCGGTAATGGACTGCGGCAAGTACATCGCACTCGCTGCACCGAATGGTGTCGACAACTTGAATTTGGCATTTGCGCCGAACCTCGACGCAAACGATCGAATCGACTTCGGAACGCTGGCACCCAAGGCCCAAGCTTCGAAGCCTGGTCTTCCGACGATTGCGATTCCCACTACCTCGGGCACCGCATCGGAGACCAACGGTGGTGGCCTCATCACCGACACGCTCACCAACCCGAAGGTGCATCGCAAGCTCACGTTCAGCAATCCAACGGTTGCACCACTGGTGATCTTGCTTGATCCGACCTTGACGGTTGGTATGCCTGCGCGCGGCACCGCAGCGTGCGGCATGGATGTGCTCACGCATGCAATCGAGTGCTACACATCAGCAAATAGCAACCCATACGCCGACGCTCTGGCGCTGCACGCCATTCGCTTGACCGGCCAGTGGTTGCCCAAAGTCGTCGCGGACGGAAGCGATCTCGAGGCCCGTGCTCAAATGCAGATTGCATCACACCTTGCCGGCCGCGCGTTCTCGTCGGGTCCGCTGCTCGGTCTGGTGCATGCCACGGGTCACCCAATCTCGGGTCAGTTGCATCAAGCGCACGGCCAGACACTCGCCACGATGTTGCCGCACGTGATGCGTTTCAACCGCGACGTCGTCGCGCGTCGCTATGCAGACATCGGCGAAGCACTTGGATCTGAGTACGACCCAGAGGCAGGTATCGCTGCAGTCGAGAAGTTGTCGGCAACGGTCGGTACCAACAAGCGCTTGCGTGAATTGGGCGCGACGAGTGACCACATCAACGACCTCACGCAGGATGCGTTGCGCGATCTCATCATTTTGAATACGCCGAAGTATCCAACGCGTGGTGACGTACACGAGCTCTACGCGCAGGCGCTGTAGGCAGACGCACTAGGCCGCAAGGCCGATATCAGGCGCTAAGCAGCAAGTTCACGTCGCACGAGTTCGGCGATTGCCGTCCAATGGGCGGCGAGTCCCGGGTGCAGGTCGTAGTTGGCAACGTCATGGAGTGCCACCCATTCGATGTCACTTGTTTCATGATTCGCCGCAAAGATGCCGGCGTCGTCTTGTGTGAATGCGATGACTGTGTCGTAGCGCCAGTTGCCATGGTCGTCAGAGAAAACATGCCGTACCTCAAGTCGTGAGTGGTCGACGCCCACCTCTTCAGATGCTTCCCGTAGTGCTGCAGTAACTACGTCTTCGTGCGAGTCGCGTGCACCGCCGGGTAGTGCCCACGTGCCGCCGCCGTGTGTCCAGCCGGCCCGCAGCTGCAAGAGCACACTCGGCTGCTCAAGGTCGATCCGTACGAGCAACAATCCCGCTGCACCGTGGAGACCCCAATGTGAATGACCACATTGGCAGCGGATGAAGCCATCGCCGTCGCGGTGCGCCATGGGCTTATGCGTGTGTCGAAGCTGGAGTCACGTTGCCGCGCGTCATCCAACGATCGCCAGCAAGGAGTCGTGCACCACAGATCAGCAATGCCATCACCGCTGCCGCAATTGCAAAGGTGATGGTGCGACCGAGCACTTCGTAGGACAATCCGGCGAACGATGCAGACACGCCACCTGTCAGGGTCTGCGCGCCACCGAGCAGACCCTGCGCACCCGCCTGGCGCTCCGTCGGCGCCACCATTCCGACTGCGACGCCAGCACCAGTCACCGTCATGCCGTCATTCAGCGTGTGTACGAGGAACACCGCCATCAAGAGCCACGGCAGCGAGATTGCTCCGTACAAGCCCATGCAAGCTGCACCGAACAACATGCCAAACCCGCCAGCGCGGAACGGACCGATGCGCTGAACAAATCTTCCGCCGTATGGTGCCATGAAGACCATCGGCAGCACGAAGAGTGTGACGCCGGTGTTTGCCATCCACGTCGGCGCGCCGAGGTCATTCATCATGAGCGCCCAGAGTGAGTCGAACGTGCCAATCATGAAGAACACAGCGATGCCGATGAGTACGCCTGCGGTGACGGCACGATCGCGCAGCAAGTCGACGGCAAATCGTTCGGTTGGGTGATCTTCAGCAGGCACTTCGGGAATCGGCATCGCGAAGATGACCAACGCAACCGCGGCGAGCACCGTGCCGATCACGATGAATGGTGCAGGAATTCCGAAGGGCTCGACGAGGAATGTCGAGATGACCGGACCAGCAGCGAAGCCACCGACCTCACACGACAGCACGCGACCGAGGTTGCGACCGAGATGCTCCTTGTCGCTCACGATGATGACTCGGCGCATCGCAGGCAGAGCACACCCAAGACCCAGACCAGACAAGAACCGCGAACCGAGCAGTTGCGGCAGGGTGTCGGAGAATGCCATTGCGAAGTTGCCGATGATGGCGAGCGTGAGACCGACGAAGATCAACTGCCGCGAGCGACCGCGATCCGCGAGCGGGGCAATAGTCAGCTGCGCGAAGAACGACGTGAAGAAACCGATTGCGATGACGAAGCCGAGCGCACCTTCACTGATGCCAAACTGCTCGCGATAATCGTCGAGCATCGTGAACATCACACCGTATGCCGACGACTTGACAGCGATGGCGATGAAGAGCGCCAGCAACAATCGCTTTCTCACCACGCAGCGAGGCTACTGAGTACATCTGCGACAATGGACGTATGGCAACCGTTGATGTAGTCAATCCGTTCGATGGTTCGATTGTCGGCAGAGTGCCACGGGCGGATATCGCGGATTGTTTGACTGCCGTTGATCGAGCAGATGCAGCGTTCCCCTCGTGGAGAGCCACTGCCCCCCGAGCACGAGCAGAGATACTCCGCAAGGCATGGGAGTTGATGATGGCCGAGCACGACTCGCTCGCTCGCACAATCGTGCAGGAGAACGGAAAGGTGCTCGCGGACGCAAAGGCCGAGGTTACGTATGCCGCTGAGTTCTTCCGCTGGTTCAGCGAGGAAGCCGTGCGCATCGATGGTGACTATCGCCGCGCGCCGTCGGGAGCGAATTGGCTGCTCGTTTCGCGTCAACCCGTCGGTGTATCCCTGCTCGCGACACCGTGGAACTTTCCCGCCGCGATGGCAACACGAAAAATCGGCCCTGCACTTGCTGCCGGCTGCACCGTGGTGCTGAAGCCGGCAAGCAACACACCACTGACCGCGATTGCAATCTGCGAGATCTTGCGCCGAGCGGGCGTACCCGACGGCGTGGTGAACATCGTCGTGCCTGACCCGTCAGGCCCTGCAGTGTCGGCGATGCTCTCGTCAGGCAAGGTGCGCAAGTTATCGTTCACTGGTTCGACGCCCGTTGGTTCGTTGCTGCTGGCACAGGCAGCAGAGCGCATCATCAACTGTTCAATGGAACTTGGTGGCAATGCGCCATTGGTGGTGTTCGATGATGCAGATCTCGATGTCGCTGTCGAGGGATCGATGCTCGCCAAGATGCGCAATGGTGGAGCAGCGTGCACCGCAGCCAACCGATTCTTCGTGCACGAGAAGGTGCACGACAAGTTTGTTGATGCGTTTACAAAGCGGATGTCGTCGCTGGTACTGGGTGACGGCCTCGACCCCAAGACGCACGTTGGCCCGCTCGTTTCACGGAAAGAGCAGGACCATGTGGCAGCTCTTGTGGATGCTGCAGTAGCGGATGGAGCGACGGTGGTGTGTGGTGGCAAGCGGGCGAGCGACAAGTCGTTCGGCTACCACCCAACTGTGCTGACGAATCTCAAGTTCGACGCCGCGATTCTGAAAGAAGAGATCTTCGGGCCGGTCGCACCAATCGTGCGATTTACTGACACTGACGATGTGCTGGGGCAGTGCAACTCGGTGGAGCACGGGCTCGTCTCGTACGTCTTCACTCGCGACGTCGGTCGAGGACTCAGATTCGCAGAGGCCCTCGAGACGGGAATGATCGGTCTGAATCGTGGTTTGGTATCTGACCCAGCCGCTCCGTTTGGGGGCGTGAAGGCCTCGGGTCTCGGCCGCGAGGGCGGGCACGACGGGTTAGTGGCATTTCTCGAAACGAAGTACGTCGCCGGCAATTGGTAGACGCCGGCAATTGGTAGACGCCGGCAGTTAGTAGACGCCGGCCCGCTCGCCC
>Ga0208594_1000133_pt1 | contig 24119 bp, 20 predicted proteins | sample LakMenEpi14Sep10_FD_150699 | JGI IMG/M metagenome (GOLD analysis project Ga0208594, IMG submission 150699) | Freshwater microbial communities from Lake Mendota, WI - 14SEP2010 deep hole epilimnion (SPAdes) | ecosystem: Environmental > Aquatic > Freshwater > Lake > Epilimnion/Euphotic zone ...
TACCTCGGCGGCTACTGTTTCCGCTTCAACAGACGCTTCTCGCTGGCGGCGATGACCGAACGGATCGCCAATGCCGTCTGTTGCTGTATGCCTTGCACCGAACGAGATCTCAGGGTTGCGGAGTTTTATGGGTAATCAAGATCATTTTTGATCAGAAGACATCCATCCGATCACATCCAGCTCAGCAAATTCATGCCTATGAAGCGTTTGTTTGCGGCGCCCATCCGCACTTTTCGCTGGGTGTATCGCCGTTTAGCGAAGGTGCATCCCCTGCTTCTGGTTGTCATCGTGATGGCCTTGGTGCGGTTGGCCACACTCGGCACCTATCCCTTAATGGACACAACCGAGGCTCGCTATGGCGCCATTGCCCGGCTGATGACTGACCAGGGCGATTGGATTACGCCCTGGTTTCGACCTGGGGTGCCGTTCTGGGGCAAGCCTCCGCTCTCCTTCTGGTGCACAGAACTCAGCTTCAGGCTCTTTGGCGTGAATGAATTCACCGCCCGGTTGCCCCATTGGATTTTAGGAGTTGTCACTGGCGGAGTCGTGTGGGGCCTAGCCATGCGCCGTTCGCTGCGGGAGGCTCTGCTGGCGGTGGCCTTGCTTAGCGGCTGCCTGCTCTTTTTCGTTGCCTCCGGCGCCGTGTGGACCGACATGGCCCTCACCCTCGGCATGACCGTGACAATGGCCAGTTTCTGGCTTGTCGTGCAGCCTGCTCAGCCGGATCGTCTGTCTCGCCAAGCTCGCTGGTGGTTCTTCATCAGTCTGGGTTGGGGCCTGTTGGCGAAGGGCCCTGTGGCCCTAGCGCTAAGCGCTCTATCCATCGCGGCCTGGCTGGTTCTATCGCCATCCCACTGGTCGGCCCTGGCCCGCTTCCCCTGGGTGCGGGGAGTTGTGTTAACCAGCCTGATTGCGGGGCCTTGGTATTGGGCTGCGGAGCAGAGGACACCTGGCTTCCTCAACTATTTTCTGGTCGGCGAGCATTTCCAGCGTTTTCTGGTCCCTGGCTGGCAGGGTGATTTGTACGGGACAGCCCATCTCTATCCCCGTGGCACGATTTGGCTGTTTCTGCTCTACATGCTGATGCCATGGACCATTCTTGTCCCTCTCTTTTTATGGCGTCAATTGTGGGGAACCTTGAAAACATTCATCATCCAACTGCTGCATCGCCCCTCCTTCTTGCCTGATCCGGTGCACCGAGGTCCTTTTTCTGATCTCCCACACCAGGAGCGCGATTGGCGCCTTTATCTGATTTGCTGGGGATTGACGCCCGTGCTATTCTTTACCTTCTCCGCCAATATCATCATGCCCTATGTGTTGCCCGGAATTCCAGCCCTGGCCCTTCTGGGAGCATCTCATTTTGACGGTTTTGACGAGCGACGAATCGATCGGTTGCTGTTCACAGGATTGTCGATGATGCTAGTAGGCTCGTTTCTTTTCGTACTAGTCTTCCCTTTCACCGGTTACGGCGAGCGCAAGTCCCAGCGGTCGTTGATTCAGCTTTACGAACAGTTACGAGCGCCCGAGTCCCAACTCGTCTATTTCGGACAATATCCTTTTTCGGCTGGGTTCTACAGCAACCACTCGGTGAGCTCGGTGTTTGATCTACCCCATCTCACCTCTGCACTGGATCAATCAGGCAGCCTGTTCGTGGCCTTACCCAAGAATCCTTCCCCCGAGCTGCGCCATCTCGCCGATAGGCGCCTTGAGCGGGTTGGCCCATCCCGCCGCTTCACCCTCTACCGGGAACGGCCGCCATCCGGATCGGGCTGATCTGGGTTGGCCTTCCTGAGCCGCTATGGACTGGTCGGGGTCATTGCTGCAGGGCTCCATGCCCTGACCTTGGCCAGTCTGAGGGCCCTGCAGGTGCCGATTCCCCTGCCAACCTGGCCGGTTTCCTGCTGGCTTCCCTATGGGGCTACGTGGCCCACGCCAAGGTGAGCTTCCGGCCAAACACAGGCGGCACTCTGTTTCCGCGGCGGTGGCTGCTGATCCAGCTGGGCGTGAATGTGGCCCTGAGTCTGCTGATGCCCTGGTGGCTTGGCCCCTGGGCAACCAGTCTCCTGGCCCTGGTTCTGCTGGTGTTCACCCCAACGGCCGTGAATCTGCTGGTCTGGAGCCTGGCGGCTCGCCATACGGCCCTTCTGCGGACATCTCCGCGGGGGGCGCCCCCGTCATCACGCCGATGACCTCGGCCTCGATCCGGGAATCCATGGGGCGATTGTTTCGCACGCCAATGCCGACCAGCTGCATGGTGCCAGCCTGCTGATCCATCCCGCCACGGTCTCCGACCTGCCAATCGGCTGAAAGGGTAGGGATCTCAATCGCTGGTCGTGCTGAGCGGGCCAGCCCCCTCCTCGACGGATCGGATCAAGTAGGTAGGACGGTTCTTAACTTCCAGGTAAATTCGGCCGACGTATTCCCCCAGGATGCCAGTACCGATCAATTGTAGACCACCCAGAAAGGTGACAGCGAAGAACAATGACGCATAGCCCGGTACATCAATTCCAAAGAAGAGTACGCGGATCACGGCGGCAAGTCCAACCGCAAAAGCCGCGACAGTGAAAGCCAGCCCTAGATAACTCCAAATTCGCAGCGGAGCCGTGGAGAAATTGAAAATGCCATCAAGGGCATAGTTCCATAGTTTCCAGCCACGCCATTTGCTGGTGCCGATATGGCGTGCGGGTCGCTTGAAGGCGATGTTCTTCTGATCAAAACCCATCCAAGCAAAGAAACCCTTGGAGAAACGCACCTTCTCGCCACAGGCAACGATGGCATCAATCGCCACGCGATCAAGCAGACGATAATCAGATGCATTGTATTGCACTTCTAGATTACTCAATCGCAGAAACAGCGAATAGAAGCCCTGCGAACTCAGTCTTTTCATGCGGCTGTCGCTTGAACGGTCATGGCGAACCGCGTTGACGACCTGATGCCCCTCAAGCCAGGCCTCCACCATCGGCCCGATCAGTTCAGGGGGATCCTGCAGATCCGAATCCATCAACACGACCGCCCCGCAGCGGCCCCGGGCGTAATCCAGGCCGGCGAGCATGGCGGCTTCCTTGCCGAAATTGCGGCTGAGCCGTATCAAGCTCAGCGGGCAGGCAGGGGGCGATCCGAAGTGGTTGTCTTCTGCAATCAGAGATTGAATCGAGGCCGCCGTACCATCGCGCGAGCCATCATCCACAAGCACCAGTCGCTTCACAGCAGGCTGGCGGCGAATGGCCGCAATAAAAGCTGCAATTCCGCTGGCCTCGTTGAAGCATGCGGACACCACCCAGAGTTCGGGCACGGGGGCGGATGCTTCCAGGGTGGTCAGTTGGGTCTTGAGGTGGCGATGCTAGGCCGACCTGTTTCGCCATTGCCGATGAACTTGCCCTCCACCGCACGCCTCGAGGACCTGCGGAGCCTGCGCACCGCCCCCCTGCTCTCGCCTGAGCAGGCCAAGGCTTTGGCTCTTGAACTCGCGGGGGCCATGGGTCGTTGCAGCTGGTTCACCGTCGGGGTGATGGCACCCAGCCCGGCGGCTGCCATTGCAGCCCTTCGCGCCCTGGAGCATCGCTGCGGCTGGCTCCCCCTTGAGCCCGATCCCGCAGTCGCGGCTGTGGCCGTGGATCAACCAGTGTTTCTCAAGGGCAACCAGCATTCCGGTTGCTTTGCAGTGCGGGCGGAGCAGGGCCTGGGCAGCGGCATCCTGGTCACTGGCCACAATCCGGATGACGTGGCGGCGGAGGACACCTGGGGCCCATTGCCCCTGGATTTCTTCGGCCCGTAATCTGGGCGGCTGTGATTCGCCTCTGATGGCCCACCCCCTGCGCATCGCCTCCCGCCGCAGCCAGCTGGCCATGGTGCAGACCCATTGGGTGCGGGATGAGCTGGCCAGGTCCCACCCCGGCCTGGAGATCAGTATCGAGGCGATGGCCACCCAGGGCGACAAGATCCTGGATGTGGCCCTGGCCAAGATCGGCGACAAGGGCCTGTTCACCAAGGAACTGGAGGCCCAGATGCTGGTGGACCGGGCCGACATCGCCGTCCACAGCCTCAAGGACCTGCCCACCAACCTGCCCGAGGGACTGATGCTGGGCTGCATCACCGAGCGGGAAGACCCGGCCGATGCCCTGGTGGTGCACGCCAAACACCAGGACAAGACCCTGGCCACCCTGCCGGAGGGCGCGGTGGTGGGCACCAGCTCCCTGCGGCGCCTGGCCCAGCTGCGCCACCACTTCCCCCATCTGGTGTTCAAGGATGTGCGCGGCAATGTGATCACCCGCCTGGAGAAACTCGATGCCGGGGAGTACGACTGCCTGATCCTGGCCGCCGCCGGCCTGGGCCGCCTGGGCCTGGGGGATCGCATCCACGAGCTGATCGATCCCTCCATCTCCCTGCATGCGGTGGGCCAGGGGGCCCTGGGCATCGAGTGCCGCGACGGCGATGCCGCCGTGCTGGAGCAGATCAAGGTGCTGGAGCACACCCCCACCGCCCGCCGCTGCCTGGCCGAGCGCGCCTTCCTGCGCGAGCTGGAGGGCGGCTGCCAGGTGCCGATCGGCGTGAACACCTGCTTCGAGGGTGAGGGCGATGGAGCCGAGTTGGTGCTCACCGGCATGGTGGCCAGCCTTGATGGCGTGCGCCTGATCCGCGACGAGGCCCGAGGCCCGCAGACCGATCCCGAAGCGATCGGCATCGCCCTGGCCCACACCCTGCGCGCGCAGGGGGCTGGGGAGATCCTGGAGGAGATCTTTGCCAGCGTCCGCCCCGAGGCCTGAGGTCGGCGCCACCCCCTTCCAGTGGGGGTTACTCGCCTGGGCCGCCCTGGTGGGCGTGAGCACCGGGCTGGCCGTGGTGGCCTTTCACGAGCTGGTGGGACTGATCAACAGCGGCCTGTTCGGTCCGGGGGTGGAGGCCCTGCTCTCGATCGGCGGCAACAACCCTCTGCAGGCCGACCAGCTCACGGTCGTGGCACCGCCACCGCCGCCGCCGGTGGACGAGAGCACGCCGCTCAGTGCGCTGCTGCGCATCGGTCTGGGGGGCCTGGGCTATCTGCCGCCGCCGCCGATGGTGGCCGAGCCGCCCGCGCTGCCCTCCCCGGCGCTGCCCGACTGGTTGCAGCTCTGGCCGGTGCTAGTGGTGCCCACCCTGGGCGGTCTGGCGGTGGGTGTGTTGCGCCGCTACGGACCGGAGCTCGGGCCAGGCCTGCCCAGCCTGATGGCCATGGCCGATGGCTCGGCCCCGGCGGCCCCGCGCCTGCCCTGGCTGCGGCTGATCAGCGCCTCCCTCAGCCTGGGCAGCGGCGCCTCCCTGGGACCGGAGGGTCCGAGCGTGGAGAGCGGCGGCAACCTCGGCCTATGGCTGGCCCAGCGGGGCCGCCTGCCGCCCCAGAGCCAGAAGGCCCTGGTGGCTGCCGGGGTGGCCGCCGGCCTGGCGGCGGGCTTCAAGGCACCCATCGCCGGCGTGTTCTTTGCCTTTGAAGGCAGCTACAGCGCCATCCAGGGCCGCCCCAGCCTGCGCGCCGTGCTGGTGGCCTCGGTGGCCTCCGCCCTGGTCACCCAGCTGCTGCTGGGTGATGAACCGATCCTGAGGCTGCCTGCCTATGCCGTGCGCTCACCCCTGGAGCTGCCGCTCTACCTGATCCTGGGTGTGCTGGCCAGCGGCATGTCCTGGCTGCTGCTGCAGACCTTGGCCCTGGGCCGGAGCGCAGGGCTGCAGCGCTGGCTGCGGGCCCTGCCCCCCGGCCTTGCCACGGCGGCGGGCGGGCTGAGCGTGGGGCTGCTGGCCCTCGCCTTTCCCCAGGTGCTGGGGGTGGGCTACGACACGATTGAGGCGCTGCTGGGCGTGGACGGGGGCATTCCCGTGCTGGCCCTGCTGCTGCTGCTGGGTACCAAGCTGCTGGCCACCGGCATCAGCAATGCTTCCGGATTTGTGGGCGGCGGCTTCGCTCCGGCCCTGGTGCTGGGGGCTGTGCTGGGCAACTGCTACGGCCAGCTGCTGGGGGCCGGCGGCCTGCATCTGGCGGTGGCGGAGCCACCGGCCTACGCGATGGTGGGCATGGCCGCCGTGCTGGCCGGCAGCGCCCGGGCGCCGCTCACCGCCCTGCTGCTGCTGTTCGAGCTCACCCGCGACATCCGCATCGTGCTGCCCTTGATGGCCGCTGCGGGGCTGAGTGCGGCCCTGGTGGAGCGCTGGCAGGGCCTCAGTGATCCCGGCCTGCTGGGTCCGGACATCGTCGAGGAGCGCCGCCGCCGCCAGCTGGCCGCCGTGCCGGTGGGCGACGCCCTGGAGCCCGAGGCACCGCTGGTGCTGCCCCGGGAGCTGCCGGCGATCGCGGCGCTGGAGCAGCTGGTGGCGGCCCAGGGCCATTGCCTGCTGGTGAGCGAGGGCGATCAGGTGGTGGGACTGGTGACCCTGCCCGACCTGCAACGCGCCCTCACCGCCGCCAGCGACGACGACACCCTTGCCAACAGCCCGAATCCACCGCCCCTGGCCCTTGGGGAGTGCCAGCGCTCCGAGCTGGTGTGGCTGCCGCTGCAGGCTTCCCTGGCCCAGCTGGAGGACCAGCTGCGGCCCAGCGGCCTGCGCCAGCTGCCCATCTTCGAACTGGGAACGGGGTCGGTGCTGCCGGTGGGCCTGCCACGCCTGGGCCTGCCCCTCGAGAGCCTGCGGGGCGTGGCCAGCCGGGATGGGCTGGCCAGGGCACTGGCCTCCCGGCTGATTCCTTCACTGGCGGATCCCCTGGCCGCTGGTCAGCAGGCCTGATCCACCTGGATCGCGGAGAAGTGGCTGGGCTGGAGGGAGCTGGCCACCGGATCGGCCTGCTGGAGCCGCTGCACGATCCGCTCCAGATCGAGGGCAGACAGCTCGCCATTGCCGCACCACTTGAGCACGGTGCTGGGCACCACAGCGGGGTTGGCACCACCAGGGTCGCCTAGCGGGTGATACCCGGCCATGGAGGACAAAAAAACGTGTAGAAAGGTTAGGGAGCCCACCCCCACAGATCGGGTCCAGCAGGGAGGATCTGCAGGATGTCTTCCGGGTTGGGACAGAGAACGTCAGGCCCGACTGCAGGACCTAGGGCTTGACGATCACGGGTGTGCCGAGCTGCACCTTGGAGAACAACTCCCGCACGTGGGGCGTGAGCATGCGCACGCAACCATTGGACACCGCAGCCCGGGAGGTGACGGTCCAGGCCCAGGCATCGGGGGTGCCATGGATGCCGTACTGGTTCACACCGCTCTGCTTGAAGCCGATCCAGCGGTCACCCAGTGGTGCCTGGGGCCCCCTGGTGGCGTTGATCTTGCCGCTGGAGGTGCTCTGGTACACCGGGTTCACCACCATGTTCTCGATGGTGTAGCGCCCCACTGGCGTGGGGGTGCTGGGGTCACCGATGGCCACGGGCCAGCGACCGATCACCTGGCTGCCCTCGAGCAGGCTGATCTGGCGCTTGCCCAGTTCCAGGAGGATCTCCCGCACCACCGGCGGCTCAGGCGGCGGTGGTGCAACCATGGCCGTGCTGGCGTCTGCTGGGGGAGCCTGGGCCTCCGCCAGGCTGGCGCCAGGTGCCAGTGCCCAGCCCAGGCTGGCCACCAGCCCCAGCAGGGCCAGGGAGCCCCTGCTGGGGCTGGTGAAGAGAGCACGCGGGAACTGGCGCATGGCTGGAGCGGAAGGGACAGGCGGAGAAGGGGCTCAGGGGCGCTGAGGCAGCGGCTTCAGTCGACCAGCTTCGGAGCGATCTCGCTGTTGTAGCGGGTCTCGCACTCCTTGATCACCCTCACGGCCTCGGCGGCATCGAAGAAGCCATTCACTCGGCAGGTGCCAGGCTTCTTGAGGTCCTTGTAGTGCTCCCAGTAATACTGGGTTTCCTTGAGCCAGTGGTCGCCCAGATCGGTGTAACTGGTGATGTGATCCATGCGCTTGTCATCCGCCAGCACGGCGATCACCTTGTCGTCCACCTCGCCGCCATCGTCGAATTTCATGATGCCGATGATGCGGGCCTCCACCAGGGAGCCGGGCACGAGGGGCTCGGTCACACCCACGATCTCGATGTCGAGGGGGTCGCCGTCCTCGTCCCAGGTGCGGGGAATGCAGCCGTAGGCGAAGGGGTAGGCCAGGGAGGAGTAGCCCACCCGGTCGAGCTTGAGATGGCCGGTCTCGGTGATCAGCTCGTACTTGTTGATGGTGTTGCTGTTGAGCTCCACGATCGCGTTCAACCGCAGCTCCGCTTCATCGGCAAACGCGGGCAGCACGTGCAGCAGGTTGGCCATCGTGCGGCTGGGAGCTTGGTCGATGTTCGCCATGGGGGAGCGGTAGCGCGCCGCGCATCCTATGCAGGAATCCGGTTGGTTCCCACGGTCCCATCGGCCAGCTGGTCAACCTTGCTGCCCAGATAGGCGAGGAAGGGCTGGGCGCTGAGGGCCCGTCCGCTGACCCGCTCCACCAGCTGCTCGCCGTTCACTGCGCGGCCCAGGGGCCACACGGTTTCAGCCAGCCAGCTCTGCAGGCGGGCCTCCTCGCCGGCGGTGATCAGGGCCTGGATGGGGCCGTGCCGTTGCTCGAAGGTCTCCGAGAGCTGGGCGCTGATCAGGTGGCCCAGGGCATAGGAGGGGAAATAGCCGAACAGGCCTTCTGCCCAGTGGATATCCTGCAGGCACCCCTCGGCGTCAGTCTGGGGCTGGATTCCCAGCAGATCCTGCATCCGTTGGTTCCACTGCTGCGGTAGCTCTGCCACCGGCATCTCCTGTTCGAGCAGGGCCAGCTCCAGCTCGTAGCGCAGCACGATGTGCAGGCCGTAGCTGAGTTCATCGGCCTCAACGCGGATCAGACCGGGCTTGAGCGGGTTGAGCGCGCGCCAGAAGCCGAAGGGGCCGCCCCACGGATCGCTGGCAGGCCCGCCGCCCAGGCCGGCGCAGAAGCGCGGGTGCCAGCGCTCGGCGAAGGCGCGGCTGCGGGCCACGCGGCACTCCCAGAACAGCGACTGCGACTCGTGCACCCCCATCGACGTGGCTTCTCCGAGGGGCCAGGGGAAGTAGTGGTCGTCGGTTCGGGGGAGCCCCTGCTCGTAGAGGGAATGCCCCCATTCGTGGGCGGTGGCCAGGAAGGCGGAGAGGGGCTGGCCGGGCACCACCCGGGTGGTGATGCGGAAGTCCTGGGGGCCCACGGTGCAGGAGAAGGGGTGGGCCGAGCGGGAGCGCTGGCAGCGGGCCGGGTCGTAGCCCCAGCTGTCGAGGAGCTCGGCGCAGAGCTGCTCCTGGAGGGTTTCGGAACAATCGATCGTTTCGGGCTGGGGAGTGCTCGCGGCCCTGACCTGGTCCAGCAGCTCCGGAAGCTCAGTCTTCAGGGGAGCAAACAGCTCCTCCAGCCGGGCCTTGCTGATGTCGGGCTCAAACGGCTGGGCCAGGATCTCCCAGGGGCTGCGGACCACCGGCTCGGCGGCGGCGAGCTGGCTGGCCTGCTGGCGGCGCAGGTTGATCAGCTCCTGGAGGGCCGGGGCGAAGGCCGAGAACTCGTTGCGGGCCCGGGCGTCCTGCCACACCGCATTGCCGCGCGACTGGGCCCTGGCCAGGGCGGGCACCAGATCGGGATCCAGGCAGCGCTGGCGTTCCAGCTCCAGACGCAGCAGCTCCAGGTTGCGGCACCGCTCGGGCGGGGCATCGGCGCCCAGCTCGGCCTCGGCCGCCCCCACCAGCTCGGCGTACGCCGCACTGCTCTGGCGCTCGTGCAGCTGGCCGGCCAGCAGGGCCAGCTGCTCACCGCGCCAGGCGGCGCCCGCAGCCGGCATCACCGTGTTCTGGTCGTAGTAGAGGGCGCTGCTGATCGAGCCCAGCAGGCGGGTGTGGTGCAGGTGCTGGTGCAGTTGCGCAAAGGCGGAGCCTGCGGACGGCATGGGCAGACGGAGGCGATGGGCTCAGCATGGCGCCAGGCTGCTCACGGGCGCAGTCCTGGTGGGGGAACTACCGGCGGGGAAGCAGGTCGGGCATGGGTGCGCCATTGCCGCGCAAGCGCCTGATCGAGGGCCGGGCAGCTGGCTGGCAGCGGGAATGGCTGCTCGCTGCCCGACGGCGACATGGTGCCCTGGGACGGTTCGGCCACGGGTGGGGGAGGCAGAGCGGGCCGGCTCCAGGCGATCAACGCGCCCAGGGGGTCCTGAGCGGCCCTGGCCAGCAGCAGCTGGCGATCGCTGGAGCCGTTGCGGAGCTGGCTGAACTGCTGTCTGCGCTGGGTGAGGGTTCCGGCAATCAGACCGGGGTCCCTGCACAGGCGCTCCGCCTCGTTCTGGATCACGGGCAATGGATCGGTGGGTCGAGCCCACCAGGCTGCGGCGCCCATGGCCAGCCCAACCGGCACCAGCAGCAGCAGGGCAAGGGGCACCCCCGGGGGCCGGCTGACCACGGGCAAGGTCACGGCGCGCCTGGGTCCAGGGGTCTGCCCAGCTGCTGGGAGCCAGCGCCCCACGGCGATGGAGAGGTCATCGCCACTGCCGGCGGCACTGATTTCAGCAAGGCCCTCTTCCAGCTGACGGGGGTCCTGGATGCCGACCATCTGGCTGCACAGCTCCAGGAAGTCCCCGTCGGTGGCGCAGGACTTGCGCACGCCGTCGGTGCTGATCAGCAGAGCAAACGGTGGGCAGGAGGCTGGGATGGCCTGCAGCTGGGCCCGCTCAACCCAGCGCGCCCTCGCCTCGCTGAGACAGAGGCTGGCCGTGGCCTCCCCTGTCCCGGGCAGTTCGGCCTCCTCGCTGAGGAGCCGGTTGCCACCGCCGCCAACCCGCACCAGATCCCAGTCCCCCAGACCGGTGCATCCCCACCAGGTGGGTGCCAGCAACAGCAGCCCCAGCGTGCTGCCATAGAGCGAGGAGCAGAAGAGCTGGCGATCGCCATTGCCTTCATGAAACTGCTGCTGCTGCTGCCAGTGCAGCTGAATCGCCTGCAGCCAGCGGGTCTGAATCGCATCCGGCAAGCCCTCCGCCAGCAAGCGCTCCCAGGTGGGCAGGTGATCGAGGGGGGCGGACTGCAGGGCCACCTCCACCACCTCGGCGGCCTGCTCGCAGGCCAGGCGGCTGCCGCTGTCGCTGCAGCGGTAGCGCTCCCCGCCATGGCCATCGGCCACCGCCAGCAGCTGCAGGCGGCCGCCCGATGGGGCCAGCAGCGTGCGCACCAGGGAAAAGTCCTGACACACCACCTGCCTGCGGCGGTGGGCCGCGCCGATCACGGTGCAGTGCCAGGCCGGCAGCCACCTCCCCTCGGCAGCGCTGTTCACCACACCACGGGGCCCACATCGCCGATGGGATCCAGCAGGGTGGGCGGCAGGTCCGGGAGCGGAATGTTGCCCAGCGCCTCGCCCTGCTGTTGAACCCGGCTGGCGGGCATGGAAGCGGCACCCACCACGGCCGTGGAGGCCCACTGGATGTACTGGGCCAGGGCCGTGGCATTGCTGGCCTGGAGTGGCCGCCGCGGCGAGCGCGAAGAGGGGGCCACCCGGTGCCGGGGCAACTCACCGCTGGCACCAGGCACTTCCGCACGGTCCCCGGCCTGGCCCGATGCCGGGCCGATGAACTGCTGCAGCACCTCCTGGTCGGCGTCGTGGCCGACGGCGATCGCCAGGCGCACGGCTTTCTGGGCCCAGGGCTGGCGCAGCAGGCGGGCCAGCCCCGCCTCGAAGTCGTCGGTGGGTTGGCCATCGGAGATCAGCACCAGCACCGGCGGCAGGGCCCGCTCCTCCATCGGCGGTGAGGCCAGCTGGGCGGCCACCAGCTCCAGCGCCTCGCCCATCGCCGTCACCCCCCCGGCCTGGAGGTCGTGCCACTGCAGCTGCTCCACCGGCGTGGGCTCGGCGATGTGCCATTGGGCGCGATCGGCAAAGCGCACCGCCCGCACCAGCACCCGGGCCTCGGGGTTGTCGCGGGCCACCCGCGCCATCCCCGGCAGCGACTGGCGGATGGCCTGGTTGAGGGCCTGCATCTTGCCCTGGGCGGCCATCGAGCCGGAGCAGTCGCAGAGGTAGATGAAGTGCAGGGGCCGATTGGCCAGGCGCACGTTGGGGAAGGACGGCATCAGCGGGGCGGCAACGCGTCTGGAGGCCCTGGGGTCAGGGATCGATCCGGATCAGGCCATCGTCGCTGACGATGGCAGCGGTGGCCGCCAGATTGCAGCTGCGGCCGGGGTCCACCTGCAGCTGCTGGCCTTGCCGCAACGTCACCTGCCAGGGGCTGGAGCCGCGGTTGCGCAGCCCAAGGATGCCGGCATCGCCGGGATGGGCCACGATCTCGGCCAGCGGCTGATCGAACTGCGGCGGTTGCAGCCGGTCAAAGTGGTGACGGTGCAGGGTGGTGCCCGGAGTTGCCAGCACGTCGGCGCAGGGCAGCTGCAGCCGGCGGGGTGCCGCCAGGGTGGCGCCGCAGCTCCAGCAGGGCGGAGGCGGGCTCTGGTGGCTGCGGAAGTTCTCCTGGCCGCAGGCCGGGCAGATCTGGCGGCGGTCGAGGGTGCGGGCCAGTTCGTCCTGCCACTGGCCGGTGAGCACCCGGCGTGCGGGGTCCCGCAATCCCGGCCCGAAGGTCTGGATGAACAGGGCCTGCAACGCGGCCGGGTAGATGGGCCAGGTGAGCAGGGCCGCGCTGTGCAGTTCGGGGTCGGGGCGGTTGCGCAGGTCGCCCGGATCGAAGATGAACACCGGATCCTCGCCGTAGAGGCGGCGACGGGCGGGCTCATCGAGGCAGCGGATCGCCAGTTCCATGGCACCACGGAACGGGTCGTGGCGGGTGAGCAGGCGGAAGAGCAGCACCGCCAGGGAGTGGAGGTCGCTGTTGGCACCGGGCCTGGCGCGGCCCATGAGCACCTCCGGGGCGATGAACCCCGGGGTGCCGAGCACACCGCCGGGGTCGCGGCCATCCACGTCCACGTTGTCGTTGTCGCAGATCAGGATGCGGCCGCTGGCGGGTTCGAGGAAGAGGTTGCCCAGGGAGATGTCCTTGTAACAGAGCCCCCGGCTGTGCAGGGCATGGAAGGCATCGGTGAGCTCCAGACAGGCGCGCAGCACGCTGGCCAGGCTGAGGTCCACCAGGCCGCCGTAATGCTCCACCGCCCCCACGAAGCCCGCGGGCCGCAGACCCATCAGATAGCCAAAGCCCTGCTCCCGGCACCGGAGCAGGCGCTGGGATTCGGCGGTGGGGCGCAGCAGGGCCATTGGCCAGAGAAAGCTGGCGCTGGGCGCGGTGCTGGTGATGGCGGCAGCGAGGCGGAGCTCCAGCCCAGGATCGCGGGCGATGCAGGCCGGCAGGTACCACTTGAGGGCGAGGCGCTCGCCCGCCAGCTCCACCGCATACACCTCACCCTGGCTGCCGCTGCCGATGCCGCGGAGAACCAGCAGCGGGGTGCTGAGCCCGGCAAAGGAGAGCCAGCTTCCCTCCGGCAGGATCCAGGTCATCGCGCCCGGCCCGGTTGGACGGGATCGGCACCCGGGCTGAGGGCCTGGCGGATGCCGTTGCGGTGGGCCAGCGCCGTGCGGCGGTTGCTGAAGGCGTGGCGGCGGGCCCGACCATCGCGCAGGTCCACCTGCAAAGTGTGCCGCTTGCGGGAACCCAGCAGCACGGCCGCCACCAGCAGGGCGATCTGCAGGGGCCAGAAGATCCCCACGGGGCCGATGCGGATGGGCAGCAGCAGCAGCAGGGCGACGCTCAGCAGCACCCACCAGCTGAAGAGGTGGGGAAAGCGGGCCGTGGTGTGGACCACGACCGCGCGAATCTGATCGAGGGGGATGGTCTCCCCGCCGATGGCGACCGTGGCGGCTGTGCCGCCGTTGCTGGGGCTGGCCGTGGCGGTTTGGCGTGGTGCTGGGATCGCAGCGGCCTGCCGCTGCAGGCGGAACACCAGCACGGGGCCGGAGCGGCCGAGGCGGATCTCGTCACCATCGCCGAGGGGTCTGCAGCGCTGCACCCGCTCCCCCTCCAGATAGGTGCCATCACGGCTCTGCCACTCGCACACCAACCAGCCGTGGCGGCTGGAGAAGCGCACCACGGCGTGGTGATCGGCCACCGCCGCCTGGGACGGCAAAGCCAGCTGGTTGCTGCTGGCGCGGCCGATGGTGAGGGGCTGGTCGGGATTGAGCCGCAGACACTTCTGCGGCTCATCCCGCAGCTGCAGCAAGGCGGCCGCTGTCATTCGTCGCCCCGGCGGCGCTTCCACCACAGCTGCCAGTCGTCGCGCAGATCGTTCCACCAGCCGCCGTCTCCCTGGCGGAACGGCTGCACCCGACCGGGAAAGAGCAGGGCCTTGGCGGCCAGGGCCAGGGCCGCCAACAGCAGCGCCAGCAACACCCACCCCGGGATGGCGCCTGGTGCCTGTGCCACGAACACCGCCCGCACGGCATAGACCGCCAGGGTGAAGGCGAGCCAGAAACGGAAGGGCTCCCAGGGATCGCGCGGCTGGGCCACGGCCTGATCCAACGAACAGCGCAAGGTTAGGTCCGTAGCGTGGTGCCCGTCCCGGGTTGCCGTCACTCGTCGATGGAGACGTCCTCCCCAGCGCCCAGTCGATCGCGCTTGCAGCTCTGGCGTGAGCTCGCCAGGGCGTGCGTCAGGGGCGAGCTGATGGGGCGTCCGGAGGCCATCCGCCAGGCCTGGAGCGGCCTGCGTGAGCACGGGGCCACGGTGGAGCTCTGGCAGGGCGAGACCTGCGTGCGGCGCCTGGCGGTGGGCGACGGGCGCATCCGCATCGGCCGTGACCCGGCCTGTGAGCTGGCCCTCGACTCCCCCAGCCTCAGCCGGGTGCACGCGGTGCTGGAGCGGCGGCAACCCAGTGACCGGGACGCGACGTTGCTGGATTACGACTCCAGCAACGGCCTGTTTCACCGCGACCGGCGCATCCGCTCGATCGCCCTGCGCCATGGCGACAGGGTGGTGCTGGGGTCGGCGCTGAAGGGTGACACCCCCGAGCTGCGCTATCAGCACCGGCGCAGTGCCCTGGAACTGGGGGTGCATGGCCTGGGCATCGGCAGCCTGGTGGGGGCGGGCCTGCTGGCCTCGGGGATGCTGATGGCGGCCACGATTGCCGGCGGCTCGAAGATCCGGGTGATCGATGGGCCCGTGAAGATCCTCGCGGCCGATGGCCGGCAGATCGACGCCCAGCAGGGGTCGGCCACGGCCCTGCCGTCGCTGGCGGACTACCCCCTGCACCTGCGCCAGGCCCTGCTGGCCTCGGAGGAGGCGCGCTTTGGCTGGAACAGCGGCATCGACCTGTTCGGCACCCTGCGCTCCGCCCTGCGGCGAACGGGCGGAGGCAGTGGGCTCACCCAGCAGGTGGCGCGGCTCTACTACCCCGCGGTGGGGCGTGATCTGAGCGTCACCCGCAAGCTGCGCGAGCTGTGGGTGGCCCTGCAGCTGGAGGTGGGCTACAGCAAGCACCGCATCCTGAAGATGTACCTCGACCGGGCCCACCTGGGGCTCGGCACCGACGGCTTCGAGCAGGCCGCCCAGCTGTATTTCCGCAAGTCGGCCCGGGAGCTGGATGTGGCTGAATCGGCCTTTCTGGTGGGGCTGCTGCCCAGCCCCAACGGCTACAGCCCCTGCCATGCCCCCAGCCAGGAGCAGGAGGCGGCGGCGCTGGAGGAGGCATTGCTGAAGCGCCATGGCCAACTCAGCCAGCAGGACCTGGAGCGGATCGAGGCCGTGCGCAACGGCCCCTGGCTGCCCGTGAAGCGCCGCAACCTGGTGCTGGAGCTGATGCACGGCCAGGGGCAGCTGAGCGATCAGGGCCTGCGCGACGCCCAGCGCCAACCGCTGAACATCGACCCCTCCGCCTGCCGCGAGACGGCGATCACCAGCTTTCCCTTCTTCGCGGACTACGTGATCGGTGAGCTGGAGGGGCGGCGCTTCGGCCTCAATCTCTCTGGCACGGAGGGCGGCAACTACGTGGCGGTGAGCACGATCGACCCCCAGCTGCAGGCCCTGGCCCAACAGCAGCTGCAGCGGTTTCTGGAGGGGCCGGCGGCGGCGGTGGGCCTGGGCCAGGGTGCCCTGATCAGCCTGCGGCCCAGCAGCGGCGAAATCCTGGCCTACGTGGGCGGCGGCAACTACGCGCGCTCCAGCTTTGACCGGGTGCAGGCCCTGCGCCAGCCCGGCTCCACCTTCAAGCTGTTCCCCTTTCTCGCCGCCCTGGAGGCCGGCATGGGGGAGCAGGACCTGGTGAACTGCTCGGCCCTGAGCTTTGTGGCCGGCTGCCGCCAGGGCAACGCCCAGATCAGCGTGATCGACGGCCTGGCGCTCTCGGAGAACGTGGTGGCCCTGCGGGTGGCGCAACGGGCTGGACTGGATCAGGTGATTCGGCTGGCGCGGCGGCTGGGCATCAGCACCCCGCTGGATGCCGACTACTCGGGGATGCTCGGCGGCCGGGAGACCTATCTCTATGAGCTGACCCGGGCCTACGCAGTGGTGGCCAATGGCGGCCGCTGGGTGCCGATGCACGGGGTGACCCGCCTCTACGACCTGGGGATCTGCCAGTCGCTGCAGAGCCTCGACGAATGCCCGGAGCACGGGGTGACGATTGCCCGCGGCGAACAGACCCGCCAGGTGCTGCCGGCGGAGCAGGCCGCGGCGATGGACCGGATGCTGCGGGCGGCGGTGGTGCGGGGCACGGGCCGAGGGGCTGCGCTGGTGAGCGATGCCCGCGGCAAGACAGGCACCACCAACGACGGGGTGGATGTGCTGTTCATCGGCTACTCGCCGGCGATGGACCTGGTGACAGGGATCTGGATGGGCAATGACGACAACACGCCGGCGGCGGCGGCCAGCGGTGCCCTGGTGGCTGAGTTCTGGGGGCAGTACATGGCGGCGGCCGCAAACCGGAGCTGACGACCGGCGGCGGGCCAAGCTGGGGGGAGATCTGCAGAGCAGCTGGTGGAGGGGCGTGATCGGCTGCGGTGGCGGGAGCTCGGCCAACGGCTGGCGAGCACCCTCAGCCAATCCAGCAGCCCGATCTCCACGCCTGCACGGCTGCAGGGGCTGGTGGCCGATCTGGCCGCCGACCAGCAGGAGCTACTGCTGCCCCTGAAGGATCTGGTGAGCCGGCCGGCCTTTCAGGCCCTGATCCCCAGGGCCGGCAGCGGCAGTGGCGCGGTGCAGCGGGATGTGCTGATCCAGGCGATGGAGGCCACCTTCTCCCGCCGTGTGATCCAGGCCATCGCGGAGGTGCTGGATGGCTTTCTCGATCTGCCGCCGGGGTCTGCCGACCATGCCGGTTGGAGCTCCGAGCTGATCGACCGCCAGCCTGCGGCCCCTCCAGTACGGCCACAGACTGCTCCACCGCCACCACCACCACCTCCGCCGCCGCCGCCGCCGCCGCCACAGCCTGCTCCGTCACCACCACCCCCGCCTGCTCCGGCGCCGCCACCACCGCCCGCTCCAGCGCCCCGGGCCCGGCCCATCGTGCAACCGGCTTCCACAGCGACGCCATTGCGCGGCGTTGAGCGAGCCCCCCTGGTGAGGCCCGTAGAACCCAGGCTGCCGATGTTCAAGCTGTTCCTGCTCAGCCTGGCCACGGCGATGGCCGTGGCCGCGGGTGCGGCTGCGGTGGTGATGCTGCGCTCGAGTGACCTCTGCGCCCTGGTGGGCCTTTGCCCGGCCCCCCGCGAATCCAGCGGTGCTGTTGAGGCCCTGGCGGCAGCGGAGCGGGCCGCCGTCGATCTGGGCCAGGCCGACACTCTGCGTGCCTACGAACGGGCACTGGAGGAGCTGGAGCAGCAGTTGCTCAAACTCACCGCCGCCAGGCTGACGCCGGAGCAGGAGCAGCAACGGCAGCGGCTGGATCAGGCGGCACGGGACGCCCGGGCGGTGCTGGCAGAGGAACGCAAGGACGCCCTGAGGCTGGAGACGGCCGGCCAAGCCCTGGCTTCTGCACGGCAGGGCAGCGGAGAGGAGCGTGCCGGCCAGCTGGCCATCGCCAGGAACGAACTGGCTGGGATCGCGCCGCGCAGCTTCTCGACTGCTCCAGCCCAACGGCTGCGCCGCGAGCTGGAGCAGCTGGAAGCTCAGGCCCCGCCCAGCGAACCCCCGGAACCGGAGGCCGCCCCGGATCCGGCTGCTGGCGAGGGACCTGCTGCGGAGCCGCAGGCGCCAGCCCACCAGTCAGCACCCCCTCCGCCACCACCACCACCCCTGGCTGATCCGCCACCAGCGGCACCCGCAGCGCCTGTGGATGCCGCGCCATAACGGCCTTCAGGGTTTGCAATCTGCGGCAACGCACTAAGAAGCAACCACACAGAAGTGCGGAAGATTGGAGGTGGCAGCGTTGGCAACTTGCCCATGGTGTCGAGCAATGCCCTGATGATCCTGCGCTATTCCCTTGATCTCCTTTGGATGCGGTACCCGATCTCTGCTGGGTCTGGCGAGGACCAGAAGACGCAAAGTTCTCTCTTGCGAAAGCCGCGGTGTATCACCATCACCCTTCCCCAGATCACCACCGAACTGCTGGTCCAGCGCAGCATCAGGGAAGAAATTTCAGGGTAGGTGAGCCCGGAAAAGCCTGGTTGCGCACGCTGACGCTGGCAGCCGATGCAACAGCGACAACCTGCGAGCTGCTCAGGCGTTGTGCTCGCCGTCGTCCTGCGTGGCTCCATGCAGGCCCTGGCTGTCACGCGTGCTCCGCAGCATCACCGAGGGCTTGATGTGGAAGCGGTGCTGAAATTCGATGCTGAAAAGACTCAAGGAACGATAGCCGCAGGCCCGGGCGATCCTGGTCACGTTGTCTCCTGATCCAGCGGCCTGCAGCATTTTCCAGGCCAGATCAAGCCGTTGGCGACGAATCCACTGGGTAGCGGTGCAACCCAGCCTGCTGCGAAAGGCGTATTGCAGCGTGCGGAGTGAATAGTGGCTTTGATTGGCCAGAGCGGTCAGGTTGAATGGCTGGCCTAGATTTGCTTTGACATAGTCAAGAATGGCATCGAAGTAGTCGATCTCGCAGTCGAATTCCTGCTGCGTTGAATCGGACGAAGGCTGGCCGCTTGCCATTAGATCGATCAGCACAGTCAGTAACCTGCGGATTTGCTCGCCGATCGCCAGTTGATCGAGCAAGGCTGGATCGTAACCATGCAGCTGGCTTGCCGAGCTGAGAAGATCTTTCAGCATCCCCAGCACGATCCAACTAACATCCTTGGTAGTGGAGTAAAATGCAAGCGGCCATTCAGGCAGCACAGAAGATGTGGACTGCTGGGCATCGGGGCGATAGCTCTCAAGGCTTTGGATCATCTCCTCTGGCGGAATGAGGACGCAGATCACACGGAATGCAGTGCTCTTCCATTTTAATGAACATTCAGGCACCAAAACCCAGGTGCCGGCCGCACAAACGCATTGGTGTTGAGGATGCAGCAGCTCCAGTTGGCCGCTTTCTACATAAATCAGAGACAGCCAGCGCCTGCTGCTCAGAGTGTCTGTGATCGCCGGTCCGCTAAGGACAATGAGATGGGCTGACTGGCACACTAGATGGAAAGCCCTGCTGGCGGTTGCAACGCTGGCGTTACTCAGGCTGTGCAACGAGGGCAATGCTGCTTCGTCAAATAGATTGCTCGGGACAGCTTCCTTGAGTGGCAGGAGATACCCAGAAAATGGACTGTCTTGATCTGTTGAGCGAGCAGGCCGTTTCGCTGTCATCTCAGATCCTGGATCGGGATCTCCCAGACAGAACAGCACATGAATGGAGCACAGGTCCTCACCTCAGCCGAGCAATACTAGCGAGAGTGATGGCCGTCCATCGAGACTCTGGTTGGGCCCAGAGACTGCAGAGACTGGGGCGAAGGTGTCTCGCTGACAGCGCACTCAAGCAGGTGGGCTGACAGGTTGGAAAGGGATCTTCCCTGTTCATAACTACGACGCTCAAGGACTAGATAGGTAGCATATGGGATCGTAATCGTCACTCTTCTTGGCTTTCGAAAAGCCCTGGAGAGGTGCTCATCATGAATATCCATAGAGTTCTCGGACAAAAGTATGCTGGAGCAGTTCAGATGCGTTACCGCTTCATTAAAGCACCGTTTACGCCTCATTTCCGCGGACGATGCGCATTCAAGCTAAGACTGCATTTCCAAGATAAGGTTGCATCTCCTTGGCAATTTGAATTCTCTGTTACTATCGCTTGGAATGCCGGTTATCACGTCTTGATAACGGCTAGGCTGATTTTGCTCAGCGTTGCATCTGCTCCTTCACTATGGCAGCTAATCAACCCGACCTCGACCATGTCGTGGCGATCGGGGCTTCGGCTGGAGGGCTGGATGCCATCCAGGAGCTGATCAGGAACCTCCCCCTGGAGGGAGATGTTGCTTATATCATCGCTCAGCATCTTGCCCCTGATCACCCCAGCCAGCTTGCTGATCTGCTGGGTCGCGCCACCCATCTGAAAGTGGTCCCGGCCGGTGACGGGATGACACTCGAGCCCGGTCAGATCATGGTGCTTCCCCCTAACGGGGATGCCACGCTCGAAGGGCAGACCCTGTCCATTCGAGAGCCGCAGCCTCGTTTCGGGCCGAGTCCTTCCATCGATCTGCTGTTCACCTCCGTCGCCGACCAGTACTCCGATCGTGGCGTGGCAGTGATTCTGTCGGGAACCGGATCGGACGGTGCCTGCGGTCTGCGTGCCGTGGCCGCTGCCGGCGGTCTGACCATGGTGCAGAGTCCGGAGAGCGCCCGGTTCGACGGCATGCCAAGGTCTGCCCTGGCCCTTGGGGGTGCCGATCTGGTGGCTGATCCGGCCACGATCGGCAGACGCCTGAGCTCCTGGTTCGGAACAACGACTGTGGAGCCGGGGCCGGAGCGCGAGTCCTCGGAGCCGCAGATGTTGGCGGATGCGATAGCCCAATTGAGGCTTGCAACCGCAATCGATTTCTCACTCTATAAGGAATCAACTCTGCGGCGTCAGCTACAGCGTCGTATGGCCATGCGTGGCATGCAGGATCTTGAGGATTATCTCCCTTTGCTTGCTGCTGAAGCCAGTGAAGGGCAGGCATTGGCACACAATCTGCTCGTCACGGTCACGGAATTCTTTCGCAACCCTGAAGCGTTTGCCGCTCTTGGCAGGCACCTGCAGCCGCTGATCGCTGCGCGACAGTCCGGCGAGCGCCTGCGGGTGTGGGTACCGGGCTGCGCCACTGGTGAGGAGGTGTATTCCATCGCAATGATCGTCAGTGAAGTGATGGGGCATCCCGTTAATCTGGGGCAGCATCTCAAGATCTTCGCCACCGATCTTGACGAGCAGAGTCTGGCCATTAGCAGGCGAGCCGTGTATCCGCTGTCGGCAGCCAAGAGCATCCCCCCTGATTTATTGCAACGCTTCGCGCTTGTGCGTGAGCATGACTTCGAGATCTCCAAAGAGCTGCGGGGTTGCGTGCTGTTCGCCAAGCACAACATCGCCAATGATCCTCCGTTCCCCGATATCGATTTAATTTCGTGTCGCAATACACTCATCTATTTCACCTCTCCCTTGCAGGAAAGTGTGATTACCTTGTTCGGATTCTCGCTGCGTCCAGGAGGGTTGCTTTTCCTCGGGAGCTCAGAATCCTTAGGGGCACGCTCAGGTTTCGCTGTCGTCAATCCCTCGCATCGGATTTTCAAGCGCTCGCCGGATGGCCGGTCGCGTCGCCGCTTCTCTCCGGCCGTGTCCACGCAGTCTCCGGTGCCGACGCAGCGCCCGGCAGCTGTTGCTACATCTCTGCGGGAAACAGTTGCCGAGCAACATATCAAGTTGCACGAAGCCCTCACGCGCACCCTGCTGCCGCCAGCCCTGGTGCTCGATGAAAACCACAATCTTGTCGAAGTCATTGGTGATGTGTCTGCCTATTGCCGTGTCCCTGAAGGTCGGATCACGACGGCGGCAGGAGCCTTTCTGCGCGAAGAACTTCAGTCGGAGGCCAGGGCCCTGTTTCTGCTGGTACGCGCTGACCATGCTTCTGCCAGCAGCGCCAGCCTGCAGCTCAGTGGACGGGATGGGCCCCTGCGTCTGCAGGCCGCACCGCTACAGGTGGGTGATCAGGTGCTGACGGTGCTCTCCTTCATTGAGCAACCTGGTGAAACCGCCACGCTACGGAGCGACCTGCCGAATCCCGATCGCGATGCCGCCTTCGCCAGAGAGATCGAACGGCTGGAACGCGAGCTTTTGTCCAGTCAGGACACCCTCAGGCGATCGATGGCCGATCTGGAACAGGCCAATGAAGAACTCGAGGCCTCCTCCGAGGAGTTGCAGGCCTCCTCAGAGGAGTTGCAGTCCTCCAATGAGGAACTGGAAGCCTCCAATGAGGAACTCCAAGCCACCAACGAAGAGCTGAGTACGCTGAATCAACAACTGCGCAGCCGCAGTGATGAACTGGAACAGCTCAACACCGATCTGGAGAACATCCAGAGTTCCCTGAATCAGGGCATGGTGATCGTCGATCGAGAGCTGCGGATCACCCGCTACTCACCACTGGCTGTAAGGGTCTTCGGTCTGGTCGATAGCGACATCGGCCAACCGCTGATCGGCGTGCCCACTACGGTTCCGCTGCCAGAGCTGCGCGGGGCACTGCTTGCTGTGATGAGTGGCGAGGAGCGCCGCAGCATCGAAGCCACCAGCGAGGAGGTCTCCTATCTCGCCCAGGCCATGCCCTACCGCGATCGCCTCGGTCAGTGCCTGGGAGCCATCATTATCCTCACCGACGTGTCCGAACAGATGGCCCTGCGTCGGGCCGCCGAAGCGTTGCTGCGCGAGTTCACCTCTCTGGCCGATGCGCTCGATCAGGTGGTCTGGAAACGCGATCATGAGATGCGTCGCATTCTCTACATCAGTAAGCGCATTCAATCGCTTACAGACTGGAGCGTTGAGGAACTCTGCTCGGATGCTGGCGTCTTGGATGACGCCATCCTGGCTGAGGATCGTGCCGCTGTGGCGGAAGCGCGGCGAAGCGGAGAACAGGGCTGGCGCGTCACCTTTCGTCTGCAACTCCCCGATGGCCGCGTCCGTGCCTTCGAGGAGGTGGCCACCGTGATGGATGACGGAATCGACCATGAGGTGGTCGGCACGCTGATGGATGTGACCGAAGTCCGGCTGCTGGAGCGCCGTAATGCCCTCCTGGCCGGCGCCTTTCAGGAAATCCAAGCAAATGAGGCCCAGTCGATCGCCCTGCTCGATGACACCCTTCAGTTCGTCAGTGTCAGCGAGGCCTTTGCCGCCTGCTTCGGCCTGCCTGTCTGCGAGCTCAGCGGCCAGTCTCTCGACTGCCTGGAAGCGGCACTGACGCTGCCGCTGGCCTCGGATGCACAGCAGCAGGATGACCGCACCACGCACCGTTCTCTGCGGCAGCTGGTTCAGGACGTGATCCTCAGTCATCGGCCCGTGGAGCGGCAGCCCGTGCTGATGGCCAGCTCCAATCAGGCCGATGACCATGCCCAGCTCGATCTTCTCCCTCTCGGTGAGAGCGGTCAGGCCCTGGGCGTGCTGCTGAAGCTCAGCAGGCTGGCTCCGGCCTGATCCCTGGTGGCCCCGGGGCTGTCATGCGTCCTGCGGTGCAACGCGGATCACCAGGCGCTGCAGGCCAAGCAGGTTGTAGCGCAGCAGCAGCAGACAGGGCAGGTTGAATAGCCCGGACAGCTGCTCAAGGCTGGCGAGCAACCGCTCCAGACAGTGCTGCACCGGTTCGGTGTCGCCTTCGAGAAACACCGGCAGCTCGCCCGCGCTGGCCTGCACGCCGTGATGCAGGGCCCAGGTCTGGCCACACCAGCCCTGAGGTCCACGCCGGTCTACAGCAGTCGAGGGGTTCAGGCGTGGCCCTGTCGGCAATGAACGCACGGGCCTCCGCAGCGCTGGCGATGTGCTCCGGGCTGATGGTGCTCCGGGCTGATGGTGCTCCGGGCTGATGCCCTGGCCTGGGGCGCACAGCCGCAAAACAATTCCGTATTCGCATCGAAATAACAGTTAGCGAAGTTTCTTATCACGAGCGGCTGGGCCTGGCTCTAGCTCTGATCTCATAGACTGCGACCGTGGCCTATGAGATCAGAGATGAGTCCTTCGCAATCAGCTAGTTCGAGTAGGGTTGATCAGCAGCTTCATTCGTTAGACCCCACCCCGCGGCAAGCCAACCATGGCTGAGGACTGGCAGGGCGACTCGATCGTTGCCACCTTGCCGAC
>Ga0208594_1000134_pt1 | contig 24097 bp, 36 predicted proteins | sample LakMenEpi14Sep10_FD_150699 | JGI IMG/M metagenome (GOLD analysis project Ga0208594, IMG submission 150699) | Freshwater microbial communities from Lake Mendota, WI - 14SEP2010 deep hole epilimnion (SPAdes) | ecosystem: Environmental > Aquatic > Freshwater > Lake > Epilimnion/Euphotic zone ...
TGCCAGAACGAGTGTAAAGAACGAGGATCGTGGCAGTCGATCGTTATGGCAAGCGGGCGGGCAATAGGCGACATGTAGGTCAGATTACCCAATCATTGATGGGCTGCTTAAACCAATAACGGTGTGCCCCCGTTCGGTTTTCCTCAGCCCCTTCGTGTTTTCGTTGATACCGATTTGTTGCAATACGACGAGGTGTGGGCTGCTGCGGGGACGTGGAACGACAACTTTGGTGCAGCACCGGCGGACATCGTGCGCGTTGCCGGTGGTGTGGTCACCGATCTAAAGCACGGCTAGAAAGAAGTGATGAATCTTCTCGAGGAATACGCCGCACGGTCCGTGTTGTGCTGGCTTGCGACTGTCGATGTGACGGGTGCGCCGAATCTGAGTCCAAAGGAAGTCTTCGGACTGGTCGATGGACGCATAGTCATCGCGAACATTGCTTCACCCCGGTCGTCACGGAACCTCAGATCGAATCCTCGTGTGTGCGTTTCTCTGCTCGACATTTTCGAACAGAAAGGTGTGAGAGTCACCGGTCTCGGGGCGGTGTGCTCGGCTGACGACGTCGAGATGGTGGGTGCCCGAGCGTTGCTCAATACGCGGACTGAGGGACGATTCCCCTTCTCGGAGATCTTCGTCATTGAGGTCGGCGATGTTCAGCCTTTCTCGGCACCGAGTTGGCATCTGTATCCAGAGGTAGACCCAGCAGAGCGACGGGCGGGAGTTCTCAGGACTTACGGAGTCCACGAAATCGGGGACTGAGGTCGGCTCATTGCCGAAGGGTGCCAAAGCCAACGGCGGCGTGCCTCCGTTTGGTCACAGCACACAACTGCGTGTGTTCGTTGATCCGGATTTGTTGCAATATGACGAGGTGTGGGCTGCTGCGGGGACGTGGAACGACAACTTTGGTGCAGCACCGGCGGACATCGTGCGCGTTGCCGGTGGAGTTGTCACCGACTTAAAGCGTGGCTGACTCTCACTTGCGTCGCCGTTGGCTTTGACAAAGCGGCAACTGCTTGACACTGTCAACGTCTCTCCGTAGGATCTCCCGTGAGTCCCATCCAATGTTGGGCCAAGGAGTTCGCCATGTCTGATGCCGGTCGCTGGATGATCGCAATCTCGTTTATCACCTTGTCAACTATCGCCTTCGGTGGTTACTTCTTGTTGTCGATCCTGCGACGTCAGGCCGGCACCGAGAAGATCACCGCCGAACAGAACAGATACTTTCGCGCAGGTCACGCGCACGCTGGAGTACTCGTCACCTTGGGCATTATCGGCCAACTCGTGCTCGAGCACTCGCGAATCGATGAAGGATTGATTTGGGTGCTGCGTATCGCGCTGATCGTCGCGCCACTGCTCGTCTCGGGTGGCTTCTTTGGCGGTGCGCCCCGCACGGATGAGGGAGCTGCTACGTCACTAATTCGGCTCGTTCCGATCGGTGCGGTCTTGTTCTGCCTGACGACACTCGGCGTGGGTATCGGTCTCGTCATCCCTGAATAGAACCTCCGAACATCGAGTGTTTCGCGTTGCAACCTGAGGAAATTATCGATCACCTGACCGGTCGATTCGGCGGTCTAGCACCGAAAGCGAGTTGGGGCGAGACATCGCTTTTTTACAACCCTGATCTCGCGCTGGCCAACGGTGTCTACTTCTGCACAATCAAGGAGCACGATGGAGCCAACGACAAGGCCTCTGCACTTGATCGCCCAGGGGTGTTTCGAATGGCGTTTGGACTGACCGTAAAGAACTACGAAAAACTCTTTGGGTCACGTCCAACTCGCCCGGCAAAAGGATCACCAGTGAAGACAGGTCATGACTTCACTCGACTTGATGTCGTGATGCCGCATCCGATCTATGCGTGGATGGGCTGGGCGCAAGTGTTGAACCCATCCGCTGAAACATTTGCGTCCGTGCAGCCGCTTCTCGTCGATTCTTATGATCAAGTGGTCAGCAAGTTCGCAAAGACACTTGCAGGACAACGACGTACTGTGCGATAGCGATCTCTCTCGGCAAAGGTTGCCAAAACCCACGGCGGCGTGCCGCCTTTTGGTCATGCAACCCAACTTCGTGTGTTTGTTGATCCGGACTTGTTGCAGTACGACGAGGTGTGGGCCGCAGCAGGAACATGGAACGATAACTTCGGTGCATCGCCAGCAGACATCGTGCATGTTGCCGGTGGCGTCGTCACCGACCTAAAGCGCGACTGACTGTCGCCTAAGCTCGTCGTCTATGAAAACACCCCTTGTGCGCCTGCTCGTTCTTGCATCGCTTGGGGCAATTCCCATCGGTGTGATGTTGGCACTGCCACTTGGAGTATGGGCCGACTTTTCAGGGTTACCTGGGCATCCATTGATTGTTCATTCGGTGGTCGTGCTTCTTCCCGTGACGAGCATCTGGGTTTTGATTGCATCATGGAAGGGCAACGTTTTTGAAAAGACCGGGAACGTGGTCTATGGCCTCAGTGTGTTGTCCGCAGTAGGCGTGATTGCAGCAAAGTCATCGGGTGACTCACTGTCTGCAGCGGTCGGGTTGCCAAATGATCATGCTGACGCTGGAAATCGTTTAGTGGGAGTCTCTATTGCGCTCGCAGGATCAGTGTTGGTGATGTGGGCGATACGGCTTCTGTGGGCCCGTAAGTCTGCTGTAGTCGCAACACAAGTGCTGGCTTCGTTGATTGCAATTGTTGTATTGCCCTTGACATACGTTGCGGGGCACACAGGTGCTGAATCGGTATGGAAAGAGGACTACGCCAAAGCACAAGAGCCAATCAGCCGAGAGTCGGTGACGTTCTCAATGGATGAAGTTGCTAAGCGGAACACAGCTGAACAGTGTTGGACAGTTGTGAATGATGTGGTCTACAACATGACAACCTTTATCAAGCGTCACCCCGCGGGATCCAAAGACATTATTGACATGTGTGGGAAAGATGCATCCGATGACTTCCTCGGAGAGCATGAGGGTCAAGGTGAGCCGGAGAAGTGGCTTGAGACGTTGAAGATTGGCGCCCTACAGAAATAGCCCTTCAAGCATCGAATTCTCCAGATTGTTTTGAGTTTCCAAAGGCAATAGTGGCGTGCCGCCTTTTGGTCACACCACCAACCTGCGTATCTTCATCGATCCGGATTTGTTGCAGTACGACGAGGTGTGGGCGGCGGCGGGCACATGGAACGACGTGTTCCCGATAACACCGAACGATCTCGTTCGCGCCAGTGGGGGAGCGCTCACCGACCTGAAGCGCGGATAGCCCGTCAGAATTCTCAGCTTCTCTCGATGATGGAGAGTGCTGTCGAGATCGTGATGTCAGTGGCGCTCCTTCGTTCCTTGCCTCGTGGCTGGCGAAGAATCACATCGTGCACGCCGGCATCGATCGTTGCAACCACCATTCGTGCAGCCAAGGTTCGGTGTTGCGGATCGTTGATGCGTGAAACAAGAAGTTGCTCGGCGAGGTCGACAAGTTGTGACTTTGCCCGCTCAAGTTCGATCGAGATCTCACGGGTTCGAGGAGCCTGATGCATGACCAGAAGATGCAAGTCGTCGAGATCGTGTTGTTCGACCAAGAAGTCGACAACTCGCCTAAGGATGGTGTCGAATCCGACGTTGGCATTCATCCGGCTCAGGAGATATGCAAGGCCAGCTGTTGTTGATTCGATGTGTCGCCGGGTGAGCGCTACGAGAAGTGCGTCTTTATTGGGAAAGTATTGATAGAGCGATCCCACCGAAACTCCTGCCTCGTCGGCAACGTCGTTCGTGGTGGCACCGGCGTAGCCCTGCTCATGGAAAATGCGAGCAGCTGTGTCGAGGATTCTCTCCACCGTGCGCCGAGAGCGCTCTTGACTGGGTGATTTGCGGGCTTCGGTGCGTGAATCGGGCATGGGGCTGCGCCTCGAAATGCGAGTGGACAAATCTGAGGATTGCTCACATTCTAGGTGAATGGCAATTTTCGATCGCTCAACGGTTCTTGAGGCCTCAGCTGATGTGGTGTGGGCGGCGGTGAAGACTCCTGCCGCGTTCCGCACGGTGACGCGCGGAATTCTCTCGATGCCAGTCATCAGGACACGAACCGAGGAGTGGCGCGAGGGCGAGACCGTCATCGGTTGGGTGTTTCTGTTTGGTCTACTCCCGTTCTCGCGGCATCACTTGCACGTTGCTCGAGTTGATGACTCGTCGCGCACCCTGAGAAGCCGGGAGTTCGGTGGCTTGATCACGATGTGGAATCACGATATCGAGGTCGAACCGATTGACGCCGTGAGCTGTCGGTATCGAGACCGAATCGAAATACGGGCCGGCATCTTCACGCCGCTGATTGTGGCGTACGCCAAGTGGTTCTACCGAATACGCCAGCGTCGTTGGCGTGCTCTGGCGAAAGGGCTTGGGAAATGAGATCAATGACCTCTGAGATCCGTGAAGTGATCCGACAGAACCTGGCACTGGCGCGGACCGCTCGTGACAACCGTAAATGGGAGCTCTGCTGGTCGCTTCTCGAGGACGCTCATGTTCTCAGTCAGCCGTGGGTGTGGCCGCACATGCGGGTGCACGCAGCGATGCTGGCTGCAGGTTGGCGCGCACGAGATGCCCGGGAAGTTCGCGGACAATTGCTTCGACTGCTTGCCGGTGGCCCGGCATCGGCGGTTCGCAGGTATCCCACAGGAAACACGGGGCGTGCCCGAGTTTCAGCAATCCAGCCAATGCCAATCAGGCCAGATCTTGCAGAGGTACTTGCCAGGGCAGGTCAACCGACCACTTGAGTAATCAAGCGCGACGGTTCACAAACCCAGACGTGGCGTGCCTCCCTTTGGTCACAGCACTCAACTGCGTGTGTTTGTTGATCCGGACTTGTTGCAGTACGACGAGGTGGGGGCTGCGGCCGGCAAGTGGAACGACGTGTTCCCGATTACACCGAACAACCTTGTTCGCGCCAGCGGGGGAGTCGTCACCGACCTGAAGCGCACTTAGCCATTCAGAGTGCATCGAGCATCTTGAGGACGAAGTTCCAACTTTTCTTCATTTTTGCGTTGGAAGGGAATCGTCCGAGAAGCTCCAAGTCGACGAAGCCATGGACGAGTGACCACGCCGCTCGTGCTTGCTCGTGGCTCCCATTGATCACCGTCATGACCAGAGTCACGAGTTGCTTCTCGGCATCGGCATCCATCCCTGAGCGGACCAGCGGAGTTCGCATTGTTGCTGCGTAGAGATGTGGGTTGGCAATAGCCCACTTTCTGTACGCGTTCGCGAAGTCTGATCTGTTCGGCCGACATCGTAAGAGCGCTGTGTGGCAGGACCTCAATCCATTTTCTTGGATTTGGGCCACGATCCGATCACGTCCATCGACATGTTTGTAGAGGCTCGATGCCTTGATGTGAAGTCGGTCAGCGAGATTGCGCATCGAGAGGGATTCGAGGCCCGACTCCCTCACCAGGAGAAGAGCCTCTTCGAAGAGGCGTTCCCGCGTTGGGCCGGTGGTGTTAGCCATAGTACGGTCAGGCTAACGCTGTTAGCCAAAGGAGATGAACATGTGTAGTCAGGTACTGGGAGCGCCTCGACTCATCTTGAGAAGCGAAGGACTCGTTGTGCTTGTGGCGTCTCTCTGGGGCTATCGGCACTATGGCGCCCCAATGCTCCTCGTACCACTTGTGTTGTTCCTGCCTGACTTGTTCATGGTTGGCTACGTTGCATCGACACGTGTAGGCGCCGCGATCTACAACACTGGTCACTCGTATTTGGCTCCGGCCGCGCTGTGGTTTGTGGCGGCGGTTATCGAGAGCCCCGGAACAAAGGCTGCCGCACTGGTGTGGGCAGCCCACATCGGGATGGATCGTGCATTGGGCTACGGGCTGAAGTACCCAGATTCGTTCAGCAATACCCACTTGGGGCGCCTCAATCTGGGCAAGAGTTCGCGGACTGACAAATAGGGTTCACAAACCCAGACGTGGCGTGCCGCCCTTAGAGTTTGAGAAGAAACTGCGCATCTTCATCGACCCGGATCTGCTGCAGTACGACGAAGTGTGGGCGGCGGCAGGAACATGGAACGACAACTTCGGCGCGAACCCGAATGACATCGTTCGCGCGAGCGGGGGCGCAGAGACCAACCTCAAACGCGGCTGAGCATCAGCTCGCAGACGAACGAAGGCTCAGTAGCGGAATGCCGAGCGCGACTGCAAACGGAATGTTGAAGAGTGCGTGGGTGGGATATCCAAGCACGATGGACATTCCAGTATCGAGAACGAACCAGAGAACCAGCGATTGAACCATGAACAGCCAGGCCCATCGCGAGCCTTCACGGAGCGGACCGCGTACCAACTGGATCATCAGAACTGACCAACCCGCCATCACCGCACCGAGAACCATGAAAGGCAGCTTCAAGTAATCACGAACTTTCGATGTGTCGATGGATTCATCTGGCCCGAATCCGAGCCACGAAAAGAGAGTGCCGGCTGTCCTCCCCGCAAAGACGAGAGCGAGGGAGTAAACCAAAACCCCCACCAGCACCACCTGAAGCCACGTAATGGCCACGCGTCTCGGGATCATCGCGTTGCTCCTGCCCCCTTCACGAGTGCCGTCAACTGTCGTAACGCAACGTCGAAAATCTCGTCTGTGCGTGCTGCTTTGCCCATAATGAGGGCACCCTCGACGACCGCGATGCAAAGCGATGCGTAATCGGCAGCGTCCGACTTCTCGACTCCTGTTCGGACGAAGGCATTGGTGAGTGAGACGCTCCACGCCTCGAAGACTTCGCGTGCCGCATCACGCAGACTCGCATCTTCCCCCGCACCCAAGCTCGTTGCTGCAACCGCACATCCTCGGTCGTAGTTCCCGCCGATGAAAAGAGCCCGCCATCCTTCGATGAATGCCTTTACGACATCTTCAGGTCTCTTCACGTTGAGGCTGTCGATGATCGAGACGACCGTGGCGCCGATTGACGCAACCGCATCGTGAATGAGTTCCGACTTGCCGCCGGGGAAGTGGTGGTAAATCGATCCTCGGGGGGCGTCGGTTGCCTCGATGAGCAGGGCGAACGATGTGCCCTGAATTCCATTGGTCGCCAAGAGATTGATTGCTCCTTGAACCATCTCACTGCGCACGTCTCGGCGTGTCATTTGACTATGACGACCTTCATAGATAGAGTTTATGACAGTCATCATAGTTCTGGGAGGGCAGTTCGTGCAGGCATTGATGTTCCGCGGGCCAATGGATCTTTCGTGGGAGGAGGTCGACAGGCCGACGATCGTCGACTCGCGCGATGCGTTGGTGCGGCCGCTGGTCGTGGCGCGATGTGATCTCGACCCGGCTATTGCCATCGGTCTGTATCCGATGAAGGGGCCATTCGTGATGGGACACGAGATGGTCGGCGAGATCATCGGACTCGGCACAGCGGTCACGGGCTTCAAACCAGGGGACACAGTCATTGTTCCGTTTCAGCTCAGTTGCAGTGCGTGCGATCCGTGCAAGCGTGGCTACACCAACGCCTGTTCTGAGGTGGCATCGGGAACGGCATTTGGCCTCGGGCCACATGGTGGAGTCGACCTGGGTGGAGCACTCGCCGAGTGCGTTCGAGTGCCGTGGGCCGACGTCATGTTGATTCCTCTGCCGGACAAGGTCGACCCCATTGCGGCTGCCGGGATACCCGACAACGTGTCGGACGGCTACCGGTGTGTCGCCGCACCACTTCGTGAACGGCCAGGGTCGGACGTTTTGGTGATCGGGGGGCTCGCGCCATCCGTCGGGCTGTACGCCGTCATGTCAGCGGTTGCTCTTGGCGCTCGCTCGGTCGTCTACGTGGATGATGACAGCGATCGACTGGATCTTGCGGCCTCTCTGGGTGCTGAGGCGATCAATGCAAAAGGAGTATGGGCGGACTTGAGGCTCGATCGAAAGTTTCCCGTCGTCGTGGATGCAAACGTGCTGGATGCTGGTCGCAATCTGGCGTTCCACTCAGTGGAGGCATGTGGAACGGTAACCAGCGTGTCTGGCGGAGCGAGCGCCATGTCGTCGCTGCCGTTGCAGAAGATGTACAACAAAGGGGTTCGCTACGAGATCGGACGCGTTCACGCCATTGCAACGGCACGACCCGTTCTCGATCTCGTCGTTGACGGAATCCTTGATCCTGCACGCCTCGTCACGTCGGTCGTTCCTTTTAGCGAGGCGGCTACTGGCATGACCGCACCCGGCACCAAGATCATCTTCGTCAACGATCTCGCATGATCGACCACTGAAAGGAAACATCCAATGTCAACTATCAAGAACAACGTCGTTGTTATTGTTCGCATTCCCGTGCCGAAGTTCGCACCGAAATGGCTCGTGAGAAAGAAGATGAAAGCGACGGTCGACCTCTACTCGTCGATTGATGGTCTTGAGTTCAAACTGTTCACTTTTGAAACGGAAAGTGGCGATTTCGGCGGTATCTACACCTGGCGTGACTCTGCTTCTGCGGAAAAGTGGTTCAACCCCGAGTGGTTTGCACGAATACAGCGTGAGCGCGGCAGCGAGGCGTACGTGCGATACTTCGATGCGCCTTTGTCAATTGACAACGTCCAGGGTGGAACACCTGCTTCCACGTTCGACTCACACGTGGCCACCCTCGTCCAAATCCCGATCCCACAGGGAGTTTCAAAGGAACTCGTTCTCAATGGCTTCGCCAGCGCCGAAGAGACGTACCGCAATGTTGGCGGCTTGTTGCGGAAGCACTTCATCCTCGGAAGCCATGGCACATTCGGTGGGGTGTATCTGTGGGATTCAAAGGCGAGCGCTCAATCGTGGTTCAACGATCAATGGCGCAAACGCGTTAGCGAGACTTACGGCAGCCCTCCGACCGTCGAGTGGTTTGAAGTCCCAATTGTGCTCCCAGCGAGGAAGTGACCTCGAATTTCGGTTCGAGAAAACCTACGGATCTTCATTGACCTGGATCTACTCCAGTGCGACGTGGTGTGGGCCGTGGCGGGAACCTGGATCCGTGTTGTTGATCCCGCCGAACGACCTCGTTCGTGCCAACGTGGGCATGGAGACCAACCTCAAACGTTGGCGACGGTGAATTAAACAAGAACTACTGTCGATCCATGGCTGGGAAAGAAGAAACTGAGAGGGTGCTTCGGTCGTATGCCCAAGCCTGGCTCGCATCCGATCTCGAGAAGGTGCTCGCCGCATACCACGACGACATCGAGCTTCATTACATGGGCACGAGCCCTTTGGCCGGAACTCACCGAGGACGTGATGCAGCGTTCGCCGCACTGGGCCAGGCGTCGGTTCGGACATCTCGGAAACTCGTGGATGTGAAAGATGTGTTGGTAGGCGATTCACTCGGCGCACTACTCGCCATAGAGGAACTGGGAGATCCGCCGCGGCGAGTTCAGAGAGTTCTTCTTTACCGAGTGCAGGACGAGAAGCTGCGTGAGTGTTGGCTTTTTGACGAAGACCAGCGGTTCATCGACCAGATGTGGTCGAAGGAGCCCTGAGCCCATGCTCGAGATGAGAAAGGTCTGCGAGCGGTGTGAGTCGTCATTGTCTGACGACGGACCGGCTGTGATTTGCAGTTTCGAGTGCACGTTCTGTACGGCGTGTGGTTCTGCGATGAGTCATCGCTGTCCGAACTGTGGTGGCGAACTTGTGGTTCGGCCGCGTCGATCGGCCTTGTGATTCGGGTCTGATAAGGGTTCCAAACCCGGATGTGGTGTGCCTCCCTTTGGTCACACAACCCAACTGCGGGTGTTCGTCGATCCGGATCTGCTGCAGTACGACGGGGTGTGGGCCGCAGCGGGAACATGGAACGACGTGTTCCCCATTGCGCCGAATGATCTTGTGCGCGCCAGCGGGGGAGTCGTCACCAGTCTGAAGCGCGCCTGAACTCACGCCTTTGTCGCGTCAGGAAATGGTCTTCTCACCGTTATTGTTTCTTTGATGACCGTCGTGATTTCAACGGACTCTCCAGCGGCCGCTGATGTTCAGGTAGTACTGCGACGGCACTGGGCATTCCTGGATGCCCCAAAACATACCGTCAATGGGTTTCTCTCGACGCCTGACGCCAATCATTATCTGACTACGGAAGAACTTCTCGCTCCAGCAGTTTCGTTCTTCAGCGCGCGCGAAAACGGCTCCGTAGTCGCCCTTGGGGCAATCGTCAAGATTGGGGAGGGACACGGCGAGATCAAATCGATGCACACCGTTGCCGAACGACGAGGTCAGGGCTTGGGGCGCAAGATGCTCGTCCATCTGATTGGTGCAGCGCGCGAGCGCCGCTTCACGAGGGTCAGTCTGGAGACAGGATCAATGCCCGAGTTTGCACCAGCGCATGCTCTCTATGAGTCGCTGGGCTTCACTGAATGTGAACCCTTTGCCTCATACGAAGCGAGTGTTCACAGCAAGTTCATGACGCGAAGCATCGACATGATTGGGTAATCAGCCCTTAATCGTCATCTCCGCGGACAGGTTTCCCTGTCGGGTTTCCAATGTCAGTAGTGGCGTTCCTCTGTTCGGTCACAGCACTCAGTTGCGGGTGTTCGTGGATCCGGACTTGTTGCAGTACGACGAGGTGTGGGCGGCTGCGGGAACATGGAACGATGTGTTCCCGATAACCCCGAACAATCTCGTTCGCGCCAGCGGAGCAGCGGTCACCGATCTGAAGCGCGCCTGATTACTGTGGTCATGTGAGCGATCAATTTGAAATCAATGCTGTCGGAACTGTTCGTAGTTCCCGTATTGCGCCAGATGATGATTCGTGGGATGAAGAGGCTTCCCACATCGAGATGATTGAACCATGTGATGAGCAATCACTGCTGGGGCTTGCAGACTTTTCTCATTGCATCGTTGTGTATGTGTTTGACAAGGCCGCTTGGGATGAGTCGAAGATGTCACGTCATCCAAGAGGGAATAAGGATTGGCCAGAAGTCGGCATTTTTGCGCAACGTGCAAAAGATCGTCCGAATCGTCTCGGTGTGACGGTGTGTCGAGTTCTTGAAGTGAAGGACTCAACTGTTCGTGTTGCTGGTCTTGATGCAATCGATGGAACACCAGTAGTTGATATCAAACCATGGATGGTCGAATTCGGTCCTCGCGGAGAAGTCTCACAACCGTCATGGTCTAAGGAACTGATGCAGGGATACTGGTAAAAGTCAATCTCTTGGGTTGCCTAAACCAATGATGGTGTGCCGCGGTTTGGCCACATTACGTAGTTGCGTGTGTTCGTTGATTCGGATTTGTTGCAGCACGACGCGGTGTGGGATAAGTGAATCGCCTCAACTACCGTCTATTCGGTGAGCGACGAGATTGTTCCTGACAACAAGAACTGGACGTGGGTCCTCGAGAGACCCTGCCAGGACTGCGGCTTCGATGCTTCGTCGTTCGAGGCGAAATCTTCAGGGGCGGCACTGCGAGATCTCGGTGGTCGTTGGGTCGCGGTGCTGCAATGGCCTGACGCTCGGGTTCGTCCCCGCAGAGACATGTGGTCGCCCCTCGAGTACGGGTGCCACGTGCGAGATGTGTTTCGCAAGTTCGATGAACGCCTGCAGTTGATGCTGAAGGAGGTTGACCCGCACTTCGAAAACTGGGATCAAGACAAGACGGCGCTGGAAGACGACTACCCGAGCCAGGTGCCGGCCGAAGTGGCTGCAGCGCTCAAAGAGGCTGCAGAGTCTCTTGCTCGCCACTTCGATGCCGTGACGTCCGACCAGTGGGGTCGACGTGGGTTCAGGAGCGATGGTTCAGCATTCACCGTTGAGTCGATTGCGCGTTATTTGATGCACGACCCGGTGCATCACCTGTGGGATGTCGGCGCTGAGATTCCCTTGTACTGACCTGAAGTGCGTCAGGTCGAGATACCTCGTCAATGCAGTTCTTTTGCTTTGCCTCGCCAAGCGATGAACATGTTCGGCAGCCCTTCGAAGACGAATCCAAAGCAGAATAAGCCGAACACGAAGTGATCCACTGTCAGGCTCTCGTCGGCTGGTTGGGCGACGCCGATGACAAGTCCACCCGTGATCGGGAAGATCCATCCCATCAGTCGATACGCCGATCGATACGCCGAGTCTCTTACTGCTCTGAGTCGCTCGTCAATCAGTTCAGTCGGGGCATCGGCAAGCGCGCGTACCGATTGGCGAAGCAGGAGATATGAAGCGACCATGAGAATCGACCACCAAGAAAAGAGCGTCTCACTGAATCCCAGGTTCCACGAGAGGTCGAATGCGCCGAAGAGGTTCAATAGCCACGTTGCTGCGGCAAACACGACGAACCGTCGCTGGTTCTTATGCGAGAGAAGCCAGCGATGCTTCTCTGCGTACTCGGCCGACATCACCTGCGTGATCTCGCCTGCGAACACTCCTTCTTTCCAGTAAAAGCGACCGAATTTGTGACGTGGACCCGACTCGCCGGGCACCCAGAGACCAAGAATGCGGCGTAGACGATACGTGTCGTGCTTGCGGAATACCCAGATCGCCTGGGCAGCAGTCGCAAACACACAGACACCCAGGATGATGTAGATCGTCGACGAGGAGAGGTTCATTGCAGTATCGCCTTTTTCTTGTTGAAGGGTTCGAGTGAGAAGATTTCCTTGATGTCGGTTCGAAGAATTTTGGCGATCGTCAGCGCGAGTGAGAGGCTGGGGCTGTACTCACCGCGTTCGATGTAGCCGATGGTCTGATAGTGGACGTCGGCGCCTTTGGCGAGATCGATACGCGACATGCCGCACGCCTCGCGAATCTCTTCGAGCCGGTTGAACACCGGAGTTTCTTCTTTTGGTTTTCGTCCCATGTCTCGTAGCATAATTGCTATGTAGCAATAATGCAACATCTTCACACTTGACGTCATCAACTGGGTTCGCTAGACACCGTCTACATGGGAACCAGCACATTGACTCCGCTTTCAGGGTCTTCCGACAACATCTATCTGCAAGGCAATTACGCACCTGTTGCTGACGAAGTGACTGCGACGGACCTCCACGTCATCGGTGAACTCCCGAAAGAACTTAACGGTCGTTATCTCCGTAACGGTCCGAACCCGATCGGCAACATCGATGAAGCAACACATCACTGGTTTATGGGTGACGGCATGGTGCACGGCGTGTGTCTGCGTGACGGCAAAGCGCTCTGGTACCGCAACCGCTACGTCAACTCATCGCGCATCGCTGCAGCACGTGGCACCGCAGAGCCTCTTGGTCGAAACTGGAACAACTCGAGCGTCGGCCCGAACACCAATGTCGGCGGTTTCGCTGGCAAAACCTGGGCGATGGTGGAAGCCGGGGGTTGCCCCGTAGAGCTCACCTATGAACTCGACACAGTGGGGTACAACGACTTCGGCGGAACGCTGCCCGGTGCATTTTCTGCGCACCCGAAGGTCGACCCCAACACTGGCGAGATGCACGCCATGACATATGCCTGGGGCCAATGGCTCAATCACGTGCAATACGTGCGGGTGGGGCGCGATGGTCGCGTCAATCGCACGGTCGATATTCAGCTCCCTGGCATGTCGATGGTGCACGACGTCTCGATCACCGAGAAGTATGTCGTTGTCTATGACCAGCCGGTGATTGTCGACTTTGATTTGGCGTTTGCCGGCAGATTCCCGTTCCGCTGGAAGCCCGAGTACGGAAACCGAGTCGGTCTCTTGCCGCGCGAAGGCGAAGCTTCCGACATCGTGTGGGTCGACGTGCCAATCGGATACGTGTTCCACCCGATGAACGCCTACGACACGGCCGACGGCAAGGTCGTGCTCGACGTGTGTTTCTACGACGTGATGATGGAGAAGGACATTCTCGGGCCCTTCGGTGACACGTTGCCGCGACTCGTGCGCTGGCAAGTCGACCCTGTTCGTCGCACCACGAACGCAACCGACATTGATACCCGGGTGAATGAGTTTCCGCGTCACCGCGGGTCGCTCACCGGCAAGCCATACCGATACGGCTACTGCGCACAGGTCGACACTGGCTCAATGTATTGGCCGACCGTGAAGCACGACCTTGTCACCGGCATGCGTGACGTCTTCGACCACGGTGCAGGACGTGCAGCTGGTGAACCTGTGTTTGTAGCCCGACCTGGCGGCAGCGAAGAAGACGATGGTTGGCTCGTCACGTTCGTGCACGATGGCAACGACAACTCAGCGGAATTCGTGGTGATTGATGCGCAAGACTTTTCTCGCGGCTATGTCGCAAGAGTCAAGCTGCCGCAGAGAGTGCCATTCGGATTCCACGGGAACTGGGTTCCCGACCGATAACTCTTACGGTTGCGGCACGGCTAACGCCCAAGCACCGCTATCAACCTCGATGACACTTGTCGCTCTGTCGAGATGAAGCCAAGCCGTATGCTCACGGCATGAAGCAATGCCAGAGCTGCGGGATGCCGCTGCACTCCAAGAAAGTGGGCGACTGTCGCGGAACTGAACGAGACGGAAGCAAGAGCGAGAAGTGGTGCTCGTTGTGTTACGTCGACGGAAGTTTCGTCAACCCGAACTGCACCCTTAACGAAATGATTGACATCGTCGACGACGCATTGAAGCGCGATGGCCGGTGGTTTCCGATGCGTTGGGCGGCCCGCAAGCAGATTCCGACGCTTGAGCGATGGCGCTCCGCTGGAGGTCGCAAGTCATAGCTTTACGAGGTGCTAGCTGACTCGCATCTCGTTGCACGCGCAGCGTTCGAGCGAGTCGGGCCGCTCGCGGGTCGAACTAAATCGGGTCGGTCAAATCATGAAGCCGCAGCGTCGACGAGTCGATTAGAGCCGCGAGCCAGCAGCCACACACCGAAAGCCAAGAACCAGAGCTGAGCAATCGTGACAGTCACCGTGAGGAGTGGCCCGGCATCGACACCAAACATCTCTACGACGCTGACGGCGAGTGCCACCGCGGAGACAACACCCCACACGGCGGCCCAGCGGGGGATGGCTCGGGAGCGCAGCAACCCGACGGAGAGAAGCGCAATCGAGATTGCGGCGAAGAGACCGACGCCGAGCGCCTCGCCGATGGTTCCGCCGTACGAGTTGACTGCGTCGTAGATGCGCGAGATTGTGTAGCGCTGAGCGTCGTCCGTGGCTTGGTTGTAGGCGTCAGCTAGTTCTGGCATTGGGGCGAGCCAGCGAACGATGCCGAGGCTGCGCGCGAGCGCCGATGCAACGGCGAAGCCAATGACGAGTCGGCGGATTCCCTTGGTGAGATCATGCTCGACGACACGGGCAATCAGTGTGATCGTCAACGCGAAGAGCACCGAATAAAGCAGGTAGGCGCCGTACCCGAGTTGCACTGCACCTTCATTATCGGCGAGTCGAGGCAGTGCGATGTCTGCGGGATCGCTCAGGCTTCCTGGCCAACCAATGGCTGCACCAAGCACGAAGGTCGGTACGAAGAGCAAGAGTCCTTGGACGACGGCAGTCCATCCAGCACCACGCACTGGGGGAGCATCAAAGAGGTCTGACTGGATGTGGGAACGCTGCTGACTCATGGGGGTCTCCTTGTTTATGTGGTGGGTTTATTGCTGGTGTTGGCGCCACCATGCGATGGTGGTCGCCAGAGCATCGTGCGTCCGCGTGGCGTGGTTGCCGAAGGTGGATGCGTATGCCGAATGATCGACCACGAAATCCTCTTCGAATTCGTACATCATCTCGATCGACTCTTTGGCGGGCGGGATGAACAGCCCAGCCAGTCGCAACTGCAGTCGGTTGCGCGTTACGGACATCGGCGTGACACCTGCAATCGAGGCGGCCATCTCCAGAAATTGCCTCGTACTTACTGTCGGGGCGTTGGGCACGTGCCATGCGCGGCCGAGTGATCGCTCATCGAGCGCTAGGCGCACCAGCGCCTCGCCGAAGTCGACTACGTAGGTGTAGGTGTGCAGGGCATCCGGGTTTCCGAAGAGCTCCGCCTTTTTGCCGAGTAGCAACGGTGGGAAGAATCGCTCGCCAACGGCGGACGCCGCTGCGTGCGGCCCGAAGAAGTCAGATGCGCGTCCTGCGGTCACTTTGAGACGCCCGGCCTGATACTCGGCTTCGAGCGAGCGCCACATTTCAGCGCGAGTCTTGCCCTTGCGAGTGGTGGCACTGAGCGGAAGCCTCTCACTGATCGAACCTCTAACCGCGCCGTAGCCGTAGAGGTTCTCAACTGCGACGAGCACCGCATCGGTGCCGTGAGTGGCACGCACAACGCTGTCTTGCAGAGTCGGAAACTCCTGCGGCCAACGGTGATATTCGGGCTGTGAGGCTTGGTAGACCGCTTGCGAGCCTGAAATCACCGACGCCAAACGATTGGTGTCGAGCACGTTCGCCGTTACAGCTCGTGCCCCGGGAACTTCCGTGCCCTTTCGGGTGACGACGTCGACGTCAATGCCTCGTTGGATGAGTGAAGCGACGATCGCGCGGGCTACTGGCCCAGCTCCAAGCACGACGTGGCGGGTCATACGGCTGCCTGCTGTGACTGGTGGTTTGGTGTTCGGGCGGGCAGGAACTTGAGCGCGAGCAACGCACCGAGAATCGCGACGATGCCGACCGTCGTGCAGGCCACCTGAAATCCGTCGAGGAACGAAAGCGACGCAGCATTTTGAATTGCAGCAGTCGCTGTTGGTTCGCCGGCTTGCTCGGCGACGAAAAACGCCGCACCCACCGACTCTTCTGCGGCCGACAGAGCCTGTTCAGGCAAGCCGAACGGCGTGAGCAGTTCGACAATCTTCGGCCCGTATGTGGTGGCAAAGATGCTGCCGATGATTGCCACACCGAGCGTGCCACCGACTTCGCGGCTGGTGTCGTTGATTGCGGAGCCAACACCCGCCATTTCGCGCGGCAGTGAACCCATCACCGACTCCGACGACGGGCTGGTGACGAGCGATAGCCCGCATGCCATGAGCACCATGCTGGCTATCACCGGCCCGAAGTATGCCGAGTCGACCGCAAAAGTGCCCGCCCAAATCTGAGCGACACCCATGAACAACAGTCCGAACGGCACCACTCGCTTCGGGCCGTACTTGATTGACAGTCGTGCCGCGATCGGCGCAGTAACTCCTGCACCAAATGCGAATGGCAACGTTCGGAGTCCAGATTCAAGCGGGTCGTAGCCGCGCACGAACTGGAAGTACTGCGTGATCAGGAATGTGAAGCCGAAGAGCGAGAAGAACGCAATGAAAATCGACGAGGTCGCAGCTGTCACCCGCATGTCGCGGAACACGCGTACATCGAGCAGGGGGTGCTCGGTGTTGCGTTCTCGCCAGATGAAGGCTGCGAGCAGAACTACACCGGCGATGAATCCGACGATCGACTCAACGCTGGTCCATCCACGGTGTGGACCTTCGATGATGGTGTAGACGAGTACAGAGACGAACGCGATGGAGAGCAGGAAGCCCGCAATATCAATGCGCTCGGCGTTTGGATCCTTTGATTCGGGGACAAAGACTGCCTGCAGCAGCAGTGCAACGGCGACAATCGGAACATTGATGAGAAAAACCGATCCCCACCAGAAGTGTTCGAGGAGGAATCCGCCGGTAACCGGGCCGAACGCCACGGCAGCACCAGAGACCGCCGACCACACGCCGATTGATTTTGCGCGCTCGATTGGGTCACGGAATACATCGATGAGAATCGCGAGTGTGCTCGGAAAGACGAGTGCCGCACCGATACCCATGAGACCGCGACCGATGATGAGTTCTTCGGTGGTGTTCGTGAATGCTGCCCACGCGGAGAACACACCGAAGAGAAACATGCCGATCTGCATCACGATCTTGCGACCGAATCGGTCGCCCAGGCCGCCGCATGCGAGCAGCAGACCAGCGAACACCAGGGCGTACGAGTCGACGATCCATTGCAGACCGCTGGTGGTCGCCCCGAGTTCGCGTGCGAGAGTGGGGATTGCCACGTTGATGATGAGGTTGTCGACGACGACAAGGAATACCGAGAGGCTGAGAATGGTGAGAATCCACCAACGACGTTTCTGAACGGTGGGGTTTGGATGGACCGCAGTGTTTTGGTTCATGTAGACACTGTCTAGTCGCCCGACTTGATAATGTCAAGTCGTGGCTGAAACACTGAAAGACAAAGTCATCCGCGCGGCAGTCGAGTACATCGCCGAGTCCGGTCCCGACGGACTGTCATTTCGACAAATCGCTGCCGACGCAGGTGTCAGCCACCAAGCGCCGTACCACCACTTCGGTGACCGCGACGCGATCTTCACCGAGATCGCGCTCATCGGATTCCGGATCTTTTCTGCTGAACTTGCCGCACCCGTGCGCCCTGGCGAAGAGTCCGACGTCGTCGTCCGCATGCTCGAGCGGTACGTCAATTTCGCACTCACCCACACGGGCTACTACCGGGTGATGTTCCGCTCAGATCTATGCAAGATCGCCGAGTCGTCTGAGTTGCAGAAGACTGCCGACGCCTCATTCGACACGCTGATTGATGCCGTGCAATCGATCGTCGGCGCATCGGCGTCGGTCGACCATATTCGTGTCGTCGCCACCACCATGTGGTCAGTCGCCCATGGGTTGGCCACTCTGCTCATTGACGGCCCGCTTGAGATGAAAATCGGAGCGTCAAGCGACCGAAAGAAACTCATTCGCGCGGTCGGCGGTCAACTTCTCAGCGGTTTAAAGAGCTGACGGCCTGACGCTCAGCGCCCAACGCGGTGCCGGCGTGCACTACCCACGCGCGGTGCCGATGCCCACTGCGCCGCGCGCGGTGCCGGCGTGGACTGCCTTATTCGAACACGAAGAGTTCGGCGAGAGCGACCAGCACGACGAGTATCAAGAATTCATATCGCATCAACCAGGCGAATCGATGCCTGATCCCGCGCGCAGCAGCCCAGATTGCAACAGCGAGCGCGAAGAATGTGATTGCCAAGGTCGCGTAAAGCGCACGTACGGATGTGTATCCCACCCAGTTGTCGCTGATTCCTTCATCTCCGTTAATGAGGAATGCGACAAGTAGCAATGCTTGTGCGGCAACGAAACATCCAGTTGCAACCACGGTCACCCAAGCAGTGACATTGACGATCCGCTCGGCGCGGGTACTGCTCATCTGTTCAGTGAATCAGTTCAGGAGTCGTGTTGAGCGGCTCAGAGCTTGAGTTGGTATGCGAGTCCCGCTACCTGGCAGTCTCCGTCGGGGCAGTGGTCGACGCTCGTCCCAGCGAGTGAAAAGCCTGCGCGCGCTGCCGTGCGCCGTGAAGCGGTGTTCGTCTCGGCAATCGTCGCTTGCACCATGTTGACGTTGTCGAGTCGCGCGGCCAAGGTCGGCAGTATGCGCATCGCTGTGGATGCCGCACCGCGACGACGTGCCCACGGGGCAACCCAATATCCCACCGTTGCAACGCCATCCGTGATGTTGTGGATGCCGGCCATGCCTGCGGGTTCGCCGGTACGCGCGTCAATGATCGCATTCGCGAGACGTTCGCCAGCCTGATCACGCACGAACGACTCGGCATGTTCACGTGTGTAGGGGCGAGGCACCATCGTCCATCGCTGCACTTCGGCGTCTTGGCAAGCGCGGTGAATCCACTCGACGTCATCCGTTTGCACCGGCCGCAAGCGATGCGTGAGCAGGTCAAAGTACACCTGCACTACTTGTATGTCGTCGGTGATCGTTTCGCCTGCTTTCGTCCAGTAGTCGCGGTGGCTGGCGCGAAAGTCGGCGGCATTCAGATCGCCTTCAGCCTCCGCGAGCGCGAATTCGTCGGGCACGTCGATGAATCGCGAGATATCGACTCGTGTCACCTGAAGTGTCGCCACGTGCCGACCGTCGTTGTCGACCATAGCCAGGCACTCGCCAATATGTTCGACGGGCTCGCCTTCTTTTGCGTAGTCATGTAGCAAACCAGCAGTTGCGCGCTTGTTGCCGTTGACGATGAAGTCAACGAGGCGAGCGCGACTCTCGCCCGGTGTGCCAAATTCAATCGATCGCAGCGAGTCGACGACAGGGAACGCCATCGCCGACTCGCTCGATACGTCGATCAGCTATTCCAGAGGCTCAGCATGTCGCCGACATGTGGGCCGAAATCTCCGCCGTTTGCGACCAAGGCGAAGATGAAGAGTGCAGCGCCGGCCATCGATACGTTCTTGAAGAATGACGCCGTCTCACCCTGCTTTGCCTGTGGGTCGGTCTGAGTCCAGAAGTCGTGCATCTTCACCGCCATGAGAATCAGCAGTACTGCGAGGACCAGTGATCCCAAATCCGCGTAGATGCCGAGCACCACCGAAAGTGCACCGAGCACCATGAGCAAGCCTGAGAGGTAGATCGATGGCATCGGCATCGGCACTTTCTTGAACTGTGCGTAGCCCTCCATCGACTTGGCCTTGGTGAGGTGATTGAGGCCGCTTGCTACGAAGACAAGTGCGAAGAGCACTCGTCCGATGATCATGACAATGTCCATTGTTGTTCTCCTTGTTGAATCGCCCGTGCCACGGTAGTTCGCCGCAACCGTTAAGCGGTGGATTGGTTAGCGTTCTACGGATGCCGAAGCTCGAAATGTTTCCCGCGGATCCTGACTACATCCGAATTCATACGCGTCGCTACGAAGTGCGCGCCTTCCGCAAGAGCGATGACTGTCTCATGCTGCGCGGCGTAGTGGTCGACGAGAAGCCGGTCGGGTTGTACATCGAGAGCGATCCCGACCCGCTCTGGACGCACCACATGATCTTGGATCTGGAGATTCACTTTCCGTCGCTCGTGATTCAGAGGGCGAGTGTGCAGTTCAATGAGCACCCGCACTTGGGTTGCACTGGCATCGTCGATCACTACAAAAAACTGGAGGGCATGTCGATTACGCGAGGCTTTACGGCAAAAGTGAAGGAGCTGTTTGCCGGTCCGCGTGGCTGCACCCACACCACGGCGCTCTTACAAGCGATGGCACCGGTTGCGGTGCAGAGTATGTGGTCGATGCGGGTGGCGTCGGCGCGCGCTCGCGGGATCTCGCTTGAATCGATGGGCGAAGGTTCGCAGACTGCGAGCCCAGTGAACACGTGCCACATGTGGGAAGAGTCCGGCGAGCTTGCAACAGCGGTGCGAGAAGGACGAGACATCGAGATTCCTCTGTCGATTTCTAAGCGCCTGCGCTCGCTCGGGCTTACCGACGACGTATGGCGCGAATAGCGAATCAACAAAATATGACGTCAACCGGCGAACAGCGCACCGTTTCGCCGCAGCGACTAGCGATCGCTTCGGGCGTGCTGTTCTTCGTCAACGGCATGGTGTACGGCAACTGGTTGCCGCGTATCCCTGAACTGAAAGATCAACTGGGGCTCAGTAACACGAACCTTGGCATCACGCTGCTTGGCGGCGGAATTGGCGGCATCGTCGGCTCGCTGCTCGCAGGTCGTGTGACCACGCGATTGGGTAGCCGTCGACTGTTACTGCGAACAATCGTGCCACTGCCAATTGTGATGGCAGCGATTCCGTTTGTTGGCGAAGCATGGATGTTGTTGGTGACACTCTCGTTCATTGGGCTCATCGATGTGTGGGCGGACGTGGCGATGAACGAGCAGGGAGTCATCGCACAAGAGCGACTCGGACGGTCGATCATGAACCGCCTTCATGGATTATGGAGCCTGGGTTTCGGAACTGGAACTCTGGTCGGTTCGCTGGCAGGTGGTGTCGGTGTGAGTTTTCGTGTGCAGGTCATTGTGGTGGCACTGTTCTTGCTCGTTGCGGTAGGTGTTGTGGCGCGGTCGTTCGAACCCAATGACCCGAAGCCGGTTGACGCTCCACAAGACGGCAGATCGAATCGCCGTCATCTCGGTATCGCGGCGGTGGCGCTCGCGGTCGCAGGTGCTGGCGCGATTGCTCTTGAAGGTGCGCCGAACGAATGGGCTGCGTTGTTGATGCGTGATGACTTTGGTTTCGGCGAGTGGGCAGGTTTCGGCACAGTTGCGTTCGGTCTCGGCATGCTGATCGGACGGCTGTCGGGTGACCACGTCATCGAGCGTGTTGGGGCGAGTCTCGTATTCAGGGTCGCACCAGTCCTCATTGCGGCGGGACTTCTCGCTGTCGTGGTGAGTGATATTGCGTTCGTTGGTCTCGCTGGATTGTTCGTATCGGGTCTCGGTCAGTCGGTCATCTTCCCGCGGCTGTACTTGCTCGCTGCCCGAGTGCCAGGCATGACCGCAGGCGGTGGCCTCGGAGCCATGCTCATCGGTTTACGTGTTGGCGGCATGGCGACATCGGTATCAATGGGTGCGCTGTCGAGTGGTGCCGACCTCCAATTCGCCTTGGCGGTGGTTGGAGTCGTTGCATTACTGATGGTGCTCACCGCGAGTGCGGTGGTGTCGCGCAGAGTGCCGTCGTAGTACGGTGCATTCGATGCAAGTCCGCAAATTTGTGGTGACCTGTGAGGAAGTCCTCGCCGAGCAGGGTCGTCCAACCGCACGTGTTGTGCGTCGTGCCGTGTGCAGCGCGGTAATCACGAACCCGTTCGCAGGCAAACCAGGAGCCAACCTCGCCGAGCTTGAGTCGATGGGGGCAGAGATTTCAGGCGAGTTAGCGTCGCGTGCGCTCGCGGCGCTTGGGGTAGCGGCTGGAGACGTCACTGCATACGGCAAAGGTGCAATCGTCGGCACGAACGGTGAAATCGAGCATGCAGCCGCTCTCATCCACCCTCGATTTGGTGCACCAGTGCGAAAAGTGGTGATCAAGGGCGACGACATCATCCCATCCACCAAGAAGATCGGTGGCCCAGGCGCCCACATCACGCTGCCGATTACAAACAAAGACGACATCTGGTCGTTTGACGAGATGGACGCCATCGACGTGTGGATTAATGACGCGCCGATGCCCGACGAGATCGTCGTGAGCGTCGCTCTCGCGGTTGGCGGCCGACCCTTTGCGCGGACGAAGAAGCCGTCATGAAGTTCAAAGCGATGATCTTGCTCACTCGTCGGGCTGACATGACGCACGAGCAGTACGAACAATGGTGGCTCGGAGTACATGTGCCACTGGCGAAGCAGTTGCCCGGCTTGCGTGCCGCCACATTCAACGTGGTGCAGAGCCCGGGGACCGGCGAGCCTGATGGCATCACCGAGTTGTGGTTCGACTCACGCGAGGCGTTCGACGCTGCGTATGCAAGCGAAATCGGCAAGCAAGTAGTCGCCGACTCGATGGCCAACGTGTCGAGTCGAGTGCGGATGTTCGTCAACGAACACCGCGTCGTCGGCTGATTCGCGCCGGCCACCACGACGAAGGACATCGGTCGATTCACGTCAGTCATCGCGACGCGAGACGGACGTCGGCTCGCCTTCCTTTCGGTCGATGTCGGCTAGGCCTCGACGCTCGTCAGATCGGGGCCGGCGATGATGGTGCCGCTGAAGTGCTTGGCCGCTTGCGCAATCCAGTCGGCTTCTTGTCCTGGTTGCATCGCCGGCACATAGTGCGTGAGCACAAGTGTCTTTACGCCGGCGCGTGCGGCAGTTTGGCCGGCGTCTTCGACCGAGGAGTGGTAGTCGAGGATGTCGCCGAGGCGCGGCGCTTGGGCCGGAAGCATCTTCCTCATCGCGTCGACGAGATCTGGTCGCAAGACCGTCTGAACGTACACATCGGCACTTGCACAGAGAGCGTCGAGCTCCGCGCACGGCACAGTGTCACCGGCCAGCGCGGCGACTTTGCCTTCGGCCTCGAACCGGTATCCGACGGTAGGAGAGACCGGTCGGTGATCGGTACGACCAACGACGACCCTGACGTCGCCGATCGAGAAGGAGTCTCCGGGTGACACTTCGGTCACTTCGATCTGCATGCCTGGGCCAGACCTCAAGTCTGCATGATGGTCGAGTCGGTACTGCTCGTCGAGCGAGAGCATCGTTCGCAGACCTTCGACAATCTGTTTTGTACCTACAGGCCCGAAAATTTTGGTGACAATCGGATTCGGCGACATGATCCATCGCGAAGTGACGATGTCGTTCAAGTCGCTGATGTGGTCGCTGTGCAAGTGCGTGAGCAGGATTGCCGACACAAACGGAGGGAACACACCAGCAGCCGTCATGCGCATGACGCAGCCGCGACCACAGTCGACCACGATGTGCTGACCCGCGGCCTGCACGAGTGTGGAGGGACCTGCACGATTGGGGTCGGGTATTGGGCTTCCTGTGCCGAGCAGGGTGACTTTCATTGGTGTCGCCTGGTTCTCGTCAGCAGAAACTTTGGTGTAGGTCTCATCGGCACGACCCTAGGCG
>Ga0208594_1000137_pt1 | contig 23648 bp, 20 predicted proteins | sample LakMenEpi14Sep10_FD_150699 | JGI IMG/M metagenome (GOLD analysis project Ga0208594, IMG submission 150699) | Freshwater microbial communities from Lake Mendota, WI - 14SEP2010 deep hole epilimnion (SPAdes) | ecosystem: Environmental > Aquatic > Freshwater > Lake > Epilimnion/Euphotic zone ...
CCAACGGTGCACTACTCCTACTGCCCCACGGATGCCGCGATCATGAGCGTGCAAGAACTTCGCATGCGCAATTGGAAGATGCAAAAGGACCAACGCATCCTCAACAACGAGATCGAGTCGGGTCGTGACGAACTCGGCGTGCTGCTCATGGGCCACGATTACAAGTCCTGGTGGACCGGCTCACTCCTCAGCATCGACGAAGCGCGCGCCATCCTGCCCAACCAAAGCGCCACCACCCTGCAGGTCGCCTGTTCGGTCGTGGCTGCTGCCTGCTGGATGATGAACAACCCGTCGGCTGGCATCCGCGTGCCTGATGACCTGCCGTACGAGGACGTGCTGAAGGTGGCCTACCCCTACCTCGGCACGTTCCATTCGGCTGCCGTCGATTGGGACCCGCTGAAGAACCGCAACGATCTCTTCCCTGGTTTCGGCAACGGCCCGACGAAGCTTGACCCCGCCGACCCGTGGCAGTTCGCGAACTTCCTCGTGCCCACCCCCCGCGCGGTCTAGGACTCGTCTCACGGTCGCGCGCGGTCTAGCGCACGTCTCATACTCGCATGCGGGCTAGCTGCGTTGCACGGTCCCATGCGGCCGTCAGCAACTCGACGTCGGCGACGCGGGCCAGCGCAGCGATACGCTGACTACGCGATGCGACGAGCTCTGAGCCTCCTCCTTACGTAGCGGCGTCGGCCGCATCTCGCCGACGTCGCGAACACTCCCGAGCCAAACGGCCGGGAGTTTTTCTTTTCTCCGACAGAACCTCAGTGTCTCCGCCGGAACTCTCGACACAACATCCACCACAACGACACCACAGCAACACAGAAACGACACAACGACATGGCACCACAACCCAGCAACCCCAAGAAGATGCCCTTTGAAAAATATGCCGCCTACGTGCCGATCGTGCTCACCGACCGCACCTGGCCGAATCGCACCATCGACAAGGCGCCGCTGTGGTGCTCGGTTGACTTGCGCGACGGCAACCAAGCACTCATCGACCCGATGGACCCCGAGCGCAAGCTGCGCATGTTCAAGACACTCGTGAAGATGGGCTTCAAAGAAATCGAGGTCGGTTTCCCGTCAGCGAGCCAACCCGACTTCGACTTCGTGCGCCACATCATCGACAACGATCTGATTCCCGACGACGTGACCATTCAGGTGCTCGTGCAGTCGCGCAAAGAACTCATCGAGCGCACCTACGAGAGCATTCGCGGCGCCAAGCAGGCCATCGTGCACTTTTACAACTCGGTCAACCCGCTGCAGCGACGAGTGGTGTTCGGCTTGGAAAAGTCGGGCATCGTCGACATCGCGGTCAACGCGGCAAAACTCTGCACGTCGCTTGAGCCGACCGTGAAGGGCACGAAGGTGCGCTACGAATACTCACCCGAGAGCTTCACGCTCGCCGAGCCCGAGTTCGCCGTCGAGATTTGCGAAGCCGTGATGGACGTCATCAAGCCGACCCCGCAGGATCCGCTCATTCTCAACCTGCCCGCCACCGTTGAGTGCTACTCGCCCAACGTGTACGGCGACGTCATCGAATGGTTCGGCCGCACCATCAAGCAGCGCAGCAGCATCGTGCTCTCGCTGCATCCGCACAACGATCGTGGCTGTGCGGTGGCTGCCGCCGAGTTCGGCGTGATGGCCGGCGCTGACCGCGTCGAAGGCACACTCTTTGGCAACGGTGAGCGCACCGGCAACGTCGACGTCGTCACGCTCGCGATGAATCTGTTCGTCAACGGTGTCGATCCGATGCTGGACATGAGCGACATTGATGCACTGCGTCGCGACGCCGAGTACTGCAACCGTTTGCCGGTGCCCGAGCGCCAGCCCTACGCCGGCGACCTCGTGTACACCGCGTTCTCCGGCAGCCACCAAGACGCCATCAAGAAGGGGCTCGACGCGCTACCTGACGACTACACGAAGTGGGAAGTGCCGTACTTGCCGCTCGACCCCAAACATGTCGGGCGCACCTACGAAGCAGTCATCCGCGTGAACAGCCAGTCGGGTAAGGGTGGCGTCGCCTATGTGATGAAAACCGAGCACGGCTTTGAGCTGCCGCGCCGGCTCCAGATCGAATTCTCACGCACCATTCAGCACATCACCGAAGACTCAGGCACCGAAATCGCACCGGATGTGATGTGGCACGCCTTTGAGACGGAGTACCTGCCGAGCGCACCGCGCTACTCGCTCTCTAGCCACGAGATGCGCAGCACGAGCGATGGCACCACGAGCATCACCGCACAACTTGAGGTGGAAGGTCAGCGCGTCACCCTGCAGGGCGATGGCAACGGCCCAATTGACGCCTTCGTACAAGCGTTGCGCCGCGAGTTCGGCGTGAAGTTTGACGTGAAGGACTACGTGGAGCACGCCCTCAGCCAGGGCTCTGAAGCGACGGCTGTCGCCTACATCGAGAGCGCCAACGAATCCGGCGAAGTGTGCTGGGGTGTCGGCGTGCATCCGAGCACGATTACCGCGTCATTGCGGGCGGTGCTCAGCGCCTTTGAGCGCCAGCGCAGACGATAGACGGCTAGGCGTGGCGCTCGGCTACGTCGACACCAGCATTCTTCTCGGCGTGTGACGAGCCTTCGACGTCGATCTTCGGCAACAATCGGTCGAGCCAGCGCGGCAGCCACCAGTTGCGGTCGCCGAGCAGCTGCATCGTCGCCGGCACGAGCAACATGCGCACGATGGTGGCGTCGAGGAAGACTGCGACCGCAAGACCGAAGCCGAACATCTTGATGCTGCGCTCCGCCTCGAGCACGAAACTGCCGAACACAAACACCATGATTGCCGCCGCCGCTGTGATGACGCGGGCGGTGTTGGCGAGACCATCGGCGACAGCGAGTTCATTGTTACCGTTGCGGTCGTACTCTTCCTTCACGCGCGAGAGCAGGAAGACCTCGTAGTCCATCGACAGACCAAAGACGATGGCGAACATCATCACTGGTAGCCACGGGTCAATAGGCGCACTGCCACCAAGACCAACAAGCGACGCACCCCAGCCCCACTGGAAGACCGCGACGACGGCACCATAGGCCGAGCCGATTGACAAGAGGTTCATGATCACCGCTTTCAACGGCACGAGCAGCGAGCGGAACACCGCCATCAAGAGCACGAACGAGAGAGCGAGAACGACGGCAAAGAATGTCGGCAGTCGGTCAGCGAGATACCTGCTGAAGTCAACATTGACGGCAACGCTGCCCGTCACCTTGACATCCAATGCACTACCAGCAGCTTGCGGAATCACTTCTTCGCGCAACGAGCGCACGAGTTCTGCTGATTCTTCTGATTGCGGAGACGTCGTCGGATACAGCGTCCACAACACGGCGCTCGGCGCCGCCGGATCATTGGGAACTGCGGGTGAAGCAAACGCAACGCCCTTGGTTGAGGCGAGCTCGTCCGACAGTTGCTGCGCGGCTGCAAGTTGGGCGGGCGTGTCGATCGCAGCCACGACGGTGAGCGGGCCGTTGAACCCTGGACCGAAACCTTCTGCAAGTAGGTCATAGGCGCGGCGCGTTGTGGTGTCGGATGGAAAATTGCCTTCGTCGGCGAAACCAAGGCGCAGATCGAGCACTGGGAGGGCAAGGGCGAGCAGCACACCGGTGCCGACGATGAGCGACACCCACGGATGACGCTGCACCACACGGCTCCATCGGTATGCGGTGGTGTCGTGCATCGGCTTCACACGGCGTGGTGCCAACGTGCGACGCAAAACAGGAATGAACGAGCCGACAATCAAAACTGCAACGGCAAGTGGAGCGGCCCACAACAGCGTCGGCTGTTTCAGCCCGTACCCGACCAGAGATACGGCGACGAGACCCGCAGAAACGATGCCCCGCCAGCGAGTGACTTCGACGCGGTCACTGACGAAGCCAAGTAGTGCCGGGAGCAACGTCACCGAGGCAAGCATCGTGAACAGCACGGTGATCGAGGCGCCGATTGCCAGACCATTCATGAATGACACACCCATGATCAACATGCCGAGCAACGAGATCACCACGGTGGTTCCGGCGAACAACACGGCACGGCCAGCGGTATCGATGACTTCGGCCGTAGCCATCGCACACGATTTGCCGCGACGACGCTCTTCTCGGTAGCGCGTCACGATGAAGAGGGCGTAGTCGATGCCGACACCGAGACCAATCATGATGCCAAGCGTCGTTGCGACGTCGGGAATGGTGAGGATGTTCGATGCGAGTGTTACAACGAGCACGCCCACACCGATGCCACCGAACGCGGTGCCAATCGGGAGACCCATCGCGAGCACCGATCCGAAGGCGAAGATGAGAATCACGATGGCAAACGCAAGACCCAGCACCTCAGAGGTAGGTGCTTCGAACTCGGCGAACAACTCCCCGCCGTACTCAATCTGCACACCCTCGATGACGGGTTCGACAGCCTTCATCTCGTCATAAATGGCGATGAACTGTTCGGCTGAGTCGAGTTCAGCAGGAAAAGTAACGGTGGCGAACGCAATCGTGCCAGTGGGTGACAATTGTCGGGCACCTTCCTCGGTGAACGGGCTCACCACACGCATGTCGTCGCGAGCGTCGAGTCGTGCGAAGAAGTCGTTCAGCGTCGCCCGTTGGGTATCAGTGAATCCCGCCTTTGCCTGCACAACGAGGGTGCCGCTGCGGCCACTCTCCTCACCGCCGAACCGTTCGGCAAGCAAGTCGAAACCCTGGGCACTCTCCACGTCGGGAAGGTTGAACTGGGTGGAGAACTTGCTGCCAACCGTCGCCATTGTTGCGGCGAGGGCGACGATGACCGCAATCCACGACAGCACGATGACACGACGACGAGCATGAGCGAAAAGACCAAGACGACTCAACATGGGGGCGCACAGAGGCTAGGTGAACCTCCCCCTCCAACTAGCGTCAACTGCGGAGGTTGTCGTGAAAGTCACAGTCAATTTCGACTTGTGTGCCTCAACAGGTGCGTGTGCACAGGTCGCACCAGAAGTGTTCGTCGTGCGCAATGACGGATACCTGCACATCCTGCAAGAACAACCACGTCCTGAGCTCTACGACGTGGTGCAAGAAGCCGCCGACCTCTGCCCCACCGGCGCCATCACGCTCGAAGACTGACCTGTGACCTTCCGCAATCGGCTCGCCGCTGCATGGGCGGCGTCAGACTCCTTGCTGTGCGTCGGACTCGACCCTGACCCGTCGCGGTTTCCAGATTTCGTTGGCCAAGATGCCAAGTCAATCCAGTTGTTCTGCAGCATGATCGTGGATGCCACCGCCGATCTGGTGTGCGCGTTCAAGCCACAGATCGCCTACTTTGCGGCCCACGGAGCCGAGAAGGCACTCGAGAACGTGTGCAACATGATCCGCCGCGATCACCCGCGCGTGATGCTGATTCTTGATGCCAAACGTGGCGACATCGGCGACACGGCAGAGATGTACGCCCGTGAGGCGTTCGATCGTTACGGCGCCGACGCGGTGACGGTCAACCCCTGGCTTGGTACCGATTCACTCGAACCATTTTTCGCACGCCGCGATCGCGGAGTGTTTGTCTTATGCCGTACCTCCAACCCGGGTTCCGGTGAACTCCAAGGTCGGCGCGACGCAAGTGGCGAAGCCTTGTACGAAACGGTCGCCACGCGAGCAGCAACCGAATGGTCGAAACGAGCAGCAGTGGGCTTGGTGGTCGGTGCCACGAAACCCGACGAACTCCGCCGCGTACGCGAGATCGTTGGTGACTTGCCGCTGCTGGTGCCAGGTGTCGGCGCCCAAGGCGGAGATGCGGCCACGGTTGTGCGTAACGGTGCAACCAGCGACGGCACGGGACTCATCGTCAATAGTTCGCGGGCCGTGTTATACGCCTCCGATGGCGACGATTTCACCTCAGCGGCGCGAGCCGTGGCAATGTCGTTGCGCGACGAACTGAACGCCGCCCGCTGAGCGCGCGGAACGCACCTATCCGACGGTGATCACTTCGGTGATGCCGGCAATCTGACGCAGGCGCTCCACGACTTCTGACGGAGTCGGGACTGCCGTAGCGATCACCATCATCGCGCTACCGGCTTTGACCGTCTTTCCTACGTCCATGTTGTCGATGTTGATGCCAAAGTCGCCGAGCAACGTACCGACTCTGCCGATGACGCCGGGTCGGTCGTCATTGCGCACGATGAGCATGAACTTGGCTGGCGGCACATCACTCAGGTGATCGTCAATCAACACGATTCGCGCCTCTCGGCGGCGGCCCGTGAGCGTCCCCGAGACATTGTGTGCGCCCGAGCGCAGTGTGATGAGGTTGACGTAGTCCTGGTGCTCGACTTCTTCGTTGCGGTGCTCTCGCACGGCGATGCCGCGGGCTTCGGCAATCGTCGGGGCATTCACATAGGTGACCGCTTCACCGGCCGAACGCCCGAGAAAGCCCTTCAATGCCGCCAGTGTGAGGATGCGCGTGTCATAGGCGCCAATCTCGCCACTCGCTTCGACCAGGAGTTCAGTCGGCTTGGCGCCAACCACATCGGCAAAGAGTGCTCCGAGGCGCTCTGCCAGCGGAATGAACGGCTTCAGCGTCTCGTTGGCCTCAGAAGCATTCACATTCACGGCGAACGGCACGAAGTCACCGGCGAGGGCGAGTTGCACCATGTCAGCGATTACTTCACCCGCTTTGTCCTGCGCTTCACGGGTGCTGGCGCCAAGATGCGGGGTCACCACGACGTTACGCAGCTGGAAGAGTGGCGAGTCGGTGATGGGCTCCGACTCGAACACGTCGAGCGCAGCGCCAGCGATGATGCCGTCACGCAACGCTTCTATGAGGTCTGCCTCGACCACGATGCCGCCGCGGGCGACGTTGATAACGCGAAGCTCTGGTTTGGCTTTCAACAAGACGTCGCGGTTGATCAAGCCCTTGGTTTCTTTGTTCTTCGGTAGGTGCACCGTGAGGAAGTCGCTCGTTGCCACCAACTGATCGAGTGGGAGCATCTCAACATTGAGCTGGCGACCGCGTTCAGCAGAGATGTATGGGTCGTAGGCGACGATCTTCATGCCGAGGCCGGTGGCACGATGGGCAACGAGTTTGCCGATGCGACCGAGGCCGACGATGCCGAGCGTCTTGCCCGCCAGTTCGACACCTTCCCACTTGCTGCGCTCCCAGCGACCGTTGACGAGGGCGGCGTGGGCTTGCGGCACATTACGCGCCATCGCCAGCAGCAATGCGATGGTGTGTTCGGCGGCCGAGACGATGTTCGACTCCGGGGCGTTCGCCACCATCACACCGGCTTTCGTTGCAGCCTCAACATCGACATTGTCGAGACCCACACCAGCGCGACCGACGACCACGAGGTCGGTCACCGACTCAAAGACGTGTGCGTCGACATTGGTCGCACTACGAACGATCAGCGCCTGAGCACCGCGCAGTGCAGTAATGAGTTCTTGACCGTTCAGCCCGAGGCGCACATCGACCTCGTGGCCCGCCGCACGCAGGCGGTCAAGGCCGCGCTCGGCGATTTCTTCGGTTACGAGCACGCGCGCCATCCCTCCATCGTGGCGGAGTCCACAGCCCATCGCCAACTTCATCGACGACTTCTCACCCGAGCACACAGCAAAACCGTTATCGTGTCGGTGCCACGTCGCGCGCTTTACTTTTCATAAGAACCAAGGACGACAGACACCCACCCGATGCCCTACCCCTTCCTCTCTCCGGAATGGATGGACGCTGCACGCGCCATCCGCGAGAAGTACCGCGATCAAGCCCCACGTGTCACGTTCACCGTTCGCTTCAATCAGGTGGTGACGGGCGTGCCGTTCGGAGACGGCGTGGTGCACAGCCACATGGACACCTCAAGTGGCGAAGTTGTGATGGATCTCGGTCACCTCGAGAAGGCTGACGCGACGCTCACCACCGATTATGCAACAGCACGCATGATTTTTGTCGAGCAAGACCCGCAGAAGGCCATGGAGGCATTCCTCACCGGCAAGGTGAAGGTAGAGGGCGACATGTTGAAACTGATGGCGATGCAAACCGCGATGCCCCAGACCGAACTCTCGCTCGTGGTTGCCTCCGAAATCCGCGAGATCACCGAGTAACAGATCACCCAGTAACGCAGTTCACTGCGCAGTTGAACGCGCAGTCTCTCGCGCAGTTGAACGCACTTCGGATGCGAGTAGCCCGGCGACGACGCATACCGACGCACCAACGACGAGTGCATTGGCGTAACTCGACAAGATGCCCTGCTCGACGGTGGCCTCCTGCACCGTGATCATCACCGTTGCACCCATCAGGGCTCCCATCTGCGAAACGAGTTGCTGCATCGCGCTGGCGGAGCCAAGCTGCGAGTCATCAACCGCGTTGGCAAGCAGTGATGTCATGGCTGGCGATGCGACGCCGAGCCCAAGACCCGACAGCGCTAGCCCAAAGGCGATCAACCACAGCGGAGTATCCACGCGCACGGTCGAGAGAATCACCAGCGAGGTGAACACCGTCATCGACCCGAACATGCCAGCGAACCGCTCACCCGTGCGCATCGTGACGTTTGCCCCGATGGGCGCGACAATGGCGAACGTGAGCGGTCGAGCGATGATCAACCATCCGACCGTTGCCAGGCTCAGCCCTGCTCCGAGTTGCAACATCTGCGGCACAATCATGAACGCACCCATGTAGCCGAAATTGGCGAGCGACTGACTCATCACAGGGAACGCGATGTTGCGAGTTCGAAACCACGCTGGTGGCACCATCGGCGCGGCAACTCGACGCTCGATCTGTACGAACGCATACAGGGTCGCAGCGCCAACGAGCAGTGCCACGATGATGGCGGGTGAAGTCCAGCCCCATGCACCACCGCGGTTGATGCCAAGCAGCACGAGTGCGGTTCCGAGTCCGAGTGTCAGCGCTCCGCCGATATCAAACTTGGCACCAGACTGTCGTTCGGTATCACGCAGCAGCCACCATGCCAAGAGCGCGCCGAGGACGCACAACGGGGCCTGTGCGAGGAAGATGACGCGCCAACCCACGCTCGATACCAACGGCACACCTGCGACGACACCGAGCACTGGCGCTCCGGCGGTGACGAAGCTCCACATTGCAAGCGGGCGCACTCGCTCATGCGGCTCAAACAGTCGGCTGGTGAATGCCATGCCGGCGGGGCCGATCGCTGAACCACACGCTGCCGAAAGCGTGCGCAAGACGATGAGCGAGAGTGCGTTTGGCGCGAGCGCCGCAAGACCCGCGAAGATGCCCGCGCCAAGCAGGCCGGCCACGAACACCCGCTTGTGTCCGAGCAAGTCGCCGAGCGTGCCGAATGCCGGGCCAACCACGGCAAATACGAGCATGGGAGCCGTGATTGACCAGCTCACCACACTGACCGTGGAGTTGAGGTCTCGGGCGACGGTGTCGAGCACCACCACCAACAGCGTGATGGCAAAACTCACCGTGAATGCCCCAGAGAGCAAGACCGCCATCGTGGCTTTTCGACGCGATACACCGACACGCACCGCAAGCGCAGTGCGCATGCGTTCCCTCAGCGGCGAGAGACTGACTTCGTCAACGCCCGTCGTCATGGGAACACCAGGTTCACGGCACTGCCTTTTGGCACCGGATCACCAACCTTGAGTGTGGTTCCGTCCAACGTGACGGCACGAACGCGACTGGTTGAACGCCCGGAAATGGTCGCAACACCGATGCCAGCATCACCGAGGGCCTTCTGCGCATCGTTCAGGGTGAACCCGATGATTGCGGGCAGCGGCACCTGTTCTACGCCTCTGGAAATCGAATAGGCGACGACACCTGCGCGTGGCATCTGTTCGCCGGGCGGCGGATCTTGCGATGCAACGAGCCCCACGGCAATCTCACTACTGAAAACGTCGTCATTGCGCTGACCCACCAGCTGCACTGCGGCGAGTTGCTCCAGTGTGTCGTCCTCGGAGCGACCAATCAGATTGGGCACCACGCGCAACACCGGACCACCTGAGACGATGATGCCGACTTGCGTACCTTTCAGTACTTGACTGCCGGCGATGAGATTGGGTTGTTCGGTGACGATCCACGACATCACGCGACCGGCCGGCACGGAGTCGCTGTCTTGAATGGTCTCTGTCACCGTGAGCCCCTGATCTGTGAGAGCAGCGACTGCATCCTCACGGGCCAGACCTGTGACGTCAGGGACCACCGCCAGCGTCGCACCTTCGGAGACCACGAGCGTGAAGTCTCGACCTTCACGTAATGAGCTGCCCGCCGGCGGGACCGTGCGGATGACCGCACCAAGATCGACCTCATCCGAACGTTCGGCACGAATCACGATGTTCCAGCCAAAGAGCGCCACACTGTTGCGAGCCTCGCCTTCTGGCACGCCGATGAGTTCTGGCACGACGTACTCATCGACGGTGAGTCGCTGCCAGACGAGCAGCCCCGACACCAAGAGCGCCACGGCGATTGCAGCCGACAGGAGCCAGCGATATCCACGCCGCTCGCCGGGCGTCGCCGCAATTGCCACATCAACACTGATTGGTTCGGGTGGCGGGACAACCGCCACCGGTTCTGCTGGCGGCGGAGTGACTGCGACCGCTTCGAGCGTGCGAGTGATGGTGTCGCGGAATGACTCGCTCGTCAGCGACTCGATTGGTTCTGGTGCCGAAAGCTTGGTCGCGAGTTGCGCGAGCGACTGACCGAACTCCAATGCAGTCGCTCGGTCGGCGGGTTCGGGGCGGCCAGCCTTCTCGATGGGCACTGCGATTGCTCCGATGTCAGCGGAGACAGAAAGAAGTTTGCCGGCACGATTCGCCAGCGTGACCGCCACGGAGTCGGCGATGTTCGGCACCTCTCCGGTAATCGTCTCAAGCACAGTGAGCGCAAGCGCGTAGACGTCACTTGCCTGCGTCGGTGTTGCATCACCGGCGAACTCAGGAGCCGCATAACGCGCCTGCTCGATGCTCATCGCGGTGAGATCTCCACCGACACCCTTCACCCCGAGACCAGCGAGCCGCGCACGGGAGTCTGGCGATACGAAGACATTGGCCGGGCGCACGTCACCGTGCACCATGCCGAGTTGGTGGAGGTGGTGCAGCGCGCGACACAGGTCGAGAGCAAGAACGACTGCCTGAGAAACGGTGAGGCGACGACCACGATCAAGCAACTCGCGTAACGAGACGGTGCCAAGTCGCTCGGTTACAACGAAGACGAACTTCTCGGCTCCGATGACCGTCTCCCCCCAATCGAGCGGTGACACCAGCACGGGATGCGATACGCCAGCCACGGAGAGCAGCTGGCGTTTCAGCCCTTCGACTGCCTCGACTGACAACTGGTCAATCGTCACAAGCCGCACTACCACCGATGCTCCGTTGCGCGTATCGGTGGCTTCAAAGACGCTGCTCGAATCGGCCCCACCGCGCCGCAAGGCACTGAGGCGGTATCGCGAGGCGACGATCGCGCCGGCTAGGTCATCCCGGTCGGTCATTGACTGAACCAAACTAGCGGTGCATGTCATCGCCGAGCCGCGAGAATGGAACCGTGCCAAAGCGCATCGATCGCTCTCGACTCTTGGCGAGTGTCGGCATTGCCTTTGGCCTCGTGCTGGTCGTTGTTGGTTTCAGGAGTGGTCTCTCCGGGGAAGAAGCACGCGAGTTTCCGGCGGCAATCGAGCGCATGTCACCCGCCGACGGCGATCGAGTCCTTCGTCAAGCTCAAGTCATCATCGATTTCGTCGATGGATATGAGGCGTCGCTGAACATCGATGGCATCGAGATTCCAGTCACGAGACTTGACGAGCTCACGTCGTCTGGCGCCCAACCTGCACCTGGTGCTCAAGTCGAACTGCCAGCGACTGCGGTATTCGATCCGGGTAACAACGTCATCAGTTTCCAGCCACAGCCGGGTGCACTCATCGAGGCGTTCACGCAAGGCGAGCATGTCGCAACGGTGCGCTACTGGAAGATCCTCGACGGCCCCGCAAAGTCGCGCTCGTACCAATGGCGCTTCATCACTGACTAGGTCAGGACAGTTCGCCAGTCGCAAGCAGGCGTTCAAAAGCAGCTTCGTCGAGCTGCGGAACTCCGAGTTCGGTCGCCTTCTTCAGTTTTGAGGCACCTGGTTCGTTGCCGACGACGAGCGCGAACGTTTTTGCACTCACGCTGCTTGCGCTCTTGCCACCCCGATCTTTGATTGCGCGCTGGGCTTCTTCGCGGCCGTAGCGCTCGAGGGTGCCGGTGACCACGACCGTCTTACCCGCCAGTGTTTGTGGGGCATCAACGACCACCACATTGTCGAATGCCACACCACCCTTGCGCAACTTGGCAATCAGCGTCTTGTGTTCTTTGTTGGCGAACCAACTAGCAACTGACTCAGCAATCACGTTTCCAACGCCATCAATTGCCGAGAGATCTTCTGCGCTCGCCTTGACGATTGCCTCAAGCGAACCAAAACGTCGCGCCAGCGACTCGGCAGCGGCAGGACCAAGATGCTTGATGCCGAGCGCGACGAGCAGCTTCTCAAGCGGTCGCGAACGCGACGTGTCGATTGCAGCAAGCAGATTTGCCGACTGCACTTCACCGAAACCTTGCGCGAGCAACGCCTCGGCGGTCAGCGAGTAGATGTCGCCGACGTCTTCGATGACACCCGCATCGCTCAGCCGATACACGGTCTTCTCGCCGAAACCCTCGATATCCATGCCGACGCGCGACGTGAAGTGGATGATCTTCTGGTCGCGCTGATGTGGACACTCGGGTTCAACGCATCGAGTGTCGGCTTCACCCTCAGCTTGCACCAGTGTGGAACGAAGGTCGCACGGGCATTTGGTCGGAAACTTCCAGGGTTTGCTGTTTTTCGGTCGTAGCGCAAGTACCGGGCCGACGACTTCAGGGATAACGTCACCGGCTTTACGCACGACGACCGTGTCGCCAGGACGCACGTCTTTGAGCGCCACTTGCTCGCGGTTGTGCAGCGTGGAAAGCGAGACCGTGCTGCCCGCCACCACCACGGGCTCGAGCACTGCAAACGGTGTTGCTCGACCGGTGCGACCAATCGACACCATGATGTCGCGCAGCAGCGTGGTGCGCTCCTCGGGTGGAAATTTCACGGCGACCGCCCAACGCGGGGCTTTGGCGGTGAATCCAAGGCGTTCACGTTGCGATAGGTCATCAACTTTCACAACGACACCGTCGATGATGTACGGCAGGTCGTTGCGCAGCGACTGCCAGTGGAAACAGAACTTCACGACCTCGTCAAGTGAGTCGACGATTCGTACTTCCGGATTGACGGGGAATCCGCACTGCCCCAGATAGTCAAGCGTGTGATGGTGCGACGCAAAGCGCGGCACCCCTTCGACTTCACCAAGTTGGTATGCCCAAAAGGAGAGCTCCCGGGTCGCGGTGACGGCGGCGTCTTTTTGGCGCAGACTTCCGGCGCCGGCGTTGCGCGGGTTGGCCGGCACAGGCTGGGGCTTTTTCCCAGCAGCGATGCGCGACTCGTTTTCTTTCAGCTTCGCTTCGCGCAACCGGTCGAAGGCGGCTTTCGACATGTACACCTCGCCGCGCACTTCCAGCACGGCGGGACGCTGTGCGCCGCGGAGCTGCTTGGGCACTTCCCTGATCGTTGCCACGTTGGCGGTGACATCTTCGCCCACTTTGCCGTCACCACGGGTCGCAGCCTGCACGAGTGATCCGTTTTCGTAGCGAAGGCTGAGGGCCAGACCGTCAATCTTGAGCTCACAGACGAAACGTGTTGGCTCTTGCCCGAGTCCTTTTGCAACACGCTCACCCCATGCACGAAGTTCGGACTCGTCCATCGCATTGTCAAGACTCATCATCGGCTGGCGATGGGTGACGGGAGCGAACGTCGTGCTCGACGCCGCACCGGGGAGGTCAATGAGCGAATGCTCGGGTTTCAGCTCGGGGTAATCGGTCTCAATTCCGCGTAACTCACGAACGAGTTCGTCGTATTCGGCGTCGGAGATCTCTGGGTCGTCGGCTCCGAAGTAACGGTCGTTGTGATACGCAATCATCTCGCGCAGTTCAGCGGCGCGAACAACGACCTTCTTCGGGGTAGCCACGCCTGAACTTTACCGCTCGGGCCCCGCACGATTCCTAGGATTCGTGCGTGCACAACCTCGTCCGAGCTGCGTGGCTGTCAGTTGCCCTCCTCCCTGGGGTGATCGACGCAGAGAGGGCGACGGAGCTCTCGCCGTGGATTGCGTGGATGGTGTGGGCGGTGGTGGCAGTCGCCGTGTTGGTGCCACATCCGCTGTCGCTCACGGCAGTGCGCTTCTTTGCCCCGCTGCTCACATTGCATGTGGCTTGGGGCATCGCTACTTCAGGTGATGAGTTTTTTGCTGATGGCGACCGCAACTGGGGACCAGTCGCTGGATTCATCGTGCTGATCGCAGTGACAGCAGCGGTGTTCCTTTCGAAATACGGAGCGCTCCACGCACAAGCTGCCGCATACGGTCACGAGCAGCGGTTCTTGTTGCGGCCACCCGTCGCAGTGCTCTTGCCTCTGGCAATGCTGTGGGCACTGGTCAGCGGGGCGATTGCCGTTGCCACCTACTCACGTTCACTCGTCGCAGCAGTCATCGCGCTCGTTGTTGGTGGTGCACTCACCGCCTTTTCACTACGACGAGCCCACGTGTTGGCGCGACGTTGGCTCGTGTTCGTACCTGCAGGTATTGCCATCCACGATCCACTCGTCTTGCGCGACACGTTCATGGTGCGCAGTCACGACGTGCGGGGCTTGGGCCCGGCGACACCTGGCACCGAGGCGTTTGATACCACGTGCACGACATGGGGTTCGCCGCTTGAACTCGTGCTCTCCCACCCTCACGATGTGTCGCTTAGCGAATTCGGGGCGCGAATCAGCAAGACGCTCGACCGAATCCATGTGACATCGCTCTTGGTTGCACCAACGCAACCAGACCGAGTGCTCGAGCGCCGCTTCGCTCCGCGCTAGTCGGCGATTCCCCCACCGAGCACGACGCGATCGTCGCTGTCGTACATCACGATGCTCTGACCAGGGGCGACGCGGCGCTGGGGCTGCTGCCAACGCAACACCACATGACCGTTCGATCCGGCAGCATCAACTGCCTCTTCCAGCACCGCTTCGCGCGCTGCACCGTGGGCGCTCGACTGCACCATCACGCTCGAACCGAGAGCCGGAGGCTCATGGCTCCACATCGTGCTGTGCATCGAAACGGTGTCACACGACAGTCGTGACTCATCGCCGACGACCACCGTGCCACCCTCCACGTCGACCGACAGCACAAATTGCTTGGGCGATCCACCGGGCAGGCGCAGACCGCGACGCTGTCCGATGGTCACCAATTCCACTGCGTCGACAGCACCCACCTGCACGCCCGACTCGTCGACGACACGGGCCCGACGAAAGGGAATCCGATGTCCGAGGAACGTCTCGCGACCACCCGTCTTGCTGATGAAGCAGACGTCTTGGCTGTCGGGCTTCGACGCCGTACGTAAACCGAGTTCACTCGCCCGCTCGCGCACCTGGGCTTTCGTGAGATGTCCGACCGGGAAGAGCGTGTAGGCAAGCTCGCGTTGGTCGAGCATGTGCACGACGTAACTCTGATCCTTTGCCGCATCTGCACCACGCGCCACTCGCCAGACGCCGCTTGGTTGGCGTTCGATGCGTGCATGATGTCCGGTCGCGACAGCATCAAAGCCGAGCAATCGAGCGCGCTGCGCCAGGCGATCAAACTTGAGGTGACGGTTGCACTCGATACAGGGGTTCGGTGTGCTGCCGTTACGGTGCGCTTCAACGTACGGCGACACGACGTTCTCGTTGAATTCTTCCGAGAAGTTGAAGACCAAGTGATCAATGCGCAGTTGCTGTGCTACGCGGCGCGCATCATCGACGTCACTGACCGAGCAGCAGCCGGTGTCGCTCTCTCCGCCCCAGAGACGCATGGTGACCCCGACGACTTCATGACCTTCACGGCGCAGTTCGGCAGCGGCAACCGACGAGTCAACCCCGCCCGACATCGCAACGAGCACCTTCACGATGAGCAGGCTATTGCTAGGTGGTGCGACGCAGGCGGCGCACGCTCGCCACGACCACTTCGACGGCGCGCTCCACCTCGGCAGCGGTGGTCGTATGGCCAAGGCTCAGACGCAATGCGCCTTTTGCGAAACGTGGGTCGACGCCCATGGCGCGCAACACGTGCGATGACTCCATCGCTCCGCTGGCACACGCCGATGCGGCCGAAGCACACACATTGGCTTCATCCAACAAAAAGAGCAATGCCTCACTCTCCACGTCGGCAACACAGAAGTGGGCAATGCCCGCCACGGAAACGTCGGAAGGCACGGTCTGCATCACATCCGGCAACTGGGAGGTGATGCCTTCCACCAAACGTGCCTTAAGAGCGCTCACTCGTTGCTGCTCCGATTGGTGGTGTGTCACGGTGGTGCGCAATGCTGCAGCCGTTGCCACGATTCCTGCGACGTTGAGGGTGCCGCTACGACGATCGCGCTCCTGACCGCCGCCCATGATGAGCGGCTCAAGGCTGATGCCAGATTTCTGCACCATCACCCCCATCCCTTTGGGGCCGCCGAACTTGTGGGCCGACAGTGAGACCACATCGGTGACGAGCACGATGTCGCGCACATTGAGCCAGCAGACGGCTTGCACAGCGTCGGAATGCAGTACTGCACCAGGAGCTCCAGCGCGCACTGCTCGCGCAACATCACGCATCGGCGTGATGCTCCCTACTTCGTTGTTCACCGCCATCACTGACACCACAGCAACTCGTTCGTTGCGTGCCGAAACGGCAGCCAACGTTGCAGTAAGGGCATCAATGTCAATTACTGCATTGCGGTCGACGCTCACCACTTCGCCATGCAGATGCTCCACACAATGCAACACCGCATGATGCTCGGCTGCGCTGCAGACCGCCACCCCACCACTTCGCCGAACTGCGCCAAAGACGGCGGCATTGTCGGCCTCCGTGCCGCCGCTCGTGAAGACCACCTCACCTGGCGCGCACCCGAGCACGTCGGCTACATCGTCGCGGGCCTCATCGACGAACCGGCGCGCAGAACGAGAGAAGCGGTGACTGCCGGCAGGGTTGGCGAATTGCTCGTCGAGAAACGGTCGCATTGCCTCGATGGCTTCGGGCCGCATCGGGGCGGTCGCCGCGTGATCGAAGTAGGCCAGCGCGGCCGAACCCGCATTCATTCCGACTCCGACACTACTTCGGGTGCGGTCCTACTCGTTCGTGCTCAACTTGTAGTGATGCAACACAACGTCACCTACGGTGCGGCGTTCGCCGACATCTACGACGAGTGGTACGGCAACATCGACGACCTTGACGATGTCGTCGGATTGCTCGCCGGGTCATCGCCGCGACGAGTGCTCGAACTGGGGGTGGGCACCGGTCGCATCGCGATACCGCTCGCTGCGCAGCTGCGAGCATCGGACAACCAAGCGTCGGTCACGGGCCTTGATGAGTCACCAGAGATGTTGGCTCGTCTCGCCGCGAACGATACGCACGGCCTGATTCACGCGGTACGGGGCGACATGGTGGATGACCAGCCGAGTGGTCCGTTTGATTTGGTATTCATCTCGTACAACACACTCTTCAACTTGATCGGCCACGATAGACAACGTCGTTGTGTGACGAACTCCTCGGCGCGGTTAGCTACAAGCGGCCTGCTCATCATTGACGCGTGTGTGATCGACACTGCGTCATCCCAACCGACGCACGGCGCAACTTCAGAACAGCGTGGTCCGTGGCACCTCCGCACCGAGACATCGTTCGACTCTGCAAGCGGCAGGGTGACAGGCACCATCACGAGCCAGCACGAGGATGGTCGCGTGACGCTGCGGCCGTTCACCATCACGTACTCGACACCCGAGAACATCGACGACATGTGCACCCAAGCGGGCTTGGTGCTCGTAGCGCGGTATGGGTCGTGGCAAAGAACCACGTTTGATGATGACTCCCCGCGACACGTGAGCGTGTATCGCAACCTACGCTGAACGACCATGGCTGGCATCCGAGTTATGACCGATATCAAAGCGCCAATCGAGCGCGTCTGGCAAGTGGTCGAACCCGTCGAACGCCACGTCGACTGGATGGCCGACGCTGAATCAATCGAGTTCGTCACCGACCAGCGTCGCGGCGTCGGCACCTCCTTCTTGTGCGTCACCAAGGTCGGACCAATCAAACTCACCGACAAGATGCGAATCACTCAATGGGAACCGCAACGAGCGATGGGGGTCGAGCACGTTGGCATCGTGACGGGCACGGGCGTGTTCACGCTTGAAGCACTCGACGATCGCACCACGCGATTCGTGTGGGAAGAACGACTGGTTTTTCCGTGGTGGCTCGGTGGGCCCCTCGGCGCCCTCGTTGGCGGCAAGATCGTGTTGCGCGCCATCTGGCGCGGAAATCTGCGCAGACTGGCCGCGCTGTGCGAAACGGCTAGGTAAGCCCGCGCACCACCGCGGTGGCCGCCATCGCCGCCAGTACTACAACGATGAATGGCGCTTTGCGCCACACCGCGATGACGGCAACTACGAGCCCTGCAGCGCGCGCATCCACCACCACGCTCTGGGCAGTCGTGAACGTGTCCTTCACTACGAGAGCAGCAAGAAGGCTGGCAGGAATCAACCCAAGACATCGTTCAAGCACCGCTGGCATCGTGCGCCCACCAACGACGACGAAGCCGACCATCTTCAAGCCATACGACACGACAGAGAGCACGATGATGAGCCACCACAGCTCTGCATTCGTCATGGTCATGGTCGTACCCCGAACAGGATTCCGACCACGGCAACGAGGATTGCGACTCCAACCGGCACGAACGGTGTGAGAGCAAGGCAAACCAGCGCACCAGTCACAGCGGCGGCGCGACCGCGGCTTGTTCGCAAGTGGGCAGGAAGCATCGCCAAAAACGCAGCCGGAAACGCGGCGTCGAAACCGAGCGCCTCCGTGTCAAGCACCGAACCAGCAAGGGCTCCAACCAGCGTGCCGAGATTCCATGTGACGAATAAAGACCAGGCAGTGACCCAGAACGCAGTTCGCGAGAGTCGCGGACTCGACTGGGCGGTCGCCATCGCGGTCGTTTCATCGATCACGAAGTGTGCTGCGAGCAAGCGGCGTCCAAGCGACAGGCGGCGACCGTCGTTGTCATGGGCGACGCGACCGGCGAGCACGAGTCCGTAGACGAAGTTTCGTACGGCAAGGAGTGCGGCGCCGCCGAACGCTGCTACCGCAGAACCGCCTGCACCAACGACGCTCATCGCGGAGAACTGCGAAGCACCAGTGAACGTGAAGAACGACAGCATGCACGCCTGCCATACGGAGGCACCTGCCGACACGGCGGCGAGACCAAAGGACAAGGCCGTCACGCCTACCGCGGCACCAAGTGTGAGGCTGGCGTTGACTACTCGCTTGCGCTCGTTGACGTCAGCGTCCGTCACGCCGAGACACCGCGGAGCATCTCGTCGGCAGCCGACCATGGGTCGAGTTCCCCGCGCATCACGCGTTGCTCGAGCGAGTTCCAAACGTCGCCACTGCACACCTCGCGAGCTCGCACTTCGAGGCGGCGCTCGACGATTTCGCGCAACTCTTCACGGCGACGAATCTCACGACGATGCGCGAGATCGCCCGACGACTGCGCGGCTGAACGATGCGCGGCGATGGCATCTAGCAAGTCCGAGACCCCATCACCCGTCGTGGCGACGGTGGCGGTCACGCTCGGGCGCCACTCTCCCTCGGCGAACTCCGTTAGGTCGAGCATCGCCTGCAAGTCACGGCGCGTGCTTTCCACCCCGTCACGATCGGCTTTATTGATCGCAAATACGTCGGCGACTTCAAGCAAGCCTGCCTTGTTCGCCTGCACGGCGTCACCCCAACCAGGATTCACCACCACCACCGTGGTGTCGGCCTTGCCGGCCACTTCAACTTCCACTTGGCCGACTCCGACGGTCTCCACGAGCACCCAATCGTGTCCGGTCGCATCGAGCACTCGAATCGCTTCGCTCGTCGCCAGCGCGAGTCCGCCGAGATGACCGCGCGTGGCCATCGAACGGATGTACACCTTGTCGTCGTGCGAGTGGTCTTGCATACGCACGCGATCACCAAGAATCGCACCGCCCGTGTACGGAGATGACGGATCAATCGCCAACACACCAACTCGAGCGCCGCGGGAACGCAGCACACCAATGAGTGCCGACGTCAGCGTGCTCTTACCGGCACCTGGTGCACCCGTGATGCCGACCACGTATGCATGTCCGACGTGCGGGCTCACCAGACGCGCAACTTCACGCGCCTCTCTTCCACCTCGTTCGACGAATGACAACAACCGAGCGAGCGAGCCTCGATCCCCGTTGACGGCAGCGCTAAAGAGTTGCTGTGGGTCGTCGGAGCGATTCGGCATTGTTCAGACAGCGACGACTTCAGTGACGCCGTCGACACGATCGCGCATGATGCGCTCGATTCCTGCCTTCAACGTTTGATCACTCGCAGGACACGTGCCGCACGCCCCCACGAGTGTGACCTTCACGACACCAGTGGATTCGTCGACGTCCTGCAACACGATGTCGCCGCCGTCGGCCTGCAAGGCCGGACGAATCACCTCGATGGTCTCTTCCACTTGACTGCGTATCGACACTCTTCACCTCGTGATACTCGCCGAGGTTTGTCCTCGCGAGCCCCTTCTACGATAGGAGCGTGCTTGCACACCAAGGCGGCTGGGACGAGATCCTGCTCGTTGTTGGACCTATCGCCGTCATCGTCTTCTTGCTGTGGCGTGCTACTTCGCGTGTCAAACGCGAGTCACGTCAGCACCAAGACCGCTGAGCTTGCCGACCAAGTCGTCATAGCCGCGATCGATGTGTGAGATCTCTCGAATCACGGTCTCTCCACTGGCAACGAGACCAGCCACAACAAGTGCCGCACCTGCGCGAATATCCGGCACCTTTACTTCGCCGCCAATCAGTTCATAGACCCCACGAACCGTCGCTTTGTTGCCATAAATGGCGATTGAAGCACCGAGTCGACGGAACTCTTCGATGTACTTGAATCGACCAGGGAACAGCGTCTCGGTGACCGAACCCTCACCCCGACTGACGCATAGCATCGCCACGAGCAACGGCTTGTAGTCCGTCGCGATACCCGGGTACGGCTCGGTGATGAAGTCGATGGCGCGAAGCCGCTCGTGTGACGTGACTCGCACGCCATCACGATGCGGAGTGACGGCCACGCCCATGCGCGCATAGAGATTGAGCAGTGCTTCCATGTGCTCGGTGCGCGCCGAACGAACCATGATGTCTCCGCCAGCGACTGCCACCGCCGCCATGTAAGTGGCTGCTTGCACGCGGTCGGACACAACGGTATGGCGCGTGCCGTTCAACGAGCCGCGTTCACGACCATGAATGACGAGGCGTGACGTACCGATGCCTTCGATATCGGCGCCCATTGAGACGAGCATGTTGCAGAGATCCTGCACTTCCGGCTCGCGCGCGGCGTTGTCGATGACAGTGACACCCTTGGCGTACACGGCCGCAGTGAGCAGATTCTCCGTCGCACCGACGCTGGGCAGCGCGAGTTCGATGTTCGTGCCCTTCAAACGCTCGGCGTGGGCAAAGATGTCGTAGAGCCCCTCTTCGATCGTCGCGCCCATCTTCTGGAGACCTTCGACGTGCAAGTTGATCGGGCGCCCACCAAAGTCGTCGCCACCCGGCCAATTGATGCGCGCCGAACCGTAGTGCGTGAGCAGCGGACCGAGCACGTTGATGCTGGCCCGCATCTTGTCGAACTTCTCGAATGGCACTTCTGGTGTGATGTTGCCCGAGTTCACCAGGTGCAACTCATGCGGCCCGAGCCATTCCGTTGCGACACCAAGAGAGTTGAGCGTTTCGGACATCTTCTGCACATCGGTGATCGCCGGCACATTGGTGAGCACGTACTCACCCTCGGCGAGCAGTGTCGCAGCCATCAACTTGAGCACCGAGTTTTTCGCCCCGGGCACGTTGACGGAGCCGCTCAAGGGCCCGCTGCGGCGCACCACGATGCGCGGAGACTCAATATTCACCTCTCTCAGTATGCTCGCGCCGTGGCCAGAGGTGGTGAACGTCGCATTCTTCTGTTGCTGGCACTCGCTTCGATTCCTTTTGCTTACGTCAACACGTTGTTCACACAAACGGTGTCGTTTGCCGCCGATGACTTCGGACGCAGCGATGCAGACATCGGTTTCGGTGCAGCGGTCGTGCGCTGGGGTGTGCTCATCGTGCCACCTATTGCGCTCGTCGCTGATCGCATTGGTCGGCGCGCAGTCCTGGTTGCAGCTGCATGGGCCTCACCCGTTTTGGCTGCACTTGGCGCACTCGCACCGAGTTATGCCTGGCTGGTTGCCTCGCAGGCGATCGCGCGTCCGCTGGCGCTCGTCATCAATGTGATGATTCTTGTCATCCTCACCGAAGAGATGTCGAGTGAGTCGCGCGCCAAATCATTGGGGTTGGTTGCAATCGCCAGCAGCGTCGGTGCGGGGGCTGCCGTCGCCGCACTACCACTGGCGGACGTGGCGGATTCTGCTTGGCGGCTGCTCTACGTGTTTTCTCTGTTGTGGCTGCCGGTCGCCTATGTGTTGCAGCGCAACGTGCCGGAGACGGCACGATTCGTGCGCATCAACGCGATCAGTAATGCAGCAAAGGCTGCTCGCGTCTCTCGTTCGCGCTTCGTTGTGCAGATAGCGGCTGCATTTCTGACGAGCGTGTTCGTCGCGTCGGCGAGTGTGTATCTCGTCAACTACTTGCGTGACGTACGCGGTTACGACGCACTCGGCGTCAGTCTCTTCACTATTGGCACTGCCCTACCAGCAGGAGTTGGAATCATCATCGGGGGACGACTCGCCGATCGACGAGGACGTCGGGTCGCCGGGGCCGCTTCGCTCGCTGCGGGGTCACTGCTCGTCGCCACCGCGTACTCCACCAGTGGAGTCACAATGTGGGTCACCGAGATGATTGGCGGCATCTGCCTCGGCATCGCGTATCCGGCACTCGGCGTCTATCGAGGTGAGATGTTTCCGACTGCTCATCGAGGGGGCGGGGCGGCGACGGTCACGGCGAGCAATCTGATCGGTGGAAGCGTCGGGCTGATCGTTGCTGGTCAGTTACTCGACACTGGATGGAGCTACGGACGCGTGATGTGGCTACTGGCTGTTGCACCCGTCATCGTGGCGGTGCTGGTGCTGGTGAGCTTCCCTGAGACCGCACACCGTGAACTTGAGGAGATCAGTCCGGACGACGCCGGCGCCTGAGGCCGCGCACGATGCGCGACTTTGCCGCCGGTCGCGCAGCTTCGCTACCCGACTTTGCCGCTGGTCGGGCAGCTTCGCTACCCGACTTTGCTGCTGGTCGCGCAGCTTCACTACCCGACTTTGCCGCCGGTCGCGCAGCTTCACTACCCGACTTTGTTGCCGGTCGCGCAGCGCGACTTTGTTGTTTGACACCGCGCGGCGGCTTACTCGGCGCCTGCTTCTCCACTGGCAGCAGACTCACCTCAATGCTTCGTCGCGCCGGATTAAAACCGCTGACCACGAGCGCCAGTTGCTCGCCGATCTTCACATGATCGCGCGGTGTGCGCGGGGGCGGCGACTGCATCAGCCTCAGCGGCAGATACCCCGCAACGTCACCGATTCGCACGTAGGCACCGTGCGACGCGAACGATTCGACTGCACCTTTCACCTTCG
>Ga0208594_1000144_pt1 | contig 22678 bp, 22 predicted proteins | sample LakMenEpi14Sep10_FD_150699 | JGI IMG/M metagenome (GOLD analysis project Ga0208594, IMG submission 150699) | Freshwater microbial communities from Lake Mendota, WI - 14SEP2010 deep hole epilimnion (SPAdes) | ecosystem: Environmental > Aquatic > Freshwater > Lake > Epilimnion/Euphotic zone ...
TTGTGATTTGACGGCGCGAGTAATGCAGACAGGTCTTGGCGTGTTGGGTATCGAAGCACCGGAGCAGATGTGAGTCGCATCGCCAAACACTTGTTGCCTGATTCGGCAAAGACCAACGCTCTTGGACATCTTGAAATTGGCGGCTGTGATCTGATCACACTTGCAGAAAAATTTGGCACCCCAACTTTTGTCTACGACGAGGCGCATTTGCGAGCGCGTTGCCAAGAGGCCGTTCGCGCGTTTGGCAAGCAGCGAGTTGTGTATGCGACGAAAGCATTTTTGTGTGGGGCAATGGCTCGTTTGGCGTACGAAGAGGGCCTACTACTTGATGTTGCGACAGGAGGAGAACTGTTTGTCGCTTTGAATGCGGGAGTGCCTGGTTCGGCGTGCGTATTGCACGGCAACAACAAATCAATTGAAGAATTGAAGATGGCTCTGGATGCCGATGTTCAGCACATAGTCGTCGATAATTTTGACGAACTCGATCGGCTTGATGCTCTGCATGCAAGCGGTGCGAAGCGAGCAAGAGTTCAACTGCGAATTACCCCTGGTGTTGCAGTGCACACACACGAATTTGTTTCGACCGGCCAAGATGACTCGAAGTTTGGGTTTAACCTGCGCAACGGTGATGCGCAACGGGCCGTTGATCGTGTGCGCTCGTCGGCGAGTGTCGAATTTGTGGGCATTCACTGTCATATTGGGTCAAACGTTTTTGCTGCAGAAAATTTCACGCAAGCGGCACAGATCATGGTTGATTTTGCCAACCAACTTGGCGTTGACGAATTGACTTTGGGTGGTGGTCTCGGCGTTGCGTATATCGAATCAGAACATGCGCCAACAATTACGCAATGGGCAGAGTCGTTGGCGGCAGCAACGGCAAAGTTAAGCAAGACAACGAAAGTTTTTGTTGAGCCAGGTCGGGCAATCGTTGCGAGCGCAGCCGTGACTCTTTATCGAATTGGTTCTATAAAGCAATTGCCGGGCATTCGTACATATGTGGCAGTTGATGGTGGTATGAGCGACAACCCTCGACCTGTTTTGTATGACTCTGGTTATGAGTCATTTTTGCCAGCGCGCGCAGATGCAGACCGCACCGAACGTGCGCGGGTTGTTGGCAAACATTGTGAGAGTGGCGATGTGTTGATTAATGATGCGACATTGCCGAGTGGTTATGCAGTTGGCGATGTTTTGGCAACACCAGTGACTGGCGCGTACGGACACAGTATGGGATCTAACTACAACAAAGTCACTCGTCCACCAGTTGTGTTCGTGCGCGACGGTGTTGCTCGAGTTGTTGTTCGTCGTGAGACATACTCAGATCTCGTTAGTCTCGACGTCGCAGATAGCGTATAAATATGGTTTCGCAGACCAAATCAGAAGTAGTTCGCCTTGGGGTGCTTGGACACGGTGTCGTCGGTTCGGCTTTTGTCAAGCTTGTTGCTCGCCAGTCTGATCAAATTTTGGCTCGAAGCGGCGTGCGCCTTGAAGTAACAAAAGTCTGCGTGCGCGACAAGACAAAAAAACACATGCTGCCCAAGGGTGCAGTGCTAGTTACTGACTCACACGAACTTGTGCAGTCTGCCGATGTAGATCTAGTAGTCGAATTAATGGGCGGCATTGAGCCGGCGTTTCAGCTGATTTCTGAATCTCTGGGCAAGCACAAGCCAGTGGTAACGGCTAACAAAGCGTTGCTGGCTAAGCATGGTGTCGAACTTTTTAAAACGGCCGATGCTGCCTCGACCGACTTGTTGTTTGAAGCCGCAGTTTGCGGTGGTATTCCGTTGATTCGACCTTTGCGTGAAAGTTTGCGTGGCGAACCGATTTCGCGAGTGATGGGCATTGTCAACGGCACGACGAACTTTATTTTGACCAAGATGAGCGAGGTTGGTGCCGATTATTCGGTCGCATTGGCTGAAGCGCAACAACTTGGTTTTGCCGAAGCCGACCCAACAGCCGATGTTGAAGGACATGACGCGGCTGCCAAGATTGCAATTATCGCCAGCATCGCTTTTGGCACAACTGTGCGTGCTGAAGATGTTTATGTTGAGGGCATCAGCAAACTGACAGCCGCTGACATAACAATTGCGCGCAAATTTGGGTATGCCGTTAAGTTGCTCGGTGTTGCAGAACTAGATGCCGCAACCTCGATGGTCTCGGTTCGCGTGCACCCGGCGTTGGTGCCATTGAATAATCCGCTTGCTGCAGTGCGTGAAAGTTTTAATGCTGTGTTGGTTGATGGCGAGTCGTCTGGTTCGTTGATGTTTTATGGACGAGGCGCCGGTGGTGAACCGACTGCATCGGCAGTTTTAGGCGACGTGATCGACGCAGCAATCAATTTGCGCAAAGGAACGCATGCTTTGCTCGGCACATTTGAAAAGTCGAAGTTGAAAGAGATGAGTGCGGTGAACTGCGAATACATGATCGGTCTTGAAGTTGCCGATAAACCCGGCGTATTGCATGCCGTAACCGGCGTGTTTGCTCGCAATGGCGTAAGTATTCGTGCGGCAGAACAAGATGGCATTGGCGAAGATGCGCGACTGGTGTTTTTGACTCACGACGCAAATGAAGCGGCAGTTCAAAGTTGTTTGAGCGAGTTTAAGTCGCAAGATTTCGTGAAGCACGTCGGCGCCTTGCTTCGCGTAGTTGCTAACTCGTAACGATGCAATATATTTCGACGCGAGGTCAGGCACCGAAGATCGGTTTTTGTGACGTGTTGCTCGCTGGTTTGGCGCGCGATGGTGGTTTGTATGTGCCAGAGACCTGGCCGAAGTTGGGCGAGTCGGCAGTCGGCGTCTCGGTTGCGTCAGCAAAAAATAGTGCGGCGGCGAGTTATGCGCAGAAGGCAGCAAGCATCATGTCGCCTTTTGTGGGCGCTGAAATCGATCAACAAATTTTTGAACAACTTTGTGTGGACGCCTATTCAACATTTCGACACCCTGAGGTGGCGCCGCTTGTAGAGATTGGGCCAAACGAATATTTGCTCGAGTTGTTTCATGGGCCAACGCTGGCGTTTAAAGATGTGGCGCTGCAGTTAGTTGGCAAGTTGTTTGACCATGTTTTGATGCAACGTGGTCAACGCGTGATGATTGTCGGAGCAACAAGCGGTGACACTGGTGGCGCTGCGTTTGATGGGGTTGCCTCGTGTCGCAATGTCGACATTGTGATGTTGTATCCGAATAATCGAGTTAGCGATGTGCAGCGTCGACAGATGACGACATTAACTGCGCCGAATGTGCATGCTGTCGCTGTTGATGGCACATTTGATGATTGCCAAGACTTGGTCAAGGCAATGTTTAATGACCAAAAGTTTCGCGATGCCAATCAACTATCGGCTGTTAACTCGATCAACTGGGTTCGAGTGATGGCACAAGTTGTTTATTACGTGACAGCAATCGAAAAACTTGGTCGAGCGGCTGTGTTTAGTGTGCCGACTGGAAATTTCGGCAATGTGTTGGCAGGTTGGATTGCTAAACAGATGGGTGCGCAAATTGAAGGCTTTGTTGTTGCCTCGAATACGAACGATATTTTGACGCGCTTTTTTGAGTCGAAGCAGATGACTGCCAACGAAGTTGTGCCGACGTTGAGCCCAAGTATGGACATTCAAGTGTCGTCGAACTTCGAACGTTTGTTGTTTGAGACGAATAATCGAGACGGGGCTGAGACTGCAAAGCAACTTACTGATTTTCGCGCAACTGGCAAACTCGAAGTAGCCGCAAGCGTTTATCAAAAATGGTTTGAGGGTGTGTTTGTTGGACGACGTTGCAATGACGAGCAAACTTTGGCCACGATGCAAGATGTCTATAAGCAGTCGGCGATGTTGATCGATCCACATACGGCGGTTGGCTTGTCTGCGGCGCGTCAGAGCGCGGGCGTTGATTATCCAAAAAACATGCCAATGATTACTTTGGCTACTGCGCACCCTGCGAAGTTTCCGGATGCGGTTCGTCGTGCGACAGGTCAAACACCAAAGTTGCCAGAGCATCTTGCCGATTTAATGTCGCGACCCGAACGCAGCGTTTCTCTGCCTAATGATTTGGGGGCAGTGCAGGCGTTTGTTGCTAGTTGTCGCAAGTAAGGCCGCTGTTGCCATTGAGTTGATAGTCGGCTAGAGTTGTGTTGCTCGGGTTCCCGAGCGAGTCTCCGCCAATTCGTGGCAGACGCATTTCAACGCAATCTGATCTGTGCCCCTGCATATTGAGTTTTAGCGGCAAGTTGGGAAACAAAAAATTCTGTTCCCCTGAAAGAAGGCATTGTGGCTAGTGAAGCCCTTGAACAATCGGCACTTGAGGCAAAAGATCGCGAACAGCTTGTAGCGATCGCAAAGGCGCTCGGCGTGAAGTCGGCTGCGCGTGCGAAAAAAGAAGAAATTATTGAGATGATTCTCGAGCAGACGGCGCCGTCGCCTGTTGCGGCTGCGCCTGCTGCGGCAACTTCGTCAAAGAGTACGAGTTCGTCGAAGTCTGATGGGCCGGTGCTTGGCGCCGACGGACAACCACTTGCTGAGTGGGAGATCGAACTCGCAGAGCATGAAGGTACCCCGATTGCGCCGGATGCACGCCGACAAAGTGATGTTGGCGACCGCGGCGATTCGCGTGGCGGTGGCGACCGTAACGATCGCGGTCCGCGCAATGATCGCAATGATCGAAACGACCGCAATGATCGCGGTCCGCGTAATGATCGCAACGATCGTAATGATCGTGGCTTTCAACGTAATTTCAACGATCAAGATGGTGGCAATCGCAATCGCAATCGCCGACGCCGTCGTGGACCTGGTGGTTTTCGCAACTCACGCGACGAAGGCCCACAAGGTGATGATCGCTACGAGTTGAATGACTCGCAAGAACAGCACGAGCCGATTAGCAACGACCCAGTTGAAGTTGCCGGTTATTTAGATTTGCGCGACGAGGGTTACGGCTTCTTGCGTGTGAATGGCTATTTAGCATCGTCGGGCGATGCGTATGTTTCAGTTCGATTGACAAGGCAATTTAATTTGCGCAAGGGCGACCATGTAACTGGCATGTGCCGACCTGCAGGTCGCAATGAGAAGAATCCGGGCATGATCGACATTCGCACGATCAATGGTGTTGATGCCGAGAAGATGAAGGCGCGTCCGAAGTTCGAAGATCTGACACCGTTGTTTCCTGACGAAAAGTTAGAGCTTTCGACGGCGAGTGACCCGACCAATATGACAGCGCGAATCATTGACTTGATTTCGCCGATTGGTAAAGGTCAGCGTGGCATCATCGTGTCGCCGCCGAAAGCCGGTAAGACGAGCGTGATGAAGACGATCGCAACTTCGATCGAAAAGAATCATCCAGAAGTGAAGTTGATCGTGTTGTTGATTGACGAACGACCAGAAGAAGTTACCGACATGCGACGCACTGTGAAGGGCGAAGTTGTTTCATCGACTTTTGATCGTCCGTCTGAAGAGCACACTCATGTTGCCGAATTGGTGATTGAAAAAGCCAAGCGAATGGTTGAGATGGGCGAAGATGTCGTTGTGATTCTTGACGGAATCACACGTTTGTCGCGTGCCTACAACCTTGCGGCGCCAACAACCGGACGTGTGATGTCGGGTGGTATTGACGCTGGTGCTTTGTATCCGCCGAAGAAGTTTTTTGGTGCGGCTCGAAACATCGAGGAGGGTGGCAGTTTGACGATTTTGGCGACTGCGCTTGTCGAAACTAATAGCCGAATGGACGACGCGATTTTCGAAGAATTCAAGGGCACAGGCAACATGGAGTTGCGTCTCGATCGCAAACTTGCAGAGCGTCGTATTTATCCGGCGATCGATGTTGATGCGTCGAGCACTCGACATGAAGAGTTGTTGTTCAACCGTCAACAGTTGCAGATGGTTTGGAAGTTGCGACGCGTGTTGAGCGGGCTTGCAGCCGATGGCAACGCAGCGCCGGGTCTTGAGTTGTTGATTGATCGCTTGAAGACTTTCAAGAACAACGACGAGTTCTTGGCCGAAATCGCAAAACAGCCAACGTCGTAAATTTCGTCGCTTCATGACGAGTAGAGCTGATTCTTCATCTCACGCGTCGCGTATGGCGCACCTACGGTTGCGGGCGATTGTTGATGCGCAGCGCGGTAGTGCTGGCGCTGAGGGTGCGATAGGCGGCCGTTCAGACGTTGAAGTCAGCGAGTTTGGGCAGGCCGTCGGGCTAGTTGTTGACGATTGTGCGTGGGTTTTAATAACTGGCAGATACGAACGAAGCCTTGGGCCGGCACTGATGTGGGCTTTGCGCAAAAACGCTACATCGCTGAAACTTTTGTTGAACGAGCGCGCTGGTGAATTGGCGCGAATCGCAACGCATTTTGATTTTGCGATTGAAGTTTTTGAACTTGACGCTGCTGGAGTAGCACGCGCTGCTGCACCAAAGAGCGCCGAGAAAATTGAAGTGAGTGTTGCCGATGAAATGTATGCCGAGTTTATTAAGTCGGCGGGTGCCGAGGTTGTGCGCGAGCACGGTGTGATTTCTGGAGAAGTTTGCGGGCTTGAGGTGTGTCGTGTAGTGCGCGCGACAAGTGCCAGCGATTTAGATGGGGCAGGTGAAAGTGAATTAGAAATCGGCGTTGGTGCACATGATCGCGAGACTTTCAAACTGTTGCACGGTCGAACCGCGACGGTTGAAAGTTTGCGCAAAGTGATAGCTGAGGTTGCGGCGCGTCGTGCGGTTGGGGCGCAGGTTCATCCGTTAAATCAGCTGGCGCGCGAGCGAATGTTGCGTCATTATGTTTGTCTGTCGCCACAACTTGTTGGTGCCAAGAGCTTGCAGCCTGCACAGCCGCCGATTGCACGCACGAATTTGAAAGATGTTGTGCCGTGTTGTGCGGTAGGTGTGTCGTTGACAGGTGAAAAGATGATTGTGATTTTCAATGTTGGAGTTGACCCGGATGTTGTTTCGTTTGGGGCTGACGCGAGGGGTCAGATAAACGCATCGGCGGACTTGGTGTTTGCGATGCCGACGCGCGACATTGTGCCTGCTGTCGAACAAATTGCGCAGATGTTGCGACGACCTGCGCGTTTTGTAGGAGTTGACGTTATTAGTTCTAGTTTTAAGCCATAGTCTGATCATCGTGCTTGAACGTCTAGACGGTATCGAACGAGATTTTTTGGATCTTGAGGCGAGCATGGCTACACCAGAAGTGCTTGAAGATCAGAACAAACTTCGCGAAGTTTCGCGAAAATATAAACAGATGACGCCACTCGTCGAGTGCATTCGCAAATATCGCACGGCCAAGGGCAATGCAGATGCGGCACGCGAATTGATTGCTGATGCCAGTGGCTCTGAGCGCGATCAACTGCAAGCCGAATTGACGTCGGCCACGGCAACTATTGCAAAACTTGAAGACGAATTGAAAGTTTTGTTGCTGCCACCAGATCCGAACGCCGGCAAGAACATCATCATTGAAATTCGCGGTGCTGAAGGTGGCGAAGAGGCAAACCTTTTCGCCAGTGATTTGTTCGACATGTACAAGGCTTTTGCGGCGCGCAATAACTGGAGTGTCGAAGTGTTGTCACTCGATCTTTCGCCAAAGGGTGGCATTAACCAAGTTGTGATGGTGTTCAAGGGCGAGACCGCGTGGACGCGAATGCGATTCGAAGGCGGTCCGCATCGAGTGCAACGAGTGCCTGCGACTGAAAATCAAGGCCGAATTCACACCAGTTCGGCAACGGTCATGGTTTTGCCTGAAGCCGAAGAAGTTGAACTGCATATTGACGAAAAAGATTTGCAGATCGATGTTTACAGAGCTAGTGGTCCAGGGGGTCAAGGTGTCAACACCACTGACTCGGCCGTGCGAATTACACACAAACCTTCTGGTGTTGTTGTTGCAATGCAGGACGAGCGCAGTCAATTGCAAAATCGTTTGCGGGCGATGCAGGTTTTGCGGGCGCGGTTGCTAAAGCGTCAAGAAGAAGAACTGCAGGCCCGTGCTTCTGCTGAGCGAAAAGCTCAGGTCGGCGGCGGCGGTCGTGGCGAGAAAATTCGCACCTATAACTTCAAAGACAGCCGCGTGACCGACCATCGCATTGGGTTCACTTTGCATCAATTGCAAGATGTGTTGGCCGGCAATTTGGACCCTGTTGTCGATGCGCTGACACTTGAGTATCAGACTGAGCAGTTGGCAAGCTCTGGCGAAAAGTAATTTCGTCGTGAATGGCGATGACTCAATAACTTGGGGTGAGTTGCTAAGAGCGAGTGCTGCAGAGTTAGGAAGCGAACAAGAAGCGCGGTGGCTCTGTGAGCACGCAAGCGGGCTACAGCGTGGCGATTTTGATGCGGCCCGAGACGAAGTTGTAAGTGAGCGGTGCGGAATTGCGCTGCGGGCGATGGTTGCGCGGCGATTGACAGGCGAGCCTTTGCAATATGTGATGAAGAGTTGGGCGTTTCGTCACTTAGATGTGATGGTTGATAATCGGGTGCTGATTCCGCGGCCAGAAACTGAAGTTGTTGTGCAGGCGGCGATTGATTTAGCAAATGTGATGTTGCGTAAATCGAAACTCAAGTTGCGTGTTGCTGACTTAGGTACGGGCAGCGGCGTGATCGGTTTGTCATTGGCGAATGAACTGCCGCGCGGAAGCACCGAAGTTTGGCTGACAGATTTGTCGTCTGATGCAATCGAGGTTGCTCGTGCGAACCTGGCGGGGTCAGGTTTGATTAATAGTGACGTGCGAATTGTGCAGGGCAGTTGGTTTGCGGCGTTGCCAAGCGAACTCAAAAACAGTTTTGATTTAATTGTTAGCAACCCGCCTTACATCGGTGTGTATGACCCAAGTGTCGAGGCGAGTGTGCGCAACTATGAGCCGCATTTGGCATTGTTCGCTGGCTCAGATGGCCTTGATGCGTATCGCGAAATCATTGCGCATGCAGGCGAATGGCTCGTAACCGATGGGTGGTTGATACTTGAAATCGGTCATCAACAAGGCGATTTGGTGCGTGAATTACTCGCTCAAAACAAATTTGAGCAGATTGAAATTCGCCAAGATCTCGCCGGCCGCGACCGCATCGCAATCGCAAAAACTTAAAGCAAAAGGGTGCCGGCTGAGTCGAGGGCTACTTGTTGGCCGACCCATTCGCCGGAGCAAAATGCCTTTCCGACTTGCGGGTCATTTGAGGTGGCCCAAGCGCGGCGCGAATCGTTTAGCAGCGTTGCGGCAATTGCAGTTTCGGGTTGACCGTTGCGATCGTGCATGACGGTGAATGCTTCGATCGTTGCTTTGCCTGCGCTCGAAGACGCGGCCTGCTCGGGTGTCGCGAGTTCGCGCTTTGCGAGTTTGTCGATTGTTGTTTGTGGCGAACCATGTTTATAACCATCTTTAGGTGGCGTAGCTGAATAGATGCCAAAAGAATGTTTGGTGGCATAGCCACCGTTTGCCCAGATGAAGCCGTTTGTTGACGAATTGTCGGCTTGACGAAGTTTGATCATCATGGTGGCAATCGCGTGCATTACGTAGTTGTTCCATGGTCCGCCAGCAAATGACAAACCACCTGTGAGCGTGAGTTGCTGATCAAGCGAGAGGTTGAGCGACTTGGCACCGAGTTGAACTGCCGAGGGGAAACATGAATATAAATCGATTAGCGAAATTTCGTTAAGAGATTTTTCTGCGAGTTCGCAGACCATCTCGCCACCGAGTTTGATCGCCGGTGTTTCTGCAAAAGAAAAGCGATTTGAAATGTAATAATGCTCGTGACAGTCGGTGCCTGCAAGTGGAAAGATCCACTTGTCGCGAGGAATGCCAAGTTGTGTCGCCTTGGCAACCGAGCAGATAATTAGTGCTGCAGCCATATCGACTTGGTTGTTTGAATTCATTACTTTGCGATAGGGCAGACCGATCATGCGATTTTTTGGTGTGACTGTGCGAACTTGCTCAGCGGTGAGCGCTGTGTTGCTCCAAGCGAATTCATTTGTGGCAGCGACATTGCTGAATCGCGACCATAATTCGCTGATTAGTTGCTCGTGTTGATTTATTTCGCGACCAGCCTTAGCTCGAATTGCAGACTCGAACATCGGATAAATCTGGATTGGTAGAACTATTTTGCGCGCGATTTCTGCGTCGTTGCTCATCGCTGCGTCGTCGATGATGTTGTTGGCTGACGGTGTATCTGCGTCAGATTCTGACCAGTAGAGAGTCGCGTTTTCGCGGTGCGCACGAGCACGCGAATTTGAAGCTTCACCACCGGCGACGATAGCGATGTCTAACTCGCCGCGCTGAATTTCGAGCGCGAGTTTGTTGACAAGTAACTGCGGCATGTTGCCGCCGTGCGGGGTTATGCCGTGGGTGCGTGTTTTTATCCCTAAAAGCGACGCAACTGTGAATGCCGGATTTGTGTACTTCCATGAGAGCAGACGGACTATGTGCAGAGCGTCGATTTCAGGAAATTTGTTGAGGTTGGCGTCAGTTGCGGCTTGGCGAATTGCATCGGCAATCAATTGCGCGGGTTCGCGAGCGTCATTCAAACTTGCGATGCGGTTGACGACTTGGCCTTGGCCGACAAGCACTGGAGTGCGCGGGTCAATCGACATCACTCAACACATTAGTTATATACACTTTCAGCGATGAGAAAGATTGCGATTGGTGCTGATCATGCGGGGTTTGAGCTCAAACAGCATCTAGTTAAATATCTTTCGGGCAAGGGAAATCAAGTTGTCGACCACGGCACAGATTCAACTGAAAGTGTTGACTACCCAGAGATTTGCGCGAATGTAGCGCGTGCGGTGCGCGATGGCAAAGCCGAGATCGGTATCGTTCTCGGCGGTAGTGGCCAAGGTGAGCAGATTGCGGCGAATAAAGTTCATGGCGTTCGCGCAGCACTTTGTAACGATTTATATCTGGCAGAAATGGCGCGGTCGCACAACAATGCAAACGTGTTGTCGATGGGCGGAAGAGTTGTGTCGACTCAACTGGCTGAGCAAATAGTTGATAAGTTTCTCAGCACAGAGTTTGAAGGCGGTAGACATGAACGCCGAGTCGCGCAACTTGGTGAAATTGAAAAATCTGAAGCAAGTTTAAAAAAGGGAGCATAAAAATGCCTTGGCCATCTGAAACTAATCATGACACCGTGATTTTTGACTTGCTTGAAGCCGAGAGAGTGAGACAGGCGACTGGTTTGCAGTTAATTGCCAGCGAAAACTTTGCATCACCTGATGTGATGGCCGCTACGGGCTCGGTGTTGACAAATAAATACAGCGAGGGCTACCCGCATAAGCGTTATTACGGCGGCAATGCGGTCGTTGATGACATTGAAGCGTTGGCAATTGAACGTGTTAAGAAACTTTTTGGCGCTGATCACGCAAATGTTCAGCCCCACTCGGGCGCGAGCGCAAACATGGCCGTTTATCTTGGTCTGTTAAACCCAGGTGACACTGTGCTTGGTTTGAGTCTCGACCATGGTGGTCACCTAACTCATGGTTCACCCGTTAATGCGAGCGGCATTTTGTATAAGTTTCACTCGTTCAGAGTTGGTGCGACAGATGAGCGCCTCAACTTCGACGAAATTCGTGAACTGGCGATTGCCCACAAGCCGAAATTGATTGTTGCCGGCACAACGAGTTATCCGCGCAGACTTGAACCCGAACCATTCAAGAAAATTGCCGACGAAGTTGGTGCGATGATGATGTTTGATATTGCACACATCGCCGGTCTGGTTGCTGGTGGTGCGCACCCGAACCCTGTGCCGTTTGCTGATGTCGTAACTTTCACGACACACAAAACGTTGCGTGGACCACGTGGTGGTTGCATTTTGTGCCGCAAAGAACTTGCGCCAATAATTGACAAAGCCGTGTTTCCTGGAAGCCAAGGCGGGCCGCTCGAGCATGCAGTTGCGGCGAAAGCAGTGGCTTTTCACGAGGCGATGCAACCGAGTTTCAAAGAATATGCACATCAAATTGTTAAGAACGCGGCTGCACTGGCGGCTGCTTTGGCAAATCATGGTTTCAGACTTGTCTCTGGCGGCACCGACACTCACATGATGGTTGTTGATTTGACTCCGTTTGATGCTGAGTTGACCGGCAAAGAAGCGCAACTAGTGCTCGACACTGCGGGTATCACGCTGAATAAGAACGCAATACCTAATGATCCGCGAAGTCCTTTTGTGACATCGGGTGTGCGAATTGGAACACCATCGGTGACGACCCAAGGTATGCGAGAAGCCGAAATGCCACTGATCGCCGAATATATAGTCACGACATTGCGCAATCGAAATGACGCAGCAAAAGTCGCCGAAGTTCGCGCGAAAGTTGCACAGTTGTGTGCGAAGTTTCCGGTTTATGCAAACCTAAAGGCGAGATAAAACTCGATAGATGAAAGATCTCTCCGGCTATTTAATTGTTGGCGGAGTAGCAGCAGTAGTAACGGCGATAATGACGCCGATCGTCGCGTTGTTGGCGCGCAGATTTGGTTTTATGGCGACGCCCGACGCGCGTCGCAATCATCCTGAAGCGACACCAGATATCGGAGGAGTCGCTTTTTATTTTGCTCTAGTCGTATCGGTTTTCGTTGCGTGGCAGATGGACAGGTTCGACCCGTTGTTTAAAAACAACTCAGAACTTGTGGGGGTTTTAGTTGCAGGCTTAGTCGTTTTTGTTTTAGGTCTGGTCGATGACATTCACGAAGTTTCTGCACCGATGAAAGTAACCGGAGTGGTTCTCGCAGCCGTGGCGTTGATTTGGTTTGGCGTGACGATGATTTATTTCCGCGCACCATTCGTCGATGTGTTTGTGTTGTCAAGTGATTGGATTCCGTTGTTTACGGTTTTGTGGCTTCTCGGTATGACGCAGGCAATTAATTTGATTGATGGTCTCGATGGATTAGCGGCTGGCATCGTCGCAATCGCAGCAGCGGCGTTTTTTGTTTACAGCCGCAACTTGGGTGTGAACGGATTGTTGAGCGAACCAAATATTGGTCCACTCGTAGCAATTATTACTGTCGGCATCTGCGTTGGTTTTCTGCCATTCAATTTCAATCCTGCGAAGATTTTCATGGGTGACAGCGGTGCGCTGTTGCTCGGATTGTTGGTCGCAGTTTCGACCAGTGTTGTTGGTGGGCGGGCTAACCCTGATACGACGAACATAAGTGGTCAGACTTATTTCTTTTTGGCGCCGTTGTTCATCCCAATACTCGTTTTAGGTGTACCGATTTTGGATGTGATTTTTGCGATCATTCGTCGCACGCGAAGTGGTGTGGGTTTTGCAACTGCTGACACAGGGCACTTGCATCATCGATTAATCAAACTGGGGCATGGTCCACGTCGTGCGGTTGTGATTCTGTGGCTTTGGACGGCACTGCTTTCGGGATTTGTTTTGTATCCGGCACTTTCTCATGGGCCAACGAACCTGTGGCCATTTTTGTTTGTGGCATTGGCATTAGGTGGTTTCACCCTGTTTCATGACAAGGTTTGGTCGCGAAACAAAGACTCAAACCAGGTCGCGAATTAAGAGACCAGCCAGTCAGCGAAACTGGCACAAGTTCACGAAGTTGCCAGTTTGCGCTGTTTGAGGCTTTGCGTCTAGTTTGTATTTCCGTTCACAAGCGCCAGGCAAATCTGCTTGGTGAAATCTAATTGAGGCTCAACGTTGAAACTCTTGCCAACTCGTAAACCGGTCGCGCGAACTGCAGTTTCATCGCACGATTCGCTTGGTCGAGGCGTTGAGATCGCCGTAAGTGTCGGAGTTTTTTTCGTAATCGGTTTGATGTTGGACAACTCGTTTGGAACAAAACCAGTTTTCATCATTGTGTGTACATTGTTTTCGATGCTCGGTAGTTTTGCGAGGCTTTGGTATGTCTATGACATCGACATGCAGAGACAAGAGATTAAGCGACGCGAGTCGGCGACAAGCCACATGCGTGGTGCAGAAGTTTTGGCAGAGAAGTAGTAGATGATGGCGATCGATACAGACACAAAGATTTCAATTTTGTCAATGCGTGACACAGGGCCGGCGCCCGAAGCGGCGCTTGCACGCGACATCGTTAAACGTGGATTGATTGCATCACCGATTTTGCTCGGTCTGTCTGCTGCGTTTTGGGGATTGAACGGCGCGTACTCATGCGCGTATGCGTTGGCGATTGTTTTCGGAAATTTTGGTTTGGCAGCAGCACTTGTGGCGTACGCAGCCCGAATTTCGTATGCGTTGATGATGGCATCAATGATGTTTGGCTACCTGTTGCGCATGGGTCTAGTCGCTGTTGCAGTTTTCGCAGTTCGAAACCTCGATTGGGTCGAGTTCATTCCGCTTGGATTGACAATTATTGTTGCGCATTTAGGTTTATTGTTCTGGGAAATGCGATATGTTTCTTTGTCGCTTGCGTACCCAGGACTTAAGCCAAGAAAACAATCTAAAGATAAATCAACACAACAATCTGAAAGCGTTACACGATGATCATTAACAGCATTTTGTCGTTTGAGTTTCCGCCAATTAACGAATTGTTGCGTTGGCGCGATGTTGTGCCGGGCTTGAACAAGGTTGGTCTGATTGCAATCGCTTCGGCATTGATCGGTACGCTGATTTTTCTTTCGGCCGCGCGCAAAGATCCGAAGGTTGCGCCGAAAGGCACTCGCAACTTGGCCGAAGTCATCGTCGAATTTATTGAGAACAACATCATCATGCAAACGATGGGCCGGGATGGTTTGGGCTGGACACCGTTCTTGTTGACATTGTTCTTGTTCGTCTATCTGTGCAATGTGCCTGGCATTATTCCTTTTATTCAGATGCCAGCCACTGCACGTATGGCAATACCGATGTTTTTGGCCGTGCTGGTGTGGGTGGTTTTCAATGCGCAAGGCATTCGACATCAAGGACCGATTGGATATTTCAAAAATCTGATGTTTCCACCGGGCGTGCCAAAAGCGCTTTATATCTTGATCACGCCGATCGAGTTGATTTCGACTCTGATTATTCGTCCGTTCTCGCTTGCAGTGCGACTTTTCGCCAACATGTTGGCAGGTCACTTATTGCTCGTAATTTTCGCCCTGCTCAGCGAGGCGTTGTTTCAAGCACGCGACAAGATTTTGATTCCGATCGGTGTGTTTCCATTCTTCATGTTGGTCTTCTTGACCGGATTCGAAGTTTTGGTTGCATTCTTGCAGGCGTATATTTTCACAATTCTCGCGGCGGTATATATTGCCGGCGCAGTACATCCAGAGCATTAAGTAAGTAATTAATAACAACCAGACAGGAGACACAAAAAATGGAAGCACTATCAAAGATCGTCAAAGCGGCTGCTGAGGCCGCAACTGGCGACGAGAAGAACATTGCTGCTGCAGGTTCCGCAGGTTTTGCCTACGGTCTTGCCGCAATCGGACCGGGCATTGGCATCGGAATGATTTTCGGAAGCGCGATCGAGTCGATGGCTCGTCAACCAGAAGCAGCAGGCATGGTTCGCACCACGATGTTTCTTGGTGTTGCGTTTACTGAGGCGCTTGCGCTTATCGGTTTCGTTGTCGTAATTCTTCTCAAGTACGCATAAGAGATTTCATGCTCACTGCGTTTGTCTACACCAACTCGTTTTCTGAGGTGCGCGTCTCGTTGGACGTCGTATCGGCTGAAACCGGAAGCGAAGAGGGCGTACCAGTAGGACCTGGGCCGAACCCGATCTCACCAGAGGTTAAAGAGTTGGTATGGGGCGCTGGATCGTTCATCGTATTTTTGATCTTGATGCGGCTGTTTCTTGTGCCGAAGGTGCGCAAGGGAATGGCGAGTCGATACGAATCGATTCAAGCAGATCACGAATATGCGACGAGCACACGCGACGGAGCTCAAGCAGATGTTGCGCGCTACGAAGCAGCAGTAGCTGAGATTCGTAACGAGGCTGCGCGTCGACTTGAAGCTGCGCGACAAACTTTGGATAAAGAGCGATCAGCAAAGATCGCCGAAGTTAATGCGCAGATCGCCTCACGTCGAGCCGAGGCTGAAGCCGAAGTTGCTGCGGCTCGTGCGGCTGGGCAAAGTCAGATCGTTACTGCAGTAACTGCTGTTACGACTCGTGCAACACAAATTGCAGTTGGGGTGTCTCCCGACAATGCAGTTGTGACGCGATCTGTACAGCAAGCAATGGAAGGAAGTCGTTCGTGAATTTGTTAGTAACGGCATTGCTCGCGGTCGAAGACCCGACCCAAACACACCACTGGTTGTTGCCTGAGACTGCAGAAATTATTTATGGCGGTCTCGCTTCGGTGATTGTTTTTGGCGGTCTCTTTAAATTTGCGGGACCGATGGTCAAGAAATCGATGAAGGCACGCACAGAAAAAATTCAAAAAGAACTTGATGGTGCAGCGGCTGCTCGAAGCAAGTCTGAGACAGACGCTGCTGGTATTCGTCAAGCGCTTGGCGACATTGAGGCTGAGCGTCGCAAGATCTTGGCCGAAGCAGACGCGCAAGCGACTGCAATTTTGGCTGACGGTCGCGCTCGCTTGACTAAAGAAGTAGCCGAACTTGAGGCAAAGGCTGCGGCCGACTTGGCTGCTGCGCGTGGCCGAAGCGGCGAAGAACTTCGTGGCGAGATTGCTCGGTTGTCGAGTGCTGCGACATCTAAAGCAGTTGCCGCAAGTCTCAATGAGCGTGCGCAACAAGAACTGATCGAGAGTTTTATTAAGAGCGTAGGAGCAGCAAAATGAGCGACGCACGCATAGAGGCGTATAGCCGAGCATTGTTTGAAGTTGCTCAAGCCGAGGGCAATTTGTCGGTTGTTGAAGACGAGTTGTTTCGCATGGCGCGAGCAGTTGAGTCGAGTGAGCAACTGCGTGGCATCTTGACCGACGCAACGATTCCGGCTGAACGTCGTCAGCAAGTTGTCGAACAGTTGTTAGGTGGCAAGACCAGCAATACGAGCGTGCAACTCGTCTCGTTGATAGTTGGTTCGGGACGTGGGCGAGACTTGCCAGCGATCGTCGATCGTCTTGTTCAGCGCGCATCTAGCGAACAACAGCGCGAAGTTGCAGAAGTTCGAAGTGCAGTTGCGCTGTCTGACGACCAAACAAAACGGTTGGCAGAGGCGCTGAGCAAATCAACTGGCCGAAAACTAAATCTCAAAGTCGTAGTTGATCCGTCAGTGCTTGGTGGATTGGTTGCAACTGTCGGCGATGAAGTAATCGACGACACTGTGCGCACTCGACTTGAACAAATTAAGACCCGAATCTGAAATAGTTCTGAAAGGACATACACAACATGGCTGATCTCACACTCTCTGCGAGCGATATCGCGGCGGCAATTACAAAAGGTCTCGATGGCTACAAGCCGTCGGTCGAAGCACGTACGGTTGGTCGCGTAACTGAAGTTGGTGACGGTATTGCACGCGTTAGTGGTTTGCCGGATTGCGCAGTTAACGAGTTGCTTGAATTCGAAGACGGCACTGTCGGTTTGGCATTGAACCTTGACGAAGATTCGATCGGTGTTGTTGTGCTCGGTGAAGCAGAATCGATTGAAGAAAATCAAACTGTAAAAGCAACCGGCCGAATTTTGTCGGTGCCAGTTGGTGATGCAATGTTGGGACGAGTTGTCAACGCACTTGGCCAGCCAATCGACGGCAAGGGCGACATAGTTGGCGCGACGATGCGTCGTGTTGAAGTGCAAGCGCCAGGCATCATGGGTCGAAAGCCGGTGCACGAGCCGCTGCAAACTGGCATCAAAGCGATTGACGCGATGACCCCGATTGGTCGCGGTCAACGCGAACTGATCATCGGTGACCGAAAGACCGGTAAAACAACAGTTGCTATCGACACGATTCTTAACCAACGCGGTTTGGGCGTGAAGTGCATTTACGTTGCGATCGGGCAAAAGGGTTCGACGATTGCGCAAACTGTTGAAGTTTTGCGTCAGTTCGGTGCGCTTGAATACACAGTTGTTGTTGCTGCGCCTGCTTCAAACCCAGCGCCGTTTAAATACTTGGCACCATATGCAGGTTGCGCGATGGGCCAACAATGGATGGAAAACGGTGAGCACGCACTTGTTGTTTACGACGACTTGTCGAAGCAAGCCGAGGCCTATCGCCAGATCGCGTTGTTGTTACGTCGTCCACCAGGTCGCGAGGCCTACCCAGGTGACGTGTTCTATCTACACAGCCGTTTGCTTGAGCGCGCTGCGAAGTTGAGCGATGAACGCGGTGCTGGTTCGTTGACTGCGCTTCCAGTAATCGAAACAAAAGCTGGCGACGTTTCTGCTTACATTCCGACCAACGTAATTTCAATTACAGATGGTCAGGTTTATTTGCAAGACAACTTGTTTAAGTCGGGTGTACGTCCGGCAGTTGACGTAGGCATCTCGGTTAGCCGTGTAGGTGGCGCTGCGCAGATCAAAGCGATGAAGAGCGTTTCGGGTACTTTGAAACTTGATCTGGCTCAGTTCCGCGAACTTGAGGCGTTTGCAACTTTCGGTAGCGAACTCGACGCGATTTCAAAAGCGCAACTTGAGCGTGGATATCGCCTGGTTGAGTTGTTGAAGCAACCGCTCAACTCGCCGATGCCAGTTGAAGAGCAAGTCGTTTCGATTTTTGCCGGAACCAAGGGCTATCTTGACGACATTCCGGTTGGTGATGTGCGCCGCTTCGAGAACGAACTTCTCGAACACATGCGTTCGCGTCATGCCGGTTTGCTTTCGGGCATTCGCCAAGAACCAAAAGCAGATGTGCCAAAAGATTTGGCGTCAATCGTCGCCGCGTTTAAGGCTGGCTTTGTGCCGACCAAAAAATCGGGCGCTGTTGATCCAACAAAAACTGATGCTGGTGAAACTGGCGAAGCGGCGAGCGCAAAAACGCTCGCGACTGAGTAGGTCTAAACCAAAATGGCAGGCGGGCAAGAGCGCATATTGCGCAGTCGGATCAGATCGGTTTTAGCAACCAAGAAGATCACGCGCGCAATGGAATTGATTGCTGGCTCGCGCATTGTCAAAGCCCAACAGCGAGTTGCTGCTGCCGTGCCCTACAGCGAACGAATCACTGAAGTTGTTAAAGACTTGGCTGCTGGCGGCGCCGGCAATACTTCGGCGTTTTTGAAGGCGCGACCTGAGATTCGCACGACTTGCTACGTTGCGATCACTGCAGACCGTGGTTTGTGTGGTGGTTACAACGCTGGCATCTTGCGCGCCACAGAAGGCGAAGTAAAAGCTGATGTTTTGGCTTCGAAGAGTTATTTGGTTGTGCCTGTCGGTCGCAAGGCCGAGAACTATTTCAGGTTTCGTCAATATAAAACTTCAAAGAGTTTTACTGGTTTTTCTGATGCTCCAAAGTATGAAAACGCAAAAGCAATCGGCCAGTTCGTCGTTGATTTGTATTTGAGCGGCGAAGTTGATCGCGTTGAATTGGTTTATACGCGGTTCGTTTCATCAGGTCGACAAGAGGTTGTACGACGTCCACTTGTGCCACTTGAGCGCGATGTTGTCGCTGGTGGCGACGGCAAGTCGGCTGCAGGTGCGAGTTATGAGTTCGAGCCAGATCCTGAATTGATTTTGCAGACTTTGTTGCCGCGTTATGTCGAAGCCCGAATTTATGCAGCGCTGTTGAATGCTGCAGCGAGTGAGCATGCGTTTCGCCAGCGTGCGATGAAGTCGGCAACAGACAATGCCGAAGAGTTGATCAAGAACTTGTCGCGAATCATGAATCGTGCGCGTCAAGACTCGATCACTACAGAAATTATGGAAATCGTCAGTGGCGCCGAGGCGCTGGGTTCTGACGATGTAGTTCGTGAAATGGCAAGTAGTTAGTTACGAAGTTTTAAGCGAAATTAAAAGGGAGAAAAAATGAGCACAGCAACAAACACAGACCGCAAAGATGGGCGAGTAGTCGCCATTGCTGGTCCGGTTATCGACGTTGAGTTTCCGCGCGGGTCGTTGCCAGAACTCAACCAAGCACTCGAGTTCACAGTCACTGTTGACGGCAAGCCGAACGTAATTTTGGCTGAAGTTGCTCAGCAACTTGGACACAGTCGCGTTCGCGCGGTGTGCATGAAGCCAACAGACGGTTTGCGTCGTGGCACCCCAGTGCGTGATACCGGCCGCGGCATCACCGTGCCAGTTGGTGACAAAACTCTTGGCCACGTATGGAACGTTTGGGGCGACTGCCTCGATGGCAACAACGATGATTTCAAAGATGTTGAGCGATGGGAAATTCACCGTCCCGCGCCAGCGTTCGACACGCTCGAACCATCGAAGCGTCAGTTCGAAACAGGCATCAAAGTTATTGACTTGCTCACTCCATATCTTGCTGGTGGAAAAATTGGTTTGTTCGGCGGCGCAGGTGTAGGCAAGACCGTTTTGATCACCGAGATGATCAACCGCGTGGCGTCAAAGCACGGTGGTGTGTCGGTATTTGCGGGTGTCGGTGAGCGCACCCGTGAAGGCACCGACTTGCGTCTCGAAATGGAAGAGTCGGGCGTGTTTGAAAAAGCAGCGCTCGTGTTCGGTCAAATGGACGAGCCACCAGGCGTGCGCTTGCGCGTTGCACTTTCGGCTTTGACAATGGCTGAATATTTCCGCGACGTTAAGAACCAAGACGTGTTGTTGTTCGTTGACAACATTTTCCGTTTCGTTCAAGCAGGTTCTGAAGTATCGACGTTGCTCGGTCGTATGCCGTCAGCCGTGGGTTATCAGCCGACGCTTGCCGACGAGATGGGTCAGTTGCAAGAGCGAATTACATCGACGCGCGGTCGTTCGATTACATCGTTGCAGGCTGTTTATGTGCCTGCTGACGACTACACCGACCCAGCACCGTTTACGACGTTTGCTTTCTTGGATGCAACAACCGAGTTGTCGCGACAAATCGCATCGTTGGGCATTTACCCAGCGGTAGACCCACTCGCTTCAACGTCAACGATTTTGACGCCAGAAACTGTCGGCGATCGTCACTACAACGTGGCGCGTCGCGTGCAAGAAATTTTGCAGCGCTACAAAGAGTTGCAAGACATTATTGCGATTCTTGGTCTGGATGAACTCTCAGAAGAAGACCGCATGACTGTTTCGCGCGCTCGCAAGGTGCAGCGTTTCTTGTCCCAGCCGTTCTATGTTGCTGAAGTGTTCACCGGCGTTAAGGGTGAATACGTGCCGACTGCGCAGACTGTTGAAAGTTTCGAAGCGATCATCAAGGGCGAACTTGATGATGTGCCAGAGCAGGCTTTCTTGAACGTCGGTGGGGTTGACCAAGTTTTGGCGAAGGCCAAAGCGTTGCAAGATTCGGCAGCGTAAGTTTCAATCGACATGGCTGAAAAAAAGTCACTCAAAGTTGAGGTGGTTTCACCAGAACGCGTGTTGTTTTCTGGTGAAGCACGCCAAGTGATCACTCGTACTTTGCAAGGCGGCGAAATTGCTTTCTTGCCTGGTCACACAACTTTTTTGGGTGCGCTTGTCGAAAACCATACGCGTATTTATTTGACTGACGGCAAGGTACAAGATTTGGCAGTTCATGGCGGGTTCGTTGATGTGGCTCCAGATCATGTGACGATTTTGTCTGACAGCGCTGAACTTGCTGAGAGTATTGATGTCGCTCGTGCTCGCGCTGCTCAAGAGCGTGCGCAAACTGCGATGCGTGGCGAACATGATGCAACCGTTGAGGCAGATTTGCGTCGTGCGCATGCGCGACTGGCTGCCGCTGGTGGCATGGGCAACGCAGGCGGGTCTGCTCACTAGCGAGCATCGTCATGGCAAGATATCCGTTCACCTGTGCGTTGGTGACTGGAGCATCAAGCGGCATCGGCCACGAGATGGCAGTGCAGTTAGCGACTTCAGGTGTTCACGTAATTGCTGTTGCGCGTCGCGCTGAACGACTTGAGCAATTAGCGAGCCAGTTTAAAAACGTAGAAGTTATGGTTGCAGATTTGACTAGTTCGGCTGGTCTTGCTTCGGTTGAGGCGCGAATTGCTGACTCGTCACTGAAGCCGATTGATCTTGTCGTTAATAATGCTGGGTTTGGTTCATCGGGGTTGATGCACGAGATTGATGTCGACCGTTTGTCACGTGAAGTTCAGTTAAATGTTGGTGCGTTGACACGGCTTTCGCACGCGGCGATTCGCGCGATGGTGCCTCGCGGGCGTGGTTATCTGTTGAACGTTTCGAGTGTTGCTAGTTTTCAGGCTTCTCCACGACTTGCTGTTTATAGTGCGACAAAGGCTTACGTCACGAGTTTGACTGAAGCGTTGCATGAAGAGATGCGCGGCTCAGGTGTGCGTGTCACTGCGTTGTGCCCGGGGTTGACTCGCACCGAGTTTCAAAGCATCTCGAGCACCGAGCAGTATTCGCGAGATTTTCCGTCTTTCTCGTGGCTTGATGTCACTGATGTTGCACGCGCTGGTTTGCGTGATGTGGCTCGTGGTCGTGCGCTGAGCGTGCCAGGAGCGCTTTGGAAGGCTCTTGTTGTCATTTCTGACCTTGCCCCGCGTTTCTTGGTGCGCCGCATCTCTGCCTTCGCCACCGGCCGCCGCTAAACCAATAGCTCGTGGGTCGCGAGAAATAGGGTTGGTGTTGTGCGAAGGTTGAACGCAATTTTTGTTGTCGTGTTCACTGTTTTGCTGGTCGCTCCTGGCGCTGGCGCGAGCGCGCCGACGAGTGGTGTTGGGGTGAAGGTGATGGTGGGTGAAGAGTCGGCGGGTCGGGCAAGGGTGTTGATAATTGGTGATTCGGTGTTTGATGCATTTGATCATGTTGAGAGTGCGCGCGAATTATTAGATAGCCAGCAGAAGACAATTTTTGCGGT
>Ga0208594_1000146_pt1 | contig 22375 bp, 23 predicted proteins | sample LakMenEpi14Sep10_FD_150699 | JGI IMG/M metagenome (GOLD analysis project Ga0208594, IMG submission 150699) | Freshwater microbial communities from Lake Mendota, WI - 14SEP2010 deep hole epilimnion (SPAdes) | ecosystem: Environmental > Aquatic > Freshwater > Lake > Epilimnion/Euphotic zone ...
GCTTCCAACTGGATTTCAGGCCAGTGCCTGGGCCAGAAACAGGCCCAATCACCGGTCAACCAGATTGACGCAACCCATCAACCTGATTGACATCTGACAATAACCAAGGCTGTTGAGGTCATGCAGGTAGGCAGGGCTGATTCAAAGTCTGTCACGGGCTCTCTTGTCGGTGCTGTCAGCATGGGTTGAGGTCGGCGGAATCGCCCCCTCCTTGTGCTTGAAAGCGCCTCCACTGCAACCGATCTCGACCTGATCAGCTATCTGAGGTCGATCCCCGATGCGCGGATGCGGCGCGGGGTTCGGTTTCCCGCTTGGTATCTGTTGCTGGTGGCCGTGCTTGGAATCCTGAGTGGATGCCAAAGCTTGCGGGATCTGGAGCGATTCGCCATCCGCCACCACACTGTGCTCACGGAGGCACTCGGCCTGGAGTTGCGGCGGCCGCCATCGGATTCCTCGTTTCGGTATTTCTTCCACCAGGTGGATGTGGCAGCCCTTTGCGCGGCGATCCGTGACTGGACAATCGCCCAGATCCCCGGTGGCGCAGCGGATCTCGATCAGCTGGTGTGTGACGGCAAAGCCTTGAGGGGTTCAATCGAGCCCACCGCCGGCGGGGGCTCCGCGTTCATTGGCCAGGTCACGCTGTATTCGGCTGCCCTCGGTGTGGCAATCAGCCAGGCCTGCTACGCCACCCGCGAAAACCACGAGCGGGCGGTGCTGCGGCAGCTGCTCGGTGAGCTGGATCTGGAGGGTGTTCTCATCCAGGTGGACGCGCTCCATACCCAGCGCCCGTTTTTCGGCAGCTCAAGGAGCAGGGGGCCGACTTCCTGCTGACCGTGAAGGGCAACCAGAAGACGTTGCATCGTCAGATCCGATCTCAGATCCAGGGAAAGCGGCACATCCCTTTTGTGGCAACGGATCACGAGATCGGCCACGGCCGCAACATCACCTGGGCGCTGCGCGCCAAACAGGCTCCAGAGCACATCCGTGAGGCCTGGATCGGCACCAGCTGGATCATGGAAGTCACGGCCAGCGGCACCCGAGACGGCAAGCCCTTTCAGGCGACCCACCTGTTTCTCACGAGCCTGCGCACCACGCCAGAAGCCCTGCTGCAACTGGTGCGAGACCGCTGGAGTATCGAGGGCTGGCACTGGATCAGGGACACCCAGCTCCATGAGGACGCCCACCGCTACCGAGGCAATGGCGCCGGCGTGATGGCCACGCTGCGAACAGCCGCCTTGAACCTGTTGCGCCTGGCTGGGTTTCAGTCGATCCGGGCCGGCTTACAGGCTGTGATGCACGACATCACGGCACTGCTGGCGATGGCGCGGCGCCGACCGGAACCTGATCTGGACTAAGACTTTGAATCAGCCCTGTGCAAGTAGGGGGGTGATTCACTCTAGATGCATGGTTCTGGAATGGACTACTTCCCGGCCCACCGAGCCAACTGGAGACTCAGTATTACAAATACTTATGGCTCGAGGGGGAGGGGGACATGTTGTCATGTTGCAGCAATCCGACTACTGTAGGGACCCAGACGTCTTTCAAATGACCGTTCAAGCTACTCTGAAGCAGCTTTCCGCCTCAGCTGCCCTTGGTCTGGCTGTTACAACTGCCTCATTTGGAGGATCTGCGAATGCTGCTACAATTTTTGATTTTTCCAAACCTGCCACAAATTCTGCGTCCGAGCCGTTTATTGCCGGAGGAATTACTTTAACACTGCAAAATTCCAACTCAACCGGAGAGTTAAATAATAATACTTTAAACTTTAATAATAATGGATTGTGCGCATTTGCTGCTGTAGGAATCAGTACTGGTCGTTGCGGATATGGATCGGCAGTTCCAACTGGTGGAATCACGGCGTTTGAAGCTGTATTTAACAAACCTGTCGCTGTCAATTCTTTTCAAGTTACAGACTTCTCTGATTTACTAAGTTCAGCATCATTTGAGGTTTCATTAGATAATAATACATTTACTGCTTTCCCAATCACTTCAGCCGGCACGGTAAGCCTTGGCGGCGTGGTGTTGCCAGCAAACCAAACTGTTTTTATCAGAACTAGTGCTGCTTTTTCAGATGCAAATCAAACTGGGGTTGTTCGAATCAATAATCTTAATGTAACCGAAGTTCCTGGTCCATTGGGAATTATGGGGCTGGCAGGTGCTATTGGCTGGAGCAAGCAACTCAAAAAACGGACTAAAAATCTATAGCATTAAACAAGTACATAATTCTATTATGCCCCTATCTGGGGCTTTTTTGTTGAATTAAATTGATTACTATTCGCCGGATGGCCATTCCCAAAAATGTAACTTCTGTGGTTTTGATTTGTCAAAGGAATTCTTCAGAGGATTTGACAGTGCATTTAATCGTGAGTGATAATTGATATTGCCCTCAAAGTAATGCTTAATCGTATCTTCAGTTATATTAACCCTGTTTGAATGCCAGCCGCGTTTGAGTTCGTGATCAGCAAATATTCGATTGGCATACTTATCTATAGCGTGGCTCTCGCTGAGTGCTATATAGTGGCGTAGAATCCCGTCAAATGGAAAAAGTTTAGCGACATCGCCGCTCAATCGATGCCCACCGTGGGTAATATTTGAAACATCTAGGCTTCGCTGCCACATTCTTTGCAGCCTTGGATAGCTGGGCTCGAAAAAATAGTAGTGGTTCATTCGGCTCTCGTAGCCAAAGTGTTCAAAGTTCTCTTTAGGAAGGGGCAGAAATACAAATTCATTAAAATTGATTACGCTATAGCCTGTGTTGTTGGCCTCCTCTGCCATGCAGTGGAGTGAGCAAAACTGATCTGAAGCAACAGGCCATTCATCAGCATCAAAGTGTGCTACCCATTCGTGCTTGCACTCATCAATGATAAGTTTCTTGGTTGATAGTTGTTTTTCCAGCGAGAAATAACCCTCCCAAGCCAGGTCTATAATCTTGAGAAGTCCGTTTCCTAGGTATGCCTCTGCAATATTTCGTGTTCCATCCGAAGAATCGTGATCGATTAATACGACTTCGAACCCTTGATGAGTCAAGCTCCTTATGCATCGGCCTATATGCAGTGACTCATTCCGAGCTGCAATAACGGCAAGCATATTCATGGATGTAATAAGTATTTCGAATTACTCAAGTGTATCATATTCTGGATCTGCGCAACAGATGGCGGTTGGCAAGGTGCGATCCTGAGTGCAGGCTTCGAGGTCATCCAGTGAAGTCAACTTGCATATTGTTGCGCTGTTGATGCGTTTGCAGTAGCTAGCATCTCGATCCATTCGTGGGATGCGGTAGCTGCAATTGCTGCTGCTGAATGCCATTCTCAATCTTTTTGCCAGGCTCCTTGTTGCCTCTATGGCGCTACACTATTGAGGGATTTTGAGTTTTCTACCTGTGTTTACGCCATCCGACTTCCGTGTCGCGATAATAACCCCATACTATGATGAAGAGTTGGAACAGATTCAAAAGTGCAATCAGAGTGTTTTGTCTCAGTCCTACCAAGCTACGCATGTCTTGGTAGCTGATGGTCGGCCCCATCCCAATGTGTCAGCTCTTGATGCCCAGCATGTTATCCTGCCTCTAGGCCATTCGGATATAGGCTCTACGCCACGTTTAATTGGTGCTTATCATGCGATAGGGCTCGGATATGATGCAATAGGGTTTCTGGATGCGGACAATTGGCTTGCTTCCAACCATGTTGAGATGTTGGTTGAAGCACATTATGACTCTAGAGCTGCGTTCTTGTCGAGTGGACGTTGGCTCTGTCATGTGGATGGAACTCCAATGGCTGTTTGTCCGTACACGGATCCCGCCAAATTCATTGATACCAACTGCATGTTCTTTACTCGGGATGCGTTCAAGCTGCTTCATCACTGGGTTTTGATGCCTGAGTATGGTCATCTTATTGGCGACCGCATCATTCTATATCATGTTCGGAAGTCTGGCTTGAAGATGGTTCATGTCAATGCGCCTAGCGTCTATTATCGCTGTAGTAAGGAGGGTGTATATCGCAACCTCGGTCGGGACATTCCAGATGGCATCAGTCCGAGACCTGACTATGAATCGTCGTTCCGAAGATGGATCGCAGATGGAAATGAGCCATTGTGATCTCCTTTGGGCTCTATGGCATAAATCCCCTGCTTTTCCTTTTTTGCCTGTTGAATACGATCTTTGACAGGCCCCCGTCTTCGCTTCCCTATTGATGGAATATCCGTTTGCGCCTAACACTATCATTCAGTAATGGCATGAGGCAGTCGTTCCAACGTTGCTGCAAGCAAGGATGAATCAATGGCGAACAACAAATCCTGGTTGCCGCTGCCTTGTGTTTAACCGTGCTTCTGCGGCTGCTGCTCTTGCCGCGCTCTACGGTGAGTCGTTTCGACAAGCATTCCTTGCTATCAGGTTGCCTGCAATGCAAGCTGATGTATTCAGGGTTGCCTATCTGCATGCCTGTGGTGGTATTTGGATTGATGCGGCAACCCATTGCTTGGCACCGCTGCATGAGTGGCTTGATCTAGGAGCTCAGCTTGTCTTGTTGCGGAAGCCTGGCATGATTCCTCCTCTTGTATGGAATGGTTTTATTTACGTGTCTGTTTCGCAGCACCCTTTTTTAGGTGAGGCCCTGAAACGGATTGCAGATGTCATTGATAATCGGCGCGGGGATGGTGTTTGGAAGCTTGTTGGAGCGGGCATGTTCCGTGATGTTCTGCGTGACAAGTCCTTCGCCAGATCTGTCACTGTCATAGACTATTCATCTGTTTGTTCTTTTATTCAGTACGGATCCAGTAGTGAGGCGGTGGGCCATGGTTCGCATTGGTCCGTCAGGCAAAAGCGCGAAGGCCTCTATCTCGATTAATTTTTCTCTTGTTGTTTTCAGTCGTGTTCTCTTGGCGAATTATGTGGTTTTGAGAATTCGTTGCTGTAGTCTTGAACAGCTTCTTGGCTTCTGCTGGTTTTCTTTGTGAGCCCTGATGCTTTCGGTCAGCCAGCTCTGGCCACGATCTTCCCCTTCCCCCTCGACCCCTTCCAGCTCGAGGCGATTGACGCGCTGAACCAGGGGCATTCGGTGGTGGTGAGCGCCCCCACCGGCAGCGGCAAGACCCTGGTGGGCGAGTACGCCATCCATCGCGCTCTGGCCCATGGACGCAAGGTGTTTTACACCACGCCGCTCAAGGCGCTCTCCAACCAGAAGCTGCGTGATTTCCGCGAACAGTTCGGTGCCGAGCGGGTGGGCCTGCTCACCGGTGATCTCAGCCTCAACCGCGAGGCCCAGGTGGTGGTGATGACCACCGAGATCTTTCGCAACATGCTCTACGCGGAGATCGACCACCCCGATAACGACCCCCTCGAAGGCGTGGAGGCGGTGGTGCTCGATGAGTGCCACTACATGAACGACTCTCAGCGCGGCACCGTGTGGGAGGAGTCGATCATTCACTGCCCGTCGTCGATTCAGCTGGTGGCGCTCTCGGCCACGGTGGCCAATGCCGGCCAGCTCACCGACTGGATTGAGGCCGTGCATGGTCCCACTCGGTTGGTGCACAGCGACCACCGGCCGGTACCGCTGGCCTTCAGCTTCTGCAGCGCCAAGGGGCTCCATCCCCTGCTCAACGAGGCCGGCACCGACCTGCACCCCAACGCCAAGGTGTGGCGCGCCCCCAAGGGCACCCGGCGCAAGGGCCCGAAGGTGCCCAAGCCGCCCCAGCCCGAGGCCCCGCCCCTGGGATTCGTGGTGGCCCAGATGGCCGAGCGCGACATGCTGCCGGCGATCTACTTCATCTTCAGTCGCCGCGGCTGCGACAAGGGCGTGCGCGATCTGGGCAAGCTGTGCCTGGTGACGCCAGACGAGCAGGCCCGGATCAGGGCCCGGCTTGATGCCTTTGTGGCCGCAAGCCCGGAGGCGGTGCGCGAAGGACACGACGAGCCCCTGCTGCGCGGCATTGCCTCCCACCACGCCGGAGTGCTGCCCGCCTGGAAGGAGCTGATCGAGGAGCTGTTCCAGCAGGGGCTGATCAAGGTGGTGTTCGCCACCGAAACCCTGGCCGCCGGCATCAACATGCCCGCCCGCACCACGGTGATCTCGGCCCTCTCCAAGCGCACCGAGCGGGGCCACCGGCCCTTGATGGGCAGTGAGTTCCTGCAGATGGCCGGTCGGGCCGGCCGGCGCGGCCTGGATTCCCAGGGTTATGTGGTGACCGTGCAGAGCCGTTTTGAGGGGGTGCGCGAGGCGGGCCAGCTGGCCACGGCGCCGGCCGATCCGCTGGTGAGTCAGTTCACGCCCAGCTACGGCATGGTGCTCAATCTGCTGCAGCGCTACAACCTGGCCAAGGCCCGCGAGCTGGTGGAGCGCAGCTTCGGCCGCTACCTGGCCACCCTCGACCTCAAGGGCGATCAGGAGTCGATCGCCCAGCTCCAGCAGCAGCATGCATCCCTGGAGGCGGGCGCCGACGGCGGCGAGGTGCCCTGGGACGACTTCGAGGACTATGAAAAGCGGCGCGGCCGCCTGCGCGAGGAGCGGCGCCTGCTGCGCACCCTCCAGCACCAGGCCGAGGAAACCGTTGCCCATGAGCTCACCCTGGCCCTGCAGTTCGCCAGTGAGGGTTCGTTACTGAGCCTCAAGGCGCCCCCGCTGAAGGGACGGATCACGCCGGCGGTGCTGGTGGAGAAGGTGAAGGGCCCGGGCCAGTTCCCGCTGCTCAAGTGCCTCACCGACGACAACCTCTGGATCCTCCTGCCCTGCAGCGCCGTGGTGAGCCTGCATGCCGAGCTCAGCTGCCTGCAGGTGAGCCAGGTTGAGCCGCCCGAGCTGCAGCGCGCCGGTGAGCATCACCACGGCAACCAGGCCAGTGGCGGCCTGGCCCTGGCGGTGGCCTCGATGGCACGCCGCCACGACATGGCCACCCCCCAGTACGACCTGGCCGGCGAGGTGCAGGAGCAGGCGCTGCTCGTGCAGCGGCTGGAGGAGGAGCTGGAGCTGCACCCGGCCCACCGCTGGGGTGACCGCCACCAGCTCAAGAAACATCGCCGTCGGATGGAGGAGCTCCAGCAGGAGATCGAAGAGCGCCAGCGGCTGCTTCACTTCCGCTCCAACCGCCACTGGGATACTTTTCTGGCCCTGATCGAGGTGCTGCGCCACTTCGGTGCCCTGGCCGGTGCCGAGGGCCTGGAGCCCACCGAGGTGGGGCGCACCGTGGCGGCACTGCGCGGCGACAACGAGCTGTGGCTGGGTCTCGCCCTGATGAGCGGCCACCTCGATGCCCTCGATCCCGCCGAACTGGCGGCGGTACTGGAAGCGATCTCAACCGAGGTGAACCGTCCGGATCTGTGGTGCGCCTGGTCGCCGCCGCCGGCGGTGGAGGAGGCGCTCCATGACCTGCGCCCGATCCGCCGCCAGCTCGACCGCCAGCAGGAGGGGGCGAAGGTGGCCTTCCCGATCTGGTGGGAGCCCGAACTCACCGGTCTGGTGCACGCCTGGGCCTGCGGTGCCGGCTGGAGCGAGGTGATCGCCAACACCTCCCTCGATGAGGGCGACGTGGTGCGGGTGCTGCGCCGCACCGTGGATCTGCTCGCCCAGATCCCCTACTGCGAAGTGGTGAGCCAGCAGCTGCGCGACAACGCCCGCCGGGCCCTCAAGGCGATCAACCGCTTTCCGGTGTGCGAGCTGGTGGATCTGGTGCCATGAGGCTCGAGCAGTGCCGGTTCACCCCCATTCCCCTCACCCCCGCGGCCACCCCTGAGCAGCTGCACCTGTTTCTGGCCAAGCCCCTGCGCCCCCTGCGGGGGCTGCTCGATCCCAGCCGTCTGCAGCGCTCTGATCCCCGTGGCGACACCTATCGATACACCTCCAGGCCCTATGGGGTGGCCGGCTGGACCCTGCAGCCCCGGGTGCTGCTGCGCGCCCGTTACGCCGAGGGTGAGCTACTGATCGAACAGCTCGAATCGCGGGTGCAGGGGCTGGGGGCCTGGCAGGACCGGCTCAGCTTCGGGCTGGAGGCCCGCATCCGGTCCGGGGAAGACTCCGAGCGGGGCAGCGCCGTGCTGGAGGCCGAGGCCCGGGTGTGGGCCGAGCTGCCCGCGGCGGCGGTGGCGGTGGCCGGCCCGGTGCTCAAGCTCGGCCTGCAGCAACTGCTCGACCGCCTGGAGCGTCGCTGCCAGCTGGGCCTGCGCGGCCGGGCAGAAGCCTGGCTGGAACGGCGCGGTTAGCTTGAACCCACTTCGCTCGCCACACGGGTTGGTCGCGCCACGCTCCTTGGTGCTGCATGTGGGCATCCACAAGACGGCCTCCACCTACATCCAGCACCGGCTCAAGGCCAACCAACCCTTTCTGCGCCAGCAGGGCCTGCTCTATCCCAGGCGTCGTTGCGAGCACCTGCAGCTGGTGAAGGCCCTGCGCGGCGGTGATCGCCAGCCCTGGGAGCAGCTGCTGCACCAGGCCCAGCGCCAGGCATGCCGGCCCCTGGTGTCGGCCGAAATCCTCTCGCTGGTGCTGGCTGAACCCAGCCCCTCTGGCTGTGGCAGCCTGCTGGAGGATCTGCTGCGCCTGCTCAACAGCCAGGGGGTGGCGCTGGAACTGGTGGCATTTGTGCGCGACCAGCCCAGCTACCTCAATTCCCGCTACACCCAGCTGCTCAAGCGCTTTTACCTGTCGATCTCCTTTCGGCGCTATGTGCGCCAGACCATCAGCCAGCCTGGCGAGAGCAGTTGCGACTATCTGGAGCTGTTCGGGGAAGCCCTCGACCGGCCTGAGGTGCACTGCCATTTTCTGCCCTTTCGCGCCGGCGAAACCGATCCCTGCGAGCGCCTGCTGGCCGCCGTGGGCGTGGCCGATCGCCATGGGTTGCGGCCGCTCCTGCAGCAGGCCAATGTGCAGCCCGGTTGGCAGGCGGTGTGGATTGCCCGCCGCATTGCCCGTCGCCTCTCTGAGCAGTACCCCGAGGCCTGGGCCAGCTCCACCTGCAAGGCCAGGATCCGCGAGCAGCTGGAGCGCCTTGCCGGAGACCAGGGGTGGCCAGTCGATCCGTTCCAGGGGCTTGATGCCGGCCTGCTCACCAGCATTGAGCAGCGCTATGCCGCCAGCAACGACCGCTTTGCCCAGCGGGTGTGGGGCTGCAACTGGCGCGATCTGTTCCCCCAACCTGCGCCCCAGCGCAGCCCCCTGCGCCCCCGCACTCCCCAGGAACGCCAGGCCCTGCTGGCCCTGGCGGACGATCTGCTCGCCGATGGGCTGCAGCAGGTCTCCGGTGAGGATCAGGACTGAGCCAGCAACGCGAAGGGAATCCGCTGGAAGGCGATACCGTCGTGGCGGCGGTCCTTGCCACGCCGCTTTTCATGGCTGGCACCCGACTCCACCAGTAGGGCCGCGTCCCCATCGGCAAAGCGGGCCAGGTCGCTGTAGCCGCTGAAACTGCCGGGCCCCTGGCTGTAGCCGAAGCCCCGGCTCCAGTTCTGGCCGTTGTCCCGGCTCAGCCGCAGCCGGCCGTTGGTGCGCAGGAGGGGATCGGCGGGGTTGGCGAACAGCAGCGTGGCCTGGCGGTCGGCCCCGAAGGCATAGGTGAGCAGGCTGGCCTGGCAGCCGTTGGCCGGTTCGATCAGCTGCGGGTCGGGGGCGCTGCTGGCCATCATCTCGCCCCCGTCCTGGCTGATGCTCACCACCCGCTGGCCGTCGCTGCGGCTGTTCAGCATCAGGCTGCCATCGCCCAGTTCGGCCACCGTGCACTCGCTGGAGGGGCGGTAACCGGCGATCGCACCCACCCGCCAGCTCTGGCCGCCGTCGTCGGAGAGCAGCAGGTGGGAGGCACTGCCGGTGCCCGGAACGCTGTGGCGCGCCGGCACCACGATCCGGCCTGCGGCCGGCGCCAGTCGCTTCACAATCCCATGGCCCGGGCCGATTCCATACCACGGCTTCCATCCCGGCAGCCGCACCTGCTCGGTGATGTCGCGCGAGCGGGCCCAGCTAAGCCCGTCGTCATCGGAGTGGGTGACCCGCAGGAAGCGCTTGCCCCGGTCGGCTTCCCGTTGCACCGAGGCATTCCACAGCCAGAGCAGCAGAATCCGCCCGCCCGGCAGCACCACCGGCAGGGGGATCTTGCAGGGGTTGGGCCCGTCGTTGGCAAGCACCTGCAGGGGCCCCCAGCTGCGGCCGCCGTCGCTGGAGCGGCGCAGCACCACGTCGATGTTGCCCTCGTCGCGGCAGTTGTCCACCCGCCCGCCGCAGAAGGCCAGCACCGTGCCCCGCTCACTCACCGCCAGCCCCGGCGTGCGGTAGCAGCTGTAGCCACCCTCCCCAGACTCGAACGGCAGGCTGATCAACCGACCATTCATGCCGCTGGGGCTGCTCTGTGCAAGCTGTTCGCCGGCCAGCAGGGCGGCAATGCCAGCTCCGCCCATGCCGCAGAGCACCTGGCGACGAGACACGCGGTTCACAGTCTTCTCGGCAGGAGAGATCACGCTAGGTTGCAAGGGTGATGAACACGGTCGCCGAAGCCATGGCTCAAGGGTTGCCCCCCCAGCAGCCGGCACCCATTGTTGAATTGCATAACGCCTCTAAAGATGTGGTGGAAGGCGCCAACCAAACCTATCCAGCTTTTCGCAATTTGTCGCTCCAGATCTTCCCTGGTGATCGGCTGGCCATTTTCGCAGTGAATGGACCTGAATCCAGAGCCTTGGTAGGTTGTTTGAGTGGGGTTGAATCGCTCGACTCCGGCAGGCTCGTGCAGGAAGGGTCAGTGTCCTGGCCCCTGGGAACCAATGAAGCTTTTTCGAACAAGCTAAGCGGCTATGTGAATGCAAGGTTTGCCGCTGAAGTTTACAGTCTGCCTGGTGAGATAGATTCAAATCTGCGTCTGATCCGGGAGCTCTCCGGGCTGACAGATCAACTCTTCCACAAACCCCTGTCTGATCTGCCGACAGCCATGAAGGATGCATTGAAGCTGGCAGTATCAATGGTTTTCGATTTCGATGTCCTTGCCGTGAGTCGGCTCAAGGGCTGGGACCATCGCAGCATTGACCCACAGGCTGTGCGTATTCGAAAGTGCTTTGAACAGCGCATTCACGGGCGCACGTTGGTGATGAGTGCCAATGGGCAAAATATGCTTGCACTGGATTACTGTTATGAAGGGCTTGCCCTTGTCAATGGTAAACTTGCCTATCGTGGCGACCCTGAAGTTTGTCTTCAGTTGGTCAAGGAAGAGTCCAAGCGTCTGAAAGCAGAACGCCGAGAACGCTTGCGTCGTCGTCTCGCCACAATTATCGCTGCGCGCGATGATTCATCGGATGATGACGAGGATGATGATTTTGAGGCTCAGTCACTTGGAACTGAAAGGCGTTGATGATGAAGATGGATCAAGGTCGATTGTTTGTTATCCATGCAGGCACCCATAAAACGGCAAGCTCTTATATTCAGAGCCGCATGGCCAAAAACCGCGATCATCTTGAGCGGGCCGGTGTCCTGCTCCGCTATCCAGGGGCTTCCGGGCGCAAGCACAAACCCCTCTCCCGGGCTCTGCAGAAGGGCAATTGGCCTGTCTGGCGCCGCTACCTGATGGCTTTACCAAAGTCATCACCACTGGTTCTGATCAGTGGTGAGCAGTTCACACAGCCTTTGGCTTGTCCTGATCGTTGCAGTACTCTCACTGATTTGCTGGCAACCGAAGGCTTCAGGTTGCAGGTCGTTTTTTTCTTGCGTGACCAGGCTGATTATATCAATGCTCGCTTTGTGCATTCAACTCGCAGGCTTTATCATCATCAGTCTTTTGCTGAGTACGTTTCGCTTCAGCTCTCGCAGGAACGGAAGCACATCTACGATTACAATGCTTTGTTTTCTGCATTAATAGACAACAGGGCTGTGGCGTCAACATTTTTTCCCTATGGCAGTCAATTTGGAGATCCGTTCGAACGTCTTATGGAGCTATTGGATCGATCTGCCCCCCCATCGGGATGGCGCCCTGCAGATCCGAACAAAGGGAATGTTCAGCCTGGCTGTCAGGGCGTTTGGTTGGCGCAGCAAATCGGCAAGCGGCTTGAGCAACTGGGAGTCTCAGGTCGATCGCTGCGCAATACCGGTGGCGTTGTCCGCCGTATTGCCCAAGAGGAGGGCTGGCAAGCTGATCGATATTGTGGATTTGATGATCAATCAGCGGCTCATGTTTTCGAGTCTTTTGCTGATTCCAATGCAGCGTTTGCTGAACGAGCCTGGAACTGTTCCTGGAGAGATCGAATGCCTGCGGTTGCCATGCGTCGGCTCGAGTACCAGCCCCCTTCCAATGGATTGGAAAGGCAACGGTTGGAAGCCTTGGTTGATCGTGCACTCTTTGATCTCGCCCGTCACAGCCGTCCTTTAGCCCGAGTGTTGGCGTCGTCCAAGTCCCAACTGGCTAGCTCCAGGTCGGTCCCATCGAGGCATCGATAATGTCCCGTTTTTCCCCTGCCCGCCTGGTGGCGCAAGTGCTCTTGCAGTTTCGCCTTGTTGAAGCTGTAGCACGGCGGGAAATGCAGATTCGTGCTGCCAAGGGATCATTTGGGGTGCTTGGTGTTTTTATTGAACCACTTGCCCTGATCGCCACCTTTCTAGCCCTACGCATCTTCTTGCGTGGGAGCGGTGAAGGAACTTACATGAATGTGGTGCTCTGGCTCGCCATGGGATTCTTGCCATTTTTCATGTTTGCTGACATTGCGATTAAGGCCATCAGTGGCGTGGAAAAAAATAGTGAGCTGTATTTTTATAGAAGACTCAAGCCGTTGGACTCCCTGCTGGGAAATGTATTGCTTCTCTCCCAGATCTTTGGCAGTTTGCTGGTGGTGTTTGTGCTGGGCGTATCCCTTTGGGACTGGCGGTTTTCCCTTCAGAACATTGGTTTGGCGGTGTTTGTTTTTGTTGGTATTGCCATGCTTGGCTTTGGTGTTGGCCTAGTCACGTTGATTGTCGGTCACCGTTTGCCGTTTGTGGCTTGGATCATGAAACTGTTTTTACGGCGAATCCTGCTATGGACATCCTGTATCTTCTTTCCGATCAGTATCGTTCCTGATGTCGCGCGTCCATGGATTCTCTGGAATCCGATTGCCCACGGGGTCGAACTGATGCGGACTGCTGTCAATCCTTACTATCCTGTTCCCGATGTCAGTCCTTTGTACTTTTGGGCATGGGTTGTGGGCTCCGTTGGCCTTGGGCTCTTCATTTATGGCAACAACGAAGAGCTTTTGTTCGCTGTTGACAACCAAGGCTCGCCCGCCGATCCCCTTGATGATGATTGAGTTGCCAACGCTGATCTCAGGTTGCAAAGCTTGTCACTCAGTCTCGGGCTGGTAACATGCATTTTCCATTGAGCAGGCTGTGAGATGTCTTTCGTGGCTCGCCGCCCTCGAGTTCCTGTTCGGCCTCACACAGCCATAAGGCGTCGCGCATCCCAGGTCCTGCTGTCTCCTTTGCGTCGAATCCGCGGTCTGTGGAAAACTGGCTTTGCACCATTGTTGTTGAGCAGCGCAGAGCACCAGATGGCTGAGTCCGGCGATGGCCAGCGTTCATTCACCGGTTTAAACCTGCGTCGTCGTCTGCGGGCTCCGATCAAGCCGGTGATCGCTCTGCCCTGGCCTTTGATCTTGGGTGGAATAGTCGTGCTTGGTTCGGCCTTCTATTTTTTTGGGATTGGCCGTAATCGCTATCAAGTTCAGTCCAGTTTTATTGTGCGCTTACCGGAAACTCCAGCGAGTACCGGATCCAGTCTTCTCGGGGCCACCCTGGCAGGGCCCACCATGTTGGGTTCGCTGGAAGATGGTCGCTTCCTTGCTGTCTATCTAACCTCGCCTGAGGTGATGCGACGTGTTTTCCTGCGCTTGAATCCTGAGCAAACCTGGGCTCGGGATGGTCGAGACCCATTTGCTGGCTTGGCTGCCGATGCCAATGTCAATCAGCAAATAGAGTTTTTCCGCCGTCAGGTTTATGTTGTGCCTCAGGACCTAACTGGCGTAATCAATCTTTCGACCATTGGACTTGCCCCTGAGCCCTCTTTTCAGCTTAATCGCTTGCTGCTGGAAGAAGCCGAACTCTTTCTGAATAAAGTTAATCAGAACATCAGCGCAACTCAGCAGGCCTTTGCTGAGCAAGAGGTTCAGCGTGCCCGTGGGCGTTTGGATGTTGCGTCGCTTGCTTTGAACAGATTTAAAAACCAATACGGTGAGCTCGATCCCGCCCAAGCAGCATCTGGTACCAACGCTTACATTACAGCCCTTGAAAGTAAATTGGTTGACCTGAGGGTCCAGGAGGCCAGTCTCAAACGTCAATTCAAAGACCCCAGCACGCCTGAAGTGGCCTACGTTACTGATCAGGTGCGTGAACTTGAACGTGAGATAGGCGAAGAGCGGGCGCGTCTGGTTAATCCCGAAGGTCGAGATCTCAATCGCCTGGTGGCTGACGGTTCCAAGCTGGAAACCGAAGTTCTCCTTGCCACTGAAGCTTTGAAATCTGCCATTACGGCAGCCAATAACAGCCGCCAACGGACGCAACAACAGGTGAAGTTTCTAGTACGACTGGCTGATCCAGTGCTTCCTGAAATGCAGTACTTGGACTGGCGCTGGAAAGGATTTCTCGCCAGTCTTGGCGGTTTGGTGGTGCTCTGGGGAATCAGTTCCTTTGTGCTTGGTATTGCTGACCGGCGTTGACTGATCCCCCCTACGGCTGGCTGCGGCGGCGGGATCTCGAGATCGTCGCTCGGGAGCGCGCCCGTCTCGTGCGCGGCCGCGGGGGGCGATTGCGCCGCAGCGACCAGGAGCTGCTCGGGCAGCTCCACTGGCCCCAGCGCCATCACACCCTGCTGGAGGCCCACGATCCGGGCCCGGAGGTGGCCCTTTTCACTGTGGCCAACGACCGCTTCAGCCGTGGTCTGGAGGCGCTGCTGCTCAGCCTGCGGGCCGTCTACCCCAGCCTGAGCGCCGCGGTGGTGGTGGCCCATGACGGCAGCCTTGGCCCGTTTCTTCAGCGGCGGCTGCAGGCCATTCATCCGTCGCTCACCTTCGTAAGGCCCGAGCCGGCCTGGGCTTCAGATCTGCCCCGCGATTCACGCAACCGGCGGCGCATCGGCGTGCTGGGCTACCTCAACAGCCATGCCCTCAACCTGCGTGGCTACCGGCGGGTGCTGGCGCTGGATTCCGATCTGCTGATCACCGGTGCCCTCGATCCCCTCTGGGCGGAAGGGGAGGCCTTCCGGGCTGTGCCTGATTGCGGGGACCGTCCCTGGGCGGCAGTGTCGCCCCATACCGGGCGACCGGTGCTGAATTCGGGCGTGCTCTCGCTGCCGGGCTCGGCGCTCACGCCGGCACTCCAGACCCGGCTGGAGGGGTTGATCCGGCGGGCGGCCGAGCCGGTGTGTCCACTGCTGGATCGCTTCGCCGACCAGAAGGTGTGGAACCAGCTGCTGGCGGATCAGCCGCTGGAACTGCTGCCGCTCAATTTCAACTGCAATGTGAAGTATCTGGTGCAATTCCTGGGGGGGTGTGCGGAGGGCCTTTCGGTGGTGCACTTCGCCGGGCCAAAGCCCTGGCTCACCTGGCCCTGGGTGGAGCCGGACCCCGGCGAACAGCGTCCCGGGGCTGTGTGTGACCACCTGTTCTGGAACCGCATCTACCGCCAGCAGCTGATGGCCTGGCGCCTGCAGCTGCTGGCCGAGCAGACCGCCGCCGCTCCCCCCCTCCCCCCCGGGCCAGCTCGCCTGGCCAGCGATCCGCACGCCCTGTTGCACCAGTGCGGCGCCGAGGAGAGCGGCCACCTGTTGCTGGCCGCCGCAGAGCTCTTTGGCGCGGGCTGGCCGGATCAGCCCTGCTGGCCTGAGGGCTGGCCGGCGGCGCTCGAGGCCCTGGCCTCCCCGCAGTCGCCCCTGCAGCTGTGGGCTCCGCTGGAGTGGGAGCCGGCCCTGCGCGGGTTGTCAATCCCAGCCGGAGCCCAGTGGCGCTGGTTGCTGATCGAGGCGCCCTTCAGCCCTCCCCTGGCCGAGGGCGACGACCTGATCGCCGAGGCCGGCCCCTGGCAGGAGGGCTTTGAGCCCTGGAGCGACCCTCTGGTGCCGGCCCTGGTCCGGGCGGTGCGCCGCCGGCTGGCGGCCGCGGGAGTGGGCCCCGTGCATGGACCGTAGGATTATTCAAACTCAAGGTTCGGCATGCCCAGCGGCAAGCGTCCCCGGAAGAAGAAGCCCCTGTCCGAGACGCCTAATCCCGATGCGGGCTCACCCAGTCCTCGGGCGCGCAAGCCCAGCCTCTGGAGTCGCCTGGCCGTCCCCTTCAAGCGATTGCTGGGCAGGACCCGGAAGCCCGGCAAGGTCAAAGCCGCCGCCCGCGCGTCCCTGGCGCTGGGGGGGCAAAAGCGCACCCTGGCCCAGTGGAAGGAGCTCCGCCGCCGCACCACTGCCGAGGTGAAGGCCCATCTGGCTGAGCAGCAGCCGGTGCCGGCGATCAAGAAGCTCACCCGCGCCCTGCTGGAAGACCCCCATCATCCGGCCTACCACGAGCTGCTCAAGAAGGCGGTGGAGCAGCGGCGCCAGCGGCGGATCAAGGCGGGACGCAAGGATCCCTGGGCCGAGTTGCCCAAGGACCTCAAGCAGGAAGCGCTGCAGCTCGAAGCCTTCAGCGCCTACGTGGATGAGCTGGAGCAGCTGTTCGACAAAGTGGGTATCCCGCCCCTGAGCGCACCGCCGCCGCCGGACGAGCGACAGGCTCGCAAGGGCAAGGGCCGCAAGGTGGAAGCCTGATACCAGCTGATCATCGCCCGAGGCCCCCGACCAGTTCCCGGGCCCGGGCCACAAAGCTGTGCTGCTGGCGCACGCAGCGGGCCACGCGGCTGAGCAGCAGTGGCTGGGCACGCAGTTCGCAGGCTCGCTCCAGGCTGGCGCGCGGATCGGCTCCGTCCGGGTGGCGAACCACGGCGGCCTCCAGCTCGGGCGGACAGCCCGGGGCCACGTCCGTGATCACCGGCACGGCGCAGGCCAGCACGTCGAAGACGCGATTGTTGAGGTAGCCGTAGTCGGCCATCGCCTGGTGGTGGTCGTTGAGTACCGCCAAGGCGTGGCGATAGCGGGCGGGCAGCTGGTGGTTGGCGATGCTGCTGGCCTGGGCCTGCAGGCCCAGCTCTTCCCAGCCGGCGCCGATCAGCTCCAGGGGCAGGCCCGCCTGGTGGAAGGCCCGCACGATCGGTCGGCTGACGCCACGGGTGTTGCCCACAAACAGCAGCCCGCCGCTGGGTGGCTGGGGCTGGCCGACATGCCAGAAGCCCGTTGCCTGGAGCAGGGTGCTGGTGGGTTTGCCGCTCAGCTGGGCGATGCGGGGCGTGTCCTGAGCGCTGGCCACGAACAGTCGGTCGTAGGCGGCCAGCTCGGCGCGAATGGGATCCAGGGGCCAGCTGATCAGCCAGAGCGCCTTGTAGGTGTAGGGCTGGCGGTTCAGCCAGCCAGCTGGTGGGGCGTACTTGCCGCGCAGCACCAGCAGGCTGCTGCCGGGCGGCGGGGCGGGAGCGCTGCTGTGGCTGTCGCGGTAGAGCAGGCGGGAGGTCACACCCAGCCCCTGCAGGCCGAGCTGCAGGCCCCGGGCGAACCACACATCACCCCAGCCAGCATGGGCCTCGGGGGCGGCAGGGGCAGCGATCAGCAGATCGACATGGCCCATGAATGTGGCTCAATCCCACAGGCGGGCCATGTCGTCCCTGGCGCTGAACCATTCCGCCGCCAGTGGCCCGCCCATGGTGCGCTGGTCGCGGAACCAGGGTCCACCCAGGGTCCAGTGCAGCAGGGCGGAACCGGGGGCGAGGGATGAATCCTGCACATCCACCAGGTGGTTCCAGCGCTCGAGGGGCAGGGCGCCGATGGCACTGTCGTCGTTGAGCCAGTGGAAGCGATGCAGCTCCAGGCCCGTGGCGGTGTTCACATAGTCCGGGGTGAGGGCCTGGCAGCGCTGCGCGTTGAAGAGCAACAGGGAGCTCCAGTTCTTCTTTTCATAGCGGCTCTGCACTTCCCCCAGGAACTTCACCTCCTCGTTGGGAACATGCTGGTGCTGCACGCACATCACGGCATAGCGCTCGTCCCGCAGTGACCAGAGCTCGGCGATGTCGCTGCGGCAGAGCATGTCGCAGTCCATGAAGATGGCCCAGCCGTCGTAGTTCATCAGCCTGGGCACCAGGAAGCGGCTGAAGGAGAACGCCGTGCTCTGGCGCGGATCCCTCTCCCTCCAGTAGAGGCCCTGGGCTTCCAGTTGGGGCGTCACCAGTGGGGTGATCGCCAGCGGCATGCTGCTGTGCTGATACAGGCTGTCGATCAGCACATTGGTGGCAGCGCGTTCCCGGGGATCAAAGCCGATGAAGATCGGAATCGGCTGAACCATGGAGAAAGGCGTGGCTGGTGCTGCCTATTCTCCAGCCTGGCCCGGTTGCCATGCCGCACAGCTCTGCGCCCCAGCCCAGCCCGTTGCCCGCGCTCCAGGCCGGGCCGCGGATCCACCGGGATCTGAACCGGCGCCAGCTGGTGCGCCAGTGCTTTGCGCTGCCAGGGGTGGCTGGCTATGGCTTTGTGGGCGGCTGCGACCAGGCCTTGCTGCTCAAGGCCCCGCAGGCGGCCAGCTGGTCTGAATCCCTGGGGGACGGGCTGATCGGGCTGGATGGTCCGGTCGCTGCCGATCCCACGTTGCTTCTGGCCCTGCCTCTGGCCTGGAGCCGGGGCCTGGTGGAACCAGCCGAGGCGCCTGCCCTCCAGGCGCTGCTGGAGGCCGGCGCCGCTGCCTGGACGCTCGAGGCTTGGCCAGGGATCGAGCCAGCCCCACCGGCCCCCGCCTCCTCCCTGGCGGACCTGCTGGCCCCCTACCGCGCCCTGCTGGTTGCCACCGAACCCATCGCGCCCGCCGGCGCTCTGCAGCTGCTGCAGCTGGAGCGCGAGCTGCGTCGCCAGCTCGCCCCGGCCTGCTGGCCAGCCCCGCACTCCATCGGTCGCCCCCTGCCCCTGGCTGCTTGGCTGGCCGAGCTGCCTGCGGAAGCCCCCGCCCTGCAGCGCCTGGCCGACCAGCTGGTGGCGCTGCTGCACCTGCTGCCGGCGGCGGATCAACCCGCCATGGCCGAGGCCCTGGAGCCCCTGCTGCTGGCAGGGCTGGAGCAGCTCGATCCGCTGCCCAGCCTGCGGCTGCTGGAGGCGCTGGTGGGCGGCATGAACAGCCGCCAGCCCCAGCTGGTGGCCGTGGCTGAGCGCCTGCGCCGGGCGGGCCTGGCGCGGGGGGCGGCCCTGGCGGATCCCGGCGAGCGGGGCCTTGTGCTGATGCGTCTGCTGCAGGCGCCGCTGGCCCAGGAGCAGCCGGACTGGCTGGCCGGCCTGGCGCGTGCCATCGATGCCCTGGTGGCGGCGATCGGCAGCGCCGCAGAAGAGGGCGACAAAGAGCAGAAGAGGGCTCTGCAGCGCCAGCTGGAGGCCACCGTGCTCGCCGGCGCCACCAACCTGCCGCTGCTGCAGGCCCTGCTGCCGGCCCTGGCGCCCGAGAGCGGCTACCGCCTGCCAACCCTGCTGCCCCCCTCGGCCTGCCTGGTGCTGGTGAAGGGGGTGCTGCTGCTGGGCGACCCGGCGATCGGCCGGCTGGATCGGCCCTGGCGGCGGGCCCTGCTGGCGCTGCTGGAGCGGGGGCTGCCGCGGATCTGGTGGCAGGCGGATCTGCTGCAGAAGCTGCTGCACGATCTGCGCCGCTTCCCGCTGCACACCGCCTGGCTCCACGACGACAACGCCGAGCTGCTGCCCGCCCTGGTGCTCCTGCACAGCCGTGGCGTGGCGCCGCCCCCGCCGGATCACGGCCCGGAACCCCTGCAGCTGCGGCCCCTGGCGCCGGAGGAGCTGCCCGGCGAACCGGAGGACCCGCGCCGGCTGCTGCGCCTGCAGCTCACCCTGCTGCTGCGGCTGGTGCGCGGCGAGGAGGAACGCGGCGCCCTGCTGCGCCTGGCCGGGGCGGCGGGCAAGACGCCCCTGCTGCGCCTGCTCGATGGCGACGACGAGGAGGCCCTGGCCCTGGCCGTGGCTGCGGGACTGCCGAGCCGGGCGGTGGGCCTGGCGCGGTTGGCGGCGGAGCGGGCCGGCGTGCCGGAGCTGCTGCCCGTGTTGCTGCCCACCAGCGGCGGCGTGCAGGCCGTGTTTGCCGCCTGCCTGGCCCTCTGGCGCCAGCAGCTGCAGCCGCCGGAGCAACGTCCCACCCTGCCGATCACGGTGCTGTTCACCTGCCACCGGCCCCGGCTGGCGCTGCTGCGCCAGGCCCTGGAATCGGTGGCCCTGCAGAGGGTGGCGGTGGCGGAGGTGCTGGTGGTGGACGACGGCACACCGGAACCCGAGGCGGCCGCGCTGGCGGCGCTGCTGGAGCAGGCCGCCGCCGAGCTGGAGCTGCCGCTGCGGTTGCTGCGCGAGGCGCGCAACCAGGGCCAGTACGCCTGCCGCAACCTGGCGATCGAGCAGATGGCGGGCGAGGTGCTGGCGATTCACGACGACGACGACCTCTCCCATCCCCTGCGGCTGGAGTTTCAGTGGCAGGCGCTGCAGCAGGGGGCGGCGGCGGTGTACGGACGGCATGTGCGCCTCGATGAGGCCAGCGGCGCCCCCCAGTCCGACGGCGATGGCGGCGGTTTCTTCGGCGACGGGATCACCACCCTGCTGCTGCGGCGCAGCACGGCGCTGGAGCTGGGCGGCTTCTACCCGGTGCGCTCCCGCGGCGACGTGGATTTCCGCCGCCGGCTGGAGCAGTGCTACGGGGCGGCCCGGGTGGTGCGCCTGGAGGAGCCGCTCTATCTGATGCGCGGCTCGGCGGCCACGGTGTCGTCGGCCTACGAATACGGCTGCAGCCTGGGCCTGTCCAGCTGGCGGCGGCTGATGCGGCAAGGGCTGTTGCCTTGAGCCAGCCTGTTGCCATGAACAAGCCTGTCGCCATGAGCAAGCTGGCACCGGTGTTCATCGGCCTCACCTCGATCCGCGGCCGCGAGGGGGCCCTCAAGCGCACGCTGGATTCCCTGCTGGCCCAGCAGCTGCCCCCGGGTGGCCGGCCGGTGGAGCTGCACCTGTTCCTCTCACGGGAGCCCTACCTGCTCGATCGGGGCTTTGGGGCGCTGCCGGGCTTCCTGCGGCGGCGGATCTGGCGCTCGCGGCTGGGGCCGGGCCTGCGGCTGCAGGTGCACTGGACGGCGAACTGGGGCCCCTACCGCAAACTGCTGCCGCTGCTGGAGCGGCTCACGCCGGAGCAGCAGGCCCGCGATCCGCTGCTGATCACCGCCGATGACGACACCCTCTATCCGCGCGACTGGCTGCGGCGGCTGGTGGCCGCCCAGGAGCGCTGGGGCTGTGTGGTGGCCTTCCGCGGGCGCCAGATGGTTCTGGAGGAGGGGGAGGTGGTGCCCTACCGGGATTGGCGGGTGAACGACGAGCGGCTGCTGCAGCCCAGCCTGCTCACCGTGCCCACGGGCAAGGACGGCATCTGCTACCGGCTCAGCCAGCTCGACTGGCGGGTGCGCGACGTGGAGCGGGCCCTAGCGATCGCCGGCCATGCCGACGACCTCTGGTTCAAGACTCATACCCTGCTCACCGCCACGCCGAGCCTGCTGCTGCACCACAGCATGAGCCAGCAGTTCGTGGAGCTGAGCAGCCAGGGCGTGGCCCTCAAGCGTGGGGTGCCCGGCCAGCCGATCGGCCAGACACTGTTCCTCTCGATCAACAAGCGCGGCGGCAATGATGTGGTGCTGGCCGATTGCCTGGGCTATCTGCAGGAGCAGATGGGTGGGGAGGTGGTGCTCATGGCAAGGTCTGCTCCAGGCAAGCAAGCTCGTCCTCCGGCAACGGTTCCAGCTGAACTGCGGGAGGCGGCAGGCTGATCCGGCCTCTCAGGAGCTCGATGTCACCTTCTCAAAGGAGAGTTCAAGGTGCCCGCTCATGGGGGCATCACGTCCACGGGGCAGAGCAGGCTGGATGCCCGGGCTGCACGGGCATCGGCTGTGAGCAAGGTGGGATCAAATTGTTCGGCCCGAGCCACGTGGAGCGCGCCGTAGGCTCTCAGGTTGGCCCGCAGCTCCCAGGCACGCGGCCAGAGGTGGCGGCTGGCATGGCGGCGCAGGCTCAATCGTTGGCTGGTGGCCAGAGCTCGCAGGGCGTGCTGCTCCACAAGGCTCTTGGCCACGTCTTCGGGGACGTGGCGGAATATGGCGAGTGCGTGTCACAGGTGACACCTGCTTGCCCATTGCTAGCAGTCTTGGGGCGGAGCCCATCGGTGCAGGCCTGGCGGACCCGCTCACCCCGCCATGGCAACGCGGCCCATCTCCCTACTTGATTACCCAGCTCGCTCCGCAGCAGCCACCTTGGGGCCATAGAGTGGTACACAAATACCAGTTCAGCCATGGCCCGCAGCACGATCCAGTTCCAG
>Ga0208594_1000148_pt1 | contig 22224 bp, 18 predicted proteins | sample LakMenEpi14Sep10_FD_150699 | JGI IMG/M metagenome (GOLD analysis project Ga0208594, IMG submission 150699) | Freshwater microbial communities from Lake Mendota, WI - 14SEP2010 deep hole epilimnion (SPAdes) | ecosystem: Environmental > Aquatic > Freshwater > Lake > Epilimnion/Euphotic zone ...
ACCAGTCACAACTGGTTGAATCTTGCCTGTTGCAACTCCCATAAACTCGTTCCACTCGGCGATGTATGCAGGTATGTATCGATCTAAAAAGAAATACGGCATTTTTGCCAGCTGCGTGCCGTTTTCATTTCTTGAGATCGTGCTCGTCATCAAAGGATTATCTGACGCAGTCATACCTTTTGACCCGAAGACTTCTACGCGTTGGTCGTAGCCATAAACAGCCTGGCGCGAATTGTCGATCATCGTGATCGCGCCATTGGCGTGCTGCAACATGATCGCCACGGTGTCTAAGTCACCGATTTCGGCGAACTCAGGCACAATACGCACCGCACCAGTCGCATAGACCGAGACAATTTCGCTACCGACCACATATCGAGCCATATCAAAATCATGAATCGTCATATCAATGAAAATGCCGCCAGAAACTTTTGCATATGCAACTGGTGGTGGCGCCGGGTCGCGACTAGTGATTCGCGCAATATGCACATCGCCCACCACACCGTTGGCCACACTGTCGCGCACCGACCTATGTGTCGGGTCATAGCGTCGATTAAAGCCGAGCATCAACGGCGTTTTGCTGTCGCTGATCGCTTTCAGCGCTCGATCTGTTTCGGTTAGCGAAAGCGAAATCGGCTTTTCACAAAAAACTGGTTTCTTATACTTTGACGCCATTATCAAAACTTCAACGTGTGTGTCAGTCGAAGTGCAGATCGCTATTGCGTTCACATCAGCTGACGACATCAAAGACTCAGGGTCAGAAAAATGCTGACAACCAAACTTTGTCGCTACATTTCGCGCCGAGTCACTAACTACGTCATATACGCCTGCCAGATGGGCGCCTTCAATGCGCTGAGCAATCAATTCAGCGTGCATAACTCCGATGCGACCGCAACCTAATACGCCGATACCGATACTTTTGTTGCTACTCATGGCCAGACTTCTCCAACTTTTGGTTTAGATGGCGAGCCAGCGCCGACCACCGATTGGTCAAAGTCTATTACTGCGCCCGTCATCAGCCCCGACTCGTCTGACAACAAAAACATAACTGTTCTTGCAAGTTCATCGGGCTTGATCAATCGACCCAGCGGCTGTTCACTTTCTGCTTTTTGCAGCCAGCCATCTTGTGCGTTGTGCCACTTTCGCTGAGTCGCATCTTCGGTCGGCGTATCCATCCAACCCGGGTTCAATAAGTTCACGCGAATGCGATCGCGCATCAACGAATAGGCGCAGTTACGGGTCAATGTGTGCAAAGCGCCTTTCGAAATCGCATAGTGGGTCAGATTTACATCTCCGCCATAGCCGGTTACGCTGCCGATGTTGACAACAGCACCAGCCACACCTTCTCGCTTCATAATCTTGGCGCAACCTTGAATCAACATGAATGGTGCACGAACATTGACCGACATCATCGTGTCAAACATCTCAGGCGTCGTATTCCAGACGCTGCCCCGCGATGTCTCAGCCGCCGAATTAAGCAAACCGTGCACGACACCAAAAGCTTTGTCAACTGTTTCAACAATTCGCGCTGGCTCGTCAGGTTTCGCCAAATCAGCCGAGATAAAAATCGTCTTGGTGCCAAGACTTGTCAGTTCTTTTGCCAGCGCTTCACCCGTTTTAGTGTCACGGCCAACAAGAGCCAAACCCGCAGCACCCCGCTCTACTGCCAGTCGAGCCACACATTCACCGACACCCCGCGATGCACCACTCAACAACAGCACTTTTCCGTGCATGCTAGAAAAACTTGGTGTTGACTCGCTCATAAATTTTGTCTACCAGCCGATTCGTTGTTTCTTTTTGCCTTCGCGCATTTCATCGCCTGCCTTGAGCACTTCTTTGCGATGACTTGTTGTTGGCACGCCAACTTCCCAGAACGAACCACCTTCAGTCCAGTCATTTGAACTTGTCTTAATCACGATGACATGGGTGCGATCTGATTTACGAGCGCGAATGAAAGCCGCTTCTAAGTCGTCAATTGAGCCGACAGTTTCAGCAATCGCACCCATTGATTCGGCATGTTTGGCAAAGTCGACGTAAACAAGATTTTGTACGCCGCAATCGGCAATCTGATTGTTGAACGGCACACCACCTTGGTTGACCTGCAATCTATTGATCACGGCATATCCACCGTTGTCGCAAACAATCACGATCAACTTGTGGCCGTAAAGCACAGAACTATAAATGTCGCTGTTCATCATCATGTATGAACCATCACCGACGAACGAGATCACTTCGCGACTTGGCATCGCCATTTTCGCACCCCATGCGCCAGAGAGTTCATAGCCCATGCATGAGAATCCGTACTCGCAGTCAAACGAGTCGATGCTCTTTGCCCGCCACCCGTTGTTTAGTTCGCCCGGAAACCCACCCGCAGCAGTGAGCGCATAGTCGCCAGCTTGGGCCAAGCGATCAGCAACGCCAACAACTTGGGCGTATGTCGCAAGCTTTTTTGAATCTTTTTTCGCTATGCCATCTATATATGAGTGATACTTCCCCGCTTCTGACTGCGCAAGTTTCGACCACGAGTCGTCAGCGCGCCAATTCGCAAGAGCCGCAGTCATTTCTTCAAGCGTCACGCTCACGTCGGCCACTACAGGCAAAGAGCGATGCTTCACAGCATCAAATCTCGCCGTGTTCACGCCGATGAACTTCGTCTGTTCGTTGCTAAAAATCGTCCATGAACCCGTTGTGAAATCTTGCAAACGTGTACCAAGTGCTAGAACAACATCTGCCTGCGCTGCCAAAGTATTTGCTGATTCACAACCAGTTACACCGACTGGCCCTGCGTTCAATTGGTGCGAAGCCAGCAGCGATGCCTTACCCGCAACAGTTTCAACAACCGGAATATTGTGCTTGGTCGCAAATTCGGCTAACTGCTTTTCGGCAAGCGAATAATGAACCCCGCCACCACAAATTATCAATGGACGTTTCGCTTGTTTAAGTGTCTTGATTGCACGATCGAGTTCGCTCGCATCGGCGCGAGGCCGCAATATCGTGTGGACAACTTCGTCAAAAAACACTTCAGGAAAATCAAAGCTCTCGGCTTGCACATCTTGAGGCAAACCAATGAATGCTGGCCCACATGTGGCGGGGTCAAGCATCGTCGACACCGCATGTGGCAATGATTGCAACAGTTGCTCGGGGGCAACAATGCGATCCCAATATCGCACCACTGGCTTAAATGCGTCGTTCACCGTTATTGACGGGTCTGAAAAAGTCTCTGCTTGTTGCAAAACCGGATCAGGAATTCGATGGACAAAAGTGTCACCAGCCAAAAACAAAACCGGCAGTCGGTCGACATAAGCAACGCCTGCTGCAGTCACCATATTCAATGCACCCGGCCCAATCGACGACGTCGCAACCATAACTTGCTGGCGACGCTTTGCTTTTGCAAAACCGACTGCAGCAAGTGCCATACCTTGCTCGTTTTGGCCGCGATAAGTCCTAATCTTTTCTCGGTTTTCGTCTAGCGCAACACCAAGACTCGTTACATTGCCGTGACCAAAGATTGCTAATACTCCAGGAAACAATTGTTCTTGTCGCCCATCGATCACAATTTTTTGCGCGACAAGAAACTTCACTAGCGCCTGCGCAGTTGTTAGGCGAATAGTTTTCATAGCCGAACACTACGCGTTCGTACTAAGTGCTGCCACAACTTTCTATGCATCCGAATTTCCGTCGCTACCTAAGCAGCGTGAACGCGACCAGACATCAACTCAATCAGGCGCTCAAACGAAAGGTCGGCCTTTTCAAACTGACCAACCGACTGTCCACGGTTGAGAATCAAGAAGCGATCGCCAACAGGCAGAGCGTGTTGCGGGTTATGAGTAATCAAAATCACGCCGAGATCTCGTGCGGCAGCCGCTCTTACATAGCCCAACACCAAGTCTGATTGGCGAACGCCAAGTGCTGAGGTCGGTTCGTCCAAAATAAGCACTCGTGCACCGAAGTAAACAGCGCGCGCAATCGCCACACTTTGGCGCTCGCCACCAGAAAGCGTGCCGACAGGCTGGTCAATATCGCGAACGTCGATACCCAACTTCGCCATTTCTTCTTTGGCTGTTTTTCGAGCGAACTTAGTATCTAACAAATTGATTGGACCAAAGCGGCGAACTGGCTCAGAGCCCAAGAAGAAGTTGCGCCAAACCGACATCAAAGGCGCCATCGCCAAGTCTTGATAAACGGTTGCGATGCCGAGTGCTCGCGCCTCGCGCGGTGATTCGAAGGCGACTTCGTGACCTTCAAATTTATATTTTCCGCCGCTTGGCTTGTGCAGACCAGAAATAATTTTGATGAAAGTTGATTTTCCGGCGCCGTTGTCACCAAGCACACATGTCACTTGACCAGCAACAACTTTCGTCGAGACATTCTGCAACGCTTTTACGTTGCCGAAGTCTTTGCTTACGTTTTCGAGTTCAAGAAGCGGAGATTTTTCGCTCATCGTTGTTCGTTCGCTTTCTTTCGCACGTAGTTGTTAACGAGAACTGCGACCAGCAAAACTGCACCCAAGAAGATGAAGCGACCGTCTTGGTTCCATTGTGCAGCTGGGATACCGTTCTTCGACACCGCCATAATCAATGCTCCTAGCGAAGCACCGACAACTGACCCGTATCCGCCGGTCATCAAGTTGCCACCCACTACCGCCGCAATGATGTATTCGAATTCTTGACCGTCACCTTGTTGCGCTTGCACTGAGTTCAGTCGCATCAAAATCATCGCTCCTACAAATGCACCCATCAATGAAGTCGCCATAAACAGGGCTGTCTTCACTTTGTCAGCAGGCACACCAGTTGCTCGTGCGGCATCTTTGTTGCCACCAACCGCGAAAATCCAGTTGCCATACTTTGTTTTCGTCAAAACAAACGCACCGACTGCCGTGAAAAACATCCACCAGAAAACCGACATTCGAAACACACCATCAGATAGCAATAATCTGACGCTCAAGGCAATTGCGCCGACAACCACGCCGAGCAACACCATTCGACGACCGAGTTGATCTGCCGCTTCGTCAGCTTTTGTGCGCGATCGATGCGAAGCCTCAACAAAAGTTGTTGCCAAGGCAAGTGCCGAAGCCAGCAACAAACTTGTGAAAATTCCTCCTCTGAATCTTGGCGCGCTCGAATCGGCTCGTAAGGCAAATGCAACAAACACAAACGCGGCTGACATCAATACGCCGATATTGATGAACCACTTAGTCGATGACTTTCCGGCAGCTCGACGAGCTTGATAAAAACATGTCGCAGCACCCGTGCCAGCAACAGTTATCAACACGGCGCGAACTGCTTGAACGGTTGTCAACTGAAACAGCGAGACAATGCCGATCAACGAGACGAGACAAATGATCGGTAAACGAACGATTAGGCCCGCAATCACTCTGCCACGGCGCTCAACATCGCCACGCATGAACGAGCGAATTGTTATTACGAGAGGCAGTGCGCCTGCCGCAATCGCCACTGCGAACCTCATCCAAAGTGGCATCCATTGCAACATCACACGCTCTTCGTTGCGATCAAAAAGTTGCCCCGAGAAACTTGCGATGAGTACACCCAGTAGAGCTAAGCCAAGGAATTTCTTCGATGCGTCGGGCAACGATCCGACTAATTTTTCGCGGCCATCAAATCTGGCTCTTGCATAAAACACGACCGCTACGACCGTGCCAATTAAGCCGACAACTCCAGCCAGTACGTTGCCATTCACCGAATCAGTTCGATGCAGGGTAAGCACACCAAAAATTGCTGCGGCTACACCAACAATCGCAATTGCAAAATCAGAATTTGATCGTTGCGCCCTGCGCACAAGAGCCTGCTCCATGAACCCAAGAATCATCAAAGCGCCGAACAACAATCCGCCTACTATAAAAATCAAATCACGATATTTCATGTCCCCAAATTTGTTTTCGCCACCCAAAACAGCTTTGAAGAAGCCATAACCATGCGCTTTATCAACATCAGCAACGTTTACGAGCGAATTAATTCGCTTCGAAAAAACTAGGTTCGCTCCTTTGATTACAAAAAATGAACCCAATGTCACAATGAAACTGGGTAGACCTGTTCTATTTACCAAAAAGCCGTTCCACCAACCCACACAACCCGCCAACAAAAATGCAGCAGGTATACAAACCCAAAGCGATATGCCACCATCGGTGAAATACTTAGCCATCAACGCGATCGTCACGCCACTTGCGCCTGTCATTACGCCGGCCGACAAGTCGAATTCGCCACCGATCATCAAAAGCGCAACGGTCACGGCCATGATGCCAAGTGGCGCTGCAACGTCTAAAAAGTTGGCAGTGCTACCGGCCGTGCCGAACTTATCGCCATTACCCCAGAAGAATGCCCAAACTACGACTGCTCCGATGAGCGCACCAATTTCAGGTGAAACCAAAAGTCTCTTGATTGGCCCTCGATAGGTGATTCGCTCATCACCGGTTTTGGTTGGCGTCAGGCCATCAACTTCACTCACGCTCAAGATCCCCCAAAAATTAATTACTTACTAAAAAATCACAAAACAAAGAAATCAAACCGGGTTGGTCCGCCCGCTCATTGACGAACGGACGGACCAACTTCCGATTAGAACAACTAACTAATTAGCGAGTTCCCTTGCCAACAAGTTCTTGAACTGCGACAACGTTTGACTTGTCAACAAATCCAGGACCTGTCATAACTGGCAATCCGCCACCAACTGTGTTCGAGTTCGTCACGTTGAGGTAGAGGAATACAACAGCAAGGTATCCCTGAAGATATTGCTGCTGGTCAATTGTGAAGGTCAACTTGTCTTGATTGATGTAATCAAGGATTTCTGTCGAGAGGTCGAAACCACCCATTGGCATTGTGCGACCGAGTTCAGCGGCTGCGTTTGCGCCGTCAACTGCGATTACTGGACCAGTACCAAGGAATGCGTTGATCGATGCATCTGCATCGAGTGCTGCCTTGATTTCACCTTGCTGAGCAACGCGGTCTGCGTCACCTGAAGTTGTGATCTGGATAACTTTGCCACCGAATGTCTCTGCTGCTGCGTTGCAACGAGTTTCAAGCGCAACGTTGCTCTGCTCTTGCTTTGCGCAAAGAAGCACAGTACCGCCTGCAGCCTTCAAACGCTCACCAGCACCACGGCCGGCGATTGTCTCGTCCTGACCGACGTGAGTGATTGCACCGAGACCCTTGAACAAGTCTGAACCTGAGTTAAGAGTGATCAATGGAATACCTGCATCAACAACTTTCTTGAGTGCACCTTCGAGAGCTTTTGGATCAGCAAGTGAAACGGCAATACCGTCTACACCGTCAGTCACTGCTTGCTCAATCATTTGTGCTTGATCTTGTGCGTTGTTGTTTGCACCCTGGTAATTCATTGTGATGCCAAGTGCTGCACCTGCAGCCTCTGCACCCTTCTGAGCCACCGACCAGAACACGCCGTCGTCACCGTGGGTGATAACTGCGATTGTGATGTCTTCGCCAGCTGTTACTTCAGCTGAATCTTCTGTCGCTGCTTCTTCAGTCTCAGTTGACGAGTCTGATGAACCGCCACAAGCGGCGAGCGCCAAGAGTGCTGATGCACCGAGGACGGCTCCCCATGTTTTGCGAATCTTCATTAATTTCTCCCCTTATTGTTGTTTTTAAACGCACAGGATTTTCCTGCCTGCTATAAGTTAGTGCCCAACAGATGTCGGGGCAAACCCGACCAAACTGGTCAGAAACCGCCTAAATTTGGGCTCGTTGCATCGCTGCCCTTGCCCTAAATCTTGAAGACTAAAGCCCCGACAAATAGCTGATACTGCGACGTACACCCGCAGTCGAAATCTTTGCGTCACGCGGCTGGTCGCCCACAATTGCCATATCTTGCTCGAGCACGTACCAACCTTCGTAGCCGTTTGACTCCATTACTTCGATCGCCTCAGCAATTTTTACGTCACCATCACCAGCGGCACAAAACACACCATCTCGAGTTGCTTCCATCAAAGTGATTTCGCCAGCCAAGAACTTCGCCGCCACGCTCATCTTCACATCTTTGACGTGAAAGTGATCGATGCGAGAAAAATTCTCCCGTGCAAACTTAACTGGGTCGGTGCCACCGATTTGCAAATGACCTGTATCAAGCAGCCATCGCACATCGGAGCCAGCCAAAACTCGATTTACGTCGTCTTGAGTTTCAACAAGCGTGTTCACATGCGGATGAAGAACTTGTTTGATGCCGTAACCCGCGCAAATTTCATCGATCTCTTTGAAGCCATCAAACATCGCTTGCCACTGAGCATCTGAAAGTTTGAAACGCTTTCCCCAACCTTCGTCGACCACAACAGCGGTGATGAAAAAACCTTTTCCTGTTTCGCTCAAGAGACCTGCCGAGAAGTGGGCTGCTTTGCGCATTGTCTCGCGCTGCGCAAGATCGTGCATCACTAGCGGTACGAATGCGCCAACAATCGGCAAACCAAACTCATTTGCAACACTTGAAACTTCTTCTGGCGTGTTTCCGAGATATCCAACTGGTCCTTGCTCTGTTGCTTTCAAACCAACTGCTTTCATTTCACCTAACACTGTGCGTGCATCAAGCTGAAAACCCCAATCGGGCACTTCGCAAACACCCCACGAAATTGGGTTGCCAACAAGTCGATCAACTACTGAAACTTTGGTCCTAGACATTTGTTTTTCTTTCTTCTCGTGCTTTCAGTTTCAAACTAGTAGAGAACTGGCCGGTCAACTATTGTTTTCATAAATCAGAGCAAAAATTTATCTTTTCGCGACACTTTGCCTTATCGCTGCTGCGGTGTTCACATTTGCGCAATCAAGTGGCGACCGCGTTAAAGCTGATGCTGTGGTCCTGATCACGTCAACGGGTTGTCGAAGTGCCGAGACCCGAACAGTGGGCACAATCATTGAAGGCGGTTTCATTTTGACCGTTGCCCATGGGGTGGCCGGTCAAGCCCTAAATCAGATAACAACTGCAAATGGCACCGTTTTCGAGGCCGCGATCGCAGCGATCGACATCGACTTAGATCTCGCACTACTGAACGTCGAAGGTGTTACCGAGAGCCAACTTTCAGCGCCACTTCGATTGGTCGCGGCCAAACCTGGCGAGCGAGTCTCATTCGTGGCATTTAACGATCAACAGCAATTTATCCGTGAAGCCAAAATCAAGCGTCGTCTGAAGATAAACACCCAGGACATTTATTTGAAAAATAAGACATCTCGTCCCGGGCTCGAGGTCGAACTTGAGGTACAAGTCGGAAACTCGGGTGGCCCGTTAATCAACAAATCGGGAGAAGTTGTTGGCATCGTTTGGTCAACGAGTCGTGTTGTCAAAAATCGGTCATGGGCAACTCGAAGTGAAGCTGTCACTGCACTTCTTGCTGAGGCTTCAACAAATGCTTCACCCGTCAACAGCAAAGCCCTAGCCTGCACAGGGTGAATTCAGCTTTGAGCGAACAGACGACAACACGTTCGCACCGTGCTTACTTCGGCGTATTTCTCGTAGTCGGTCTGTCGTTTGGGCTAGTCGGACCGTCAATCTCACTTCTCGCCGAACAAACAAACACAAGTCTGGCTTCGATTGGCATTGTCCTCGTCACTTATGGGTTTGGCTATGTACTTGGCACGCAAATATTTGCCCGCGGATACGACCGCGGATACGGCAACCGCCTGATTGGTTGCGCCTTGCTTATCGCCGCATCTTCATTTGCGCTCGTGCCGTTTATTTCGATGCGAATTGTCTTGGCGATTGTCTTTCTTATGTTCGGCACGGCTGTTTCAACTTCGGATGTTGGCTGCAACACCCTGATTGTTTGGGAACTCAAAGACAGAGTTGGACCACGGCTCGCATTAATGCACACCATGTTCGGAGTCGGTGCAATATTAAGCCCGCTGATTGTTCGTGCTTCAGATGAAATTCGTGGTGATGCCGCAATTGCCTATTGGTTCGCAGGTGCCGCCATTGCCTCTGTCGCGACAGTTGTACTGCTCCACCGAGCGCCCCTCGACCCACATCTCGAAAAACGAGAGACCGAAGTCGACATTTCAAAAAAACAAATCGCGTTAATCGTGATGTTTTTCTTGGCGTATGTAGCGCTTGAGGTTGTTTTTGTTACTTGGATCTACACCTACGGCATCAAAACTGGACTCTCCAAAAATGAATCGGCGATCCTCACCTCTACTTATTGGATTGGTTTCATGCTTGGCCGATTCGCCACGGTCTTTCTCGCTCGAAAGAGCCATGGAATTTTATTTATTCAACTAGGCGCCCTCCTCAACATCGTTGCCTGCCTTGTGCTTTACCTGCGAATCGACTCGCTGTTGTTGCCGTGCGCAATCATCTATGGCATCGCCGCAGCACCGCAGTTTCCGTTGATGTTTGGCTTCATCGGCAACCGCACTTCGCTTTCAGGCAAAATGACCGCCCGAATTGTCGGCACTGCCGGCGTAAGTTCAACGACACTGCCATGGCTGGCGGGTCAGTTTCTTGAACGCGTTGGCTCGTGGACATTTCCGGCTTTTCTCGCGTGCACCGCCGCCACCGTTTTTATCGCGACAAAACTAATCACCAACAGTTTTGGTGTGCCCAAACACGTTTCAGAAACAAACTGAAAACTAAATCACCTGTTAAGCGGCGTTGCGCATTGCATCACGAATAACTCGCATTCCAATCGGTTTAATTTGCTTTTGCTCTAACCAATTCAAATAGTCGACTGAACGAAAAATCTGATATTCACGAGTGCGAACATGAAACTGTCTTGGCTCTATCACTTCAACTTCGCCTGGTGCATTTGGGTGCAACGCTGCAAAAGTAAGACCGCCTTGTCTTTGAGTGAACATCTTTTGGTAGGCATCGTCGTCAAGCTCAACGGTCGACGGACGCGCAAAATTAGTCTCAAGCACACGCTCAAAAACTGGCAAATTTTTTGCTTTTGCTGATTCAACAAACGGATCAAAATCATCGTCGGTGACACCGACAATGTGATTGTTCGGTCCATAGTGCGAAAGTTTTCGGGTGATCAACACGGGCAATTGATATTCAACGCCAAGATCAAGATAGATCTCACAAAACTCGGGTGCCAAAGTCGCCCCCATGTGTGCATCAAGGTGCGTCACATCAAAACCGCTGGCGATCGCCGTTTCGATCTGCGCACGCAACTCAATTTTTGCCGCATCTAGGTTGGCATTTTTGCGCACCGACGAAACATCACGCCACATAAACCCGTGCTCGTCAACAAGGCCAGTCGATTTTGACGGGTCACTAATCGGGCGCCAGCGGTAAAACTCTTTTTCTGCCGTAAGAGTCAAATGCACACCAAGATCTAGTTCTGGGTTCGTTGCCGCCATTGATGCAGCCTCGGCAAACCATGGACATGGCACCATCACCGAAGCACTTGTTATGGACCCCAGTTTCGAGAGTTCTAAAAACGCAACATTTGCTCCATGACACATACCAACATCGTCTTGATGCAGAACAATGCTTTCAGCAAATTGGTCGTACATCTCAGACAACTACTTTCTCACCGCTCTTTGCTGCACGAATTGCAGCATGGCCAATATTCGTAGATCTCGCACTGTCGTTACCGTTCGGCACCGTGCTCGCGCTACCGACTTTGATCGCTTGCACAAAGGCATCTAATTGATTCTCAACGCCAGCAGAGGTCGCGTCTTGTGCTTGCGATCCAGACACTTCGACGACGCCGTCTTTGGTTGCCAACCTCGTGCGTCCCGTTGGCAGAAGATCGACAAAGATTGCGCCGTTACTGCCAAGAATTTCGGTGCGAACGTCGTCTCCGTATCGACAGTTGCGCGACAAATCGACAATCGCGGTTCGCGATTCAGCAAACTCAAGCACGGCGCACAAATTATCTACATCGCCAACTGCTTCGAGTGACTTTTCGACCAAAGGCAAATTCCAAGCGCGCACTGCTTGTGCCGGCTCGCCGAAGAACCACTCGGCAAGGTCATATTCGTGCACGCCACAATCAATCGCCAGCCCACCGCTCACTTTCACATCACAAAAACTTGCTGGTGGCGAATTTGCATCCCATTGCGACAGTCGAATCATCAACGGATCACCAATTGCTCCTTCGTCTAGAAGTCTTTTGGCGGTCACCCAAGGCGGCGAAAATCTGCGCCAATGCCCAATCTGGAGCACCAACTTCTTCGAATCGGCTTCGTTCGCTAACTTTTTTGCAACTTCAACATCGAGTGCGAGTGGCTTTTCACACAATACGTGCAGCTGTTCATTCAGAGCATGCTGAACCATCTCGGCATGCAACGGTGTCGGCGATGCAATTAAACATGCTTCTACGCCAGCATGCTGCATTGCCTGTCGATAATCAGCAAACGTCGACGCGTTCTTAAAAATTGTTTCTGCAAACTCAATCGACTGGCTCGATGGGTCGGCTATCGCCACAACTTCAATCTCCGTAGATTTTGCCAACGCTTGTGCGTGCACGCGACCCATGCGACCTAAACCGATCAAGGCAAGTTTCAGTCGACTCACGACCCCCGAACCTCTGAAACCTTGACTACACGCTTTTCACGCGCCGAGATTTCACACGCAATCGCAATGCAAATTCCGCTTCTAGCCGAGTCGGGACTGCACGGATTCGGTCGATTGCCAGCGAGCCATTCGATGTAGGCCTTTGTCTCTTGCCTGAATGCTTCTCTAAATCTGTCGACAAAACCTGAGTACGGCTTGTCACTCAAGGCGATGCCCGGGTCAAGCAAGTTCAAAGGTGTGCGCGGCGCCAAACCCGCACTCACCGAGTCTTTTGATCCAAAAATTTCAAATCTGACGTCGTGACCACGAGGGTCGTGACGTGTGCCTGAAATACTTATCTGCACGCCAGAGTTTGTCATCGCATGAATCAGCGAAACATCACCGTCTTCGAACTCTGCATACTGCTGAAATTCGCGAACTCGGCGTGTCGCATAAACCTCTGCGATTTGCTCTGAACACAACCACTCAGCCAAATCAAAATCGTGCACATGCAAATCGCGAAAAATGCCCCCGCTGCCTGCAAGAAACTCTCGCGATGACGGCTCAATATCGTTCGACATAAATCTGAGGTGATACAACGTTCCGACGCTTCCAGCGTCGATCATTTGCTTTGCCTTGGCAATCGGCGGATCAAATCGTCGCTGAAAACCCACTTGCATTTCGGCACCCGATTCACTCAGTCGCTTCAAAACCTGATCTGTCTCAGCTAATTCAAGAGCAATTGGTTTTTCACAAAAAATCTTTCGATTTGGTCCGATCACTAAATCAAGTGCGGTCGCATGATGCGAAGTGCCGGTCGTAATCACGTACGAATCAAAATCTTCGGGCTTGAATCTTTCTTCTGGCAAAACTTTTACACCGAATCTTGCGCTCAGAGCCTCGGCTCGTTGCGGAGATCGGTTTATGACCGCAATCTCGGTGATCCGAGAGTCAAGAACCATGTCTTCAATTCGAATCTCAGCCATTCGACCGGCACCAAAAACCGCAATTCGCATGCACGCAAACTACTCGGTGAACCCAATCAATGGCAATAAAGTTGAGCGCTCTGCGTAAACTCATGCTGATGAATAACACGATCGTCGCAGTTGGTCGAGTCAGTGTCGATCTATACGGTCTAGAGGCTGGCGCAGCATTTGCTAGCGAACAGACATTTTCTAAAAGTGTTGGTGGTAGCCCGAGCAATGTGGCTGTCGCCGCAGCAAAACTTGGCAATCATGCTGTCTTGCTTACAAAAGTTGGCGGTGACCCGCTCGGCCGATACATCGTCAACAAACTCGACAGTTGGGGCGTTGATACAAAATATGTTTTAACCGAATCAAACGGCTTGACACCAGTCGTGCTTGCCGCGCTCGATCCACCAGAAGATCCAAAACTCATTTTTCACCGACAACCGAATGCGCCAGACACAACAATAAATTCAGAATCAATTCCCAAAAATCTGATTGACGAATGTGGCGTTTTTTGGATGAGTGGCTGCGCACTTGCCAATGGTGAAACGGCAAAGTCTTCATTTAAATGGTTGGCACAACGCAACCGAAAACGACACACAATTATTGATCTCGACTATCGACCAAGTTTTTGGTCGTCAGTTCAAGAGGCCGGTGTTGCTGCCCGTGCAGCCATTGCCAACTGCTCTGTTGTCGTTGGCAATCGCACCGAGTGCGAAATGGCTATCGGCCTTACCGACCCAGATGCAATCGCCGACAAACTTTTGACTGACGGCGTCGAACTAGCGATTGTCAAACTTGGCGCTGAAGGTGTGATGTTGGCAACTTCTGCAGAGCGAATCCGAATCGCGCCGTGCAAAATCAAACTCGTCTGCGGCCTGGGCTCGGGCGACGCGTTCGGCGGCGCACTCGCCCACGGGTTGTTGCAAGGTTGGTCGGTTCGCCAGATCGGTGAATTTGCCAACGCCGCTGGCGCCTATGTCGCCACCAAATTGACCTGCGCTGATGCCATGCCGACCGAGCCGATCTTGCGCGACTTCATTGCCGAGCAGCAAAAAATTTAGGCTTATATCCTCATGACTTTTGCGCTCACCGACAAGCAATACAACGAATTGATTCAGGCGCGACTTAAGAGCCCCGAATCTTTCAAAAAGGCTCTGGTCAGTCGCAAGCGTCGCAAAATGGTTGGCAAAGATGGTCGCTTACTGATCGTTGCAGCAGATCACACCGCCCGAGGCATCATTTCTGCCGGTTCAGAAAAATACATCATCGCTAATCGTCGCTTATTGCTTGACCGTTTGGTGCGCAGTTTGAGTAACCCAAATGTTGACGGAGTATTAGCCAGCGCCGACATCGTCGAAGAATTGGCTTGGCTCGGTGCACTCGAATCAAAACTTGTATTCGGCACGATGAATCGCGGCGGCTACCTCGGCACGACATGGGGCCTCGACGACCCGATGACGGCCTATGACGCTGACAGCATTGCCGAACTCGGTCTCGATGCCGGAAAAGTGTTGGTGCGTTTCGAAGACACCGACATTGGCGTCGGCCGAACAATTGAATATGTCGTTGAAGCAATGCGACTGCTCGCCGAACGAGAAATTGTCTGTCTTGTCGAACCACTTCCGTATAAAAAAGATGCGACAGGTATGCCGATGCTCGACAAATCAACTGACCGACTCGACAAAATTGTCTCGATCACCGCAGGTTTTGGTTCATCGGCAAGTTACACCTGGCTCAAACTGCCGTCATGGACAAGCCACGTCACGTTGCGCGAATCAACGACTCTTCCAATACTTCTACTTGGGGGTGACCCGGGCGAAAATCTCGACACAACATTTGAAGAGTGGCGCAGTGCGTTGCAAATACCAAATGTGATCGGCTTAGTCGCAGGTCGGCCACTTTTGTATCCATTCGATAATGATGTCGAGCGATCAGTCGATCGGGCCGCAAAACTCGTTCACCTATCAGGCTCATAAATCATGTCTGCAACATCAAGTTGGTATTTTCCTAACGGATCACTAAGCGCACCTAATCAACCACTCGCGCTAGATGTCAAGCGCGCAGGTTGGACATACTGCGGTATAGATGTCTATTCGTTCTCGGCGAAAGATAAAGAGATCGAAATTGATCTTGGCAACCGCGAAGCAGTCGTTGTGCCACTTTCGAGCATGTCAGCCACAATTAAGCATCACGATAAGAAATACGAACTCGCGGGTCGACCTGGTGTTTTCGCCGCTGTTGCTGACTGGTTTTACGCGCCCGCCGGGTCGAAGTTTTCGCTCGCAGCAGAGTCGGGCGAAGTTGCCGTTTGCACAGCCATTGCAACCAAAGAATTTGCACCTCATCATGGGCTGGCGAGTTCAGTGCCAGTCGAACCGCGCGGCGCTGGGTTTGCCACTCGTCAAGTAAATAACATCGCCACACCTGACTCGTTCGCCGCTGCTGATCGAATCATCATTTGCGAAGTTCTCACACCAGGTGGCAACTGGTCATCATGGCCACCACATCGACATGACGGCATCGCTGGGTGCCCAAACATGAATGAAGAGATTTACTATTTCAGAATCGGCAAGCAAAACTCCGACCACGGTGACGCCGAAGGTCGCGGCTACTTTCACGCCTACACGGTTGATAAAAAAGTCGACGACACAATCACGCTGAGCGACGGTGATGTTTACATCTTGCCTGCGGGCTATCACGGGCCGTCAATCGCGGCACCTGAGTATCCGATGTACTTTCTCAATGTTTTGGCGGGCCCTGCCCAAGATCGCACAATGGCTTTTTGCGACGACCCAAGCCACCACTGGATTCGCGATGCTTGGAAAACCCAAAAGCAAGACCCGCGTGTACCGATGACATCAGCAAGCGGTCGCGTCAATCATTCATAATCACAATCAACGGAGAAAAAAATGAAAAAACGAATCGGCATCGCAGTATTAGGTCTTGGGTGGATGGGGCAAGCGCATAGTCGCGCAGCCTTGCGCATCGCTTCGCTTTTTCCTGACGCGAAATTCAAGCCAGAACTTGTTGTCTGTGCCGACGTTGAACAAAGTCGTCGCGATCGCGCAGTAAATGATTTTGGCTTTGCGCGTGCAGTGCCAGGCTTCGAAGAGGCAGTTTCAGCAAAAGATGTCGACGCCGTATGGGTGACTGCGCCCAACATGTTGCATGTTCCGATGATCACCGCTGCGGCAGCGGCTGGCAAAGCAATTTTCAGTGAGAAGCCAATCGGTGGCACACCTGCACAAACCGTCGAGGCATTCAAGATTGCAACCAAACATTCGACAGCAACTGGTGTGGGTTACAACTATTTGTGGTCACCGCTCGTTATTCACGCGCGCGAGTTGATTTCAAGTGGCGCGATCGGCAGAGTCACCCACTATCGCGGTCGCTTTTTATCGATGTATGGCAGCGACGAACTCGGTCTTCTCACATGGCGATTCAAATTTGCACAGGCAGGCTATGGCGTCACTAGCGACATTCTCAGCCACTCGGTTTCGCTCGCCCACTTTTTGGTTGGCGACATCGCCGAAGTTACCGGCATGAAAAACAACACGATCACACACCGGCCACTGCCGACTGGTGCTGCGAGCCATTACGGTCGCGGAAAGGCCACCGACCCGAAAGGCGAAGTTGAAAACGAAGACTTCGCGTCGATGCTTTGCACTTTCAAGAACGGCGCAACCGGCACATTTGAAACAAGTCGCTCAATGGTTGGCCCAGAAAGCCAAAATGCGTTCGAGGTCTACGGCACTGAGGGTGCTCTTTCATGGAACCTCGAAAAACTGAACGAATTGCAGTTCTACAAACGCGAAGATGGTGTCAACACCGGTTACAAAACAATTTACGGTGGCGATCGATTTCCGTTTCACGGCGCATTCGCCCCCGGCATGGCCAATGCAATCGGCTTCGAAGATCTCGTCGCAATTGAAGACCTCAACTTCATGAATTGCTTGACAACTGGCGAACGATATTCACCCGGCTTCAAAGAAGCCGTTGATGTCGTCAGCGTTCAGCAGGCACTAATCAACTCATGGTCATCACGCAAGTGGGAGCCAGTCGTCGACCTGGCGAAATAGTTACTCTTCGTCTAAAAACGCACGCAAATTGTTGTTGCTGTGCGGGTGTCGCAATCTGGCAAGAGTTTTCTGCTCGATTTGCCTAACTCGCTCTCGCGTAACTTTCATTCTTTCGGCGACTTCTTCAAGCGTATAAATACGATCAAACTGACCGATACCAAAACGCATCGCCACTATTTCTTGTTCACGCTCGGGCAGGTCTTTGAGTGTTCTCTCGACCGCTTCACGCAATTGCGATCTTTCAGTTGAACTAATCGGGTCATTTTCATCGGTATCGGCAATCGTGTCGCCTACTGTCAGGTCATCAGTGTTGTAGCCCACAGGCGCATCAAGACTTGTCGTCGGTATCGCCAACTGCATAATGTCAAGAAGTTTTTCAACCGTCAGACTGCTGCGCAGTGCAACTTCTTCGGGCGTAGGCATGCGCCCAAGTTCGGCTGTCAAATCTCGTTCAGCACGCTGCACACGATTAACAACTTCCATCATGTGCCCCGGAATGCGAATGTTTCGCCCTTGATCTGCAAGTGCTCTCGTCATCGACTGACGAATCCACCAAGTTGCATAGGTTGAAAACTTAAAACCTTTTTCATAGTCGTATTTGTCGGCGGCATGCATCAAGCCGATGTTTCCCTCTTGAATTAAGTCAGCAAGTTGCAGTTCTTTTCTGTCATAACGTCTAGCGACCGAAACAACTAATCGAAGATTCGCTCGCACCATGTGGTCTTTGGCTTTTTCGCCATCTTTTGCCGTGCGTTGCAATTTGCGACGTTCAGCAAAACTCAAATCGCCATCTGATGTATTCAGTTTTGCTTGTGCAACAAGACCGGCTTTGATCTTCTTACCCAAGTCTTTTTCTTCGTCAGCGGTAAGCAATGGCACTTGGCCGATTTCGCTCAAGTACAAGCGAACCGAGTCAGACCCGATTGAGTCTTTAGCCGTCGATGTTGTCACTCATGCTCCCCAACCCGAATGTTCAACCAGCTGAGCAATTGCTCTGCTGCAGATTCTGCCATATTTTGCACATCTAACTGTTCAAGCAAAATTCGCGCGGCGCGATCAATTTGAATTTGCTCTGGGTCGCTGACCGTCACTCGATGTGTCAACTCTCGGCGAACGGCAGCGGCAAGCAAATTCCAGGCTTCTCTGACTGGTTGCGACTCAACATCGGCAACCGCTGCGCGCTCTAAAACTTCACGCGCCTCAGGGTCGGCGAGTTCGAGCGCTTTTGCAACATCACCGAGTGTCGAACCCGCAGCGATGTAGGCACGGCGATTTACGTCGTCTAAAAAGAGCGCTTCAGATAACCAGTCGGCAATTTCATCCCAATGCGAAAACATCAATGCCAGCACTACAAACTCGGCTGATTCGCTGAGTCGATTTGTCGGGGTCGTCGAAATTGTCACCGACGGGTTTCGCGTGCGTCGCTCGGCGAGTTTCACTAAGTCAACGACCGGTATTCCGACATGCGTCGCTACTTGGCCCGCATAAATTTTTCGCACGTTTGTATCGGGGTGTTCATTGATCACAGACATCGCCTGCTCAGCAGTGCGCGATCTCGCCTCGGGTGATGCGACCGAGCCTGCATCAAGAACTCGTTGCAAACGAAAACCTAAAAACGGCTGCGCACTTGCGACTGCTTTCGCCAACGCACCAGGGTCTGAATTGGCTAAGTCACCCGGGTCTTTTCCTTGCGGAAAGTGCGCCACGCCAACTTCGACTTTGTAGCGCTGCTCCCACTCATAAAAACGCGCTGCTGCGCCCTGGCCAGCGCTATCGGCATCGAAAGCCAAGACAACTTTTTTCGCAAATCGCTTCAACAGCCGAACGTGGTCTTCGGTTAGTGCAGTGCCGCAAGTCGCAACTGCTCGTCGAACACCGCTTCGGTGAAAACCAATCACATCGGTGTAACCCTCGCAGACAATCACTTCGTCGGCTGTCACAATTTCGGCTTTCGCCCAATTCAAACCGTAAAGAGTTTTACTCTTGGCATAAATTGCCGTCTCGGGAGAATTTTTATATTTTGCGGGATCTTTGCTGCCGGGCAAGATTCGTCCACCAAAAGCAACAGGCTCACCCGAATCGCGAAAAATCGGAAACATCACGCGTGCCCTAAACGAATCTTGTGCTTTGCCACGTTTATTGATGAAACCCAAACCTGTTTCACGCAACAAGTCGATCGATACACCGAGGTCGCGTGACAGAGCATCCCAATCGTCTGGCGCCCAACCGAGTTTGAACTCGCGAGCAACATCGCCCGACAAACCGCGCTCGCGCAGATAATCGCGGGCGACGCGTGCATCAGGTGCGGTCAAGAGTCGATTGTGATACCACTCAACGGCCTGCGACATGATTTCGGTGAGTTTTTTCGCGCGTTGTCTGTCTTTGCTCTGGCCGCCTGATGTATATGTCAGTTGATAGCCGGCCTTGCCTGCGATGTGCTCTATCGCGCCAACAAAGTCGAGGTGTTCTATTTCTTGAATGAATTTGAAAACATCCCCCGATGCTCCACATCCGAAACACTTATAGCGGCGAGTTTCCTCGCGAACATTAAACGAACCTGATTTCTCGGCATGAAACGGACAGAGACCGACCCAGTTTCGCCCGACGCGACGCAACTGCACATAGCCCTGAATCGTGTCAACTATCGACACCGATTCTCTTAATCGCTCAATGTCTGTATCCGCAATCGCCACGAGCGAAGGCTAGTTCATCGGTGTTATTTAAGCCTTTTTGCTTCGGTCTTTCGCAATTGAGGCCACGATGCCGACGGTTAGAACCGTGATGATTATGCCCAACGAAATTGGTACTGGGATGTGATACCAGATAGCTATCGACATCTTGATGCCAACATAAATCAACAGCAGCGAAATTGTGTGCGGCATATAGACGAAACGCTCGCGCATATCGGCGAGCAAGAAGTAAAGCGCACGCAAACCAAGAATTGCGAATGCGTTCGACGCAAACACAATGAATTGTTCGCGACTAACCGCCAAAACTGCTGGCACCGAGTCAACTGCGAAGATCACGTCTGAAACTTCGATGACTACCAAAACTGCCAGCAACGGCGTCGCCATGCGATGGCCGTTAACTCGGGTGAAAAGTTTTTGGCCGTCATAGTGATCAACCGAAGGCACGAATCGTCTGAAAAGCTTCATCGTGCGCATCTCTGATGGGTCACCTTCGTCATCGCCTGATGTAAAGATTTTTACACCTGTATAAATGAGGAAGATACCGAACACAAGCAACAAGAATTGGAACCGTGTGATGACTGCGACGCCGACGATAATGAACACGAATCGCAAAACGAGCGCGCCGAAAATTCCCCAAAAGAGTGTGCGGTGTTGATATTCGCGCGGCACTTTGAAGTGGGCAAAAATCATCGCCCACACAAACACGTTGTCTACCGAGAGACTCTTTTCAATCAAATAACCCGAAAGATATTCGACAGCAGATGATGTGCCCTCGCCTTGGCCCGAGAACATCCAAGCGATGACGCCGGTGAAAGCAAGACCAAGTCCGATCCATACGGCACTTTCAATTGCTGCCTCACGAATTTCAATGACGTGGGCTTTGCGGTGGAAAATCAGCAGGTCGATCATCAACGCACCAGCGACAACGACCAGCAACATCGGCCAACCCCACGTCGGGATTACGACATCAACAAAATTTTCTTTTTCAGTGCTTGCGGCGAACAACATATTTAACATGTGTAACTTGCTGGACCTTTCGGGTGATGAACCGAGACTTTTGTTTCGGTTTTACTTCCCCCGATGATCGCTTACCAATTGGCAAGTCGGGCTATGCCTAAATACTAATTCACCCACCACCCCGCCACCAACCAACTGTCCACTAACCACCCTAGACACAGTCAACCGCCAATCATTTTGCGCACCGCCGCGCCCCGCCGACCTAACCCGCTCAAACTAAACTTTCACAAGTGAATTTGAAATCCAAACTCCCACCTCGCTTTCAAAAATACGCAAGCTTCGGTGTAATACCCAAACTACTCCTCGCCCCAGTCGCGTTTTTAATCCTGTGCGGGTTTTTGCTTGCCAAACCATTTATCCAATTTCGCCTTTACCGTATGGTCGACTCCCGAATTGGGCACTTAGCCGTCAATACCGAAATGGTGAGACTCAAAAATATTGAGCACAATAAAAATGCGACTAAAAAAGAAATCATTGTCTATTGTTCAGAAAACTGGAATTGCTCCAATAATGCTTTGCGCAAACTTTTTTTTCGCGACTCATTTCACCTTCGAGGACCGATTACCTGGCTCGCACTCTCGTTGAGCCGAAATATAAAGATTTTTTATTCATTTTCGTCGATTGCAAATCGCAATTTACCAATTGACAGGGCGGGGTTACTTACTGAACAATTGCCGATACTGAAATTTTCGAATGAAGAAGTGAAAAAAGGACAGAGCTTTTTAGCTTCCTGCGACACCAGCCGCAGATTCGTATGCCTTCATGTGCGTGATTCCGCATACTTGACAAAATCCACGGGCCAGCAGATTAGTAAGCACGATTATCGTGATTCTGAAATCAAGACGTATGTCGCGGCGGCCGAAAGGTTGGCGGAAATGGGCTACACGGTGTTTCGCATGGGTGCCATTGTTAAAGAACCCTTAGTTTCGGACAATCCTCGGATAATTGACTACGCAGCAAATGGCATGCGAACAGAACTTCTAGATATCTTTCTTGGCGCGCACTGCACGTTTACAATTT
>Ga0208594_1000150_pt1 | contig 22089 bp, 22 predicted proteins | sample LakMenEpi14Sep10_FD_150699 | JGI IMG/M metagenome (GOLD analysis project Ga0208594, IMG submission 150699) | Freshwater microbial communities from Lake Mendota, WI - 14SEP2010 deep hole epilimnion (SPAdes) | ecosystem: Environmental > Aquatic > Freshwater > Lake > Epilimnion/Euphotic zone ...
AAGCCGTAGAAGCCGACCCCACTCGAGAACGTGAGCAATACGAATGACGCGGTGAGCACCCACCGACCCGGGAATCGTGCAGAAGACGCGAAGGTGCCCTTGGGGTCAGCGGTCACCAAGTTTGACCGTCGACGAACCTGAGCATGGCAGGTCTCAGTCTTGCCGATTCGGGCACGACCGAGCTCAGTCGGTGAGAACTAGTCGTTCAAGCGCAGAATCGAGTTAATGGCGAACGCAAGATCATGGTCACGCTGTGTGACGACTCCACCTGCATCATGCGAGCGCAGCGAAATCTTTACTTTGTTCCATGAGTTGCTCCAGTCGGGATGGTGACCATGGCGTTCCGCCTGCATCGCAACCATTGTCATAAAGGCGAATGCCTCAGCAAAGTCCTTGAACTCGAATTCGCGATACAAGGCGCCGTCGACGTGGTGCCAACCGTCTGGTGCGCTACTCACGCGCCTGAGGCTACGCGCGGTGCGCAGTCATCACGCACGACATGCGTACCGCGCCCTCGAGACCCGTACAACGCGAGTTCTCTGAACGGCGCGTGTTAGTTGAGTGGGGCGTGGCAGGCCACGCGGCTCGACTTGCGCGTGGTGAGTTCGGGCCTGTCGCTCACGCACTTGGCCGCAAGTTCTGGTGACAGCGTCGAACGAACATGGCATCGGGTGTGGAAGCGACAACCAGTCGGTGGGTTCGCTGGGCTCGGCAGGTCTCCCTGCAGGATGATGCGCTTGCGAGCGCGTTCCACCTTCGGGTCAGGAATTGGCACCGCTGAGAGCAACGCCTGCGTGTACGGGTGTTGCGGTCGGGCAAAGACTTCGTCGACCGGACCCGACTCGACGATGCCACCGAGATACATCACCGCAATGTCATCAGCAACATGCTGCACCACAGCCAAATCGTGCGAGACGAACAGATACGAGAGGTTCAACTTCTCTTGCAGCTCGGCCAGCAGATTTAGTACGCCGGCGCGCACGCTCACGTCGAGTGCGGAGACCGGTTCGTCGAGAGCGATCACCTTGGGGTTCAGTGCGAGTGCGCGGGCGATGGCAATGCGCTGGCGCTGACCGCCGGAGAATTCGCTCGGGTATCGGCTGGCGTGGTCGCGTTGCAGACCCACGAGTTCGAGCAACTCCATCACACGCTGGTTTTGCTCGCCCTTCGGCATGCCGAAGTTGTCGAGTGGTTCGGCGATGGCGTCACCAATCGGCAAGCGCGGGTCGAGAGACGCAAAAGGATCCTGGAAGACAATCTGCAGATCTTTGCGCATCTCTAGACGCTGCTTTTTTGAGAGATCGGCAACGTTGCGGCCGAGCACCGTGATGGTGCCGGCTTCGGGTGCAACCATGTTCAAGATTTCGAGCAGCGTGGTGGTCTTGCCGCAGCCCGACTCACCGACCAAGGCGAGACTGCGACCCTCACGCAAAACCAAATCAACACCATCAACTGCGTGCACCGAACCAACTCGGCGACGCAAGACCGAACCCTTCAGCAGCGGGAAGGTCTTCTTCAAGTTGCGCACCTCGAGCGCGACAGCGTCGGTGCTAGACGCGTTCGCAACGTGGCGCGGCCCTTCGACGAACAACTTGCCCGACGACTGCAATCCCGCGATTTCAGACTGGCGAACACAAGCCGTCATACGAGTCGACGAGATCGACACCAAGGCGGGAACGGTGGCATCACATTGCGGGGCGGCCGCCGGACAACGCGGGGCAAACGCGCAACCTGGCGGCAACGCCACTGGCGACGGCGGCGCGCCGTCGATCGATGTCAGGCGACTTGACTCTGCACCGTCAATACGCGGAATCGAACGCAACAAACCGATGGTGTAGGGCATGGCGGGTGACGCGTACACCTCGTCGACATTGCCAATTTCGACCACTTTCCCGCCGTACATGATCGCGACGCGATCGGCAAGACCTGCGACGACACCGAGGTCGTGCGTGACGAGCACGACGGCGGCGCCGGTCATATCGCGCGCCGTCTTCAGCACGTCGAGAATTTGCGCCTGCACCGTTACGTCGAGTGCGGTGGTGGGTTCGTCGGCGAGTATCACTTTGGGCTGATTGGCGATGGCGAGCGCAATCATCACGCGCTGACGCATGCCGCCAGAAAACTCGTGCGGGAACGACTGGGCGCGCTCAGCTGGGCGCGGAATTCCGACGATCTCTAGTAACTCGACGGCGCGAGCGAGCGCCGCCTCCTTTGAAATGTCACTATGAATATGGAGCGCTTCGGCAATCTGTCTGCCAATGGTGTGCACCGGGTTGAGCGCCGACAACGGATCTTGGAAGACCATCGCGATGTCTTTGCCGCGATACTTCGACATTGCGTTGTCGTCGAGACTGAGCAAGTTGACGCCGTCGTAGGTGATGGAGCCGGTGATCTTTGCGCTCTCCGCGAGCAGACCGATCATTGAGAGCGACATGACGGTTTTGCCCGAGCCCGACTCACCAACGATGCCGAGCACTTCGCCGGCTCGAATATCGAGTGATATGTCACGCACTGCTTGCACCGTGCCCGCTTCGCTCGGGAACGTGACCGAAAGATTGCGAATCTCAATCAGGTTCTTACCTGCGGATGTGGTGCTCATGGTCAGATCTTCTTGCTCTTTGCCGAACCTGGGTCAAATGCGTCGCGCAGACCATCCCCGATGAAACTCACGGCCAGCACCGTCAGCACCAATGCCGAGCCCGCGAACATGAACAGCCATGGATACGTAAGAGCCGCACCAGTACCTTCAGCAATCAGCGTGCCCAACGAGACATCGGGTGCCTGCACGCCGAAACCCAGATATGAAAGCCCCGTCTCACCGAGAATCGCGCCGCCCACGTTGAGCGTTGCAGCAATGATGATGATCGACGCCATGTTTGGCAACAGATGACGTGCGATGATCTTGCGAGTTGGCACACCCATGTAGCGAGCAGCTCGTACGAAGTCTCGCTCGCGCAGACTCATGGCGAGGCCGCGCACGACGCGCGAGGTGATCATCCAGTCAAAAATCGTCAAGCCGACGACGAGCAACAACCAAGAACGCCCTTGGTAGTAACGCGACAAGATGACAAGCACCAAGAGCGAGGGGATGACGAGGAGCAGGTCAACCACCCACATGATTCCGCGATCCGTACGACCGCCCAGATACCCGGCTACTGACCCGATGAACGCCGACAGGCTCGTTGAAAAGATCGCCACGAGTAGGCCGATAATCAGGGACTTTTGCAGTCCACGCATGGTTTGGGCAAACACGTCGACACCGACCTGTGTGGTGCCAAACCAATGCTCGCGTGAGGGCGGAGACAACAAGTTATTGAAATCGTTGTCGGTGTAGCTCCACTTGGTGAGGTATGGCCCGACAAAGGCCATGAAGAACATGAAGACGATGACAAAGAGACCCAACACGGCCAACTTGTTGCGGAAGAAGCGACGGCGAATCAGGGCTCCCCGTGACAGTCGCACTCCCGACAACCCATCACTGCCAACCGTTGCGGTGTCAACCACGGCACTCACTAGCGCGACCTCACTCGCGGATCCAGCGCGACCAAAATGATGTCAGCGAGAAAGCCAGAAACCAGCACAAGCACAGCCGTGAATGTCACGACCGCTGCCACCGAGTTGATGTCATTCTTTGCGACTGCGGTTACGAACCAGCTGCCCATTCCGAATCTGCCATAAATCGTTTCGGTGAACACCGCACCGGCCATCAACAATCCGAAGCCGTACGCAAAAAACGTTGCCATCGGCGAAATGGCGACGCGCAGACCGTGGCGGAAGAGGGATTGGCGCTTGGTGAGACCTTTTGCGCGTGCGGTACGCAAGTGATCGCTCGACAGCACATCGAGCATCGAGTTGCGCTGATAACGGGAATAGAACGCGATGCTGCCGAGCGCGATGGAGAGCGTGGGCAGGATGAGATGTTGCACGCGATTCATGAAGAACTCAAAGTCGGTGCCCTCGAATCCAGCCGAGTACTCGCCCTGTGTATAGAACACCGTCGTGCCGATCCAGTCGTTGAATTTAATTCCGCCAAACTTCAGCAAGATGGCCAGCAAGAAGACCGGCGTTGACAGAAGGAAGTATGCGATGAGACTGAAACTTCTGTCAAAGAACTTGTATTGCCTCACCGCACTCACGACCCCGACGAGCACACCAATGGTCGCCCCGATGACCGATCCGATAATCAGCAGCCGCAGACTCACTGCGACTCGACGACCAAACTCTTCGTTGATCTCGTTACCTTCAAGATCGATGCCAAAGTTGCCGCGCACAACCTGGCTAATCCAGGTGCCGTAACGATCCAGAATTGGTACTTCGTCGTTCACATTCGAGCGGTTAAGCACCGCGTCGATCGACTCCTTCGGTGGTGGTTCGAGCACGGCCTCGTAGTTGCCTCGGGGGTACAACGCAGTTGAGGCGATGAAGTAGCCGGCTGAGGCTGCAATGAACACCAAGAAGAGGGTGTTCAACAACCGACGCAGGATGTACCCCAACACTCGTCTTCCCCTCTTTCCCCTTACAACAGGCCCGCGTGGGGCTGCCTCACGATAGCCAAATCAACGAGACCGCCGGTCGGGCCTGTCACGGAGGCCCCAGAACCCCTCCGAGCCCCACAACGGGGCCCGATGGCTGGTTTATCCCTTTGTGAAGGTTGGGTGAGAGCGAGGCACATGCCCAGGAACAGCTGTGCGACGACCTGTACTCATCACCAACTGGAGATGAACAGGGTGTGGATAAGAGGTATCGCGAGCCGTAGCCTACGACTCACCAACTCGAGGGGGATGTCATGGGTTCGCCCAAGAACGCCCGCTCGTGTGACATATCAACACATCCGAGAGGGGATCACGTGAAAGTGAAGACCATGAAGAAGGCGTTTGCCGTCGCAATCGCGGCAGCACTCGTCGCGCCGTTCGGTCTGGGCAACCAGGCATCGGCAAGAGAGGGCGGTTCTCGTCAAATCAACGAGCGACCGGTCTCGCAACTGAGGCAGGGCGGTACGTTCCGCTTCGTGCAGGTGGACATCTGCCCGAACTTCAACAACAGTGCAATTGAGGGCAACCTCCTCAACTGCTCGCAGGTGATGGACACCATGCTCCCGCGCTTCATCTATTTCGACAAGGACGCCAAGATCCAAGTCGACACCAACTACGCGTCAAGCGTTCGCGCCAGCCGCGTGGGTGGAAAGCAGACCATTACCTACACGCTGAACCCACGGGCCAAGTGGACCGACGGCAAGGCGATTGGTTTGGCTGACTTCGTCGGCATGTGGCAGGCACTCAACGGCACCAACAAGGCGTACAAGATCACGTCATCTGTTGGTTACGAGAAGATTGAGTCGGTCAAGCGTGGCGCCAACGCCAACCAGATCGTTGTTACCTTCAAGGAGACCTACGCCGACTGGCAGCCGCTGTTCAGCGCTCTGAAGCCAGCGTCGCTCACTGCGACGCCGGAGGCCTTCAACGACTCTTGGAAGAACGGCCCGACCGTCACTGCTGGACCTTTCCGTCCGGCAAGCGGCCGCGGTGCGTCACAGTTCCTTGACCGTGTGGGTCGTCTGATCACCGTCGAGCGCAACCCGCAGTGGTGGGGCGACAAGCCCGTCCTTGACCGCATCGTGTTCAAGGCCCTCCCGCAGGCTGCGCAGATTGCTGCGCTGCTCAACGGCGAGATCGACTACATGGACATCGGCAACGACATCAACGCCCTCAAGCAGGCTCGCGAGAGCAACAAGCTGTCGGTGCGAGTCGCCAAGGCGCCAACCCACGAGCACTTCACGTTCGGTCCTCCGACCGTTGTGACGCGCGAAGTTGCGGTGCGCCAGGCGATCATGCTCTCGATTGACCGTCAGGCAATTGCCACGGCAATCCAGGGCATTGTCGACCCGAAGGTCAAGCCGAACAACAACAACGTGTTCCTTGATGGCACTGCGTGCACACAGGACAACACGGGCAAGCTCGGCAAGCGCGACATCGCAGCAGCTCAGAAGCTGTTGACGGATGCTGGTTGGACGAGGGGTGCCGATGGCATCTTCACCAAGGGTGGCAATCGCTTGTCAGTGACACTCAAGTACCCGAGTGCCAACGACAACCGTCGCGACACCGTGCTGTTGGCTTCGGCCCAGGCCAAGGAAGCCGGCATCGAGCTGGTTCCGACCCTGATCCCGACCGCCGACTACTTCGGCAGGCACGTGCTCGTGTCGAACTTCGAGATGGCACTCTTCGCGTGGGTGGGAACGAACTTCCCAATCTCCTCGACGAGCAACATCTTCCGTCAGGGTGCGGCACAGAACTTCGGCAACATCGGCTCGGCCGAGATCGACAATCTGTTCGCTCGTGCGAACAACACGCTCGATCCGACGAGGCGTTGCCAGTTCGCCAACGAGGCGAGCAAGAAGGCCTACGAGTTGGTGCACTCGATCACGCTGTTCCAGCGCAACAACGTGGTCGGCGTTCCGAAGAACGTGGCCAACTTCGGTGCATTCGGCTTCACGTCCCTTGATTGGACGAAGGTCGGCTTCACCAGGTAAGCAACGATTTACGTCGTAACGACGGGGCCGGCCCGAGAGGGCCGGCCCTTTCGTTTTGTATGCACTCCCCTTGCATGCACTCCCCCGCGGTGAGCATCGCGAGGCACGGGGAGTACGTGCGGGTGCGGGGCTTCACGTCGCGAGTGCGACCCGAATAGCGGGCACGAGCGCAGCACGCCGGTGATTGTGGCGCAGGCCGTGGTTGCGTTGCGCGCTACGCCGTGAAGGAGTCGTAGCCGTCGCGTTCGACGCGGTCGGCCAGCTCCGGCCCACCGCTTGCAACGATGCGACCCTTCGACAAGATGTGCACGTAGTCGGGCTTCAGATCGGCGAACAACCTGCTGTAGTGCGTGATGACCAAAACGCCGAGATTCGTCTCTTGCGTCGCGGCTTCCACCCGGCGTGCGCAGTCGCTCAGCGCATCGATGTCGAGACCTGAGTCGAGTTCGTCGAGCACTGCAATCTTTGGCTCGAGCACTGCAAGTTGCAGTGTCTCGTTGCGCTTCTTCTCGCCGCCCGAAAAGTCGACGTTCACCGCGCGATTCGTGAGTGCTTCACTTAATCCAATTCTTGCGGCCTCGCTCGCGATGCGAGCCGACAGACCGCTGCGGTCTACGCCGCGTTCGGCAAGCGCCTCGTCGAGCATCTCGTTGATACCAACACCCGGGATTTCGGTCGGATACTGCATCACCAAGTAGAGGCCGGCAAGGGCTCGCTTCCACGTGGGCATGGCGAGCACGTCAGCACCATCGAGCGTGACCGTGCCGCCAGTGACCGTGTAGCCAGGTTTACCCATCAACACGGCTGACAATGTTGACTTGCCGGCTCCGTTACGACCCATGACGGCGTGCACTTCGCCTGAACTCACGGTGAGGTCAATGCCGTTGAGAATGAGCTTGCCACCTACCTCGGCGGTGAGCCCGGAGATCTTCAACGTGCTCATGAAGCGGCCTTGTCAGACACATACACATCGCCACCACGAACCTCAGCGACGAACACCGGCACAGGTTGGGTGGCAGGCAGGGTGTTGGGTTTGCCAGTTTCAAGGCTGAATGCACTTCCGTGACGAGGACACTCAAGTTCGCGAGTCTCGCAATCGACGACGCCGTCAGACAAGGCAACATCAGCGTGGCTGCATCGATTGCCTATCGCGTACACCTGGTCGCCGATGCGCACCACCGCAACCGTATTGCTGCCGACCTCGAACTTCACGGCTGCTCCGTCGACCAGGTCGCTGAGAGCGCAGAGACGAATCATGGTCATATGCGTGCCCCCACCTTCTGGCGCAAGACATCGGGCTGTGCAGCAGCTGGCAAACGATCAATCACGTCGGCGAAGAAGCCGAACACCACAAGTCGTTCGGCGACTTCAGGACGAATGCCACGACTCTCCAGATAAAACCGCTGTTCATCGTCAATCGGTCCGACGGTGCTGGCGTGACTGCACTTCACATCGTTGGTCTCGATTTCCAAGTTCGGAACGCTCTCTGCCCAAGCGCCGCTTGAGAGCGTGAGGTTGCGGTTGGTTTGGAATGCTTCTGACTTGTCGGCGGTATCACGGATCTTGATGAGTCCGGTGTACACGCTCTTGGCTGTGTCTTTGACAGCGCCTTTGAAAAGCAGATCACTACGCGTGCGGGGTGCGACGTGATCTTGCAACGTGCGAAAGTCGTGCATCTGCGTGCCGTCGGCGAAGTACAACGCGACTTGTCTGGCGCTCGCCCCAGTGCCTACGAGCCGCACCGCAGCGCGTACTCGCGCATAGTCCCCACCGAGCGCGATAGTGCTTGTTGAGATACTTGAGTCTCGTTCGCCACTTGCTCGCTGGTAGCCGATTGACCACGTTGCTCGGCCAAGTTCGTTGACTTGCACATACGTGACGCGCGCAGACTGTGCGGCTCGGATTCGCACCGACGGAATGATGAGAGACTTCACATCATCGTCGCTAGAGAAATGCTCAACGAGGGTGATCTCACTGTTCTCAGCCGCATCAATCTCGAGAAGCGGCGTGCACACAATACCCGAGTCGTTGAGTGAGTGTTTGACAACAATTGGTGCCTGTAAGACCTCACCACGTTTTGTTGCAACACGAACCACCTGTGCATGCTCGGCGTTGTACGCCTCGAACACATCGGGGTCTTCACTCGACACGGAACCAAGATCAATCTGCGAGTCGCTCGATACGGTGGCGCCTTCAACGTGGGTGGATACCGCTGCCGAGCGGTAGTCGCCCAGATGAAGTTCGCCGATTCGGCTGTATCGCCACAGTTCTGACTCTGGAGTGGGCACAACAAGTGAAGTGAGCGTCGTCATGCTGGCTACTTCTTCCGCTTTTTCTTACGCCGGAACTTCTTGGGCTTCCCCTGTTCGAGCTCGCTTACGACTTCAGGAGCGATGGCGTTGATGATCGACTCGGCTTCGCTGAGGATCGCTGCAGCCGTACCGTCATCGAGGCTCGAGGGTGCCGCCGGTGCTGCGCCAGTCACCATGGTGCCGTGCGTCCAGCCCACATCCATCGAACGGCGGTCGAACTTCGGGCAGTCGGTCGGGCAACGCCAGGGCGCCTCAGGGGCGAGGCCCAGTTTGCACCCGCGCACGGTGTCGCCGTTCTTGTAGGTACGGCTTTCGAAGTGTCGGCAATCGATACGCATCGACATGGCGTTCTTGACGGTACTTCGCACTCTGTGCGGTCGCACCGGTGGTGCACCGCACACGTGCTCAGCCGACGGAGCCTTCCATTTGTAGTTCGATGAGTCGGCTCCATTCGACGGCATATTCCATCGGCAAGGTGCGCGTGACCGGCTCGATGAAGCCGTTCACGACCATGCCCATCGCCTGCTCTGGCGTAAGACCGCGGCTCGTCAAATAGAACAGCTGCTCGTCCGCAATCTTTGAGACGGTGGCCTCGTGGCCGATCTGAGCGTCACGCTCGCCGACTTCCATGTACGGCAGCGTGCGACTCTCTGACTCTTCGTCGAGGATCAACGCATCGCACTGCACGTGGCTCTTACAGCCCGTCGCACCTTCTTCGACTCGCACGAGCCCGCGGTAGGTAGTGATGCCGCCGTCCTTGCTGATCGACTTCGAGACGATCTTCGACGTGGTCTCTGGCGCAGCGTGCACCATCTTGGCGCCAGCGTCTTGGTGCTGGCCCGGGCCTGCGTAGGCCACTGACAGCACCTCGCCCGTTGCCTTCGGACCGACGAGATAGACGCTCGGGTACTTCATCGTGAGCTTGGAGCCGATGTTGCCGTCGATCCACTCCATGTGGCCCTCGGCCTCAACACGTGCACGCTTCGTGACGAGGTTGTAGACGTTCGGCGACCAGTTCTGGATGGTCGTGTAGGTCACGTGCGCACTCGGCTTCACCACAATTTCGACCACGGCTGAGTGCAAGGAGTCATTGGTATACACCGGCGCCGAGCAGCCCTCGATGTAGTGCACCTTGCTGCCCTCGTCGGCGATGATCAGCGTGCGCTCAAATTGTCCGGCATTCTCCGAGTTGATGCGGAAGTACGCCTGCAGCGGCATGTCGCATTCGACGCCGGGTGGCACGTAGATGAACGAGCCACCAGACCACACAGCGGTGTTCAACGCGGCGAACTTGTTGTCACCGGAAGGAATCACCGTGCCGAAGTATTGCTTCACGAGATCGGGATACTCGCGCAATGCGGTGTCCATGTCGCAAAAGAGAATGCCCTGCTTTTCGAGATCTTCTCGATTTCGGTGGAACACCACTTCGCTCTCGTACTGCGCCGTGACACCCGCCAAGTACTTACGCTCGGCCTCGGGGATGCCGAGTTTCTCGTAGGTCGCCTTCATCTGCTCGGGCAGGTCGTCCCACTCGTCGACCTGCTCAGTCGCTGGCTTCAAGTAGTAGAAGATGTCTTGGAAGTCGATGTCCGGCATATTGACGGCGAACCACTCCGCCATCGGCTTCTTGTCGAAAGTCTTCAACGAGCGCAGACGCAATTTGCGCATCCACTCAGGCTCACCTTTCCACCACGAAATCTGCTCGACGACACGGTCGTTCAGGCCCTTTTCGGGGGTGAAGGCGTATTCGACGTCGTCACTCCAGCCCAGTTGGTACTTCGAGAGGTCAAGGTCAAAGGTGGTCATGGTGGGGGAATTTCTCCTACGCAGATAGTAACAATTCGCCGCCCCAGAACCACCTCCGGAAGCCTGTGGCGGGTGGCGCAGAGGCAGCGAGGTGGGTGCGGGCGCACGGCACAGCCGTAGCGTCGTTGCGTCGTATGGAGCGCTTCGGACTGGTCGGTCTTCCTAATGCCGGTAAGTCATCGTTGTACAACGCGCTCACTGGCTCGAACGCGTTAGCGGCGCCATACCCCTTTGCGACCAAGGACCCAAACATCGGTGTCGCCAAGGTGCTCGACCCGCGACTCGACGCCCTCGCCAAGATGTCGGAAAGCAAGAAAGTCGTCAACGCCACCATCGAAGTGGTCGACATCGGCGGCCTCGTCGAGGGCGCGAGCAAAGGCGAAGGTCTTGGCAACAAGTTTCTCGCCAACATCCGAGAGGTTGACGCAATCGTGTTTGTGTTGCGTGCGTTTGTGGACGACGACATTCCCGGCCCGAGTGATCCACTCGAGCACCTGCGCGTCGTCGAACTCGAACTTGCACTCGCCGACTTGGAGAGCGTCGAAACCAAGTTGGGCAAGATGCAAAAGGCTGCTCGTATGGACAAGTCGATTGCCGACGAAGTCGCCGCACTTGAGCGGGCGCAGAAACAACTTGCGGAGGGCCGACCGCTCTACCGAGCGGGAATCTCTGACGCTGATCGCGAATTGTTGGCGCCGCACTTCTTGCTTACTACGAGACGTGTGCTCGCGGTCGTAAACGTTGCAGAGGATGCGCTCGACACCATTCCTGCACAGGTCGCGCGAGTCGCCGCAGAGCTCGCACCACCAGGGTCGGCTAGCGAGCACGAAGTTGAAGTGCTTGGCATGAGCGTGCAAATTGAGGCTGAGGCGGCTCAACTCACCGGCCAAGATCGCGTCGACATGCTCGAGGCGCTCGGCTTGGGCGAGGGCGCTCTCCCCCGACTCGTTCGCTCGGCCTACCACCTGCTCGGGTTGCGAACCTTCTTTACCACTGGTGACAAAGAGTCTCGTGCGTGGACGTTTCACGCTGGATCAAAGGCGCCGGAGTGCGCGGGGAAGATTCATACCGACTTGCAGCGCGGCTTCATTCGTGCGGATGTCATTCATTGCGATGAGCTGCTCGCGATTGGGTCGTGGTCAAAGGCTCGCGATGCCGGCAAGTTGCGCGTCGAAGGCAAGGACTACGAGGTAGCCGACGGCGACGTCATGGAGATTCGCTTCAACGTCTGAGTTCGAGGCGTAAACGCCTGCAGGGAGTAACTCCCCATGTTCACGACGCTGCGTAATCTCCGCGTTCACGGCACCGCCAGTAGGGTTGTTTTGTCAATGGACGATGGTGTTGGAGCGTTCCAGCATGAGTGAACTTCGAATATCCGCGGCCTCCGGCGAGCAGATTCTGGCGTTCGCCAAGAAGCTCTTCCCCATCACCCGCAGCATCACTGGCGAGGGCGTGCGAGAGACACTCAGGCTGATTCAAGAACTCCTCCCTGACATGCAGATTCATGCAGTGCCCTCGGGCACGAAATGCTTCGACTGGACGGTGCCACAGGAATGGCAGATTTCCGAGGCGTACATCGAAGACTCGACCGGTCATCGCATCATCGACTTCAAGAACCACAATCTCCACGTGGTGAGTTACTCAACGCCTGTCGACGAGGTGCTCGATCTCGACCAGCTCCAAGAGCACTTGCACTCACTCCCCCACATGCCCAATGCAATTCCCTACGTCACTTCGTATTACGCCGACCGCTGGGGCTTCTGCCTTACGCATGAGCAGCGAGAGTCGCTCAAACCTGGTCGCTACCGTGCGGTCATCAAGAGCAAGAAGTTCGACGGCGTGCTCAACTATGGCGAACTCATCCTGAAGGGTGCGAGCAAAGACGAAGTCTTTTTGTCTACCTACGTGTGCCATCCGTCGATGGCGAACAACGAAATCTCTGGGCCTTCGGTCGTCACCTACATCGCAAAGTGGCTCACCTCGCTCGATCGCAAGCACACCTATCGAATCATCTTCATTCCAGAGACCATTGGCTCCATCTGTTATCTCAGCCAAAACCTCAAGCAGATGAAGTCGCGAGTGCGCGCTGGTTTCAATATCTCGTGCGTCGGCGACGACCGCACGTACTCAATCATCGAGTCGCGCACCACCGACACGCTGGCCGACCGAGTCGCCAAACACGTACTGAAGCACATCGGATCGAACACGAAGATCCATACGTTCTTAGAGCGCGGAAGCGACGAGCGTCAGTACTGCAGCCCGGGTGTTGACTTGCCGGTCGTCGGTCTCAGCCGAACGCGATTCACCTCATATCCCGAATATCACACATCGCTCGACGACTTCTCGGTCGTCACGTCATCTGGCCTTCAGGGTGGCTTCGACTTCGTGAAGGCATGCATCGACGTGCTCGAGGGCAACCAGACCTTTGTGGCCACACAGCTCTGCGAGCCGCAACTTGGCCGTCGAGGGCTCTACCCCACTCTTGGTGCGCGAGGTGTGGAGAGCTCAGTCGATGATTTGCTCAATGTGCTCGCGTATTCCGACGGCAAGACCGACCTCTTGCAGATTGCCGAGATCTGCGGAGTCCCATTTGCCACAGCGCACCATGCAGCACAGCGACTGCTCGCTGAACAACTGTTGCAGCCCGTCGGCTGAATTTCTACTTGCCGATAGCCGGATAGAACTTGATCTTCACCAAAAGGTGAAGCATGAATGCAATCTCAACGTCACTAAGTCGTTTGGTGTACTCGCGTGTCGAAACATTGAAGTAGGTGATGTCGCGATCCATCGTTGACGGCCACTCTTTAACGATTCTGATGCTGCTCGGATCATTGCCTTTCCCCGCGAACGCGTCGAGTTCGCGTTGCAGAGCGGCAAACTTTTCTTCGACGGAGACTGCTCGATACTGATTGCCGAGTCGCTCCGTCATATCCGTTGCTGGCACGCCGGCGTAGATGTGATTTGGCTTCATGTCACGGGTGACGACAGAGCCAAGCATCGCCATGCTCTGCGCGCCTGCGCGAATTGGTGACACGAGGCAGTGTCCAACGAACCACACGTCATCTTCGACGTTCATCTCCGTTTGAGAGTCCCAGTTACAACCCTGCAAGATGTCGCCAAACTTCATGTGCGTCCACAACTGAGAGTGTGCGCCGATACCGACGCCGTTTCCGATATTCGCTCTCTCTGTGGAGTCGATGATGACTCCTTGCCCAATCCAGCAGCACATGCCAATGGAGAGCGTCGAGTTGCCGCCAAGTTGCGTGTTCTCACGAATCAGGGTGTAATCACCGATGTGCACTCTGCTGCCTTCAATTGACACGTTGTCGCAGATCTTCACACCGTCACCGATAACGAGCTCATCTACCTCAATATGGACGTTCTTACCGATGCGAACAGCTTTCTTGCCGTCAACTTCATGCGCCATGTGTGTGGTTACCTCGCCGCCGAATGCGCTTCACGCGTTGATTCGACATCACTCAGGCTATTGGAGCACCCTCTGAGGGTGGCGTACCGCACGCCACGCAGAAGGCCCCCGCTTGCCGCGAAGGCAGCCACTGCGTCAGTGTCCCTCGGGTGCGCTCGTACAGTTGAGGGCTGTCGGGGACTGACATGAAACACACCAACGCTTGGCTCGTCACGCAGGGTCGTGTGCTTGCCAGCGCAACGGTGGCGGATTCACGCAAGGAACGTCGTCGTGGACTCATCGGTGAGAGCAACCCTGAGTTCGCAATGGTGTTGCCGAAATGCAACTGGGTGCACACATTCGGCGTCAAGTGCGCACTCGACGTGGCTTACCTTGACGAGGAATCGTTCGTGGTGAAAATCCAGCGACTCGCACCGATGCGGCTTCCACTCCCCGTGCGAGAAGCGAAAATGGTCGTCGAAGCGAAGGCTGGGTCATTCGAACGATGGGGTCTCAACGTGGGCGACGTTGTCGAAGTGCGGCGCGCATGATGACCTCGCGAGCACCGCAGGTACGCACATGAGCACCACGAAGAAGAGAGGGTCCTCGTGACTGGTCGACTCGTGCTCGTCGCCACACCAATCGGCAACCTGCAAGACATCACCACACGTGCCGTCGACACGTTGCGTGACGCTGACATCATTTGCTGTGAAGACACTCGGCACTCGAGCAAACTCTTGCAACGCATCGGAGTCAGCGAGAAACCACTGCTGATCGTGAACGAACACACCGAGCACGACTCGCGAGAAAAGGTCGTGTCGATGGTCGTTGCTGGCAAGACCGTCGCCCTCATCACCGACGCAGGGAGCCCCGGCATCAGCGACCCGGGCGAGCGCATCGTGCGGGCAGTCATCGATGCGGGAGGCAGCGTGACTGCAACACCTGGTCCGTCGGCGGCGATCATGGCGGTGACACTGAGTGGCTTGCCGGCGGGTCGTTTCGTGTTCGAAGGATTCTTGCCTCGCTCCGGCGCCGAACGAAAGGAGCGTCTCGAATCCGTCGCTGGTGAGACGCGTACCGTGGTGCTCTACGAGGCACCGCACCGCCTGCACAAGACACTCACCGACCTAGAGCTCATGTGTGGGTCGACTCGAGGTGTCGTGATCGCCGCGGAACTCACCAAAGTGCACGAAGAAATCTGGCGTGGATCGCTACACGAAGCCGCCAAGCGATACGGCGATGGCGAGCCGCGTGGTGAGTTCGTGATTGTCTTGGCGGGAGCGACGCCGGCGGCACCACCCAGCGATGAAGAATTGGTGGCTGCTTTGCGTGCAGAGATTGATGCTGGAGTGTCGCGCAAAGATGCAGCCTCGCGTGTGTCGGCACGTTTCGGCGTGTCGAAGCGCCATGTCTACGAGTTGACTCTTTCGCTTGGCTGAGCCCCTCACCGCTCACCCTGCCAGGCCTTCGACACCACTCCCACGAGGACGACTCGCGATGAATGCCGAAGACGTGGCGAGCGATTAGCGAGGCAGCAGGGCTAGCTGCCGCGACTGCGCGAGTAACACCCCATTGGAGTCCCACAGCAATCCGTCTTCTTCAAAGCATCCATCGTGGAGATGATTGGTGCGAAACTCTGCAATGACGGGTCCTCCACTGGGAATTCCGCGCAGATAGAACGACAGATGCACCGTGGGCACCCAGCCCGGTGCGCCAGAGATGTTGAACATCGCGGGAGGTAGCGCGTCGCAAAACAGGGTGAGTGCGAGTGGGTCGACTGGTCGTGCATCGCGAAACGAACACCAACCACGTACCAACGCCGTGCCATTGGGGGCGCCGACAGCGAACCCGGTGTCGTCTGGATGAAGACGCACGTCCACCTTGCTCATCAACCCAGGCATCCCTGGCGTCGAAGCGCTGCGCGGAATAGCGTCGATGAATGCTGGCAGCGGAGGCGCGGCGCGCGTGATGTGCGTGTCAGCACCGCCAGGCAACGCGTCAGCGCAGGTTCCTGAAGCCATCGCGATGATGCGCTCACCATTCCGCATCGTTGCAGTGGCAGTAGTGAATGATTTGCCAATCTTCACGATCTGTGTCTCGATGCTCACATCAGAGTCATTGACTGGCGCGAGATAGTGGCACGACAGAACGAGCGGAAGGCTTCGGCCAGTGGTTTTGCAAAGCGCGGCGGCGAGGAGAGCGAGCAGGTACCCGCCGTTTGCATTGCCACCGATATCCCAACCGTCGTGCACTTTCGCCGAGAACGTCGTGCCGTTTGACGGCTGCAGTTCCGTTGCGTGGTCGAACTGAAATCTCACCCAATTGAGCGTAGGTTGGCGAAGCGCCAGCGTAGGTTGGAGAGGTGCCAAAGTTCGCGGCAACGACTCCGATTTACTACGTCACTGCAAAGCCCCATCTCGGTCACGCATACACCACCATCGTGACTGATGCCGTCTGCCGTTGGCATCGACTGCGCGGCGACGATGTGCACATGCTGACTGGCACAGACGAACACGGTCTGAAGGTGCAGCAATACGCCGACGCTGCAGGTAAGACCCCGCGCCAATTCGTCGACGAAATCGCGCCGCTGTATGCCGACGCTTGGAAGCGTCTCGACGTGAAGTACGACGACTTCATTCGCACCACCGAAGAACGCCACGTTGTTGGCGTGCGAAAACTGCTGCAGGCGTGTTACGACGCAGGCGACATCGAGATTGACGTCTACAAGGGTCACTACTGCGTGGCGTGCGAGGCCTACTACGTGGAAGACGAACTCGTCGATGGCAACTGCCCCATCCACAAGACCGCAGTCAACTATGTGGAGGAAGAGAACTACTTCTTCCGGTTATCGCGATTCGAGCAGCGACTGCTCGATTGGTACGAAAAGCACCCCGATGCGATCGTGCCAGATTTCCGTCGCAACGAAGTGCTCGGTTTTATCAAAGGCGGCCTCAACGACTTCTCCGTGAGTCGAAAGTCGCTGAAGTGGGGCATTCCTCTGCCGTGGGACGAATCCCACGTGGCGTACGTCTGGTTCGACGCCCTCTCCAACTACATCACCGCCCACGGCTACGGCAGTGACGACGAGCGCTTCGCCAAGAATTGGCCCGTTGATTGGCATTTCATCGGCAAAGACATCATCAGATTCCACTGCGTCTATTGGCCAGCAATGCTCATGTCAGCCGGCATCGAACCGCCCAAGGGCTGGGCGGTTGGCGGCTTCCTTCTTGTTGGCGGCGAGAAGATGTCAAAGACCACCGGCAACGTGGTGAGCCCGCTCGATTTGATTGACGAGTTTGGTGTCGATGGTTTTCGTTACTACGTGTTGGCGGATACTTCGTACGGCAACGACGGAGACTTCACCTACGAAGGTCTCGTCGCTCGCTACAACTCCGATCTTGCAAACAACCTCGGCAATCTCGCTGCGCGCATCGCGACTGTCGTCGAAAAAAAGTGTGGTGGTGTTGGGCCCGCTCCACGCTCGGACTCGCACCTCGCGTCAGTTGCAGCCGAGGTTGTTCGTGAGTCAGACGCCGCGTGGCGTGCCGTGCAACCGAGCAAGGCGCTTGAAGCAGCATGGAATCTGATTCGAGCAACTAACGCCCACCTCGAGCAGAACGAGCCATGGAAGAAACCAGCTGGTGCGGACGTTGACGCCGTGATGGGCGACGCACTCGAAGCATTGCGTATCGTCGTGCTGCTCGCCAACCCGGCACTACCGACGACGACACAAGAGATTTGGCGACGCATCGGAATGCCCGGACGTATCGAAGACCGTCGCGTACCCAGTGATGCCGCGTGGGGTGGTTACCCAGGGGGTCTGCGCGTTGAGAAGGGTGAACCGCTCTTCCCGCGCAAGAAGTCGTGACTCCTGCAGCAACTGCAACGACCTGGGTCGACACCCACTGCCACGTCTACGACGACCGCACGCCCGGTGGGGCTGACGGAGCCATCGCCAATGCGACAGCGCATGACGTAACGAAAGTGATCGTTATTGGCACCGATGCTGATACCACCGGCAAGGCCCTCGCCATTGCTGCGCGTCACGACAATGTTTGGGCAACAGTCGGCCTGCACCCGCACGATGCAAAGCTCGGTTTTGAAACGATTCTTCCGTTCGTTGAAGGATGTGACACCGACGAACTGCGCCGCAAGAAGGTTGTTGCTATCGGAGAATGCGGTCTCGACTTTTATTACGACCATTCCGATCGTGATGTGCAGCGACAAGTGTTTGCACAACAGATTGCTCTCGCCAAGCAACTCGATCTGACGTTGGTCATCCATACCCGCAATGCATGGCCCGACACATTCGACGTGCTCGATGGCGAAGGCATGCCGCCGCGCGTGGTGTTCCACTGTTTCAGCGGCGATGAAGCAGAAGCGCGTGCTGCAGTTCAGCGCGGAGCCTGGCTGTCTTTCTCCGGCATCGTCACCTTCAACAAGGCTGACGACATTCGTCGCGCAGCGAAGTTCTGCCCTGTCGACAAACTCCTCACCGAAACGGATGCCCCCTGGTTGGCGCCAGTCCCGCATCGCGGCAAGGAGAACGAGCCGGCACATGTGCGACTAGTCGGCGAGTGTTTGGCACAAGTGCGAGGCGAGACCGTTGCTTCAATCGCTGAATCAACGGTCGCCAACGCTCACGCCGCGTTTCCTGGCATCGCTCGGTAGCGTCATAAGCCCCCGCGGGTCGTCATCGACCGCGCATCTGGGACGAAAGGAGCCAAGGCAGTGTTCCTCAGTGTTGCTGACCGTCGACGTATCACCCTTGTTGCGCTCCTGACGCTCGTGACGGTGCCGGCTGTCGTCTTTTTTACTCGTGGTGAACCACAGGCAGATGTCGCCACAGTGGCAGCAGCAGGAGTCGAACTCGGAACCGACATCACCACCACTACGGAGAGCCCTGCGCCGGTGTTTCTCGAGGGCCCAGCGGGTATCGCTCCAACCGGCACTGCAGTGATTGCGTATCCGAGTGCAGAAAACATCGGTGTCACTGGCCTCGCCACGTTCAGCAGCCTCAACGGCGCCCCGAACACCGTCTGTAACGCCCCAATCGCCCCCTACGGCGCGATGCTCGTGGTGAAGAACCTCAACAATGGACGCTCCATCGCCTGCTCCAACGTGATGATGCCGTCGACACCAGCCAATGTCAGCATCGTGCTGCACACACGACTTTTTGTCGAACTCTCCGATCTTGTGAATGCACCGATTCCTGTATCGATCAACTGGTGACGCTCACTCGCTCGCAAACATCGGAGCTTCTCGCCCGACACGGCTTGGCTCCGCGCCGCACGTTCGGCCAGAACTTCGTCGTTGAACCAGAGACCGTTCGTCGCATCGCTTCGCTCGCCAAGGTGGGATCAGGCGACCATGTTCTCGAAATCGGCGCTGGGCTCGGCGCGCTGACGATCGCACTTGCGGAGACTGGCGCACAAGTGACCGCCGTTGAGATTGACGATGGACTCGTCAATGTGGTGCGCGAGAATGTCGCGTCCTACAGCAACGTTCGGGTGGTCCACGACGACGCAATGCGTCTCGCGTGGGATTCGCTTCTCGCTGCCAGCGACAATTGGACGGTGGTCGCGAACTTGCCGTACAACGTCGCGACGCCACTGGTTGCCGATCTGCTCGACGATGTCAAGCGAGTGCGACGATTGTTGGTGATGGTGCAGAGAGAAGTTGCGGAGCGATTCGTGGCAACACCGAACGACGACGCATTTGGTGCCGTGAGCGTGAAGGTGCACTACTGGGCGACGGCGCGCATCGTGGGCGAAGTATCGTCCGCCGTGTTCCTGCCGCGACCGCGGGTTTCATCCTCTCTCGTTGAAATCACTCGACGAGATACGCCTGCGGTGACTGCACCATACGAGCCGTTGTTTCGCATCGTCAAGCAGGGCTTTGCCACACGGCGCAAGATGTTGCGGCGTGCACTCGATGGCATCGTTACCGCGCAGGACTTTGAAGTCGGCAAGGTGAATCCTGAGGCACGCGCCGAACAACTGACGCTCGACGAGTGGTCGCGCTTGACGGAGGCGGTGCTGGCACGCACCGGAGGCGTGCGCAATGCTGCAGACCAGGCCAGCCAACCAAGCACGTCAGGCCAATCAACAACACCATGACTGACGTTGCGAGGCTCATTGCCCCTGCCAAGCTCACGTTGTCGTTGCGGGTGACGGGGGTTCGAGCCGATGGATACCACCTCATCGATGCCGAGATGATTTCGCTCCTGCTCGCCGACACACTGCATGTTGATCCGCACGGCACGGGCATCACGGTGGAAGGACCATTTGCGGTTGGTGTACCAACCAGCGATGACAACTTGGTGACGAAAGCCCTCAGACTGGTCGGCAGGTCGGCAGGTGTCCGTATTGACAAGCAGATTCCAAATGGTGGTGGTCTCGGCGGGGGCTCATCTGATGCCGCTGCCGTGTTGCGCTGGGCTGGCTTCGATGATCTCGTCGCAGCATCACGCCTCGGCGCCGATATCCCTTTTTGTATGGTGGGCGGCCGAGCGCGCGTCAGTGGGATTGGCGAAGTGGTCGAGCCGCTTGCCGACAATGAGCGGCACGACGAACCGCTCGATATCACGCTCGTGGTTCCGCCACTCCACATTTCGACTCCGGCTGTTTACAAGGCTTGGGACGCGCTTGACGAGGCGTCACGACACGGAGAAGTGAACGATCTCGAAGCCGCCGCGATTGCGGTAGAACCACAACTCGCCCGTTGGCGAGACCGAATCACCGAAGCAAGTGGTCAGCTCCCCGTGTTGGCAGGCAGTGGTGCGACATGGTTCTTGCGCGGCAAACATGACATTTCCGACGCGTTCAGTGACGCAACAGTCATCGTGACGCAAAGCCGCTAAGCATCACAGCACTCGGCTGGACGTTGCGCTCGCGACGAGAACGATTTACTTGCTGTTGCGCTGATGGCGAGTGCGGCGAAGCATCTTCTTGTGCTTCTTCTTGCGCATTCGCTTGCGACGACGCTTAACGAGTGATCCCATGCGAGCTCCGACGCTACCCTGAAAGTCGGTGCTACCACGCGCCATCTTCTTTCCGGGGTCGTTCAACGGCAGGACAGCGGGTTTTGGTCCCGTTTATAGGGGTTCGAATCCTCTCCCCGGAACCATTCGGCTCGTATCGATGCCGCCCGCCGTCTGGTCGGCCAGAAACTTGCCGACTACACGAGTGGCAGACTCGGCCCAGCGCCCATGAGCACGACCGCCATCATTCTCGCCGCAGGACACGGCACCCGAATGAAGTCGTCGCGACCCAAGCCATTGCACGTCATCTGCGGAAGGCCAATGGTGCTGCACGTCATCCACGCACTTGAAGCCATCGACCCTTCGCGCACGATGGTGGTGGTTGGTCACGGTGCAGAGCGTGTCACCGACGAAGTCCGCCTCGCTGCACCTGAGTGGGCGAACATCAACTTCGCGGTGCAACAGCGTCAACGTGGAACCGGTGATGCTGCGATGGTCGGACTCGCCGCACTGGATGATTGTGACGGCACCGGTCACGGTGACGTCGACGATGAGTCAACAGTGATTGTGATGCCAGGAGACACCCCGCTACTGCGCGCCGAAACCATCGCCCGACTCGTCCATGAACACGAGCAGGCGTCGAACGCAGTCACATTGCTTACCGCCGAACTAGACGAGCCCTACGGATACGGCCGTGTCGTGCATGCAAAGGATGGTGCCGTGACACGTGTCGTGGAAGAGCGCGACGCCAGCCCAGCCGAACGCGCGATACGCGAGGTGAATACGAGCATCTACGCCTTCAAGCGAGGGTTGCTCGGGCCAGCGCTTCGTCGAATAAAAAACAACAACGCCCAGTCGGAGTACTACCTCACCGATGTGGTCGAGGTACTCACCTCCGTTGGACATCGAGCCGGTGCAATGGTGGCCGATGCATCCGAAGTAACTGGTGTCAACGACCGCTGGCAACTGGCGCTCGCCGAACGTGAACTGCGGGCTCGCACCAACAGGTCACTCCTCCTCGCTGGTGTAACGATGCTCGACCCACGCCAGTCATTCA